>Ga0335083_10005018_pt1 | contig 16770 bp, 11 predicted proteins | sample Lox_Sample_42_FD_206716 | JGI IMG/M metagenome (GOLD analysis project Ga0335083, IMG submission 206716) | Soil microbial communities from Loxahatchee National Wildlife Refuge, Florida, United States - Lox_Sample_4.2 | ecosystem: Environmental > Terrestrial > Soil > Wetlands | place: USA... | reverse complement strand
CGTATATCCGGAAGCTCGAGGCGTTCGGGCGGGAACAGCCGAAAACCCATGCGGAGCCGCGACCGTCAGGGAGCGGTGGCTAAGGCCGCTGGCGAACCTTCAGGGACCCCTTACGGTCGCGGCTCTGTTTGCGATTCCTTCACCGTGACGATCCGGTCGGCGGCAACGTCCTTCCGCACCTGGCGAATGCCGCTGGGCCAGAGGATCTCGATTTCCTTCGCGGCGGTGGATGGCCCCAAACCGAAATGCACGCGGGAATCGCTGGAGCACGCGTAGCCGGCGGCGGTCGTTACGTGATTGTACTGAATCGAACCATCCGCGGCGGTCAGTTTGATCCTGGCGCCGATGCCCATGCGGTTGCTTTTTGTGCCTTCCAGCTTGAGCAGCAGCCAGTGATTGTCGTTGTGCGTCGTATTGCGGAGGATGCGGGCAGGGCCCCGCAGGACGGAAACAACCGCGTCCAGCCGTCCGTCGTTGTCGAGATCCCCGATGGCAAGGCCGCGATGGGCAGCCGGCTTGTTCAGGTCCCCGGCTGATGGCGTGCCGTTTTCGAACTTGCCGTTGCCCAGGTTGCGGAACAGCGACATCGGTTCCTGGTAATGCCGCGGCGAATACTCCGCGATGTTGTCTTGCACGTTGGAACGCGCCACCAGCAGATCCTTCCAGCCGTCGTTGTCGAGGTCGGCCATGGCGTTCGACCAGCCGGACATCTCGAAAGTGTCCATGCCAAGCTTCGAGATCGCGGTCCGTTCCTCGAACTGGCCCTTACCGACGTTGACAAAGAGCGGGAAGGTCTCCTTCTCAATAGCCGTGACCCAGATGCTCGGAAGACCCTTATTGAAGACGTCGCGGAAATCGGCGCCCATGCCGGAGATGACATTGCCATTCTCTGGAAAGGCAACGCCTGCGTCTACCGCCACCTCCTCAAATTTCCGGCCGCCGAGGTTATGGAAAAGCTGGAATGGCGCATCGTCATTGGAGACGAAGATGTCGGTGAAGCCGTCGCCATCGTAATCGGCAATGGCAACGCCCATGCCGCGGCCAGGGTGCGCGGCGATGCCGGTTTCGACTGACACATCCGTGAACGTGCCATTGCCGTTGTTCCGGTAGAGCGTGTGCGGCAGCGGCTTGTAGTGTCGCGGGCTGCAATAAGTGGGATGCCCGCCGGAGGTGCATTGCGGCTCGCCGGTGGTCTGCCACTGGCAGTAATTGGATACGAAAAGGTCGAGAAGGCCGTCGTTGTTGTAATCCACCCATGCGGCCGAAACGGACCACATTTTGCGCCCATTATATTCGCCGCCGGCGACCCCGGCTTTGGCAGTGACGTCAGTGAAGGTGCCGTCGCCGTTGTTATGAAAGAGCTGATTGCCGGTGAGGGAAGCGAGGTAGAGGTCCGGACGGCCGTCGTTGTCGTAGTCGCCTACCGCCACGCCGATCCCGTAACCGGCTCCGGCAAGGCCGGCCTTTTCGGTGACGTCGGTGAAGGTCAGATTCCGGTTGTTGTGATAGAGGTGGTTGCGAAATTGCGGTCCGTCCTTTGAAAGCGACGGCATGGCGGCGCCGTTGACGAAGTAGATGTCGAGATAGCCGTCGCCATCGTAATCGAAGAGAGCGACACCCGCCACGAGGCCCTCGGGCTGGCGCTTGGAGGAGGAATCGGCGCCGTTTTCCGTCACGAAATGGACGCCGGCCTTTTCGGTGATCTCTTCAAAGGTGACGGGCGCCACGGCGGCGGCAGAGGCCAGAATGAACAGGGAAGCGCCGAGGCTGAGGGTGCGGAGCCGCATTTCTATCAGACTGTAACAGAGCCGCAAGCCTTGGCGAGCGGCTGTGGCGCGATTTCACCTCTGCTAGTCTGAAACCATGCAGCCCTTCCGTTACCACGTCTTTGCCTGCGCGCAGCAGAAGCCGGACGGCATCCCCTGCTGCCACGCGTGCGGCTCCGAGGCCACCATCAATGCTCTTCGCCATGAGGTCGGGGCTCGCGGACTTGGAGACCAGGTGCTGATCACGCAATGCGGATCCATCGGGCTGTGCGAGAACGGGCCGAACCTGGTGGTGTACCCCGACGGCGTCTGGTATTCCGGCGTGCGGCCGGAAGATGCCGGGGAGATCGTGGAATCGCACTTCCATAACGGCATCCCGGTGGCCCGGCTGGCACGGCAGGACGAGGCCGCGACCCGCACCGAGATCATCACCAACCGCGACCGCTATCTCGCCTCCGTGCGCGCCAAAGAGGCGTCGGGCGCACTACCGGACGAGTGGAACGAACGCATGCGCGCCTTCCAGGAGAGTCGCGTGATTCTGACCGCGTTGGAACTCGATGCCTTCACCGCCATAGGCAAGGGCGCCACTGCGTCCCAGGCGGCGGAGCGGATGGGAACAGACGCACGGGCGACGGAAATGCTTCTGAATGCCCTGGCGGCGATCGGGCTCGTCGTCAAGCAGGACGGCGTTTTCCGCAATGGGCCGGTGGCGGCCAAAAACCTCAGCGGCGACGCGCGACTTGGCTTGCTGCATGGCGCCCACGTGTGGGAAACGTGGTCGCGTCTGACAGCGCTGGTAAGATCGGGGGCGGGTCGGCTGGCGGAATTGCCTGCCCCGCAGGATTGGACCGAGGCGTTCATTGCGGCGATGCACCGCAATGCTTCAGAGCGCGCCGCGGCGGTGGTCCGGGCGGTGGACGCGGCGAGCGTCCGGCGCATGCTCGATATCGGCGGCGGCTCGGGCGTCTATTCCATCGCGTTCGCTCAGGCCAACCCGGAGTTGCGGGCCGACATCCTCGACCTGCCACAGGTAGGGCCGATCGCGAGGCGGTACATCGAGGCGGCGGGCGTTGGCAATCAAATTCAATGGCGGCCCGGAGACCTGCACACGGACACCTTCGGCGAGGGCTACGACCTGGTGTTTCTCTCCGCCATCTGCCATATGCTGAGCGAGGAGGAGAATCGCGATCTCTTTCGTCGCGCCCTGGCGGCGCTCGCACCAGGCGGCCGCATCGTGGTGCAGGATTTCATTCTCGATGCCGACAAAACAGGGCCGAAATTTGCCGCCCTGTTCTCACTGAACATGCTGGTGGGGACCCGCGCCGGGGCAAGCTACAGCGAACCGGAGTATGCCGCCTGGCTGCGCGAAGCAGGCTTCGCGGACGTCCGGCGCGTACGGCTGCCGGGACCGGCGCATCTCATGATTGCCAATCGGAGGTGAACATGCTCAAACGACTGGTTCCTGCGCTCCTCCTGCTCTGCCCGGTGCTGGCCGTGGCGGGCGACGTGCCGGCGGTAGTCTCACTGCCGAAGCCTCAAACGGAAGGCGGCATGCCGCTCTTCCATGCGCTCCGGGAACGCCATTCCACACGCGAGTTCGACACGGCCAAGCTTTCGCCGCAAATGCTCTCCAATCTGCTCTGGGCCGCGGATGGCGTGAACCGCGCCGATGGCCGCCGCACCGCGCCGTCGGCGCGAAACGAGCAGGAGACCGACATCTACCTCACGACCGCCGACGGCCTATACCTCTATGAGCCAAAGGAGCACCGTCTGCGCACCATCCTGACTGAGGACATTCGCGGGCTTGCCGGCCAGCAGGATTTCGTCAAGACGGCCCCGCTGAACCTGGTATACGTCGCGGACTACGCGCGGACGGGGAGCGCTCCGGCTGAAGACAAGCTGATGTACTCGGCGGCGGGCGTGGGATTCATCGCGCAGAACGTGTATCTCTTCTGCGCGTCCGAAGGGCTCGTAACGGTGGTGCGGGCGATGATCGACCGCCCGGCGCTGGCCAAAGCCATGAAACTGCGGCCCGACCAGCACATTGTGCTCAGCCAGACGGTCGGTTATCCGAAAAAGCAGGCGCAAACGAACGCCGATATTCGGAGGTAAACGGCAGTCGAAGCGCGTTTTCAGCCTTTTGGAATCGGACAACTGACCTATTGTCAAAGCCGTTTGGGGATCCCATACTACTACCGGTTCTTGGGAGCGATCATGTCTGAACGGATGCAAGGCTGTCCGTTCTACGGGCATCGGTGGCCGGAGCGGTCGCCGTTGCTGCGTGTGGTTGGCGGCAATGAATGTGGGTTGGATTTCGACGCCCACGGTCCATGCGCCATGGAAATGGCGCAACGCGCGGTGAACTACTTTGCATGCCCGGTGGCTCTGGATCGGGAATCGCTTCTCTCCGCCGCGCGCCACGTGATCCGCTTCGAAAATCCCCACGGCCAACCCCTGATCCTGCGCGATTGGGAAGCCTCCGCCCGGCGTTAAACCCAGTCTGAGGGACAATTTACGGCTCACATCGCCCCAAAATACCCCATCAAGGGTATTCCAGGCCGGGAGGCGAAATCCCTATCATCGGGATAGACATGCAATCCCGCCCGTTTCTGCTCGCTCTGGCCGCTGGTGTCCTTGCATTGGCTGGCTCTTCCTGCGCGCGTAAGAGCGAGGCCCAGACTCCCGCAAGCGGGGCTGAGGCCGAAGCTCCGACCGTGGCGGTCGCTAAGGTGTCCACCGGCGACCTCGCCAATAGCCTCGTTCTGACCGCCGAGTTCCGGCCTTACCAGGAAGTGGAGGTCATGGCCAAGGTGGCGGGCTACGTCAAGGACATCCGCGTGGATGCGGGCGACCGGGTCAAGGAGGGCGAGTTGCTTGCCACCCTGGAAGTGCCGGAAATGGAGGATGACATCCGCCGCGACAAGGCTGCTGTCGACCGCAGCCTGGCCGACGTGCAGCGGGCGCAGGACGAGCTCAAGCGGGCGCAATCGGCCCACGACATCGCTCACCTCTCCTACCACCGGCTCTTCGCCGTGTCGGAGAAGAAGCCGGGGCTGGTGGCGCAGCAGGAAATCGACGACGCCCACAGCAAGGACCTGGTGGCTGAGGCGCAGATCTCCGCCGCGAACTCGGCGGTCTCCTCCGCCCTCCAGCAGGTGGACGTAAATAAGGCCGAACTGCAGAAGCTCATGACGATGCAGGATTACACCAGGGTGACGGCGCCGTTCACCGGCGTTGTCACCAAGCGCTATGCCGACAAGGGGTCCATGATCCAGGCCGGGACAGCCTCGTCCCAGCAGGCCATGCCCCTGGTGAGGGTATCCCAGAACGGGCTGCTGCGGCTGATTCTGCCGGTGCCGGAATCGGCGGTGCCTACGGTCCACATCGGGCAGCACGTAGAGGTCAAGGTCCCCACCCTGAACCGCACGTTTCCGGGTACGGTGGCGCGTTTCGCCGATAAGCTGAACCTCTCCACCCGCACCATGGACACGGAAGTGGATGTGCCGAATACCAACCTGGTGCTGATTCCGGGAATGTACGCCGAGGTCGATTTGACGCTGCACGAGCGGAACGGCGTCCTGACTCTGCCGGTGACCGCAGTGGATATCGATACCGCCAACCCCACCAAAGGCCGGGTGCTGGTGGTGGCGCCGAACAACCGTCTGCAGGCGCGCTCGATCGACGTCGGTATGGAGACTGCGAACCGCGTAGAAGTGCGTTCCGGGCTGAACGAGGGCGACATGGTGGTGTTGAGCGGACGCGCGTCGCTGCTGGCCGGCCAGGAAGTGAAGCCGAAGATGACTGTGCTGGAAGCGTCGGGCGCCCCGCCCGAAAGCAAGTAATTCATCATGTCCCGATTTGCGATCAAGAATCCGTATTTCATTGTCGTCGTCTGCCTGATCATCGCCGTGGTGGGGACGACGGCGGTGCTCAGCATGCCTGTGGACATGTTCCCCGCGATGAACATCCCGGTGGTCGTGGTGGCCACGTTCTATTCGGGCATGCCGCCGGAACAGATCGAAACCGACATCACCAGCCGTTTCGAGCGGTTCTTTACGCTGGGGGCGGGGATCGAGCACATCGAATCGCGGTCGCTGCCAGGAGTGAGCGTGATCAAGGTCTACTTCCAGCCGGGCACGAACCCGGATTCGGCTGTGACCACGATCTCGAACCTGGCGATGGCGCAATTGCGGCGGCTGCCGCCCGGGACCCTGCCGCCGGTAGTGCTGAAGTTCGATGCGTCTAGCCTTCCGGTGTGCCTGGTGACCCTCAAGGGCGAGGGGCTGAACGAGACGAACTTGCGCGACCTGGCGCAGTTTCAGGTGCGCAACCAACTGGGAAGCGTGGCAGGCGCAAGCGTGCCGCAGCCGTTCGGCGGCAAGTACCGGCAGATCATGGTCTACACGGACCCGTACAAGCTCGAAGCCCATCAGCTCAGCCTGATGGACGTAGTGCGCGCGGTGAACACGGCCAACCTGATTCTGCCGGCCGGAGACGTGCAGCTCGGACCGCTCGACTACAACATCTATACGAACAGCCAGCTGCGCAGTGTCAGAGAAATCGACCAGCTACCGGTGAAGACCATCGGCACCTCGCCGGTCCGGGTTGCCGATATCGGATACGCCGAGGATGGGCACCAGATCCAGACCAACGTGGTACGGGTAGACGGGCAGCGCTCCGTCTACATTCCAGTGCTGAAGCAGGGCGGCGACACCAATACGATTTCGGTGGTGGATGGAGTCAAGCAGACGCTCGGCCGGCTCTTCGACGTACCCAAGCAGCTCATCACCAAGGTGGTGTTCGACCAGTCCGTATTCGTGAAGACCGCGATCGAGACGCTGTTCCACGAGGGAGCAATCGGTCTGTTTCTGACGTCGATCATGATCTTGGTGTTTCTGGGGAGCATCCGGGCTACGGTGGCGGTTTATTTTTCGATACCGCTTTCCGCTCTCATGGCGGGCATCCTCCTGATGCTGGGCGGCAGTTCGATCAACGCGATGGTGCTGGGCGGACTGGCGCTGGCGTTTTCGCGATTGATCGACAACTCGGTGGTAGTGCTGGAGAACATTTATCGGCACCTGGAGATGGGCGAATCGCCGGAGGTGGCGGCGGAGGTCGGCGGGCGCGAAGTGGCGCTGCCGGTGCTGGCGTCAACGCTCACAACAATCGTGGTGTTCTTTCCGGTCACCATGCTGTACGGCGTCAGCAAATTCCTGTTTTCGGCATTGGCGCTGGCAGTGATTCTTTCGCTGCTGGCCTCGTTTACGGTCGCGATGACAGTGGTGCCGCTGTTCTGCTCGCGGTTTATCAAATCGGCGCATGGAGAGCACGATGCCGAAGATCACACTGCGCATCTCCACGCCGAAGAGCAGCGCGCGCATCGGCCGCGGAGGCGCCGCGGGCTCCTGGACCGGTTTAACGCCTGGTTCAATCCACTGTTCGAGAGATTTCTCGACTTTTACGACAAGGTAATCAGCATGGTGCTGAAGCGGCCGATCGGCGCGCTCGTGTTCCTGAGCTGCCTGATCGTCGCCAGCCTGTTCCTGTACCCGCTGCTCGATTTCGCCTTCTTTCCCCGCACGGACCCGGGGCAGTTCATGATGAACGTGAAGCTGCCGTCGGGCACGCGGCTGGACGTCACAGAGCAGGAGATCGCGAAGCTGGAGGGCATCGTGCGCCGGGTCCTCACTCCGCATGATCTCGGGATGGTGGTTTCGAACATCGGTTCAACCCCCGATTTCTCCGCCATCTACACCACCAACTCCGGGATGCACACCGCCACCGTGCAAGTGAGCCTGAAGGAAGATCACGAGATCGGCAGCTACGAGTACATGGCGAGGGTGCGGAAGGCCCTGGCGACGGAGATGCCGGAGTTGACCGCGTACTTCCAGTCCGGCGGCCTGGTGGATGCAGTCCTGGGCATGGGAATGCCGGCGCCGATCGATGTACAGGTGGCCGGCTCCAACCCGGAGAACAGTTACAAGACCGCGCTGGCACTGGCGAGCCGGATCCGCAAGTTCCCCGGAGTCGGGGACATTTACATCCCGCAGGATCTCGACTACCCGGCCCTGCAACTGGATGTCGACCGCACACGTGCGGCGGAGCTGGGACTGAACCAGAAGGAAGTGGTGGGCAACGTGATTACGGCGCTGACCTCCAACACCATGATTGCGCCGAGCTTCTGGATCGATCCCAAGACCGGGAACGATTACATGCTGACGGTGCAGTATCCCGAGACCCAGATTCACAACTTCTCGGACCTGCGTGCGATTCCGGTGCGCGGCGACAAAATGATCGATCCCACACGGCTGGACATGATCTCGAATATCCGGCAGATCAAGTCGCCGACGGAAGTGGACCACTACGCGCTGCGGCGCACGATCGATGTGTACGTCCAGCCGGAGGGCGAGGACCTGGGCCGGATCGCATCGCGGATCGACGACCTGACGGCGCACGCGAGCATCCCCAACGGAGTCACGGTGACCCTGCGCGGTCTGGTACAGGGAATGCGGCAGAGCTTCCACAGCTTCTTCATCGGGCTGACGCTTTCGGTGGTGTTGCTGTACCTGATCCTGGTGGCGCAGTTCCGCTCGTTTCTCGACCCGCTGCTGATCCTGACGGCGGTGCCGCCAGGGATCACAGGCGCGCTCATGATCCTGTACCTCACCGGCACAAGCATGAACGTGATGTCCCTGATGGGACTCATGATCCTGATCGGCATGACCGTTTCAGACAGCATCCTGATCGTCGAGTTCACCACGCATCTGCGGGAGACCGGTCTGAGCGTGCGCCAGGCGGTCGTGCAGGCGGCGCGCGTGCGGCTGCGGCCGGTGCTGATGACGTCATTGGCGACGATCATCGGGCTGTTGCCGATGGCGTTGAAGCTCGGCGAGGGCAGCGAGGCGTACGCGCCGCTGGCCCGCGCGGTGCTCGGCGGAATGAGCATATCCCTGATGATGACGGTGATCATGGTGCCGGCAGCGTATTACGTGGCGTACCGCAAGCACGATGCGAGGGCACTGGAGCCCGCCCGGTAATGTCCCGGTTTGCCATTCAGAATCCGTACTTCATCGTGGTGGTCTGCCTGATCATCGCGGTGGTCGGGGCCACCAGCGTGGTGAGGATGCCGGTGGACATGTTTCCGGCCATGAACATCCCGGTGGTGGTGGTGGCGACGTTCTATTCCGGGATGCCGCCAGAGCAGATCGAGACCGATATCACGAGCCGGTTCGAGCGGTTTTTCACGTTGGGGGCGGGAATCGAGCACATCGAGTCGCGGTCGCTCCCGGGTGTGAGCGTGATCAAGGTCTACTTCCAGCCGGGCACGAATCCGGATTCGGCTGTGACCACGATCTCGAACCTGGCGATGGCTCAATTGCGCCGCCTTCCGCCGGGCACGCTGCCGCCGGTTGTGCTGAAGTTCGATGCTTCGAGCCTGCCGGTGTGCCTGGTAACGTTCAAGGGAGAAGGACTAAACGAGACGAACCTCCGCGACTTGGCGCAGTTTCAGGTGCGGAACCAGATCGGCAGCGTGGCCGGCGCCAGCGTACCCCAACCATTTGGCGGCAAGTACCGGCAGATCATGGTATACGCCGATCCGTTCAAGCTGGAGGCGCACCAGCTCAGCCTGATGGATGTGGTCCGGAGCGTGAACGACTCCAACCTGATTCTCCCGGCTGGCGACGTGCAAGTGGGGCCGCGGGACTACAACATCTACACCAACAGCCAGCTCCGCAGCGTGGCGGAGATCGAGCAACTGCCGGTGAAAATGGTCGGGGAGAGCCCGGTGCGGGTCGGCGACATCGGATACGCCGAGGACGGGCACCAGATCCAGACCAACGTGGTGCGGGTGGACGGGCAGCGCTCTGTGTACGTTCCGGTACTGAAACAGGGCGGCGACACCAATACCATCGCGGTCGTGGACGGCATCAAAGATGCACTTCAACATTTGTTTGATGTGCCGAAGGAGCTGATCACGAGCGTGGTGTTCGACCAATCGGTGTTCGTGAAGACGGCGATCGAGACGCTGCTCCACGAGGGCGGCATCGGGCTGCTGCTGACGTCGGTGATGATCCTGGTGTTTCTGGGCAGCATGCGGGCCACCGTGGCCGTGTTCTTTTCGATTCCGCTTTCGGCGCTGGCGGCGTTTATCGCGCTGTCCCTGGGGGGAAGCTCGATCAACTCCATGGTGCTGGGCGGCCTGGCATTGGCGTTTTCGCGGCTGATCGACAATTCGGTAGTGGTCCTGGAAAACATTTACCGCCACCTGGAGCTGGGGGAATCGCCGGAAGAGGCCGCGGAGAAGGGTGGGCGCGAAGTGGCCCTGCCGGTGCTTGCCGCGACGCTGACCACCGTGGTGGTGTTCTTCCCGGTCACATTCCTATACGGCGTGAGCCGGTTTCTGTTTTCGGCCCTGGCGCTGGCGGTAGCACTTTCGCTGTTTGCTTCGTTCGCGGTCGCGATGACGGTAGTGCCGCTTTTCTGCGCGCGCTTCATCAAGGCGCCGTCGCACCACCGGACACCGGCCGACGAGATGCCGGTGATGGTAGAGGAGGAAACGTATCCGCCGAACTTGGGGCAGCGGTTCAACCTGTGGTTCAACGACCGCTTCGAGGATTTCCTGCGGTTCTACGACCGGATCGTCGCGGCGGTGCTGCGGCGGCCGGGGATGACACTGTCGGCATTCGGCGTCGCGTTCGCGGCGACGCTGGCGATGTTCCCGCTGCTGGGCGTGTCGTTCTTCCCACGGACGGACGCCGGACAATTCGTGATCAACCTGAAGGCGCCCACCGGCGCGCGCCTTTCAGTGACGGAAGCGGAGGTCGGCAAGCTGGAGAACTTGGTGCGGCAGGTGGTGGCGCCGGAGGACCTGGGGATGATCGTCTCGAACATCGGGGCGACGCCGGATTTTTCGGCCATCTACACCACCAACTCCGCGATGCACACGGCGTTCGTGCAGGTGAGTCTGAAGGAAGGCCACAAGGTCGGCAGCTACGATTACATGGCGCGGTTAAAACGGCGGATGGCGGATGAGATGCCGGAGCTCAGCGCGTACTTTCAGTCGGGGGGCCTGGTGGACGCGGTGCTGAACCTGGGACTGCCGGCGCCGATCGACGTGCAGGTGGCGGGGTCGAACCTGGAGAAATCGTACGCCACGGCACTGCGGCTCTCGCAGGGTATCCGCCGGATTCCGGGCGTGGCGGATGTCTTCATCCCGCAGGACATCGATTACCCGGCGCTCCAGCTCAACGTGGATCGCACGCGGGCGGGCGAGATGGGACTCGACCAGCAGGAGGTGGTGGACAACATCATCACGGCGCTGACGTCGAACACCATGATCGCGCCGAGCTTCTGGATCGATCCGCGGACCGGCAACGATTACATGCTGACCGTGCAGTATCCAGAAAACCAGGTAAAGTCGCTGACGGAGCTGAAGTCGATTCCGCTGCGAGCCGCGGCCGCCATGAACCCGACGCGGCTGGACATGATCAGCGACATTCACCGGATTAAATCTCCGACCGAAGTGGACCACTACGGCCTGCGGCGGACAATCGACGTTTACGTGCGTCCGCTGAACGAGGACCTGGGGCGCATTGCGAACTCGATCGACGGCATTATCGGGCGAACGGCGGTGCCCGATGGGCTGACCGTGACGCTGCGCGGGATGGTGCAGGGGATGCGGGCATCATTCGCGAGCTTCACTATGGGCCTGACACTGGCGGTGGTGCTGCTGTTCCTGATTCTGGTTGCGCAGTTCCGTTCGTTTGTAGACCCGTTCATCATTCTGCTGGCGGTGCCGCCGGGGCTGAGCGGGGTCATTTTGATTCTTTGGCTGTCGGGAACGACGCTGAACGTGATGTCGCTGATGGGAGTGGTGATGCTGGTTGGGATCGCGGTCTCCAACAGCATTCTCATCGTGGAGTTCACCCGGCATCTGCGCGAGCAGGGGATGAACGTACGGGAAGCGGTCATGATGGCCTGTCGGGTGCGGCTCCGTCCGGTGCTGATGACCAGCCTGGCGACGATCATCGGACTGCTGCCGATGGCGTTGAAACTGGGGGCCGGGAGCGAGGCCTACGCGCCGCTGGCGCGGGCGATTCTGGGAGGGTTGAGCGTGTCGGTGGCCTTGACGGTGGTGCTGGTGCCGGCGGCTTATGTGAAGGTATATGACAGGTAAGGGATCAGCGATCAGGTATTGGCAACCGCGTAACAGGGCCGCGGCCGTGCGGGAGGGGCGGGCTGCGTCCCGGCGCTCTTGTATCGCGCCCTTACGGTCTCGGCTCTCTTTCGGCCTGCTTTTCGCAGCAGTGTTGTGCGCGCAGCCTCCGGCTCCTCCGCAGGGGCCGATGCATCTCAACCTGGCACAGGCGGAGCAACTGGCGGGGCAGAACAATCCGCAGATTTCGTCCGCGCGGTTTACGGCGGCGGCGGCGCACCAGGTGCCGAACCAGTACAAAGCCAATTTCGCGCCGAACGTGTCCGGGATGTTTACCGGCGTCGGAGCGGACAGCGGAAGCCGACTGGCGGCGGGCGGCCTGAATAATCCCGTGGTCTACAACCGCGTCGGCTCGGGGCTGATGGTCAGCCAGATGATCACGGATTTTGGGCGCACGGGGAATCTGGTCGGTTCGGCGAACCTGCACGCGCAGGCGCAGGACCAGGCGACCCAGTTCACGCGGGCGCAGATTCTTCTGAACACGGCAGTGGCTTATTTCGGAGTGCTGCGGGCGCAGGCGGTATTGAACGTTGCGAAATCTACGGTGGACGCGCGCCAGACGGTGCTGGACCAGATCTCGGCTCTGGCCGAGAGCAAGCTGCGCTCGACGCTGGATGTGAGCTTCGCCAGCGTCAACCTTTCGGATGCCAAGCTGCTGCTCGTACAGGCGCAGAACGACTTGAAATCCGCGCAGGCAAATCTGGCGGCGGCGATGGGGCTGCCGAACGAAACTGCGTTTGCGCTGGACGAGGAGCCGCTGCCGCCACAACTGCCGGACCGCATCGTCGACCTGGTGCGGACGGCGATGCAGGACCGGCCCGACCTGAAAGACCTGCGCTTCGAGCAGGGTGCGGCACAGCAGTTCGCCAGGGCGGAGCACGACCTCTACTTCCCGAGCGTCGGCGTGCTGGCGACCGCCGGATTCGCGCCCGCAGGCGAGGTCCAGATTCCGGGGAGATACGGGGCCGTCGGGCTCAACGTGACGATTCCGATTTTCAACGGCGGACTGTACCATGCCCGGCAGAGCGAAGCGGAGCTCAAGGCCAGAGCGGCGGCCGAGAACATCTCGGACCTGGAGAATCGGGTTACGCGCGACGTAAAAGTGGCCTACTTCAACGCCACTACGGCGTATGACCGAATGGCGTTGACGAAGGAGATGGTGGATCAGGCGACTCAGGCGCTGGATCTGGCGCAGACGCGCTATGACAATGGGCTGAGCACGGTGGTGGAACTGAGCACGGCACAGCTCAACCTGACGTCGGCGCAGATCGCCGACGCCAACGCGAAATACGACTACCAGGCGCAGCGCATCAACGTGGATTACCAGGTCGGAGCGCTACACTAGAGGAGCCAATGCTGATCGACGCTCCGCAACGGCAATTGCGACCTGCAAACGGCACACGGCCGGCGTGGCTTTGTTATACCGCCGCTGTGCTGGCATCATGCGTGTGTACCGCGGCACGGCTGCTCCTCGGAGACATCTACGGCGACCAACATCGTTTCCCGATGCTGTATATGGCCATTTTGTTTGCCTCGTGGTACGGAGGCCTGGGACCGGCGCTCCTGGCCGTGGCGCTGGGCGGTCTCTCTGCTGCGTTTTTCCATGTGGAGCCGGGACGGATCATCACCGGGTTCACGGCGTCCAACCTGGATGGACTGGAATTTTATTTCCTGGTGGCCGCGGCGGCCGTGGCCCTGTTTGAGGCGGAACGGCGCGCACGGCGGCGGGCGCTCAAGGCTGAAGAACAGTTGCGAGAGGCTCAAAAGCTGGAGAGCATCGGCCTTCTCGCGGGCGGAGTCGCGCACGATTTCAACAATCTCCTGACTGGCGTACTGGGGAACGCGAGCCTGGCGTTGGAGGAACTGCCGTCGGAGAGCCGGACAAGGCCGATGATCGAAAACATCGTCAGCGCAGCGGAACGGGCGGCGCTTCTGACCGGCCAACTGCTGGCGTACGCAGGCAAGGGCGTTTTCGTCCGGGCTCCGGTGGATTTTTCCCAGGCGGCGCGGCAGGCGATGGACGACGTTCGAACGAAGGCGCCGGCGCGGATCGAGATTCGGCTGGAAACCGCCAAGGGCCTGCCTGTGGTCATGGCGGATCCGGAGCAGATACGCCAAATGATCACGGGCCTGGCCATGAACGGAGTGGAAGCAATTGGCGGCCGGACGGGCCGCGTAACGATTCGCACAGCATTGAAGCACCTGGAGGCGGGCACGCCGGTGGCGGTGGGTAGAGTGGAAGGGGGCGCGTATGTCTCGGTGAGCGTCGACGACACCGGCAGCGGCATGGACGAGACTACCCTGCTGCGCATCTTCGACCCGTTCTTCACGACGAAGTTCATGGGCCGCGGCTTGGGACTGGCGGCCGTGGCGGGAATTGCGCGGGCGCTGGATGGCGCGGTGATGGTGTGGAGCGGGGTGGGAAAGGGGACGAGGGTGGAGGTGGCGGTGCCGGCGCCCCCACGTTAGCTGATCACGCCCTTGCGGATGGCATAGAGGATCAGCTCGGCCGCGCTGTGAAGGTTCAGCTTCTGAAAGATGTTGGCGCGGTGGGTTTCGACCGTGTAGAGGCTGAGGTTCAGGATGTTCGCAACGTCCTTGTTATTTTTCCCCTCCGCGAACAGCTGCAGGATTTCGCGCTCACGGGTAGTAAGCAGTTCATAGCTGTCCTCGACCTTACGCTCCTGCATCTGGCGCATGTAATCCTCCACCAGCATTTTGCTGATCGCGGGGCTGAAGAACGCCTTGCCTTCGGAGACGGCGCGGACGGCGTCAATCAAATCGTGCTCAGCAGAGTCCTTCAACAGATAGGCCCGGGCGCCGGCCTTCAATGCGCGGAGGACGTAGCTTTCATCGGCATGCATGCTGAGGAAGACGATCGCAGTCTGCGGAAGTTTTGCGACGATCTGTCGGGCAGCCTCGATGCCGTTGAGGATGGGCATGGCGATATCCATGACGACGACTTCGGGGTGGTGGTCGGCGGCGAGCGCCACGGCTTCGCGGCCGTTGGCGGCGTCGGCAACGACGTGGAAACCGGGCTGACTTTCGAGAAGCAGGCGAAGGCCCTTGCGGACGACGGTGTGGTCATCGGCGAGAAGAATGTGGATCGTGTTCATATGGCAACAGACGCGGGGAGCGGCAATGAAATGCTGAGTAGTGTGCCGGCGCCGGGGCGGGACTGGACTTCGAAAGTGCCACCAAGATGACGCACGCGCTCCTCCATGCCCACAAGTCCCATGCCTTTCTGCCGGCCAGTGTCGAAGCCCCGGCCGTCGTCTTCGATGGCGAGGGTCAGGCGGTCCTGCTCCTGGCCCACGGTCACCTTCACCTTGTGCGCGTCAGCGTGCTGGACAATGTTGTGTAGCGCCTCCTGCATGACGCGGTAGACGCAGGTCTTATGTTCTTCCGGCAGGTCCTCGGGCACAGCACCGGCATCGACGTCGACCCACAAGCCGCCGCGCTTGGAGACTTCACGCGCCTGCCATTCCAGGGCGGGCACGAGGCCGAGGTCATCCAGCATGGAGGGCCGCAGGAGAAGCGCCATGTTGCGGACGACTTTGATGGAATCTTCGAGAAGGCGCTTGACTTCGGCCGCCTTTTCGGCGACGCCATCAAGATCGCGTACGCGGATGAGCGTTGAAACATTGGCCATTTCGACCAGGACGCCGGTGAGGGATTGGCCGACCTCGTCGTGGAGCTCGCGGGAAATGGAGCGGCGTTCGTCCTCCTGGGCCTGGACCAGGCGCGCTGAGAGCTGCTGAAGTTCGGCACGTGCCTTGGCTATTTCGGCATAATGCTCGGCAGTCTTGTCTTCCAGGCCGAGGATTTTGCGCATCGAAAAGGTGGCCAACAGAAGCCCGAGGCCGATGGTCAGGGCAATGGTGAAGCCGAGGCGCCGGCGCGCCTGCCGGAAGGTCTCCTCGACCTTGGCGCGGCCGGCATCGAGTTGGGCTTCATTCAGCGCGCCAATCTGGTTGGCGATGTTCAGCATGGACTGGCGGCGCCGGAAGACTTCATCCCGCAAGAACACGTAGCCGGCGCGGCGACGCTGCTCCGGGGACCACTCGAACACGGGCTCGAGGACCGACCAGTAATCGGCGAGCTGCTGCGTAAGCCCCTGAAAGGGGCGGATTTCGCGGTCGTCGATAAGGGCCCGGTATTCGGCAAGCGCGGAATCCATGTCGCGGCGGGCCTCGAGCAGGCTGTAGCGGTGGCCTTCGGCCTTCCCGGACTCGGGTTCGAGGAGGTAATCGCGGACGTAAGTGCCCGAGACGTAGACATCGGACCGGATCCGCTCGAGGACCCGGGTGCGCCGCAGAAACTGCTCGCGCATCGTGTCATTGGAGGTCTGGATCTGCTGCAGCGCCTGAATCCCGTCGATGGCCGAAAAGGTCATCAGGAGCAGGAGGCCGCCGAAACCGGCGGTAAGCATGACGCGGCTGTTGACAGGGCTGCGCGGCGGAGACATGGCCTCTGCTTTCAATATCACACACAGAGACGGCGACACGCGAAGGAAACAAAGCTACGCGGACGGAGTCTAAATTCGGCATGGGACGGATGCTGATCGTGTGGGCGGCCGTGGCCTGCGCCGCTGCGCAGGTGGCGGTGCCGACGGCACAGTACGACAACGCGCGGACCGGGGCGAATAGCCATGAAACGGTCCTGACACCGCGGAATGTGAATACGGCGCACTTCGGGAGGCAGTTCGTCATGCATGTGGACGGAGATGTCTACGCGCAGCCGCTGTTCGTGCCGGGCCTCGAGATTCCCGGAAAAGGCGTACATGAC
>Ga0335083_10005017_pt1 | contig 16773 bp, 13 predicted proteins | sample Lox_Sample_42_FD_206716 | JGI IMG/M metagenome (GOLD analysis project Ga0335083, IMG submission 206716) | Soil microbial communities from Loxahatchee National Wildlife Refuge, Florida, United States - Lox_Sample_4.2 | ecosystem: Environmental > Terrestrial > Soil > Wetlands | place: USA... | reverse complement strand
CCTCACCGTCGGCGAGGTCACCGAATCCCAGCTGAAGGACCGCCGCATCCTCGGCGACGAGGGCTTCGTCTCGGTGGTGATCGTGGTCGACGCCAACTCGGGCAAGATGGTGGCCGGCCCCGAGATCCACGCCCGCGGCTCGGGCATCGACGACGCCGCCTTCGGCGACGTCCTGCCCAGGATCGAGGAAGCCCTGGCCCTGGCGGCCGCCGACGGCGTCACCGACGCCCACCAGATCAGCCAGCTAGCCCGCCGCATCGTCGGCAAATGGGTCAGCGACAACTACCGCCGCCGCCCCATGATCATCCCCGTAGTAATCCAAGCCTAGCCCCGCCCCGCTCGTCCCGCGCCTAACCCCATCCCGCGCCTAACCCCATCCCGTGCCTAACCCCATCCCGTGCCTAACCCCCATCCCGCGGCCCGCGACCCGCCCCCACACCCATCCCGCGCGCCCCGCCCTTAGACCCGTCCGCCACACGAATCCCACCCATCCCTCCTCCACCACCCGCCACCCGTCCGCTCCCGGGCGGATTGGGTACTATGCCACATTGATGTCGCTATAGCGACATCAATGCTCCATCGTTGCCTTTGCGCCAGGGTGGGATTTGCCGAGAAGGTGCCCGTTTCACGCTAATTGCGGCATTTGCGGAGCGAGGCTTTGTCGGACCCCGGCCGCATGATGCGTTCATGGCCCGAACCTCGCGACCGGATCCAGATGCCCTCGACCGGATCCTGGACCGGCAACTCGGCGTGATCGCACGTCATCAAGCGCTAGCAGCCGACCTTACGGCCAGCGCGCTTCGGCATCGTCTCCGTCCAGGGGGTCCGTGGCGCACTGTGTTGCCAGGTGTCTATATGGCGGCAACCGGCACGCCGACGATGCTCCAGCGGCAGATGGCCGCGCTGCTGTACGCGGGAAGCGGAAGCGTGATCACAGGAACGGCGGCGCTGCGCTGCCATCACATCCGGGGCACCTCATCGGACCTTATCGACGTCCTGGTCCCGGCCATCAGGAAACGCCGTGACGCGGAGTTCGTCCGGTTGCACCGGACAACCCGGATGCCCAGGCGAACCTGGCTGGCCGGCCCGGTGCGCTATACCCCGCCGTCGCGTGCCGTCGCCGATACCGTCCGCGGCCTGGCCAGCTTGCGGGACGTCCGGGCGGTCGTGGCGGACGCGGTACAGCGGGACGCCTGCGAGATCAGGGACCTGGCCGCCGAACTCGCCGCCGGGCCGAACGCGGGTTCGGCCTTGTTCCGCGAGGCGCTGACCGATGTCGCCGACGGGATCAGGTCGGCCGCGGAGGGAGACCTCATGGACCTGCTGGCCGGGTCCGGTCTGCCCATGCCGCTGTTCAATCCGTCGCTCTACGACGGTGACGGCGCCTTCATCGCCCGGCCCGATGCCTGGTGGGCCAGCCTCGGCGTCGCGGTCGAAGTGGACTCGCGGGAGTGGCACATCTCTCCGGAGGATCACGCGAGGACGCTCGCCCGGGGCAGGCGGATGGCCAGGCACCAGATCATCGTGCTCCGGTTCACGCCCAAGCAGATCCGCTCCGAACCCGCGGCGGTCATCAAGGACATCCGCGACGCGCTCGAAGGCGCTCGCGGCCGCCCCGCGCCGAGCCTTCGCACCGTCGCGGCACCGGGCCGGGGTCAGCTCGTCGCGGGCGCGGCGTAGCGGGCGGGCGAGACGCCGAGCGTGACGGTGAAATCACGGGTCAGGTGGGCCTGGTCGGCGTAGCCGAGGTCCGCGGCCAGCGCCGCCCAGTCGACCGGCTCGCCGCCGCCGGCCCGCTCCGCGGCCTCGTGCAGCCGGGCCCGGCGCATTACCCACTTGGGGCTGACCCCCACGTAGTCGGCGAACAGCCGCTGCAGGCTGCGCGCGGTGATCCCGGCCGCGGCGGACAACTGGTCGACCCGGCGCAGCCCGGGGTCGGCGGTGATGCGCGAGACCAGCGAGGCGACCTGCTCGGCCAGCGGGTCGCGCTCCGGCAGTATCGAGCACAGCAGCGACTCGGCGTACCCGATCATCCGGGCATCCTCCTCGTCCCCCGAGGCACCAGAGGCGCCCAAGGCACCAGAGGCGCCCGAGACACCAGGAGCACCAGGAGCACCAGCGCACATGATCGCCTGCCGCGTCTTCTCCACCCGCGGCCCGAACAGCCGCGCCGCCGGGATCACCCGGTCGGTCAGCTGGGAGATCGGAGCCTGCCAGAACGACCGGAAGCCCCCGGCCACGAACCGCACCCCGAACGCCAGGCCCGTACCGGACAGCGACCGCGTGAACAGCCTGCGGTCCACGCCGAATATCCCCGCCCCGGAAGCCTCGAAGACCAGGTGCACGTTGGGATGCGGCAGGATCGTCTGCTCGTACGGCGGCTCCCCGCGCAGGTCCCAGCGCGGGATCCAGTAGTACTCCACGAACGGCGCCAGCGCCTCCGACGGCGCATGCCGGCTCAGCCGGAAGCGCGAAGCGGCAAGGTCTGGGCGCAGCACCCCGCGACCCATGGTCCCGGCGGCGGAATCAGGCACTTGATCAGCGTAATCTGTCGCGTTTGTTCAATACGGGGGAACCCCCGCCCACGCTACGTTCGAGGCTATGGAAAAGACGAATCTCAGCGCGGAGATGGACGCCGCGGCGGCCGAGACGGCCCGCGTGGTGAGCGGCGTGCCCCAGGGAGTTCTGCAGGCGCCCACCCCGTGCGGCGACTGGGACCTGCGCACCCTGCTCAACCACACGATCTTGTGGACCTCGTACTCGGCCGAGCGCCGGGCCCACGGCGAGAGCGTCGCCGAGGACCTGATGAGCAAGGACTTCACCGCCGAACCCGGCTTCCGCGAGGACTACGCCCGGCAGCTCGGCCGGGCGGTCAGCGCCTGGTCGGACCCGAAGGCCTGGGAAGGCACGCTGGGCGTCATGGGTGACGCCACCCCGGCCGCCGACGTGGGCGCGATGCTCCTCATGGAGACGGCCCTGCACGGCTGGGACGTGGCCAGGGCCACCGGCCAGGAGTACCAGGTCGGCGAAGCCGTCGCCACGGCCCTGGAGCACACCGTCCAGGCGCAGGCCGAACTGTTCCGCAAGTACCAGGGCTTCGCCGACGCCGTGGCCATAGCCGGCCCGGCCACGACCTTCGACCGCGCCCTGGCCCTGTCCGGCCGCGACCCGGACTGGAAGAAGCCCGGCTAAGGAACTAAGGGACTAAGAAGCGCCCAGCACCCGCACCGGCGAGCCCTTGGCGAACGCCACGATGTCCTCGGCCGCGTCGCCGTAGAAGACCTGGTAGGTCTCCTCGGTGACGTAGCCGAGGTGCGGCGTCAGCACCACGTTGGGCGCGGACCGCAGCGGATCGCCGAGCGGCAGCGGCTCGACGTCGTACACGTCGAGCGCCGCCCCCGCGATCGCCCCGGACCGCAGCGCGGAAATCAGCGCCGCGCTGTCGACGAGCGGACCGCGCGAGGTGTTCACCAGGTAGGCGGAAGGCTTCATCAGCGCCAGCTCCGCCGCGCCGACCAGCCCCTCGCTGCGCGGGCTCAGCTTGTAGTGCACGGTCACCACGTCGGAGGTAGCGAACAGCTCCTCCTTGCTGACCGCCTTGGCGTGCGCCTTCTTGGCCACCGCCGGATCGAGGTTCTGGCTCCAGGCCTGCACCTTCATGCCGAACGCCCGACCGATGCCGGCCACCCGCTGGCCCTGGTGGCCGAGGCCGACCACGCCCAGGTGCTTGCCGTCCAGGCCGGTGCCGACCGTCTGCTGCCAGCTGCCGCTGGTGCCGAGCGCCGCGCCGCCGGCCCGCCCGGATAGCTTCATCCGCCGGTCCTCGTCCGGGATGTGCCGGACCAGGGCGAGGATGAGCCCCCAGGTCAGCTCGGCCGTCGACGTGCCGATGCCTTCCGTCCCGCACACCGTGACCCCGTTCTCGGCGGCCGCGGACAGGTCAATGGAGTTGTTCGACATGCCCGTGGTCACCAGCAGCCGCAGCCGCGGCAGCTGGCCGAGCCGTGAGGCGTCGAAATACGTCCGCTCCCGCATCGCCACTACCACGTCGTACGGCTCGAGGGCGCTGACCAGCGCCTCCGTCCGCGAGATGTGCTGGGCGAACACGTCGATCTGGGCGAGCGAGCGCACTGCGGACCAGTCGGTGCTGGCCAGTGAGACCTGCTGATAGTCATCGAGGATCGCGACCCGCATGCGCTGACATTACCGCGCCGGGCGCGGTAACCGCGCGCCTGATAACGTCAGCCCGTGGAGCCCCAACCGACCTGGCTTGACGCGATGGCCGGCAAGGCCCTGGCCCGGGAGCTGCCGGCCCGCGCCGAGGCCGGGAAAGTCCTGCAGAGCACCGACGACGAGCTGATGGACGTGGTGGCCGCGGCCTTCAAGGTCCGGCTGCGCTACTTCGGCCGCCGGGTCAAGCTGAACTACCTGGTCAACATCAAGAGCGGCCTGTGCCCCGAGGACTGCTCCTACTGCTCGCAGCGGCTCGGCTCGTCCGCCGACGTGCTGAAGTACACCTGGCTCAAGCCGGCCGAGGTCATCAGCAGCGCCGAGGCCGGCGTCCAGGCCGGCGCCAAGCGGGTCTGCCTGGTGGCCAGCGGCCGGGGCCCGAACGACGCCGACATCACCCGCGTCTCCACCGCGATCACGAAGTTCAAGGAAAAGAACCCCGACGTCGAGGTGTGCGCCTGCCTGGGCCTGCTCTCCGACGGCCAGGCCGAGCGGCTGCACCAGGCCGGCACCACCGCCTACAACCACAACCTCAACACCGCCGAGAGCAACTACAAGGACATCTGCACCACCCACGACTACGCCGACCGCGCCGACACCGTGCAGAAAGCCAAGCAGGGCGGCCTGTCCCCGTGCTCGGGCCTGATCGCGGGCATGGGGGAGACCGACGAAGAACTCGTAGATGTAGTGTTCGCGCTAAGAGAACTCGACCCCGACTCGGTTCCGGTCAACTTCCTGATCCCGTTCGAGGGCACCCCGCTGGGCGGCCAGTGGAGCCTGACCCCGCAGCGCTGCCTGCGCATCTTGGCCATGGTCCGGTTCGCCTGCCCGGACGCCGAGGTCCGGCTGGCCGGCGGGCGCGAGATCCACCTGCGCAGCCTCCAGCCGCTGGCGCTGCACATCGTCAACTCGATCTTCCTCGGCGACTACCTGACCAGCGAGGGCCAGGCCGGCGCCCGCGACCTGGAGATGATCGCCGACGCCGGCTTCACCGTCGAGGGCGCGGACGAGCGCACCCTCCCCGAGCACCGCCGAGACCTGGTCAAGGTCCGCCGCCGCGGCGCCGGCACCGCGCTGCCCGCGAATGCCTGACCCAAGAATCGAAGGGCTGGAGCGCGCCGCCGCCCGGCACTGGCAGGCGCCCGGCACCGAGCCGCTGGGGGAGTGGCTGCTCCGCGCCGCGGACGGCTTCACCGGCCGGGCCAACTCGGCCCTGCCCCTCGGCGACCCCGGCCGCCCGCTGCCCGCGGCGGTCACCGCCGTGGCGGAGTGGTACCGCCGCCGGGGCCTGCGACCCATGATCGTCCTGCCCCAAGGTGCCGCTCCCGATCAGCTGGAAACCCATTTGAACGAACGGGGCTGGCTTCCCCGCCCGGCCCCCGCCTTTGTCATGCTGGTGGAAACCTCTGCCCTGCCCGCGACCAGCACTGACGTCGAATTCAGCCCGGAACCGGACGGCGCCTTCCTCGGCCTGTACCGCTACCGTGGCCAGGACCTGCCGCCGATCGCGCGCACGCTGCTGATGTCGGCCCCGTGGCAGGCGTTCGGCACCATCAGGCGCGACAGCCGGGCGGTCGCGGTCGGCCGGGTCTCCGTGGCCGATGACCTGGGCGTGCTGACTGCGGTCGAGGTCGACGCGGCCTGCCACCGGCAGGGTCTGGGTACGGCGATCACCGCCGGGCTGGCCGCCGCGGCTGCCGCCCGTGGCGCGACCCGGATCCTGCTCCAGGTCGAAACGGGCAACGAACCGGCCCGCGCGCTCTACTTGCGGTGCGGCTTCAAGGACTCGCACCGCTACCACTACATGATGGCGCCCTAGACTCGACACAAGCCTTATGTGCTTGGGGTTACCGCCGGTCCTCGCTACGTTTGTGACCATGGCGACCCGTGCCCGTAACGGATCTACCCGCGCGCGTGGCGGGCTCGACGAGGCTGCCCAGGAAGCTATCAACATAACGTCCGCGCCTCCCGCCACGACCAGGTCCTCCACCCGCCAGGCACCGGCCGGAAAGCCGAGAAGTACCCAGCCCCGTTCGTCTCAAAAGAGCCCCGCACCGAAGAAAAAGAGCACGTCGGGGTCGGGCCGCAAGCCGGCTACGGCGAAGGGCCGCAGCGGAAAGGGCAGCACTGGTAAGGGCGGCACCAGGAAGGGCAGCGGCGCCAAGGGCCGTTCGTCCGCTCCGCCGCCCGATCCCGTCGTCATCCTGGTCGGCTGGATCGGCCGGGCGATTCAGGCTGCCTGGATGGGAGTGGCCGGCGGTGTCGGGTTCATCGCCCGGGCCGTCGGCCGCGGCGCGCGCGACCTTGACCCGCACCACCGCCGGGACGGCGTGGGGCTGCTCACCCTGGGCGTGGCCATCGTGCTCGGGGCCGCGCTGTGGGCCCGCATGGACAACGCGGTCGGCCGGGCCATCCACGCCGTGGCGGTCGACGCGGTCGGCTCCCTGTCCTGGGTCTTCCCGGTGCTGGCACTGCTGCTGGCCTGGCGGTTCCTGCGCCACCCGGACCGCAACTCCGAGACCGTGCGGGCCGCCATCGGCTGGACCGCGCTGCTGCTCGGCGTGCTCGGCATGATCCACATCGCCAAGGGGACCCCGCACCCGTCCGACGGCGCTCGCGCTATCCACCTGGGCGGCGGGTACGTGGGCTACGCGGTGTCGGGCCCGCTGGCCGCCGCGGTCACGCCCTGGGTGGCGGCGCCGCTGCTGGCCTTGCTGTCCGCGTTCGGCCTCCTGGTCATCTCCGGCACCCCGCTGCACCGGGTCCCTGAGCGCTTCGCCGAGCTACGGGACATGTTCGGCCACGGCCGGGCGCACCCCGAGTACCGCGACGAGGACGACCTGGATATCGACGAGGACTACGAGGCGGGCACCGGCGCGGTCCGCCGGGCCCGCGGCCAGATCGCCAGGCAGATCAGGCTGCGCCCGGCCATCGAGGCGGGCGAGCACGTCAAGCCGTATGACACCCCGCTGCTCGGGGACGACAAGAAGCGCGGCAACGGGGCCGCGGGACCGGGGTCTCCTGGTCGCGGCCGCCCCGACGGCAGCGAAGGACTGATGGAGGCGCTGGCCTTCGACGGCGGCATAGACCCGGACGCTCCGCCCCGGCCGGCCCTGTCGGAGCCCCCGGCTCCCGAGCCCGAGCCCGCCCCGCCCGCGTTCACCGTGCCTCCGCCGTCCGCGCCGCTGCGGAATCCGGAGCAGCTGACGCTGAGCGCGGGTGACGCGGTGGCGTACACGCTGCCGCCGACCGCGCTGCTGCGGCCGGGGTCGGCGCCGAAGCAGCGGACCCGGGCCAACGACATCGTGGTGGCCGCGCTGACCGAGGTGCTCGAGCAGTTCCAGGTGGACGCGGCGGTGACCGGGTTCACCCGGGGGCCGACGGTGACCAGGTACGAGATCGAGCTCGGCCCGGCGGTCAAGGTGGAACGGGTCACCGCCCTGACCAAGAACATCTCCTACGCCGTCAAGAGCGCCGACGTGCGGATCATCTCGCCGATCCCGGGCAAGTCGGCGATCGGGGTCGAGATCCCGAACACCGACAAGGAAGTCGTCAGCCTGGGCGACGTGCTCAAGTCCCCGGCGGCGCTGAATGACCATCACCCGATGGTGGTCGGCCTCGGCAAGGACGTCGAGGGCGGGGTGAAGGTGGCCAACCTGGCCAAGATGCCGCACCTGCTGATCGCCGGCGCCACCGGCGCGGGCAAGGCGCTCGCGCTCGACACGCCGATTCCGACCCCCCGCGGCTGGACGACAATGGGCGAGATCCAGCCTGGGGATGAGGTCTTCGACGAGACAGGCCAGCCCTGCACGGTAACCGCCGCGACGCCCGTAATGCTCGGCAGGCCATGTTACGAGGTCGAGTTCTCCGACGGCACGGTGATCGTGGCGGACGCTGAGCACCTCTGGCGGACGAGCACAGTTGCCGGGCGCCAGCAGAGTGGCCGGCCGCCTGCCGGGTTGCCTTACTGGCCGCCGGAAGATGTGCGTCGCGTCGCGGAACGGGCGGCTGACGTATTGCGTGAACCGGACGTGCTCACCTCAACGACGGAGGTGCTCACCGATCTCGGTACGCAGTTCCGGAACGTCCTCTATCACAAGGTCGTGCCTAGCCTTCCGCGAGAGGGCCGCATCCTACGGTCGCGGTACCAGCGGAATGGTCGCGATGTCTCGTTCTGGGCGCCAGCTTATTCGCGCCACCTTGTCTATAAGGCGCTCGCAGAATGTGTCAGTTCCCCTGCGGGTCATGGCCACATCCGCCGGATCGACGCCGAGCCGGTCACGACCGCGCATATTGCGGCGACTCTCCGCAGCGGCGGCCGTTTCAACCACGCAGTCTCGCTGTGCGGCCCCCTTGACTATCCCGAACGGGATCTGCCGGTGGCTCCGTATACGTTCGGCTGCTGGCTCGGCGACGGCCGGACCGGGGGCGCCGGCATAACGAGCGCGGACCAGGAGATCCTCGACCACATCCGCGCCGACGGATATGAGATCACCCATCACCCGAGTACCCAGATGCAGTACACGATCTGGAATCGTCCCGAGCGTGAGCGCCGCATTGCCGAGGCGCTCGCCCTGGCGGAGCAGGGGATGAGCGTCGCTGGCGCGGCGGCGCACGCCGGCGTGGGGCTCTCGGCCGTGCTGAGAGCGGCGGATGGCCGGTTCCCGCAGGGACGGAGGGGAAGCTTCATGCCGGCCTTTCCTCCTCGCGAGCGTTACCGGACCATGGCCGAGATCTTCCGGGAGGTCGGGCCAAAACACATTCCCGAGGAATATCAGCACGCCTCCGTCCAGCAGCGACGCGCCCTGCTCGCGGGCTTGCTCGACACGGACGGCTACTGCAGTCCCCAGGGAGCAGCCGAGGTCACGGTGACCAACCGTGACCTCGCGTACGGTGTGCTGGAACTGGTGCAGGGCCTCGGGTACAAGGCGACCCTGAGGACCAGGCCGTGCACTGGTCGCAGCGAGAGCACATCAACCGCCTTCACCATTGCCTTCACCCCGCACGAGCCGGTGTTCCGGCTTAGCCGGAAGCTGGCGCGGCAGCGCCAGGTCGAGCCGACGAGCACAGCACGGCGGCGATACATCACCGACGTGCGGCCGATCGAGTCGGTGCCGGTCCGCTGTATCGCGGTCAGCAGTCCCAGCCGGATGTACCTGGCGAGCCGGTCGTGCATCCCGACCCACAACTCGGTGTGCCTGGGCGGCCTGATCACCTCGATCCTGACCCGGTCCACGCCGGACGAGGTGCGGATGATCCTGATCGACCCCAAGCGGGTCGAGCTGACCATCTACGACGGGATCCCGCACCTGATCACGCCGATCATCACCAGCCCGAAGAAGGCGGCCGAGGCCCTCGACTGGGTGGTCGGGGAGATGGAGCGCCGCTACGACGACCTGGCCGCGTCCGGGTTCCGGCACGTCGACGACTTCAACAAGGCGGTGCGGGCGGGCCAGCTCAAGCCGCCGCAAGGGAAGGGGGGAGGGGAGGTGGGTGGGGAGCGGGTCTACCTGCCGTACCCGTACCTGCTGGTGATCGTGGACGAGCTCGCGGACCTGATGATGGTGGCCCCGCGGGACGTGGAAGACGCCGTGGTCCGGATCACCCAGCTGGCCCGGGCGGCCGGCATCCACCTGGTGCTGGCCACCCAGCGCCCGTCGGTGGACGTGGTGACCGGCCTGATCAAGGCGAACGTGCCGTCCCGGCTCGCCTTCGCCACGTCGAGCCTGGCCGACTCGCGGGTCATCCTGGACCAGCCCGGCGCGGAGAAGCTGGTCGGCCAGGGCGACGCGCTGTTCCTGCCGATGGGCGCGTCCAAGCCGGTCCGGCTGCAGAACGCGTTCGTGTCGGAGAAGGAGATCCGCGACATCGTCGCGCACTGCAAGAAGCAGGCCAACCCCGACTACCGCGAGGACGTCGCGGCCGCGCCGGAGAAGTCCCGCGAGATCGACGCCGACATCGGCGACGACCTGGACCTGCTCATCCAGGCCGCCGAGCTGATCATTTCCACCCAGTTCGGCTCCACCTCGATGCTCCAGCGCAAGCTGCGGGTCGGCTTCGCCAAGGCCGGACGGCTGATGGACCTGCTGGAAAGCCGGGACATCGTGGGCCCCTCGGAGGGCTCCAAGGCGCGCGACGTGCTGGTCAGGCCCGAGGACATGGAAGCGACGATCCTCCTGCTGCGCGGTGGCTAGTCAAGAAACGACTCGCACGTAGCTTCGCCTGGCTCCCGCGCCTGGCCGATCACTGGCTCTATGCTGTCTAGACTTGGTGACGGCCCCCCGTTCGGGGATGGCCCCATTTCTCCTTGATTCAGTGATTCATGAGGCACGTGGAGGCGGGCGTGAGCATCGGTGAATCCCTGGCGGAAGCCCGTCGTCAGGCCGGTCTCAGCGTCGCCCAGGTCAGCCAGCAGACCCGGATCAGGGAATCGATCATCAGGGACATCGAGCAGGACGACTTCTCCGCCTGCGGCGGTGACTTCTACGCCCGCGGGCACATCCGCAGCATCGCCGCGGTCGTCGGCACCGACCCGGTCCCGCTGATCAGGGAGTACGACGCGGTGCACGGCCCGCCCGGGGCGATCAGGGCGGCCGATGTGTTCGAGCCGTCAAGACCGGTCAAGATGCGCGAGCGCCGCCGCTCACCCAGCCTCAGCATGATCGTCGGCGTGGTGCTGCTGGCCATCATCGGATTCGGTGTCTACCGGTTGGTGTCGGACAACGGTTCGGGCAAGCCCGCCGCGACGTCCACGCACCAGGCCAGCGCCACCGCGAAGCCGTCGGCGCGGCCCTCGCCGTCGCCCACGCCTTCCTCGAACGACGTGGTGATCCAGCTCACCGCCAACGAGGACTGCTGGGTCCAGCTGACCAGCAGCGGCGACGGGACGCAGATCTACATGGGCGTCATCCAGGCGGGCGCCTCGATGAAGTGGACGGAGAACAAGGCGGTGGCCGTCCGGCTCGGCAATCCGGGCGGGGTCGTCCTCACCGTCAACGGCCAGCGGCAGAACCCGGACAGCACGGTGCCGGTGACCTTGAGCTACAGCCCGGGAGCGACGGCAGCGAGCACCTCCTCGCCTGGGTAGGCTCTCGGTGTGTCTGTTGGATCCAAGTCCCCGAAGGCCGGACCTCGCACGGTCAGCCTGGTCACTCTCGGCTGCGCGCGTAACGAGGTCGATTCCGAGGAGCTCGCGGCCCGCCTGACCGCGGCCGGCTGGGAGCTCACCGACGATGGCGACGCCAGCGTCGTGCTGGTGAACACCTGCGGCTTCATCCAGGCGGCCAAGCAGGAATCGATCGACGAGCTGCTAGCCGCGGCCGAGTCCGGCGCCAAGGTCGCCGCCGTCGGCTGCCTGGCCGAGCGTTACGGCGCCGAGCTGGCCGGCGAGCTGCCCGAGGCGCAGGTGCTCAGCTTCGACGACTACGGCGAGATCGGCGCCCGCCTGGACGACGTGCTGGCCGGCCGCAAGCGCCCCGCGCACGTGGCCAGGGACCGCCGCACCCTGCTCCCCATCACCCCCGCCGAACGCCAGCCCGTCCAGCGCCCGGCGCCGCCCGAGGCGCCCGCCGCCCCGTGGACAGGCCCCGACGGCGGCGTGTTCCGGCGGCGGCTGTCCGGCGGCGTGGTCGCCCCGCTGAAGATCGCGTCCGGCTGCGACCGGCGGTGCTCGTTCTGTGCCATCCCCTCGTTCCGCGGCGCGTTCGTCTCCCGCCGCCCGCCCGAGATCCTGGCCGAGGCCCGCTGGCTGGCCGCCAACGGCGTGCGCGAGCTGGTGCTGGTCAGCGAGAACTCCACCTCCTACGGCAAGGACCTGGGCAACCTGCGGCTGCTCGAGGAGGTCCTGCCCGACCTGGCCGCCACCGACGGCATCGAGCGGGTCAGGATCAGCTACCTGCAGCCCGCCGAGCTGCGGCCGGGGCTGATCGAGGTGATCGCGGGCACCCCCGGCGTGGCCCCTTACTTCGACCTGTCGTTCCAGCACGCCAGCGGGCGGGTGCTGCGGTCCATGCGGCGGTTCGGCGACCGGGAGCGCTTCCTTGCCCTGCTCGACCAGATCAGGGAGCTGAGCCCGCAGGCCGGGGTGCGGTCCAACTTCATCGTCGGCTTCCCCGGCGAGACCACGGAGGACCTGGCCGAGCTTGAGGCGTTCCTGAGCCACGCCGGGCTCGACGCGATCGGGATCTTCGGCTACTCCGACGAGGACGGCACCGAGGCCGCGTCGCTGCCCGGCCAGCTGGACGAGACGGAGGTGTCCCGCCGGGTCGAGGAGTTCGCGGCGCTGGCCGACGAGCTGATGGCGCAGCGGGCCGAGAGCCGCCTGGGCGAGACCCTGGACGTGCTGATCGAAGAGGAGTCCGAGGACGGCCCGGAGGGCGGCTACCTCGGCCGTGCCGCCCACCAGGCACCCGAGGTCGACGGGGTGACCACGGTCACCTCCAGCGTGCCGCTGGCCGCCGGGGACATGGTCCGTGCCGTGGCGACCGGCTCCGAGGGAGTCGACCTGATCGCCGACGTGAAGCCGCGGTGACCCGCGAGGCCGGGCTCTGGAACGTAGCGAACGTCCTCACGATGGTTCGCATCGTTCTCGTCCCGGTCTTCGTGGTCTTCCTGTTCGCCGGCGGGACGGCCTGGCGGCTCGCGGCGCTCGCCACCTTCGTCGTCGCGTCGCTGACCGACCTGCTGGACGGGCGGCTGGCCCGCAGCCGCGGGCTGGTCACCGACTTCGGCAAGATCGCCGATCCGGTGGCCGACAAGGCGCTGACCGGAGCGGCCCTGATCGGCCTGTCCGCGCTCGGCGAACTACCATGGTGGGTCACCGGCGTGATCATGTTCCGGGAGCTCGGGGTGACCGCGCTGCGGTTCTGGGTGATCCGCTGGGGCGTGATCGCGGCCAGCCGCGGCGGCAAGGCCAAGACCCTCCTTCAGGTCATCGCGATCTGCCTGTACCTGCTGCCCAGCGCGCTGAGCCCGCCGGCGGTGGTGCGCGAGCTCTTCATGGCGGCGGCGGTTGTGGTTACCGTGGTGACCGGCGTCGACTACGTGCTCCAGGCGGTGCGGCTCCGTCGTTCGGGACCGGCCGCGGCGCCGGTGAAGGCTGAGGATCAGGGGAGGCAATGATCGTGGTTGAGGGGTCGGGGTCAGCGGGTGCGGCGGCGCATGATCTGGCCACCCAGGTCCTTGACCGGCTGCGGGCCGGCGGCCAGACGGTGGCCGTGGCCGAGTCGCTGACCGGCGGTCTCGTCGCGGCCGCGCTCACCGATGTGCCCGGCTCCTCCGCGGTCTTCCGCGGCGGCGTGGTCGCGTACGCCACCGAGCTGAAGGCCGAGCTCCTCGGCGTGGACGCGATGATGCTCCGCCGTCACGGCGCGATCTACCCGCCGGTCGCCGCGGCGATGGCCCAGGGCGTCAGGGCCCGTCTCGGCGCCACCTACGGGGTAGCCACCACCGGGGTCGCCGGGCCCGACCCCGCCGACGGCCAGCCCGTGGGGACCGCGCACATCGCGGTCAGCGTGGCCGACGACACGGTGGTGCGCACGATCGCGCTGGCCGGGGACCGGCACGAAATACGTAGACTGACGGTAGAGCATGTCCTGGGACTGCTGCTCGGTCGGCTTCGGGAAGAGAGTTACTGATTACAGCGTTACGTTGGCAGCGAACACGAACTGGCATGATCTCGCGGACTTACGGTTAGTCCAGGTACCGTGGAGGTGTCGGCGGTTTCGGCCTCGGGGAAGGGAGTGCGGCGATGGTTCTGCTCCGTCAGCTGCTAGGTGACGTGCTGCGTCGGCTGCGCCTGCGGCAGGGTCGCACGCTGCGGGAGGTCTCCGCCTCGGCACGCGTATCGCTCGGTTACCTGTCGGAGGTCGAGCGGGGGCAGAAGGAAGCCTCCTCTGAGCTGCTCGCCGCGATCTGCGGTGCCCTCAACACGCCCCTGTCCCAGGTGTTCCGCGAGGTGTCCGACAACTTCGCCCTCGCCGAACTTCAGAGCGAGCCGGTCCTCGGCGTCCCCCGGGAGCCTGGCCTGCGCGTCCCCGCCGAGGCGAGCGTCGGCCTAGACGACGACCACGGCTTCGTGCCGATCAGCACCATGGGCTCGGACGGGGACGCGGCCCTGGAATTCGTGGACGACGCGCCCGGCATGGTGTCGGTGTAAGGGCGGGAGCCCTCCGGTCAGGCCCTTGAAGCGGTAGGGCCTGAAGCCTCAGACCCAGGCGCTGGGGTTCTCTGTCAGGTGCCGGACCATGTCCGGCAGGTTGCCCGACACGATGTCGGCCAGCGTCACCTGCTCGAGCACGGCCCGCTCGTTGGCCCGCAGCGCGATCCACACCTGCTGGAGCGGCTCGGCCACGCCCGGGTAGGTGACGTTCTCCGGGCGCTCGCCCCGGACGCCGAGCAGCTGGCCGTCGATGGCCCTGATGATGTCGGCTAGCGAGATCTCGGCCGCCGGGCGCGCCAGCCAGAAGCCGCCGTCGGGTCCGCGCTGGCTGCGGATGAGCCCGGCCCGCCGCAGCTGGGTCAGGATCGTCTCCAGGAACTTGCCGGGAATCTGCTGAGCACGGGCGAGTTGATCGGCCGTGACGTGGCCGCTGCTGGCCGCGGCAAGCTCGATCGCGGCACGCAGCGCATAGTCGGCCCGGGCTGACAATCGCATGAGGGCTATTATGCACGTTCCCAACCGCTTTTCTGGCATTGGCGAGCTGGCTGCCACCAGTCATGCCGTTCTAGTAGCCTCGCTAGCGGACGACAGCGACCGGCCTGGGGGAATATGTCCAAGCCAGAATCCGCGTCAGGGGAAGAGCCGCTGGTCACCTCGGGGGTGGCCGTAGCCGACGCGGACGCAGAACCAGAAACCGGCCGCGATGCCGACGGCACCGGCCCCGGTACCGCGACCGACGGCGCCTCGCGCGGGCGCCGTCCATGGTGGCGTGCCCCGGGGCTGATCCGGCTGACCTGGCTGGCCGGCCTGATCGCGGCGGGCATCGTCCTCTACCTGTGCTACCTCCAGATCTCCCGGACCGCGCGGGTCAGCTCGGACGGCGCGTCGAACGCGCTCCAGGCGTGGGCCATGCTGCACGGCAACCCGATGCTGCGCGGCTGGACCGTCACCGACGTGTCCTTCTACACCACCGAGCTCCCCGAGTACGCGCTCGTGGAGATGGTCCGCGGGCTCCAGGCCGACGTGCTGCACGTGTCCGCGGCGATCAGCTACACGCTGGTCGTGCTGACCGGGGCCATGCTCGCCCGTGGCCGCGCGACCGGCCGCGAGGGCGTCGTCCGGATGCTCATCGCCGGCGGGATCATGGTCGCGCCGCAGCTCGGCCCCGGCGTGTTCATCCTGGTCTTCCAGCCTGACCACATCGGCACCCAGGCGCCCCTGCTGCTGACCTGGCTGGTGCTCGACCGCTTCCCGCGCCGCTGGTACACCTCCGTCCTGGTTGGCGCCATGCTGGCCTGGGTCATCGTGGCCGACCAGCTGGCCCTGCTGATCGGGGTGGCCCCGCTGGCCGTGGTGTCCGCCATCCGGGCCTACCAGGTCCTGGTGCAGCGCCGCGAAGGCCTGCGCGCGGCCTGGTTCGACCTGTCACTGGTGCTGGCGGCCGGAGCGTCGGCCGTGATCGCCTCGGAGGTGGTCAAGCAGATCGGCGCGCACGGCGGTTACTACGTGCTCCCGGTGAAGAACTCGCTGGCCCCCATCACGGAGATGTCGTCGCACGCCTGGCTCGCCGTAGAGAGCGTGTTCGGCCTGTACGGCGCGGACTTCTTCGGCATGACCTCGCCCGGCCTGGACGCCGCCATCGCGCTCCTGCACCTGGTCGGCCTGGGCCTGGCCGTCACCGGCCTCTGGGTCGTGCTGCGGCACTTCTTCCGCTGCGAGGACCGCGTCGCCCAGGTGCTGACCGTCGGGATCCTCGTCAACGTGGCCGCCTACCTGCTCAGCACCGTGCCCACCACGTACTGGAGCGCTCGTGAGATGGCCGGCGTGCTGCCGGCCGGCGCCGTGCTGGCGGGCCGGATGCTCGGCCGCCGCCTCATGGCCGCCCGGCTGATGCCGGCCCTGGCCGCGGTGCTGGCCTGCTACCTGGCGGCGCTCGGCTACACGGCCGCCCAGCCGTCCCGCCCCGCCATGACCCAGGACCTGGCCGACTGGCTCGTCGCGCATCACCTGACTTACGGCCTCAGCAGCTACGGCATCGCCAACACCACCACGCTGGCCAGCGGCGGCAAGGTCAGCGTGCGCTCGGTGAGCTTCTACAACAGCAACGCCGCCCCGGGCCCGTACGAGTTCGACCAGGACTGGTACGACCCGAGCCGCCACAACGCCAGCTTCATCGTCCTGATGAACCCGCCCGTCCCCCTGGACCCGATCGCGCCCTGGCAGGTCCGCAACCGGTTCGGGACGCCCGCCCACGTCTACGGCTTCGGCCCGTACGTCATCTTGACCTACGACATCAACCTGCTCACCGACCTGAGCCCGTCGATCCCCCCCCCGCCCCAGCCCCGCGCCCCCCCCCCCCCCCCCCCCCCCCCCCCACCCCAAAC
>Ga0335083_10005016_pt1 | contig 16775 bp, 12 predicted proteins | sample Lox_Sample_42_FD_206716 | JGI IMG/M metagenome (GOLD analysis project Ga0335083, IMG submission 206716) | Soil microbial communities from Loxahatchee National Wildlife Refuge, Florida, United States - Lox_Sample_4.2 | ecosystem: Environmental > Terrestrial > Soil > Wetlands | place: USA... | reverse complement strand
AGCGACTACTCTTTGCGGCATGGCTTACGCCGCCGACACTGGCTTTCTGCCCAACTCCTTTGCTGGATGGACGTTGACCGGCACCCCGCAGATCACGCACGATGCCGCGAAGGTCGACAGCGCCTACCCCGCCGCGTTGCAGGAGTACGGGCTCACCCAGGCCGAGACCGCGACCTACACCCGTCCCGACGGACGCAAGCTCACCATCAAGGCGGCGCAGTTCAAAGATGCGACCGGCGCCTACGGTGCCTACACGTTTTACCGCCAGCCGTCGATGCACACCGAGCAGATCGGGACAAAAGCGGCATCGGCCAACGAGCGCACGTTGTTCTTCCGCAGCAACGTACTGATCGATGCCACCTTCGATCACGTCACTGGTATGTCGGCCGCGGAGCTCCGCGAGCTTGCTGCGTCGTTACCTGCTGCCAAAGGTGCCGGCGATAACCTTCCCAGCCTGCCGCAGTATCTGCCGAAGCAGAATGCTGTGGATAACTCGGCCCGATACATACTGGGGTCGCAGGCGCTCACCGCGTTGGGCACTCCGCTGACGGCCGAGCAGGTTGGTTTTCAGTACGAGCCCGAGGTTCTTGAGCAGCAATACTCGTTGGCTGACGGTCCAGTGACGCTCATGCTGGTGCAGTACCCCACGCCGCAGATCGCCGGCGACAGGATGCGTGCGCTGGAATCGGTGGCGAAAGCGAATCCGGGTGCATTGGCATTGCGACGCACCGGTCCGATTCTGGTTGTGGTGGGCGGGGCAGTCGACAACAGCGACGCGCGCTCGCTGCTCGGTGCGGTGAACTACGAAGCCAACGTCACCTGGGACGAAGCGACTTCGCTTCCGAAACGCGACAACATCGGCAACCTGATCATCGGGATCTTCAGTCTGATCGGGATTCTTCTTCTCGTGATGCTCATCTTCGGCGTCTTCTTTGGAGGGTTCCGCGTGCTGATGGCGCGTTTGTTCCCCAACCTGGTGTTCAACCGGCCGGAGAACCGGGAGATCATCCAGCTTCACCTGCGAGAATAGGCGCACCTCGTAAGTCGTTGATTTTGCGGCGACTTAGTCTGCAACCCCCAGATTCTGCGGATTTTAGAAGGATTTCCGGCAGGTGTTATCCAGAGACGTAAGTTACTGAAAACACAGTAGTTTATGGTACAAAAATTGCTTGACACTGCTTCCCCCTGTCCCTAGTATTTGTTTCAGAAAGTTTTGACGGTCTAGCCTCCGTTGGAACTATTCTCCCTTGAAGAGAAGGCCGCCCTGTTGCCGGGTGGCCTTTTCCTTTTGAGCAGTTGCCAGTTGCCAGTTGTCGATTGTCGATTGTCAGTTGTCAGTACCGGAAGCTTTCAAGCCCCTCCTTGGCGTCTGTCAACGAAGTGAAGAACCTGCTGTCTTCATCCCTGTAACGATTTGCGCTCGGCATACATGCGCAATCGCCGGTTCTCCTCTGACAACCGACAACTGACAACCGACAACTATCTTCTGTTACCCTGCGCTCTAGATGAGTGACGGACGCATTTACGTCGGCACCGCCGGCTGGTCGTACAAAGATTGGGAGGGTATCGTCTACCCGGCGCAGCTCAAGAAATCGCAGCATCCGGTCGAGTACCTGGCGCAGTACATTGACATGCTGGAGATCAACACATCCTTCTACGGCCACATCAAGCCGGAGTGGGGCAAGCTGTGGAGCCGCATGGCCCGCACGGTCAATCCTGACTTTGTTTTTACCGCCAAGTTGAACAAGGCCTTCACCCATTCGCCGATAGCGGTGGTCGAGAGCACGTCGGCGGAGACGATCCGCTCGACCGCCGAAGACGAGAGGCTGGCCAAAGAAGGATTGGATTCCATCGCAAGTGAGAACATGCTCGGCGCGCTGCTGGTGCAGTTTCCTATCTCGTTCAAGAACACCAATGCCAACCGCGACCACCTCGATACGGTAATCGAGAAGTTCAAACAGTATCCGCTGGTGGTCGAAGTGAGGCACAACAGTTGGACTAATGAAGGGACGTTGCGCTACTTCGCCGAGAAAGGCGTCGCCTTTTGCAACATCGACCAGCCGAAGTTAGGGGACGCGATCCGGCCGACCGAACATGTGACGGCGCCGATCGGGTATGTCCGCCTGCACGGACGCAACTACGAGCAGTGGTTCGACAGCGACTCACGCAACGACCGCTATAACTACCTCTATACCGAGCCCGAACTCGAGCGCTGGAAGACGCGGATCGACACCATCGCCGAAGAAGCGGGTAAGACCTTCGTCGTCGCCAACAATCATTTCGAAGGCAAAGCCGCCGTGAATGCATTGCAACTAAAGAGCATGCTGAAGGGCGGGAAAGTGAAGGTGCCGGAGTTGATGGTGAAGAGGTACTGGGAGTTAGGAGAGATAGCAGAAGAAAGCAACTAGCAATTGGCAATTAGCTCTGACCTTGCTTCTCCAGGGTTTGTATCAGGGTCCGGCTTCAGACGGGCCGGACTGATACCTTTGAAGTTCCCGGGCTTCAGCCCCTGCGTTTCGGTCTCAGGCGCTAAAGCGCTCGATCTCTTCTGCCGCTTGCGGCCCGTCTAAAGCCGGGCCCTGAAACAAGGCGATTTATGAGATAGGCTCTAGTCGCCAATTGCTAGTTGCTTCTTTTCAGCACTTTGCCCCGCGTTAACCGCATCCCGCCACAACTTAACTTCTCAGTGAAGAACCTTTTCCCGTCTCAGCCGTATATTCCCCACAGAAGTTGAACCGGTGAACGCCACGAGCATTACCGGACGCAACCTGAAGGAGAAACGTATGAACGCGAACTATAATTGGCTAATGGACAACGTTGCGATCCGCGTCACCCTGAATACGGTGGCGTTCGCTCTTTGGATGGCGGCATCGATAGGTCTTTTGGCAGCCGCTGTCAAACTCTAGCGGCAACAGTCCCTCCCCCGGACTGCAAGACATGCGTGAGGCGCGCATGCAAAGTGACTCCCGCTCGTACTCCGCACGAGCGGGATTTTGATTTGGTAGAGCCGACCTTCAGGTCGGCGTTAAGGGTGCGTCCTACGGTTTTGGGGCAGGAGTGGTCATTTTGCAAATGACCACTCCCGCCCCGTGATTCATGTGCGCCGCCCGCCGCGGCGCTGAAGCGCCGCACTACCCCACTCGCTCAATCTTCACATCATTCAGCACAACATCCTTGTTCGGCTTGTCCTGGCGATCGCGTGGAACCTTGGTGATTTTGTCGACCACGTCCTGCCCTTCGACTACCTCGCCGAAGATGGTGTGGTTGCCGGTAAGCCACTGGGTAGCGGCGACGGTGATGAAGAACTGTGAGCCGTTGGTACCCGGGCCGGCGTTGGCCATCGCCAGCTTGCCGGGTTGATCGAACTTATGCGGGGAGCCCTTAGTCTCGTCCTCGAACCTGTATCCCGGGCCGCCCCGGCCGGTGCCCTCCGGATCTCCACCCTGAATCATGAAGTCGGGAATGACACGGTGGAAGATGGTGCCCTTATATAGAGGAGCCTTCTTCTTCTGCCGGTCGCGGGGGTCGGTCCATTCGCGTGTGCCTTCCGAAAGCTCGATGAAGTTCTTCACGGTGATGGGGGCGTCCTTCTCGAACAGGCGGACGACGATGGTGCCTTCACTGGTATCAAAGTGCGCATAAGTGCCGGATTCACGAGCCATGGGAGGTCCTTTCGTAGCTGATCAGGATAGAAAACGCAAACCTCAATTGTAGCTGAGCCGAGCGGTCGCGAGTTTATGGCGCCCCTCCGATAGAATGGCCATTCGAGACCGAGCGAATGCCGTCGAACTGGATCTTCTGGGTTTTATTCAATGTGTTTGTTTTGGCGATGCTGGCGCTGGATTTGGGCGTCTTCCATCGCAAGAAACACATTGTGCAGTTCAAAGAGGCCATCGGCTGGACGGTGGCCTGGGTCGCCCTGGCCGGCATCTTCGCCCTCTTCATCTGCTTTTTCGGACACATACTGGTAGGACATCTGGGTCGCGCTAACTCTGAGCTGTCGCTGGAGTTTGTCACCGGCTATCTGATCGAAGAATCGCTGAGCGTCGACAATCTGTTTGTTTTTCTGCTCATCTTCCGCTACTTCCAGGTTCCCCGGCACAACCAGCATTCGGTGCTGTTCTGGGGTGTGGTCGGCGCGCTCGTGATGCGCGGAATATTCATTCTGGTCGGCATTCAACTGCTGAAACGCTTCGAGTGGGTCATATACATATTCGGCGCCATCCTGATTTACAGCGGTATGAAGCTGTTCGGGCAGCAGGACCAGAAGATCGAGCCGGAGAAGAACATCGTGCTGCGCGGCTTTCGCAAGCTCTTTCCGGTGACCAAGACGTATGAGGACGATCATTTCTTCGTTCGCCACCGCGGGATTCTTTATGCGACGCCGCTGGCGATCGTGCTGATCATCATCGAGACCACCGACCTGCTGTTTGCGGCCGACTCCATCCCCGCCGTGCTGGCTGTCACGCGCGAACCGTTCATCGTATACACGTCGAACGTGTTTGCGATCCTGGGCTTGCGTTCACTCTACTTCGCGCTGGCCGGAATGATCCAGACGTTTCATCTGCTGCATTACGGATTGTCGGTAATACTCATCTTCATCGGCGTGAAGATGCTGGCATCACATTACGTGAAGATTCCGATTGGAATTGCGCTGGGCGTTGTCGCTGGGGTGTTACTGATATCGATTGCGGGGTCGCTGTTGTTTCCGAAAAAAGCTGCCGCGTAGTTATGTCGTCCTATAAATTACCGGTGTCATCCCGAGCGAAGCCGAGGGACCTGCAGTTTCTCCACCAGCCAGCAAGGCTTGTGCGGACGAGATGACGGCTCACGGTAATCGCACCGTCAAATTCCTTTAGTCCGCGAGTGTTGGTGATGCTCGCAGACTGCAGATCCCTCGGCTGCGCTCGGGATGACACATCTTGAAGATGTATGGCGGAAGGCTAAGAGGCGGCGCACTACTCGAACCTGATCGCGTCTCCGCAGATGACCGAGTGCTTGTGGAATTTGGCGTCGTTCTTGAGAGGGAAGTCCGTGCGGTAGTGCGCACCACGGCTTTCTTCGCGAGCCAAGGCGGCGCGCGCGATCAGCAATCCGGTTTCGAGGATATTCGCAGCTTCGCGGGCCAAGCGGCTACCCGGTTTAGGCGCCTGTTGCTGCAACCGGCTGAGCTCGCCCACCACCTGACGAAGTGAATTGCCTTCGCGCACCACACCCACGTGCTGCCACATCAACGATTGCACTTGGCGGATGAATGCCTCGACCTCTGCGGTGTTTCCGTTGCTCGAATGCGCTGTAGACGGCATTGGAAAACTCTGGTGAGCCGGTCTCGTCTCCTCTTGCATAGCTATCGCTGCGCGAGTCCCATAAACCAATCCTTCGAGCAGGGAATTGCTGGCCAGGCGATTCGCACCGTGAACCCCGGTGCAGGCCACCTCGCCGGCAGCGTAGAGGCGCTCGATTGAGGTTTGCCCATCAAGATCGGTGCGCACACCGCCCATGGCGTAGTGTGCCGCCGGGCGAATCGGAATCAATTCTGTCGCGATGTCGATGTTGTAGCCCATGCAGGTGGCATAGATCGTGGGGAAGCGGCTGCGCACGCGATCAGGCTTGAGGTGCGTCAGGTCCAGGTAAACCGTCGCATCGGGTCTGTGTTGCACCTCTAATTCATGCGCGATGGCTCGCGCCACCACGTCCCTGGGCGCCAGCTCCGCCATTTCGTGATACTTGAGCATGAAGCGTTTAAGCTCGATGTTGCGCAGGTAAGCGCCCTCGCCGCGCAAAGCTTCCGACAGGAGGAATCGCGGAGCATTCTTCAGATACAGCGCCGTGGGGTGGAACTGCACAAATTCCATGTCGCTGATTTCTGCGCCCACACGGTGCGCCATGGCCACTCCATCCCCGGTAGCAACCGCGGGATTGGTGGTGTTGCTGTAGACCTGTCCCAGGCCTCCGGTGGCGAGCAGTACGGCGCGAGCATAGATCTGGTGAAAGTGACCGTCCTGGTCGAGCAGGCGAACCCCCTGCGCGGTGCCATCACTGACCAGCAGTTCGGTGGTGAATTCGAACTCCCGGAACGTAATGTTCTTTTGTGCGGCGGCCTTCAGGTAGAGAGAGCGCCCAATTTCGCGGCCCGTGGAATCGCCATGCGCATGCAGAACTCGACTGCGGCTATGCGCGCCTTCGCGGGTAAAGGCGATTTTCGTTCCGGCGCGATCGAACTCGGTGCCCCATTCGATCAACTCCTCGATTCGGGGAGGGCCTTCTTCAACCAGGATGCGCGCCGCTTCTTCATTAACCAGGCCGTCACCGGCCTTGAGCGTGTCTTCCAGATGAAGTCCAACTTCATCTTCATCGCTGAGCGCGGCCGCAATTCCCCCTTGCGCGTATTGCGTGTTTGACTCGGTGACCTCACGCTTCGCCAGGCAGAGCACACGGCCTGCCGACGCGAGCTCCACCGAAGCGCGTAAGCCGGCGATGCCCGCTCCTACAACAATGAAGTCGGTCTCCAAGGGCAGATTATTCATGGCAGACGGCCCATTTCCGCGTCTCTGATGTAAATGGTACCACCCATAATTGGATACGCTGACGCAAGAAAAAGCGTGCATTCTCGTATTGGGAACGACGAAGAGCTGCTCCGAAACTATCCGGTACACTAATTCCTTGATTCGAATTCCCGTCACTACCGCCTTTCGGTCGTACGAGGTCCTAGTCAATCGCCGCCTGCTTCACGAAGCCGGACGTGTGATTGAGCAGGCTGTTCCTCGTTGCACTCGTGTGTGTGTGGTGACCTCCAAACCGATACGGAAACTGTGGGGCAAGTCGCTGGAGAAGGGGCTGCGCGATAGTTCGGGCAAGGTGAGAGTCTTCGAAATGCCCGACGGCGAGCGCGCCAAACGACTCGCGAACCTGGAGAAGCTCGCGGAAAAATTGATTGAGGCTGGCGCAGATCGCCAATCTGTCATTGTCGCTTTAGGCGGAGGGGTAGTCGGCGACGTCGCTGGATTTCTCGCGTCGGTGTTCATGCGCGGGATTCCGGTTGTGCAGATCCCTACGACGCTGGTGGCGCAGGTGGACTCTGCCATCGGCGGCAAGACCGGCGTCAACTTGACGAGTGGCAAGAATCTGCTTGGGACTTTTCATCAAGCTGCATGTGTGCTGGTTGATCCGGACGTGCTGGCGACGCTGCCCGAGCGCGAGTATCGCTCTGGCCTGTTCGAGGCAATGAAATACGGTGTGATTCGTGACCGTCGCATCTTCGAAATGATGGAGAAGAACCGCGATGCACTGCTTGGCCGCGACGGCGATCTGCTCGAACAACTGATTGCCGATTGCATCCGGGTGAAGGCTGATGTGGTCAGCAGTGATGAGCGGGAGAGCGGAGAGCGTCGCATTCTCAATTATGGCCATACTATTGGGCACGCTCTCGAAGCCGAGACGAGATACAAAACGCTGCTCCATGGCGAGGCTGTTGGATGGGGAATGATAGCAGCAGCCGAAATCGGCGAGCGAACGGGCGCCTCGGACAAGCAGACGGCTGAACGGATTAGAGAGTTGGTCATCGCGTATGGCCCGTTGTCCAAGGTGAAGGTGAAGCCCAATCGCATCCTGAAGCGGCTGATGGCCGACAAGAAGACCGTCGGCGGCGTCCCGCATTTTGTGCTCGCACGCCGCATAGGCGAAGTTGGAATCGCAAACGATGTGCCGAAGCGTGTCATTCTGAAAGCAGTGAAAGAACTCAACGAGCTTGCGTCCGGCAAATGACGAATCAGACAGACAAATCTGGAGATCGTGTTGTCGGTGCCGCGCCTGCGGGAGCTGCGGATGAAGCCTCTGCCGCGACGGCGGTGCGCGACATGTTCAGCTCGATCGCTCCCCGCTACGATCTGCTGAACCATGTCCTCTCTATGAACGTCGACCGTTTGTGGTGGAACCGTACGGCCCGAACATTCAAGCAAATCCTGAACCGTCCGCAGGCCAGAGTGCTCGACCTCTGCTGCGGAACGGGTGACATGACGTTCGCACTTCATAGCCGGGCGCACGGGAACTCAGCCGAAATTACCGGCGCTGATTTCTCTCATGCCATGCTGGTGCGTGCGCGAGAGAAATCTGGCAAACGGCAAATTCGATGGGTTGAAGCTGACGCGCTTCAGCTCCCATTCGGAGCGGGCGAGTTCGATTTGGTAACAGCAGCCTTCGGCTTCCGCAACTTGGCCAACTACAACCGTGGGCTAACAGAAATCTATCGCGTATTGACCGCGGGAGGAGAGGTCGGCATCCTGGACTTCGGCGAACCGAAAGGCGTCGTCGGCCAAGTCTACCGCTTCTATTTCCACCGGATACTTCCCGCAATTGGGACCGTTATCTCAGGCGTTAGCGGTCCCTACAAATACCTGCCCGCCTCGGTGCAGCGCTTCCCACCGCCCGAAGAGATGCTGCAACGCATGCGCGATGCGGGGTTCCGCGACGTCTCCTGGACGCCCTACACCTTCGGCATCGCCGGACTGTACAGGGGGAAAAAGCCTAAGCCTGCGTGAAGGTGTCGCGCAGGGCATCCTCGATCGTGTAGCGAATCACGTCAGGATAATGCTGGCCGAGGAACTCTTGCAGCCGCGTCGTGTCCATGGTGTAGGAGCCGATAAGGTAAGGCGCAGCTTCGGGAGGAATGGAAGAAATTCCCAGCTTCCACAAGGTGCGCAACGCCAGGTTAAATGTCGCCCGGTTGGGTGCCCGCTTCACTTCCGCATGTGCAATTGCGGCACATTGCTCAAAGGTCAACGCGTCGCCTCGTCCAGCGACATTGAGAACCGTGATCGGCGGATCAGTCGCCGGCCGATAGAGCAGGTACGCGAGCAGTCGGGCCATGTCGTCCACGTGCACAAATTGCACTTTCTTGCCCAGGTATTCTTTGCCGCGCGGAAGCAACAGAGGCAGGCGCTTGCCCTCAGCCCTCATGCGTGCCGCCCGTTTGCTCTTGCCCGCCGGCGTTCCTCGCAGCACGCCGACCATGTAGTTCTGCATGCTTCTGCCGGCGAAGATATGTGGACGCAGAATATAGACGCGGCAGTCTCCCAGACTCTCTGTGCGATAGCGAACTACCTCATCGCTCTCCTTTTTGTGGATCGCGTAAGGCAAGCCGTAGGCCCGCAGCGGTGCATCTTCGCGCACCGGACCGGGAGTTTCGGGCCCATAGGCAGAAACACTGCTGGGGAAGATGAACTGCTTTACCTCGCCGCTGGTGCGGTTTACCACGCTGATTGCTTCCATCACGCGCGCGGTTCCGGCAACATTGATCTGCCACATGCGCTCGAGATCGAGAACTCCGCTGCGCTGCGGATCCAGGATGAAGGACAGGTGGATTACCGAAGAGGCTCCGGTATGACGGAGCAGGTCGGTCATCACCCGGCAGCTTGATTCCCGGCCCAGGTCGATGGAATGGAATTCAAGTTGGCCGGCGGGGAGAGAAGGTGGGCGTACATCCACGCCCACCACATCGAAATCGGAGAGGAACGGTAGCAGGCGAGTCCCGAGATTCCCGGAGACGCCTGTGACCAGGACCGTCCTTCTCCTCAGGTTCATTTTTGTGGTGCAGCAGGCTGAGACGCAGCCGGCTTTTCAGAAGATTCCGCACCCTGCTGCGGAGCATGAAGGGTACCCGTTTGTGGCTCCTCAGGCTTTTTCTCAGGGCCGAAGTACGCCTCGTTCAATTCCGGCTTCACGGCGTCGGTAAGCTCCTGAATTTTTTCTCGCATCATCTGGTCGTGCAGCATCTTGGCAATCTGTTGTTTGACGTCGCTGAGCGGCTTCTGTTTCTCCGAAACCATCTTATAGATGTATGAGGCTCCGGTATCCGTGAAAGGCTGCGAGATATCGCCTGCTTTCATCGAGAAGACGCGATCCTGGTCGGGCGGAATCATGCCAGGAACGTAATTCTTCAAGTTGACGTCGGGGGCAGAGCCGGTCAGCCCCATGCGTGCGAAAGCCTCTTTTTGTAACGTCGCCGGATCTCCTCCAGCCACCCACTGCTGCCGGAGCTTATCAACGTAGGCCTTCTGCTCCTCGTCGGTCGGTTTCTTGACCTCTGCCGCTGCCGGCTGGCTGGGAACAATGATCCGCTGCAGATCGGCCTCACGGTACTTGCTGCTGTTCTCCTTGTAGTATTCCTCGATCTTTTGGTCCGGCTGGTTCTCGTACTCCTTGGAATAGTGTTCGTTGAGTGCCTCGACCAGAAGCTGGTTGGTTACAAACTTCAGGACCTCCTGAAAACGAGGCGTATTCTCCAAGCCCAGGGCGCGTGCCTGGTCGGAATAGGCCAGGATCTTTCCATATTGCAGCGCGAAGTTGTGCCGGGCATCCGTCGTCATTCCCGGCTTCACCGCGTTGGCCATCTGCTCGAATTGTTCACGAGTCACGGTTTTGACGCATCCGTTCTGGGTGCTGTCTTTGCAGGCGCCAGCCAATGTGATCACCGCGTCGGTCGACTTCACACTGGCTGCGCTTTCCGGTAGCTCTGTGGTTTGTCCCGGCTTCATGGCGTGTCGCATCGGTTTGCCGCTGGTGGTTCCAGGCTCCTGGGCGGCGGCGAACGGCGCCAGCGCACACGAAAGCGCAAGAATGGTAAAGGTTAGAAGTCGCATGAAGTTCACCCTCCGGAAGAAGACAACAGGTTAGTAGGTAGTGCAGAAAATCGTACCACAGAGCTGCCGGACCAAGCCAAATCCAGGGCCAGCGGATAACAGGATAGCTTACCTTGCGTCCTTTCTGGTTGGCTTGGAAATCGCTCGCGGTAATAATCATGGCAGGACGTGAACGTGAGCAGCACGACGATGCAGCGCGAGAAGAAGGCGGTGGCCCTGAATTCCGTTTGGGCGGCCATTGGTATTACTACGCTGAAGATCGTCGTTGGAGTCACAACCGGAAGCCTGGGCATTCTGTCGGAGGCGGCTCACTCCGGGCTCGACCTCGTCGCCGCGACCATCACTCTCTTTTCCGTCCGAGTGTCAGACAAGCCGGCCGATGCCGATCACCAGTACGGACACGGCAAAGTCGAGAATTTCTCTGCCTTCATTGAAACCGGCCTGCTGCTGCTCACCTGCGTCTGGATTGTTTACGAGGCGCTGAAGCGGCTGTTCTTCCACGAGGCGCACGTTTATCCCTCGGTAGCGGCTTTTGCCGTGATGGGCGCTTCCATCGTGGTCGATGTTTGGCGGTCACGGCGATTGCGAAGGATTGCGGAGAAGTACGATAGCCAGGCGTTGTTGGCCGACGCCTTGCATTTCAGCACCGACGTCTGGTCGAGTTCAGTTGTCATAGTGGGATTAGCGTTGGTCATGGCCAGCGAGCGCTGGTCGGTTCCATGGCTGGCCAAGGCCGACCCAATCTCCGCGCTGTTGGTTGCGGCCATCGTGGTGCAAGTCAGTTGGCGACTTGCACGCCAGACGGTTGATGCCTTGCTCGATGCTGCTCCATCGGGGATTCGCAATCGCATCATTGCAGAGCTCTACACAATCGACGGAGTGCTGGAGGTCGACCGGGTGCGCATCCGACGGGGCGGCAGCCGATATTTTGTTGACGTGTCGGTTGGGATGGCACGAACCGTGACCTTCCAAAAATCCGAACAGGTATCTACCGAAGTCGCGGAACGCATAGGCGAACTGCTGCCCGGGGCTGATGTGGTGGTTAACGCGGTCGCACGCGCTCATCGCCGCGAGAGCCTCTTCGACCGCGTACGGGCTGTTGCCACCCGGCACAATCTCAACGTTCACGACATCAGCGTGCAGGACCTGAGCGGACGCCTGCATGTCGAACAGCACGTGGAACTCGAGGAGACGTTGACACTGAAAGACGCGCATGAGCGCGTGACCCAACTGGAGGCCGAGATAAAGAACGATATGCCGGAAATCTCGACTATCCTCACCCACATTGAAAGCGAGCCAGCCAGGATAGAGACCGGGGATGGGGTGGTACGCGTTCCCAGCTTTGAGCGCAAGCTACACGGCGTGAGCGAGGACTTCCCGGAGGTCGTCGACATGCACGACCTGGTCTTCAAGCGCGTCCGGGGGCGCCTTTATCTTTCTCTGCACTGCACCATGAAAGATGAGCTCCCACTCTCGCGCGTGCATGACATTCAGAGCGAAATGGAAGGCCGCTTCCGCCAGGAAATACCGGAACTGTTTCGCGTTCTGATCCATCCCGAGCCCCAAACCGACAATCGAAGATAGCAAAGTGGCTGAAATGCGATTGCTTCAGAAGTGCACCTGGAGTAAGCTCTCCCCACATTCGGGATTCAAGGAGGGTGGAATGCAGCAGCAACCGGATAGTTCCTCGAGGACTACAGCTCCCTCTGTCACGAACGTTCCAGGCGGCGCCATGGAGCGGCTACGCTATGTTGATCATCGCGGCAAACGTATCTTACTGGCCGATGTCAGCGCCTGCACCGAGGAGCAGTTGGCCGAATGCATCAGGTCGGTTCCGCAATACGTCACCAGGCAGCCTGAGCACTCGGTTTTGCTCTTGGGAGATTTCACCGGCACCCACTTCACGAAAGAGACCATTGAGCAGTTGAAAATCGCGGCGGTCTTTGATCGTCCTCACGTGGTCAAGGCTGCGTGGGTCCTGAGCGAGAATCTTCATCAGGTGTTGATGGAATCGATCCGCAACTTTTCGGCCCGCGAGATTGCGGTCTTTGCCACACGCGAAGAAGCGCTGGATTACCTGGCGGGCTGAGTAAGCTTGCGAAAATTCAACTCGCAGTCAGCGACGATTCGCGTCAGGGCACTGCCTTGGTCGTGCCGCAAAGGCCCCACACGTTCTTTTATCTCTGTCATCCCGAGCGAGCTTTAACTCGCGAGGGACCCGCTTTACACAATCGCATGGGGACGCAAGCTAAGCTGCCCCGTCGCCGGCGATGGCTCCCAACTCTTCACCTGAACTTTCATCGGGAACCACTTCCTCCAGCGGATACCCAAGTCCCTTCCAGTCGTAGTACCCACCCAGAAGGGGATGCACATTGCGAATGCCGTATCTTCTGAGTTGCAGCGCCACACGGGCGCTGGTGGCTTCGTTCGGTCAAGTGCAGAAGAGAATGATTTCTCCGTCGCGCGAAATTTCCGAATGGCGTGCCTCCAAGTCGTCGGGCGAAATGCGTAACGCGCCGGGCAGGGTGTGAGGATCGGGCAGCAAATCGAGCGGATGGCGCAGGTCGATAATGGTCACCGGCTCACCGAGATCGAGCTTGGCCTTCAGTTCCTGTGGCGTAATGCGACCGCCCTTCACCTGGTTAAGGAATCGAATCCGCTCGTAGTAGCGATAGCCGATATAGGCAACAAAAGCGCCGATAAATAGCAGCAGCGCCCACGATCCCAGCCGTTGCAGGTCATCAGTGATGCGGCTGATTTGATTGCTGAAGAAAAATCCGGCGAGCGTGAAACTTGCCGCCCACAAGGCCGCGCCGGCGAAAGCGAACGGTGCAAAGCGAGCGTAGGGCGTTCCCACCACGGCTGTTAAGGGAGCGGCCGCCGTGTTCAGCCCGGGTACAAACTTCGCGAACAACAGGGTGCGCAACCCAAACTTGGCAAACTTCGCCTCCGTCTGACGAACGCAGGTGTCAGGCTCGAGCGATATCTTGCAGAGCAGACGCAAGACTCCGAGTCCGCGACGCTTGCCAACGTAGTACCAGACCGAGTCGCTGATGAGGGAGGCAATGGCCGCGGCCAGGACGGTCATGAACAAGCTCATCTGATGCTGACCAGCCAGTGCGCCGCACGCCAGCAGCAATGGCGCGACCGGCACAGGTAATCCCGCCTGTTCGCCCATCACCCACACGAACACTAGCACGTACCCGTACTGCAGAACGAATTGTAGTGTTTCAGTCAAGCAGAGTTGGTCTCCGACAGCGTTACACAAGTGGATGCCGATATGTCACTAGAGTTTCGCAATAAGAGCATGAAAAACGACAATTTGTTTGTCAACAGGTGGGAGCCCCCGCATTTATGCGGGGGAGAAGTCTGCGTCTTCCTCACGCGCTTTGGCGCCGGCCGGGGCTGAAGCCCGAGTCTGTCAGCGATTCCATCCCTCGCATGAATGCGAGCGCTTCCACCATCCGGAAAAGCAAAAGGCGAAGGGCGAACAGCGATCAGCGATCAGCAGTTCACCATTTCTGCTGCCGCTCCCCCGCTGCTTTTACCTGCGCCTCGTCCGCAGGCATCTGGTATTCGGGCTTCGAGATGCCCATCAGGTACATGTCAAACCAGCCGACAATGTTCTCCAGCCGCTCGATACGGTGCCACGGCTGCCCCGAGCGCGAAAGCTCATGCGACTCGCCAGGAAAGCGCACCATCACCGCCGGCTTGTGCATGTACTTCAGCGCCCGAAACATCTGCTCCCCGCCGCTGGTCGGAGGCGTGCGGTAATCGGCATCTCCCAGAATGAACATCATCGGCGTGTCGACGTTCTTTATATAAGTGATGGGCGAGCGGTTGACGTAGTCCTGGAAGTCGTCGAATGGCGGCGCCTTGAACCAGTTCGGCTGGAAGAGCGTGAAGTCGGCAGTGTACCACCACGAAGCCCAATCGGCGATATCGCGCTGCGCCACCGCTGCTGCAAAACGATGCGTGTGGCCGACCGTCCAGTCGGTCAGCAGCCCGCCTCCACTGCCGCCCGTAACGCCGAGCTTCGTCTGATCGATGTATCCCTTCTTCAGCATCTCGTCGACGCCGACCATCAGGTCCTTGTAATCGTCGCCGGGATACTTGTACTGAATAATGTTGCCGAACTCCTGGCCGTAGCTGGTCGAGCCGCGCGGGTTGGGATACAGCACCACGTAGCCTTTCGCGGCCATCCACTGGAATTCGTGATCAAACACCCAGCCGTAAGCAGTGTGCGGGCCACCGTGGATGTTGAGAATCAACGGGTACTTCTTCGCGGGATCGAAGTCTGGCGGCTTCTGAATCCACGCTTGAATTTTCTTTCCGTCGAAGCTGGTGTACCAGAACTCTTCCGGCTCAGAGACGTTGAGCTCGCTAAACAATGGGCCGTTGAGATTCGTAATCTGCCGCTGCGATCCGTCTTTATTGAGCACGAACAGCTCGTCGACCATGGTAGGCGTCGAGATGTTCATGACTACGACTCTGCCGTCATCGGTATTCGTGAACTGCTCCACGGCCTGATCGCCATGCGAGACCTCTGTCACCTTCCCGCTCTCGGCATCAATGCGGACAAGGATGGCGCGTCCGTCCTTGGCTACCACGTCGAGCAGATGCGATCCGTCTTTCGACCACGCAGGTGCAAGCCGCCCGGCCGCACGCGGCGCCCGGTTATCTCCGCCTACGCCGCTATTCACGTCGAAGTCGTAGTTGGCGGTGAGATTCTTCGCCACGGCTCCGGGAGTAAGCTCAAGCGTCCACAGATCGGGCTCGGCGTAGGAGCGCACCGGCTCCTGCACTGCGCCAACAAATGCCACGCGCTTGCCGTCCGGCGAAAGCACCATATCGCTGATGCCGCCCAGCAATCCGCCGAGCTTCACCTTTGAGATAAGCTGCACGTCGCCGCCATTCGGCGAAACAGAGAGAATGTCGGACTGCGGTAGCTCGTAGTAAGGTTCGATCACCCGGCTCGCATGAAAGATGATGCGTCTGCCGTTAGGGGTGAAGCTCGGCTCCTGCTCATCGAACTCGCCCGTGGTGAGCTGCTTCGGCGTGACCTTGGCCTCGCTGGATGTCGGCATGTCAACGATCCAGATGTGCCGATGGTGCTTGGGATCGAGAAACCCGGCTCCATTGAATCGATACACAGCTCGAGTGATGATGCGCACGTCGCTCTCATGCTCCGGGTCACCGCCGGCATGGTTCTTCAGCTTCTTGGCCATGTCATCGGGATTCGCGTCGCAAAGAAACGCGATGCGCTTGCTGTCCGGAGACCATGCCGGATCGCCAACCGCGCGTGGCAAATCGGTAAAGGTCCAAGCTTCGCCGCCACCCAGGGAAAGGAGCGCGAGCTGCGAAGCGGGAGGCTTGCCGTTATTCGGTGGTTCGCCGCTGCCACGGACGAAGACGATCCACTTGCCATCCGGCGACCAGCGCGGCTCGGAGTCGTGCTTCCCGTTAGTCAAACGTCGTGGCTCGGACGATCCGTCGGTTGCGACCGTCCACAACGATGTCTCGTATCCATCCTTCTTATCGTTGACGCTCACCCGGACGAACACGACCTGCGATCCGTCGGGAGAAACCTGCGGATCGCCGATCCACTGGAAGCGGAACAGGTCTTTCTCAGTGACAGAGCGTTTGGACTGGGCGAAGGAGGGGCAGATCGAAACGATGAGAAGAACCGCAACGAAAAAGCAACGGCGCACTGGGCAGCACCTCGGAGAGAAGTATCGTCCTTTATAGCTGTCGCATTTGGGATTTGTCGACTCGCGGGTACGACATTCCGCCCTATTCTCCGCTGTGCGCGGCGCGCATGCCGCCGGGTGCTCCATTCCATCATCACCTGACGAGATAGGGCCTGTGACTCACTGACAACCGACAACCGGCCACTGACAACTGCTCCTCGGGTGCTCCATTCCGCCATCTTTTGGCGGGGTGGGGATTTTTAACCACATTCACAACTAGTGTGGCCGGGTGAGCACGCCTTCAAGGCGTGCATTCAGAGCCCTTCTCATCGTGTCCGGCTTCAGCCGCTGAGGTAAAGTCTCATCGAAGCTCCACCTCAGTGGCTAAAGCCGTTTCCAACGAAGCCGCTAATTTGCACGCCTTGAAGGCGTGCTCCACCCTTCTCGG
>Ga0335083_10005015_pt1 | contig 16776 bp, 14 predicted proteins | sample Lox_Sample_42_FD_206716 | JGI IMG/M metagenome (GOLD analysis project Ga0335083, IMG submission 206716) | Soil microbial communities from Loxahatchee National Wildlife Refuge, Florida, United States - Lox_Sample_4.2 | ecosystem: Environmental > Terrestrial > Soil > Wetlands | place: USA... | reverse complement strand
ACCTGGTTCGCCACGGTAAGCGCATTGGAACCGGGGGCCTGATAAATGCAAACGATCACCGCTGGTTTTTGATTGAACCGCCCGATTTGTTGGTAAACCAAGCTGCCCAACTCAATTCGCGAGACGTCTTTAAGCCTCACTGTCGATCCATCTGCGTTTTGCCGAACAATGACGTTGCCAAATTCTTCCGCATTAATAAGTCGGCCGGGCGCTCGCACGGAGTAGGTAAACTGCTGGCCCGGAGGAGCAGGCTGTCCACCAATTTGACCTGCAGGGTTGACTTGACTCTGTTGTTGAACGGCGTTGGTCAGGTCAGAAACGGTTAGCCCCAGCTTTGTCAACTGGTCAGGTTTTACCCAGATGCGCATCGCATAATCAGCGGCGCCGAAGTTCGTAACTTGACCAACTCCCGGGATTCGCAAAAGCGCATCGTTAACATTGATGGTGGCGTAGTTCCCGAGGAATTCCCCACTGTACGTGCTGTTGGGGGAGTAAAGCGAAACGACCAGCAGGGGGAGCCCCATGCTCTTTTTTGTGGTCACCCCGTATTGGTTAACGGAGGTGGGAAGATTGGGGTTAGCCTGGGCCAAACGGTTCTGCGCGTTCACCTGGTCAATGTCCACGTTGGTGCCTACGTCAAAGGTGACCTTAAGGGTCATGGTCCCGTCATTCGCGTTTGTGGACATCATGTACAGCATGTTGTCCACGCCGTTCATCTGCTGCTCAATGGGCGTGGCAACGGACTGTTCAATCGTCAGGGCATCTGCACCCGTATACGTCGTCGAGAGGTTGATTTGCGGCGGAACAATGTCAGGAAGGTTGGCGACGGGCAGCTTTGTCATTGCCACCACGCCTCCGATGACCGTGAGGATCGCAATGACGATGGCAACGATAGGCCGGCCGATGAAGAATTTAGACATGGCTACTTGTCACCTGGGAGTGCGTTTGCCTGAGTGTCTTTGAAAGGTGCAGGTGCGACGGTCACGCCAGTCTTCACACGCTGTAATCCATCGACGATCACGTTCTCGCCCGCCGCAAGTCCGGACTCGACCACCCACATGTCATGAAATTGTGGACCGAGCTTTACGGTCTTAATTGTTACCTTATTGTCTGAGCCAACGACTGCTACCTGATAGATACCTTGCAGTTCCGCAACCGATTGCTGAGGGATCAGAAGCGCATCCTTTCGCACTTCCGTCACGGCCCGAACACGCGCGTATTGGCCCGGGCGAAGAACGTTCCCGGGATTCGGAAATTCTCCTCGTACTTGGATTGTACCCGTGCGCGTGTCCACCTCACGGTTCACGAACAGGACCCGACCACGCTGCGGAAATATCGTCCCGTCTCCTAATATTAATTCCAGGTTCTTTGCCTTTTCGGCTCCACCTCGCCTGAATCGCAGATACTCCTGCTCCGCAACATTCACGTCCACATAGATCGGGTTGACGTTGGAGACGGTGGTCATCACCGTGTTCGGCGTGATCAAATCGCCGATGCCCACCTTCGACACTCCGGCGATTCCGGCGATAGGCGAAGTCACCGAGGTCCATCCCAGGTTCAGCCTTGCGTTGTCCAACCCAGCTTGGTTTGCTTCTACGGAGGCTGTCGCCGCTCTCTGCAGGCTTAGCGATTTGTCCAATTCTGCCTGGCTCACCGCCCTCTGTGCCACCAATGGCGTGTAGCGCCGCACGTCAATTTCGGCCTGGGACAACGCGGCCTTGGCGCGCTCCAGATCGCCGGTGGCTTGTTCCACGGCGGCCTGCGCCTGGCGCTTGTCCAATTGAAAAAGGGCCTGGCCTTTTTCGACGAACGAGCCCTCCGAATACAGGCGGGTTAGGAGAAATCCTTCGACCTTGGGTCGAATATCCGCATCGATATTGCCAGCCATCGTTCCTACCCATTCCTGTCGGATCTCCACATCCTTCTTCACAACCGGCGTAACCGTAACACCGGGCGGCGGGGGGGCTGGTTTCTCTCCTTTGGAGGAACATCCGGCGAGCGCCACAGATAAGAGAAGTAAGGCACAAAGAAGTTGCGCTGGGCAAGAGAAGTAGCTGGAAAACACCCGCCTGTTTGAAGCCGAGAGGGCGGCAGTGGAAGTTGGCTTGGACTCCGGCCACAAAGGGTCACGCCATTCCGATTTAGTATTCATTCAATTCGCCTCCGGACTGCATCGGCCGTCAGGCCTCGGCCACACATCGTCCTCATCAATAACAGAGCTGGTCCCACTTCAACCGCTCACCGGTCGTGCTCTGACTCTATACCTCATCGACAACGGTCGCACCTAGGAAAAACCCTAGATGGACGGGATGACTTATTCATCCCGGCGCGAACCCCGCCAGAGATCCAGGATTGGCGTGTAGGCCCGCTGCAGATAGCCAATGAGGAGTGCGGTCGACCAACTCAACATCAGTACACCGACAAGCGCTTCGATACCTCCCAGCATCCGGTATTGCACGTTGAGCACGACGTCTCCGTAACCCACCGTCGAATACGTGATCAGAGAGAAATAGAGGGACGTACGAAGATCAGCGAAGCAACCCTCCTTAAAAAACAGAACTGCCCATAGCGCTACTTCCATCATGTGGAGCAGAAGGAGGGCCAGGACACGGATCATCACTCCCCAGGTGAGTGAAAGGAACCGAGACTGCTTGGACCTACGGTCCTGATACTTCACGGTGCCCCAAAGCAAGAAGAACGTCCCCACAGAATGAATGGCCACAGTACTGACGATCAGCGCGATAGCGAGAGCGATTAATGAGACCGGCAATGGTTCCATAATGAAGTCCTCGAACACAAAAAATGAAACCTAAGTGGAACATCGAGAACTCATTTCGTGTCAGGAGTCCACCGGCGACCCATGTGGGCTTGCGCTCGTTCTATCATTCTCGATGATCCTAAAGAGCCCCAGAGTCAGCGGGACCGAGAGAACAGCCCCTGCTGGACCGATGAGATACCCCCAACCCAGTAGCGAGAGCGTGACGTTCATAAGCGACACGTCGAGATCCTTCTTCAAGAGGATCGGTTTCAATACGTTCTCGCCTATCATCTCTGTCATAACCAGGCACGCGAGCACGAGCAATGCCCTCTTCCACCCAAACATCAAGAGTGCCAGCAAAGTGGGTGGTACGAGTGCGATCAGGAATCCTATGCTCGGAATGAAGTGGAGAAAGAAGTAAAGAACGCACCAGACCACGGCGAAATCAACGCCTAACAAGGTCAAGAGCAGCAGATTCACGGTGGCAGTGACGGCTCCGGTTTTCGCGGTGGAAGCGATATAGAGCTGAATATCTTTGCCAAAGTGTGCAAATCTCTGGGCGATGGGACCTTTGGCACGTTCAGGATCCATCAGCGCCGCCAGAAACAGCAGTGTTAAAAACCAAATTAACAGGCGGTCAGAAAAGAATCCAAGAGTTGCAGGGAGGACGTCACCGAGGAATTGCACGATCTTCTCTGAACTAAAAGAGCTTTTGACGAATTGGCCACTCAATTCAAATCCGTGCCGCGCCAGGAAAGCGGTGAGCTGCTGGTACATATCTTGAATCCGCAGTTCGTAGACGGGAAGTTTTGCGCTCATTTGCAAGCCCGCTTTGACTAAAGCAAATGTAGTGCAGGTATAGAACGCGATCACAATAAGTACAGCACAGATGAGCGCGGTGCTCCTGCGGAAATGAAATCGGTGCACCAACCACTGAGGAAATGGAAGAATGGCATAAGTGAGCAGGATGGCTAAGAGCAAGATGGAGAGAAGGTGGGAAACCATTTGGATGCCATAAGCCACGATGACCACGTAGGCGGCTATCTTTAGGGCTTGGACCCCAGGGTGTTTATCCTTCCGCATTGAACACTCTCCGACCAGGGATTCTCGCAGTAAATTCGCAAGTCATCAGAGTTGGCCGTCTAGCACTTTTGACACACGATGCGAAGGACGTCTACTTCCCTTTGGGGAAGGAGTGGCATTTGTCACCCAAGGGCGTGATCACCAAGTTGCGGCCACGGGACGCATTGGAGCCAGCGTTGTTGAAAGTGCAGTCCTTACCAGAACTCGCCCGGCATATGCAGGCAGCGGGAACTTTTCAAGAGCCCGCTCAGACCTTCCCCAAAGGGCAGTAGACGGGGTCAACCTTCCGTTCCTATATTGCTCCTCGGATGCTAATGACCCGCATTGCCACCACCTATGTCGCAGTCATTGATGACGATGAAGCTATTTGCCGATCGTTCGGTCGGCTACTCCGGGCGGCGGGCTTTCAGCCGATTACTTATGACTCGGCGGAATCCTTTCTCGCAGACCGTAAACGTCCTCAGTTTGGCTGCCTGCTCCTAGACATCCAACTCGATGGCATGTCCGGCCTGGAACTCGCGGAGCGGCTCGCGGGGGTTGAGGAGCGGACGCCCGTCATCTTTATCACGGCTCATGACGATCCCGGAGTGCGCAGCGCGGCCGAAGCGTTGGGTTGTGCGGCTTACTTCCGAAAAACGGATTCCGGCAGAGAAGTGCTCGAAGCCATTCGCAGGGTAGCGCTTTAGCGGATCAATCGCGGGAGCAAATCACAAATGGAAATCCAAAATCCAACTTTGCCTCTGTCACCGTGGCCCGCACCTGCTGGGGGTCGGCGTGCTTACCACGCAATGGTCAAACCGGTTGGGCCCATCTGCAACCTGGATTGCACCTACTGCTACTATCTGCATAAAGAGCAACTTCTCGGCAGCACAAAGAAGTTTCGTATCTCCGACGAAATCCTGGAAACGCACATCCGCCAGTACATTGAGGGGCAGGACCGCAGCGAAGTGGTCTTTTCCTGGCAAGGTGGCGAGCCGACTTTGCTTGGGCTGGAGTTCTTCCAAAAAGTTGTTGAGCTCGAGCAGAAGTACAAGAAACCCAATCAGCGCATCGAAAACGACCTGCAGACCAATGGAACGATCCTGAATGACGAGTGGGGCGCCTTCCTGAAGATGCACGGCTTTCTTGTCGGGCTGAGCATTGACGGCCCCAAGGACCTGCATGATCGCTACCGCCTCGCGAAGGACGGAAAGCCTACCTTTGACAAGGTCTACGCCGCGGCACAAATGCTCCACCGGCACGGTGTGCCCTTTAACACGCTCTGCGTAGTGAATCGCGTGAACGCCAAGCGGCCTCTGGATGTTTACCGGTTTCTGAAAAATGAAATCCGGCCGCGAGAAATGCAGTTTATCCCCTGCGTGGAGCCGAAGGATTTCAAGCAAACGGCGCCGCAAAAGTGGGATCCCGCGGCTTTACCACTGCAGGACTCTCTCGCCGCCCATCCCGGTAATCCGGATTCCATCGTCACCGATTGGTCCGTGGATCCTGACGATTGGGGCTACTTCCTATGCAAGGTTTGGGACGATTGGTATCGCCGGGATGTTGGGAAGGTGTTCGTCAACCATTTTGAAACCGCCATCGCCCAGTGGAAGGGCTTGGACTCACAACTCTGTATCTACCACGAGTTTTGTGGCAAAGGCGTGGCGCTTGAGCATGACGGAAATCTCTATTCCTGCGACCACTATGTCTACCCTGAATACAAGCTTGGCAACATTCTGGAAACTTCCAGCTCAAGAATGGTTTTCTCCGAGGAGCAACGCAAGTTTGGCCTAAATAAATTCGATTCTCTGCCCCGCCAGTGCAAGGAGTGCGAGTTCCTGTTTGCCTGCAACGGCGAGTGCCCCAAGAACCGCGTGATCCGCACGCGCGATGGTGAGCCCGGACTGAACTATTTGTGCAGCGGCTTGCAGAGATATTGGCAACACATTGACAAGGACATAAAGGACATTTGTCGGCGCCTGGCACAGGGCGGATCGGGTCGTCCGGACTAAGAGATTCACGGGGAACGCAATATTCACCGTGAAGGCAGCGATCGCGAGGAGTGAACGGTTGGTAAAAAACGGCAGAAGCGGGTCCCAATCGTCATTGGTGCAACAAAATAAAAGGAGAACAACGATGAAGTGGCACGGAAAAGTAAGTTTAAGTTTGGCGACGGTGGCCACGCTTTTCAGCGGAGCAGCACCCCCGGCGGCCGAGGCCCAAGAAAAGAAACCCAATATCGTCGTCATCATGGCAGATGATATCGGGTGGTCGAATATCGGCGCATACAACATGGGCATGATGGCCGGCAAGACGCCCAACCTCGACAAGATGGCCAAACAAGGCATGATCTTCACCGACTACTATGCGGAGGCTAGCTGTACCGCCGGTCGTGCAGCATTTCTCACTGGTGAGCTTCCCATTCGTACGGGCATGACGACGGTCGGCCAAGCAGGCGCAGACATCGGTCTACCATTCGAGGCCATGACGATGGCCACGGCGCTTAAGGCGCAGGGCTATGCCACCGGACAGTTTGGCAAGAATCACCTCGGTGATAAGAACGCGTATCTCCCCACCGTTCACGGCTTCGACGAATTCTTCGGTTATCTGTATCACCTGGACGCGATGGAAGACCCATTTCACCCTGCCTATCCGCAGGAATTGTTGAACGTCGTTGGCCCGCGTAATGTCCTTCGCTCTTGGGCGACTGACACTGACGATGCGACCGTAGATCCGCGCTGGGGCAAGGTTGGCAAGCAGAAGATTCAGGACGAGGGGCCACTGCCGCCGCACCCCATGGCCGGGATCAAGTACAACATGGAGACGGTAGACGAGGCATTTGTCGCCGACTCGCTTGCGTTCATGAGCAAGGCAAAGGCCGCTAACAAGCCGTTCTTCCTGTGGCTCAACCCGACGCGCATGCACGTGGTAACGCACTTATCACCGAAGTACGAAGCGATGCGCAACTCGAAGAACGGCTGGACCGAACAGGAAGCCGGCATGGCGCAGCTGGACGACAACGTTGGCGCGGTGATGCAGTATCTCAAGGACAACGGTCTGGATGACAACACGATCGTTTTGTTCACCACCGACAACGGTGCCGAGCAATTCACCTGGCCTGATGGCGGACAAACGCCGTTCGCTATGGCTAAGGGGACCGTCATGGAGGGTGGCTTCCGCGTGCCAGCCATACTTCGCTGGCCCGGCCACGTCCCGGCGGGCTCCATTCAAAATGGTATCTTCTCAGGCTTGGACTGGTTACCTACCTTTCTTGACGCAGCCGGCAACAAGCAAATCACCGACCAACTGCTCAAGGGTGTGAAAGTTGGGGACCAGACTTATAAGAACCATCTGGATGGCTACGACCAGATGGACGCAATCACCGGCAACGGTCCGTCTGTGCGTCACGAAATCTTTTATTTCGGTGAAAGCACCCTCGGAGCGGTAAGGATCGACGACTTCAAATATCGCTTTATTCAGCAGCCCGAAGGTTGGGTAGGCGATAAAACCCATGTGGACATGCCTATCCTGACCAACCTGCGCCTGGATCCCTTCGAGCGAACTGGCTGGGCAAGCGACGGGGCCGCCAAAGGCTCGATGCAGTACTGGGATTGGTTCAGGTATGAATTCTGGCGCTTCGTGTTTGTTCAACAGGAAGTGGCGAAGCTGGCCAAGACTGCCATCGATTACCCACCGATGCAGAAAGGCGCCAGTTTCAACCTCGATGCGTTGAAAGCGGAATTGGCTAAGAAAGCTGCCGAGGCAGCAACAGCGGCCCATTAAACCTCGAGCTTTCCGACGGGGCGGCTCGAAAGGGCCGCTTCCGCGATGATCTTGAGAGGAATGCATGAACCAATGCTAGCTGCTGCCTTTAGGGAGCGCGTAATCGCTTCCATTACGCTGTGGTGCCTGAAGGGTGGCCTCCGCACAACGGCGGAGGCGGCAATGCAGTCAACTGCTGGCGAGGAAAAATGGAGTAGGTCTCAGTCGGTCTTGGTACGACCAAGAATGAGGAGAATGATTATGAAGTGGAGTGGAAAGATAAGTCTAACTTTGGCGACGGTGGCCACGCTCTTTAGCGCGGCACCACCGGCCGCCAAAGCGCAAGAGAAGAAACCCAACATTGTGGTCATTTGGGGCGATGACATCGGCATAACCGATATCAGCGCTTACTCGATGGGTTTGATGGGTTTCCATACACCCAACATTGACCGCGTCGCCAGAGAAGGCATGATCTTCACCGATTTCTATGCCGAGCAGAGTTGCACGGCCGGGCGCGCATCGTTCATCACCGGCCAGTCCGGTTTGCGCACCGGTATGACCAAGGTGGGTTTGCCGGGTTCCACGCTGGGGTTGCAAAAGGAAGACCCGACGATTGCTGAGCTGCTCAAGGCACAAGGCTATGCCACTGGCCAGTTTGGCAAGAATCACCTGGGCGATCGCAACGAGTTTCTCCCCACAGTGCACGGTTTTGACGAGTTTTACGGCAACCTCTACCACCTGAACGCCGAGGAAGAGCCGGAGCTGCCGGACTACCCGAAGGATCCAGCATTCTTCGCCAAGTTTGGGCCGCGCGGCGTAATGGACTGCAAGGCCTCGACTACGGATGATCCGACGGTCGACCCACGTTTCGGTAAGGTTGGCAAACAGGTATGCAAGGATACCGGCCCGCTCACAAAGAAGCGCATGGAAACCATTGACGATGAGATTGCCGCACGGGCAATAGACTTCATTCAGCGCCAGAACAAGGCCGGCAAGCCCGCCTTTGTCTGGATCAACTTTACACACATGCACTTACGCACCCACACGAAGCCGGAGAGCCTCGGCCAAGCCGGGCGTTGGCAGAGTCCGTATCACGACACCATGATTGACCACGATAAGAATGTCGGCCAGATTCTCAACGTGCTGGACCAGTTGGGCATCACGGACAACACCTTCGTCATGTACTCGACCGACAACGGCCCGCACATGAACTCCTGGCCGGACGGAGCGATGACCCCATTCCGCAGCGAGAAGAACACAAACTGGGAAGGCGCTTATCGCGTCCCGTGCATGGTCCGCTGGCCGGGTCATATTAAGCCCGGCAGTGTGTCCAATGAAATTGTTGCCCACCTCGACTGGCTGCCGACGTTCGTGGCCATAGGTGGTGACCCGAACGTGAAGGAAGAGCTTCTCAAGGGCTACAAGGTAGGTGACATGACCTACAAGGTCCACCTCGACGGCGACAACCTTGTTCCATATCTGACAGGACAAGTCGAGAAGAGCCCGCGGAATGCGTTCATATACATCAACGACGACCAGCAGTTGGTTGCCCTGCGCTACGACAATTGGAAGATCGTGTTCATGGAGCAGCGGGACCCCGGAACTCTTGGTCTCTGGGCGAATCCGTTCACTAACTTACGAGTTCCGAAGATCTTCAACCTCCGGACCGACCCGTTCGAGCGGGCGGACGTTACCTCTAACACCTATTACGACTGGCTAATGGATCATGTCTTCCTGCTGGTCCCCGCGCAGGCCTACGTTGGTCAATTTGTGATGTCCTTCAAAGACTATCCACAGCGTCAAAAAGCTGCCTCCTTCAACCTGGATGAAGTTCTTCAGAAGATGCAGGAAGAAACTGGCGGGACACACTAGCACTGAAAGAGGGGGGGGCACTCTGCTGAAAGTGTCCCACCCTCTTTTTAAATCAGGAGGAATTCGTGAAAAGGGTTCGGACGAGGATTCTCATAGCGCTTCTGTTGTTCCCAGTAGCCGCATTTGCCAAGGATCCGTTGCCATCATGGAACAATGGTCCGGCAAAACAATCCATCATCGCTTTTGTCGAGAAGGTGACCAATCCCGGCTCACCCGATTTTGTTCCGACGCCAGAGCGTATCGCCACGTTTGACAACGACGGCACGCTCTGGAACGAAGAGCCGCTGCCCGTCCAGTTGTATTTCGTAATTGACCGAGTGAAAGCGCTTGCGCCGCGGCATCCCGAATGGAAGACCACGGAGCCGTTCGCCTCGCTGCTGAAGAGCGATATGAAAGGCGTGGAGACAGGCGGTGAGCGCGGACTGGTGGAACTCATCATGTCTACCCACGCGGGTATGACCACGGTTGAGTTCGAAAAGATCGTGAACGACTGGATCGCGAACGCGCGAAATCCGAAAACCGGAAAGCTTTTTACCGAAATGACCTTCCAGCCGATGCTCGAACTGCTGGCCTACCTGCGGGCGAACGGCTTCAAGACTTACATCGTCTCCGGCGGCGGCATCGAGTTCATGCGCGCGTGGGCGGAGCGGGTTTACGGCATCCCGCCGGAACAGATTGTTGGCAGCAGCATCAAGACGAAGTTTGAAATGCGCGATGGCAAACCCGTACTGGTACGATTGCCGGAACTGAATTTCAATGACAACAATGACGGAAAGGTGATCGGCATCAATCAGTACATCGGGCGCCGCCCGATCATGGCGTTCGGAAATTCCACCGGTGACAAGGAGATGTTGCAATACACGCAGGGCGGCAGCGGTGCGCGCTTCGAACTATTGGTACTGCACGATGATGGGGTGCGCGAAGCCGCCTACGGCCCAGCCCGCGGTTTGCCCAAGGTCCCGCTGGTGCAGTTTACACCCGAACTGGACGAGTACGCGAGGCAGAACGGCTGGACTGTCGTTAGCACGAAGAACGACTGGAAGCGCATTTATCCATTTGAGAAGTAGGGTGTCGGTTTCACCCGGGAATTAAACTGCCAGAAAGGATGCAGTGATGGAACTGAACGAGAACAAACTGACACGCCTGTTTTTCTGCGGAGCACTGGTGTGCGCGATGGCCCTGCATGCCGGCTCTGCGAAGGCTCAGCAGGCAAATGCCAACGCCGGCGATACCAAGATTACCGCGATTGACATTTTGCTGGAGCCGGACGCCACGATGCTCGAGCACTGCAAAGCCAACAACGCTCGCTTGCTGAAGGTCTATCCGCAGGGATTCGCCCTGGATGCGGCTCATCGCCCTCACATCACGCTAGTTCAGCGATTTGTTCGGACGGCAGACCTCGAAAAGATGTACGCCGCTGCGGGAAAGGTTTTGGCCAGTACGAATCTGAAAGACATGAAGCTGGAAGCCTTCAAGTATTACTATGCCCTCACCGGAGCTACCGGCGTCGCGGGCATCGTCATGAAGCCAACTCCCGAGTTGCTCAAGCTGCAGGCGGAGATAATCGCTGCGGTGACTCCGTTTACGGTAGAAACTGGGCCGATCATCGCGTTTACCAAGCCTCACGGTGACCCCGCCCTCGACGTAGCCCTGATCGGATATGTGTCGGCTTATGTACCGAAATATTCTGGCGAGCACTTCAATCCGCACGTTAGCACCGGCGTTGCCCCCAAGGAATATCTCGACCAGATGCTGGCCGAGCCCTTTGAGCCGTTCACCTTCTCTCCCGCAGGCGCAGCCGTTTACCAACTCGGCCCATTCGGCACGGCCGCAAAAAAACTCAAAGAATGGAACCTGACGCGTTGATGCGGCTCTACGCCACTTCGTCTTTGTTTGGAGAATACCGTCGTGTCTTCTAAGCGTTTCTTCCGCGAAGCGAGAAGTTGGATAATTCCCGCCATTTATGCTGCGGTCGCGATGGTTGCTGCAATGACCTTTCCACGGGTCGAAGGCCGATTATTTCCTGGCCTTGTCTTACCGATGAGCGTCTCCTCTGCGACCGCCATTTATTCCGCGATTGCTTCGGGCATGCTCGCGTTGACAGGAATCGTATTTTCTTTAGCCTTCGTGATGGTGCAGTTCAGTGCAACCGCCTATTCGCCACGCCTCGTCCTTTGGATTGCCCGCGACCCCATGCTCTCGCATGCTCTCGGGGTTTTTACGGCCACGTTCCTCTATCCCATTGCCGCGATCACGGGGGTGGACCGGAACGGCTCGGGGAAAGTTCCGTTTGTTAGCGCTTGGATTGTCGTCGTTCTCCTCATAGCAAGCGTGGGCATGTTCATCGGTTTGATTCAAGGAATCGGATTGCTTCAGGTCAACCGGATGCTGATTTTCACCGGCGATCAGGGGCGCCGGGTGATAGAGACAACTTATCCGCGTGTCAGTTCTGAATCTCCTGCCGCGCAATTGCGCGATTTCCGTTGTACAGCTCCCACCCAAACGCTGATTCATCGGGGCAGGCCGCAATCGGTTCAGGCCGTAAAAATCGCCGCCCTGGTCAGTCTGGCGAAAGCGTCCGGCGGCGTGATCGAAATGGTCGCTGTGGTTGGCGACACGGTCGGGGAACGAGCGCCTCTCCTGCACGTGTATGCCTCAAAGTGGCCAATTGATGAACGAAAGTTGTGGAATGCCGTGGAAATTGGAGATGAACGCACTTTTGAACAAGATCCCAAGTACGCCATCCGTCTCCTGGTGGACATCGCCATCAAGGCGCTATCTCCAGCGGTTAACGATCCCACCACGGCAGTGCAGGCGCTTGACCAGATCGAGGACCTGTTGCTCCGTTTGGGCGAGCGCCACCTGGAGATTGGAACGTTTCGCGACACCGATGGCAGATTGCGACTCGTGGTCCCCTTCCCTTCCTGGGACGATCTGCTGCGCCTCGCTTTTGATGAGATCTGTGCTTGCGGCGCGACCAGTGTGCAGGTCATGCGGCGCATGAATGCGCTCGTTACCGATCTCAAGAACACGGTTCCGGAAGAACGTCGTCCCGCCCTTGGATACTGGGACGCGCGACTGAAAGGCACCATCGCTCGTTCGTTCCCGGATAGTGAACAAAGGCTGGAGGCATCTCGGGAAGACCGCCAAGGGCTTGGCGTTCCCCGCGTTGGTGCTTCCGCGAACTCTTAGGGGTGACCTCGCCGACCGAGTTGAGGAGGGTTGCAAGAACAATGAATCATCAAGACCCCAACTTAGTAGACCCACGGGTGGACTTGGCACGCGACCGAACGGGTATGGCCAAGTTCCGCACACAGCTCGCCCTGGATCGCACTACGCTCGCTTGGATCAGAACAACAGTCACAATGGCAACGTTTGGTTTCGGCATGATCGGATTCTTTCGGACCATGGAAGAGAGATCTCCCAACGCCAGGAGTGTTCAGTTACACCAGGGCGCCATAAAGTTCGGCGTTGCGCTGATTGTTATCGGAGTAGTGGCCACGGTGCTATCAGCGGTATCTCAGTGGTTCTCTTTACGCAGGCTTCGTCGCGGGGACCACGTGGCTGTATCGCAGTGGCCATTAACCATTACTTTGGCAGTGCTGCTTTCGATTCTTGGCCTATCTGGCCTTTGGTACGCACTCTCGTACTAAACGTGGGCGTCCCCACGGCATGCTGGCAGGAAGTGCCGATGACCCCTTGTGGTCTTTCGGAATCGAGCCACACGAACAGTTCCCTAGTTACTTGGTTTCATGGTTGGAGATACGAAATGACAAGTACGATCCTTGTGTTTCCCAGCCGGACCCAGAGCTTCGTTCTCTTGCTCCTCTTGCTGTGCTTCTGCTTCCCTGCACAGGCACGACGAACGGACGTTATCGTCATGAACAACGGCGACCATTTTACCGGGCGAATCAAGCGTTTGGAGAACGGTCTGTTATTTGTGGAGACGGACTATGTGTCCGGCGATATTGGGTTCGATTGGAATCAGGTGAAATCGATCGAAAGCGCTGCCAGCTACCAGATTGTACTGAGCAACGGCCAAAGACTAGAAGGAAGGATTGAAAAAGCTTCAAGTGAAAAAGGAAAGACCGAGGATTTTCTGATTCGTGAAGCGACTGGAGAAGTGCAGGTTGCCTCAGCTGCTATCGCAAGCATTGACATCAAGAAGCCCACTTTCTGGAGGCAATTGAAGGGGGACCTGGATCTTGGTTACAGCTTCACCAGCGGAAATAATCAATCGGCACTGAACGCGGACACAAGCGTGGCCTACCAGACCACAGGTTGGAAGGTGGCAACCTCTTTTGATGCAACGTTTAGCGGCCAGTCGGGAGCGTCGGAGACAAATCGCGAGGACTTGCAGACGACGGTCTACAAATTTCTAAACAGAAATTCCTTTGTTGCGGGCCTCTCCGACTTTCTTCACAGCAGCCAGCAAGATTTGAACCTTCGCTCGACGCTTGGCGGTGGATGCGGGCACTACTTGAAGCGCACGACAAACAGCAATCTCAACTGGCTGGCGGGCGCCGTGTACATGCACGAGTCCTTCGGAACTACCGTCGGCAACCCTTCGGACCAGAATGTGGAGGCAGTGGGTGCATTGCAATACAACTATGTACGCTTCAATTTCGGTGAGATGGATTCTGAGGTGCGCGTATTCCCGGGCCTTACGGACGCCGGCCGTGTACGCGTAACCACAAACAATTCCGTCTCGATCAAGCTCAAAAACAAGTTTCACCTTAACTTTACCTTCTGGGACAACTTTGATAGCCAACCGCCACCAACGGCAAGGAAGAACGAGCTCGGAATAAGTTCCGGAATCGGCTGGTCCTTTTGAATGTTCTTTACCGGTTGAACTGCGCGGTACACATGCGAGGAGCTTTCAAACTCGTCTTGGCGACAGTTTTCGCAGTGTATCCCCTGCAGTCGCTTCGTGCCCAGGATCTCGCTCCGCGTGCGTACGTCATCACTCCCATCCATTCGAATGCAGTAACGTTGACCTATTCCTACTCCGACGGCGGCGTCTTCTTAAACAACGCAATCCCGGTTCCGGACGCGTCGGGGATGGTCCACGTATCTGTTTTCACCTACTTCCACTCTTTCAGCTTTCTCGGCCGAACCGCAAACTTCACCGCCACGTTGCCGTACGGAGTGGGGCACTTCCAGGGGACCGTTATGGATAATGAGGCCAAGCCTTACCGCTCCGGCCTTCTGGATTCGATTTTTCGTTTTTCGGTGAATCTCAAGGGTGGTCCGGCCATGTCCGTAAAGGAACTCCAATCATGGCAGCAAAAGACGATCCTTGGCGTGAGTGTCAGAGTCGTGGCTCCCACGGGCCAGTATGACCCCACAAAGCTGCTCAATAATGGTGCTAATCGCTGGGCGTTCAAACCTGAGTTTGGCTACTCCCGACGGTGGGGCCATTGGGTGCTCGATGGCTACGTGGGAGGGTGGTTCTTCACGACAAACCCCGGGTACTTTTCGCACAACGCGTACTTCCCCGGCACACAAACGCTATCGCAAAATCCTATCGGTTCTTTAGAAGGGCACCTGAGTTACGACTTCAAACCTCGCCTTTGGGTCTCACTCGATAGCAATTTCTGGTACGGCGGTAGTACAAGCCGAAGTGGCATAGAAAACCCGCAAACCCTTCAGCAGAACTCCCGAATCGGAGTGACCGCCTCAATTCCATTGAGCAAACACCAGAGTCTGAAAGCCAGTTACAGCAGTGGCGCTTATGTCACCTTTGGAGGTGACTTCCGCAATGTTTCCGTAGCTTGGCAGTATTCCTGGCTGGGCAGACCTAATTAAGATGCGCCGTAGGCCTTATCAGGATCATCGGGCGAGTTGGCAACGCTTTCAGGTCCGGTTGCCGCAAGTTTATAACGTATCAGACGGAGTATTTAATGAGAGTAACATGTATTGCATCCCTAGCATACGCCAATGTCTCGGATGCGGGATTTTGTTACCTCGCTTGACGAGGGTCGCGTAAGGGTACGAAACGTCGATTGCCCTTCGAATCATCTTAACGGTGAACGTTGATAACTTAGGCAAAATTTCTCGCCGATAGAAATCCTCATCAAGCTAGCTTGGAAGATCAGAGGGGTTCCATTTCCGCTGCGCTTCAACCTGTTTCATATGAGTTACAGCCCTGAGGGCTTCGGCGATGGAGCTATGCATCTCCTCACATCGCGAAAAGCCAGTTAATACGCGGGTGAAACGCATGTCATAGGGCTCGGACACGCATAAACACTGGGGAAATCGAGAGGGCGAACGGGAGGGTGTGCACATGCACGCAGCACCCACACACTATCCCCCCAAAGAAATGAGTGGCAGAAAAGGGCAGACTTACCAGACTCGATAGGAGTCGGTAGGAGGGCTCGGACAAGGGGCAGCGGCAGTGGAAACGGATCAAAAAGCACTTAGATGTCGTTCACGTATGCTCTCACCCGACGACGAGAGCCCCGAATCGACTGGCGCCGGACCGTCAATCTCGTGTACAGGCCGGGTGAACGTGTGGCATCGGCTTGGCTACGCCGAGCAACAGTGACATCCAGGGCGAGAAGCGCGGATAGCGGATTTTTAAGATATACTGTACTACAGTATGTTATATTCCTTGACTTGGAGAGGGCAGAATGGCTCACACGACGAAGGACAAGAAAAAGCTTCTGAGCCGCGTGCGGCGAATTCGCGGTCAGGTGGAAGCGATAGAGAGAGCAATCGATACGGAGCAGGAGTGCTTTAGCGTACTGCAGCTGATGGCCGCTTGCCGAGGAGCGCTCAATGGTTTGATGGCCGAAGTGATGGAAGGTCACGTCCGGTTCCACGTCCTGCCACCCAATGGCGGTCGGAACTCTCCGCAAGCGAAAGCAGCCGAAGAATTGATCGAGGTTGTTCGTGCCTATCTGAAATAGGCGCACTAGTTGCCGAGTTGGTTCTGTAAAGGAGATTTATGAACCATGCCAATGCGCAACAATCCAAATCCGTCAAGCTTGCACCATCAAGCCACGCCCACAACTCGCCACACACCGACCACGAAGGCGATCATGAGCACGACCATCCCCTAAATTGGCGCGAAATCAACCGCGTGCTCTTCGTCGCCGCAGCCGCTGGCGCCATCTGGTTCCTTGGGGGTGCATCGAATGCTTACATCACCGGTCTCGGCGTGGTCTGCACTCTGGTCGGCGGCTTCCCCATTTTTCATGAAGCTTACGAGAACATCGTCCAACGCCGCATGACCATGGAGTTATCGATGGCCATAGCCATCGTCGCCGCTCTCGCCATACGTGAAGTCTTTACCGCTTTAGTGATTACGCTCTTTGTTC
>Ga0335083_10005014_pt1 | contig 16785 bp, 14 predicted proteins | sample Lox_Sample_42_FD_206716 | JGI IMG/M metagenome (GOLD analysis project Ga0335083, IMG submission 206716) | Soil microbial communities from Loxahatchee National Wildlife Refuge, Florida, United States - Lox_Sample_4.2 | ecosystem: Environmental > Terrestrial > Soil > Wetlands | place: USA... | reverse complement strand
TGTGCCAACTGACGTCCGAAATAATCGGTGCCACCGACTTCCGCATCACACTCGAGCCAAGCCCGGAGAACGGCTTGCGGGTGCGCTCACAAGTCATGGCTGACAAACCTGTCACGGTGAGGCGCGAACGGGTCGGCAAAACCATCGGCAAGCTCGCACCCGCCGACATGGGGCGCCTCGACCTCGCGCTCGCCTTTGTCATGGGGCTCGGCGATCGATGATCGCCGCCTCCGTCAACCCCGCAGAAATCGAGAAGTTCTCCCGGATCGCCGCCGAATGGTGGGACCCGGCCGGCAAGTTCGCAGCCCTGCACAAGTTCAATCCGCTGCGGCTCAAATTCATCCGCGACGAGGCGGTGGCGCATTTCGGGCGCGACGCGAAGAAGGCCAGGCCGTTTGCCGGGCTGTCGTTGCTGGACATCGGCTGCGGCGGCGGCTTGCTGTGCGAGCCAATGGCGCGGCTGGGCTTTGCCGTCACCGGCGCCGACGCGGCGGAGGCGAACGTCAAGATCGCCGCGGTACACGCGGCGCAGTCGGGGCTCGCCATCGACTACCGCGCGACGGCCGCCGAGGCGCTGGCCGGCGAAGGCGCGAGGTTCGACGTGGTGCTGAACATGGAAGTGGTCGAGCACGTGGCCGATTTGAAGGCCTATCTCGGGGCTTGCGCCACGCTGGTCGCGCCCGGCGGGATCATGATCGTGGCGACGCTCAACAAGACGCTGAAGTCGCTGGCCCTGGGCAAGATCGCGGCCGAGTTCGTGCTGCGCTGGGTGCCGGTCGGAACCCACGACTGGAACCGCTTCGTCGAACCCGCGCAACTTCGCGCGCTGCTTGAAGAATGCGGTCTCAAGCCGTTGAAAACAGAAGGTGTTGCGTTCGACCCGCTGTCCTGGGATTGGCGGCTGTCGCGCGATGTGGACGTGAATTACATGGTGGTGGCAGGGAGGCAAAATTAAAGCTCAAAACTCCCTCCCCCCAATTGGGGGAGAGGGTCGGGGTGAGGGGGATGGTGACACCTGGCACGACGGAGAAGCGAAAGGCGCAAACGCCGAAACTTGCGCAGGCACGCCAGATGCGACACGCGCCGGTCAGCATGGAGAAGCTATTCTGGTCGATGGTGCGGAACCGGCAACTCGGTGGATTCAAGTTCAAGCGGCAGGTTCCAATCGGGCCGTACATTGCCGATTTCGTCTGTCTTGAAGCAAAGCTGATTGTGGAATTGGACGGGCCATTTCATGACGCGCGGAAGGTGTACGATGCCAAACGGGACGCGTACCTGACTGAACGCGGATTTCGAGTGGTTCGCCTTACCAACGACTATTTCGCGGGCGATGCATCCACGGCATTGCTGATCGTGGACCGAGCTCTTCGATCGGGCACCCCCTCACCCTAGCCCTCTCCCCCAGTGGGGGAGAGGGAATTCTTTTTCAATTCGCCTCGCCGATGTCCGGTGGCAGAGGTGCTACGTCGATGCCTTCCTCGACCAGGTCCTTGGCTTCGCCGATGGTGGCTTCGCCGTAGATGGAGCGTTCCTCGGTTTCGCCGTAATGGATCTTGCGGGCTTCGTCCGGGAATTTCGGGCCGACATATTCCGAGTTCTCTTCGATATGCTTTCGCAACCCGGTCATGAACTGGCGCATCTTGCGCAGCTCCTGGGCCGGCGGATCGGCCTTCCTGGTGCCGGCGAGCGAAGGCGCCATCGGCGCCTTGTCGACGTGGCGCGAATTGCACACCGGGCAGACGAGCTTGCCGCGGGCACGCTGTTCCTCGTAGCTGTCCGAGGAGGCGAACCAGCCTTCGAAGCCGTGGCCTTCGCGGCAATTGAGACTATAGACGATCACGCGTGACGAACCTTTGTGACGCCGGACGAGCCTAATATGTGGGCGTAAATCGGACGTTAGGCAAGCAATCGGCGCGGGCGGGTGCCAGGCTCAGCCTGCCAGCGCCAGCCACGCGCCCATGGTCGCGAGCTTCTGGTCCTGGCCCCAGGGCGGACCGAGTGGCGCGCCCAGCGCCACGATCCTGGCCGACAGCGCGCTTTCGCTGAGGCCAAGGCGTGAGGCGGCCCAGACGGTTGCGTCTTTTTCCTTCAGCCTCACCACGTTGAGGCCGGCCGCGCCGCAGGCCGCCACCAGCGCATCGCGGTAGAACTCGCCTTCCGCCGCATGGATCAGCGCGTGCGAAGCGAGGATGGACTTGACATCCGGCAACGCGCGGCCCGATCCGGCGAGCACGCAGGCGATGCCGGGCTTCAGATCCTGCGCGCGTGCCGCGGCAATCATGGCCTCTGCCGCCGATCCGGAAAGTTTTGCGGTCGAGGCGGTGCAGCGCGCGATGAAGGTCCGGGCCTCGTCGAACGGCATCGGCTCGGCGGCGTGGAACGGCTGTTTCGAACCGTCGATGGACGGATCGCACAGTTCGACGCGGCGGCGGTCGAGCACTTCGATGTCCGGTTTGGTGCCCGCGACGAGAACCGCGCACGCCCATCCGGAATGCGCGCGAAAACCGATGGCCGATTTACGGCCCTTCGAAGTCCCGATCATGCTGCAAGCTTGGCACGCGGCCACGCGCGGACGTGGCAGCAGCGGGATCGATGTCGGCGGTTATGATGCCGGGTTCCATGTCACCGGCTTCGGCCAGGATGTCGCCCCAAGGCCCGACGATCAGGCTGTGGCCAAAGGTTTTGCGGCCGTTGGCGTGGGTGCCGCCTTGCGCGGGGGCGAGCACGAAAGCGCCGTTCTCGATGGCGCGGGCGCGCAGCAGCACATGCCAATGCGCCGCGCCGGTGGGTTGGGTGAAGGCGGATGGAACGGTGAGGAACAACGCGCCCGCCTTGGCGAGCCTGCGATAGAGCCGCGGGAAGCGCACGTCGTAGCAGATGGAAAGCCCGAGCTTGCCCCACGGCAGACCGGCGACCACGGCGCGGTTGCCGCCGGCGACGGTGCTGGACTCCTTGTAGGTCTCACCGCCGGCAAGCGAGACGTCGAAGAGATGGATCTTGTCGTAGCGCGCGGCGATGCGGCCCTTGGGATCGATCAGGAAGGAGCGGTTGGCGGTTTTGGCTTCGCTCACTTTGATCGCCAGCGAGCCGATTAGAAGCCACGCGCCCAATTCCTCAGCCAGCGCGCGGAACGCGGGCAGCGCGGGATCGCGGTCTTCGGGGAAGCTGCGCTCGAGCTTGGCGCCGCCGTCCGGCGCCATCAGCGTGGTGTTCTCCGGCGTGGCGATGAAATCCGCGCCCTGCGCGCGCGCCTCGCGGATCAGCGCCGCGGTCAGGCGGATGTTCTCCTCCACGTCGTCGGTGGAGCGAAGCTGGACGCAGGCGGCTTTGAAGGTCGGCATGAGCATACCTCTAAACTGCTTCGCGACTGTGCGACGCCAATTAGCTCCAATCTAGGCCAAGCTGCCCGGATATTGAAGAAGCGCCAACGCGGCAGTCGCCACTGCTGCAAAATAGTTCCAGATCTTGTGCTCTTCGTTTGCACCGATCCACCGAAGCCGAAATCGCCTAGCCGGATACATCGCGAGCATCGCAGATCTGATCCATGCCAGTGCCGAAATGAGAGCGGCAAGAAAAATCTCAATGCGGTATAAGGGGAGATTGCCGCAGGTCAAATGTCCCAGGGCGATCGCGACGATCATAACGGAGAATGCAAGCACTACGAGCAACGAATTTGACATGTTAAGGCCACACTTTGTGAAGTTTGGAAGCCCGCGTGCAAGCTATCGCCGGTGAGCCTTCTTCCAAATCGCATATCCAATAGCAAACGCGATCTCGCCGACACCAACACATAGCAATGCAACAAACACATGGTCAGTTGTGTTGGGGGAAAGGCGAGAGGCGAGCCCCCACGGACCTGCAAACGCCACTGCGACCACGAACAGCGTAACAGTGCCTGCGACCAAGGCTCCCGACCACCAATTCACCGGCTGTTCGGGCGGATCAAACACGGAGATCACACCAGTTGAATCCGCAGTGGGCGCCTGCTGCGAATTCTGCGGCCAGGGTGGAGCGTTCAAACTGAGAGGCAAATTGGCCGCGGGCAACCTCAGCGGATGGCGGCGCGAAAGCAATGCCGCAGACAGCGCTGCCTGTAACTTCTCTATCTTCGCGGCCAAGAGCGCAATTCGCTCTTGCTCGTCCAGTTCCTTGTGCCTGACTTTTGGATTTGCAGCTTCGGTACTGCCAATCGTAGAGGCAACAGTCGTCGCCCGTTCGGTAGAAGGCATTGCGCCTGCCCCTCTGAGTCCCAGCCTGAGGGTGGTATGTACACAAATCCGTTGCGGCTTGGCTAGTGGGGGGCATAAGAGATCGACTCCTCCAGATTATCGATACTTCCCCCCTCTTAAGGACTTCCGAATGGCCTCCAATTCTTCTCTACCCAAGCCTCTATTTTGATTGCGGCAATACTTTGTTCACCGTTCGATCCGTAGTCCGCAACGAAGTGGACTCAACGTTCGGGTCGGCAGCGCGTTCCGCCGAGGCCAAGAGCGGATCGAGTTCGCCGGCGCGGTCGAGCGCATTGAGGTCGTCGAAGCCGCCGACGTGCTTTTCGCCGATGAAAATCTGCGGCACGGTGTGGCGGCCGCCCGATTTCTCCTCCATCTCGGCCCGCCTGTCGGCATCCATGAAGACGTCGACCTCCTCGTACGGGGCGCCTTTCTTCTTCAGAAGCGATTTCGCCCGCACGCAATACGGGCAAATCGGCGAGGTGTAGATGGTGATTTTCGGCATGGCGACCGAATCCGCTACGCTGACAAACAGACTCTATATAGCCCCTTCGCCCGCGCGCACAACGCGCGCCAGGGTTAATACCAGCACCTTGGCGGCACCTCCGCGCTTGAGCGCGCGGGCGCAGGCGTTGGCGGTGGCGCCGGTGGTGAAGACGTCATCCACCAGCAGGACGGTGCGCGCGGCGATGGCCGAGGGATCGGCGACCTTGAAGGCGCCCAGCACGTTGCGCCGCCGCGCCTTGGCGGAGGGCATGGCGCCTTGGCTTGGGGTGGAGCGGAGCCGTTTAAGCGCCAGCGGCAGGTAGGGCTTGCCCGACAGCCGCGACAGCCGCTGCGCCAACAGGGCGGCCTGGTTGAAGCGCCGCGACCACAGCCGGAGCGGGTGGAGCGGTACCGGCACGATGACATCGGCCTCCTCCAGAAGCGCGCGGCCGGTGCGTTGAAGCCAGCGGGCGAAGGCCGGCGCGAGCTCCAACCGGTCCGCATGTTTGAACGCGATCAGCGCGCCGCGGCTGGCATCGTCGTAGCGCATGACGCTCTGCGCGCGGTCGAAGGCCGGCGGCTTGGCGTAGCAGGCGGCGCAAAGCGTCTCGGTGCCCGGATCGACGTCGAATGGCAGGCCGCAAGCCGCGCACATCGGACCGTCGAAAAAGGTGATGGCGCGCCAGCAATCGGGGCAGAGCGCGCCCGCCTCCGACACCGGCGCGCGGCAGGTCAGACACGCGGGCGGGAACAAGAGGTCGAGCAGCCGCCGGCGCACGCGCGGTACCATTGCGCGCCAGCGCCCGCGTTCCGTCGCGCTACCGGTTGCCTCGGCCATGCTCCTATCCTACAGCAGGTTCTCTCCTCTTCGAGGCGGAAACGTGCTCTAGATTCTCTTGTTTGTCGCGTTTTCCGCCGAAAACCGGTGCCCACTTTTCGGGAAAACGCTCTGGCAAGCGCTCACGAGAGAGGCGATGAACGGACCGCCGCAAATCTTCGACCGCAAGGTCTATGCAGGCCGGCGCGCCCGCGCCGCGCGCATGGCGGAGCCGAGCTTCCTGGCCGAGGACGCCGCGCGCGGCATCGCCGAGCGCCTGGCCGCCGTCAACCGCAGCTTCGCGCAGGCGCTCGATCTGGGTTTCCGGCCGGAGAGCCACGCCATCCTGGCGCCGCTCGCCGCGCATTGGACCGACGCCGCGCCGCACGGCGAATATGCGGGCGTGGCCCGTGCCGACGAAGAGGCCCTGCCCTTCGCGGCTCAGAGCTTCGATCTGGTCGTCAGCGTGCTGTCGCTGCACGCGGTCAACGATCTGCCCGGAACCTTGATCCAGATCCGGCGCGTGTTGAAACCGGACGGGCTTTTTCTTGCGGCACAGTTCGGGGGCGGGACGCTGAAGGAATTGCGCGCGGCGCTGGCCGGTGCGGAGAGCGAAATCGCGGGCGGCGCCTCGCCGCGCGTGGCCCCGTTCGCCGACGTGCGCGATCTGGGCGGGTTGTTGCAGCGCGCGGGATTCGCCCTGCCCGTCGCGGACATCGAGCGCACGACCGCGCGCTACCGCGACCTTCTCACGCTGGTGCGCGATCTGCGCGCGCTGGGCGAGACCAATGCCCTCGCCGAACGCGTGCGTACGCCGTTGTCGCGGCGCATACTGACGGCGGCGATGGCGCGCCATGCGCGGGATGGCGAGCGGCTGAGCACGACCTTCGACATCGTCTACCTGACCGGATGGGCGCCGCACGAAAGCCAGCAGAAGCCGCTCAGGCCCGGCAGCGCCAGGGCGCGGCTCGCGGATGCGTTGGGCGTGGAGGAGAACAGCGCCGGCGACAAGCCCGGGCCGCCGGAACGATCAGCCGAGGCCGGCCACGATCGAATTGAAGAGCGCGAGCACGTTGGTGCCGAGCAATTGCAGGACGCCGAGGATCACAATCGAGAGGCCGGCCGCGATCATCGCATATTCGATGGCCGTGGCGCCGGAACGGTCGCGCGCAAACCCTAGGACAAGAGATCGGCGAGCATGGGAATGAGCGGAATGTCGGCCGGCGGCATCGCATAGTCGCGCAAGCTCCGCGGCTTCACCCATTTGAGCGCCCGATGCTCCACCGCTACCGGCGTGCCCTCCCAACGGCGGCACAAATAGAGCGGCATCAACAGATGAAAATCCGGATAGGCGTGCGAAGCGAAGGTGAAGGGGGCGAGACATGCTTCCTGGACCGCGATCGAAAGTTCTTCTCTCAACTCCCGGATCAGCGCGGTCTCGGGGCTTTCGCCCGCGTCAACCTTGCCGCCCGGAAACTCCCACAGGCCTGCCATCGATTTGCCGGCGGGACGCTGTGCGATGAGCACGCGGCCGTCGGCATCGATCAATGCGCAAGCCGCAACGAGAACGAGCCGGGTCTGCGCGTCGGCCACGATACGATTCCCTGCTTAAGCCTCGATTAAGACTTAGCGCGATTTCCGGGCCCGCGTCCGCCTCTCGCCGTGCGCCCCTCGCCGTGCGGTTGTGCGGGCGGATGTGGCGGTCTAACATTAACCAAATATTCACGCTGTTTTTCTCGGGCTACCGCCAAATTACCAGGAAGTCCGATCAAGAGGGGGCAAGCCATGAGCAACGGTCAGGCAAAGCAATATAAGGCGCTGCTCTACCCGGTCCCCGCCGTGGGCACCCCGGGTTTGGGCGTTTGCCTGTCCGGCGGCGGGTCGCGGGCCTTGACCTGCGCGCTCGGCCAATTGTCGGCGCTGACGGCGCTGGCCAAGTCGAACCCCGGCGCGTTCGGGGCGCTGCTGTCGCCCGGATCGTATCTGTCCTGCGTGTCCGGCGGCTCGTGGGCCGGGGTCAATTACACCTATCTGCCGAGCAACCTCGCCGATGCGAATTTCCTTATTTCCATCGTCGATCCGGACAAGCTCTTCCTCAAGACGGGCGCGCCGCTGAACCCGGCCAACATGGCCACCATCGATCCGCATTGCCTGGGCACCGCGCCGCAGAACTTCGCCGACGACAACGTCGTCAAGACCGTCATCCTGGTGCTGTCGCAGATCGCCTACATGTATTTCGACGGCATGGACGACGCGAAGAAACAGTCGCTGTTCGGCAATTTCGGGATGGATCTGGACGCGCTGTTGGCGCTGCACGTGCAGGCGGGGATCGCCGATTACACGTCGCTGTTCTGGATCCTGGGCGTGGGCCAGCTCATCCTGAAGGGCTTCGGGCTCTACCAAAGCGTCAGCAACCAGATCGGTTATGCCAACCGGTCGCTGAGCTCCTCGCTCGCGCATCTGAAGAGCGCGGTGATCGCGAACAATCCGGGCCTGACGCCGGACGGGTTCTATCTGGTGAAGGATGGGCGGCCGAATCTGATCGTCAATTTCAACCTGAAGCAGTCCGACGCCGACGCCAGCCCGGAGATTCCGGTGCAGGCGACGCCGGTGTCGACCGGCATCGTCGGCCAGAGCCCCGACGGCACGATCAGGGGCGGCGGCAGCGTCGAGTCCTTCGCCTTCGCCTCGCAGTTCGTGTCGAAGGCGGGGGGCAGCGCCACCGTCGGCATCAGGCGCGACCAGTCGCTGTGCGACATCGCGGGCTGCTCGAGCGCGTTCTTCGCCGACAATCTGGCGCAAGGGATCAGGCCCTACGAAGCCACGATCGTCAAAGAGATCGAGAAGGTGCTGAAGTCGCTGGGGATCGATCCCAACATCGCGCCGTTCCTGGCGCGGCTGGTCATGATGGCGCTGCTCGACGCCAAATCGTTCATCGTGCCGCGCTACAATTACTGGCCGGCCGGCGGAAACGGCCCGAACACGGTCTATGAATTCTCCGACGGCGGCAATTTCGACAATAGCGGGATTTTGGGCCTTCTGGCGCAGACCGGCGCCAACAAGATCGTCAGTTTCATCAACACCGAAACGCCCGTCGCCAAACAGGACGGCTATGTGGTGGTGGACGATTCGCTGCCGCTGTTGTTCGGTTTCCGGCCGTACCAGACGGGCAAGGGCTATGTCTCCTATGGCGGCTTCAATCCGGGCGATCCGCTGAGCTACGTGCATGTCTTCGAGGACCAGAACGGCGCGGCCTTCGGCGCGGTGCGCAACGGGCTCTACAATTCGAGCTGCGGCGGCCAGAACCAGGACGCCAATCTGGGCACCCATCCGGCCTTCTATCGCGGCGAATTCACGACGGTGGACAATCCCGTCGCCGGCATCAAGGCGGGGCGCAAGGTCGAGGTGCTGTTCGTCTACAACAACCGGGTCAATGCCTGGCAGAACCGGATCGCGGATCCGATGCTGAAAATGGATCTGAAGCTCGGGCAATCCGCCAATCCGAGCGGCGCGCTGGCGCATTTCCCGAACTATCCCACGCTCAGCGTCCATCTCGTTCCCGAGGCCGTGAACATGCTGGCGCAGCAATGCGGCTGGGTCGTGAACCAGCTTCAGGGCGAGATCGAAGCGCTGCTGGCGCCGGCAACCGTTTGATGCGCCGCCGCTTCTATTTCTTCAGCTTGGCGATCAGATGCTCGGCCAGCCGGATCGAGAGCGCAATGATGGTGAAGGTCGGATTCGATATCCCCGCCGAGGCATAGACCGACGACCCCGCGACATAGAGATTGTCGAGCGTGTGCACCTTGAGGTTCTTGTCGACCACGCCGTCCTTCGGATCCGCAGACATGCGCGTGGTTCCGATGTGGTGGCCGTTGACGACCAATTGCGACTTGAGATAGTCCCACGATGCGAACGAAACCGAACCGCCGCGCGCGGAGACCGCGGCCGCGAACATCTGCGTGGTCTGGGTATAGGTGTTCCGGTCGACGTCGTTGAGCAGCCAGGTGATGCGGGTCTGCTTCTGGCCGAAGACCGGATCGACGGAATCGTCGAGCGTAACGCGGCTGTCGGGATTGGGCGCCAACTCGAAATAATACTGGCTGTAATTGGCCCAGAACCAGCAACTGCCGATCCCCAATTCGCGCTGCTTTTCGGCGGTGGGCGAGAACCGGCCGGTGACCGTCACGCCGTTTTCGTCCCGCCACTGGACCGGCCGGCTTCCGGAGAGCGTGTCGCCGTTCATCAACCGCAATTCCGCGTCCGAAAGGAACCGGCCGCCGCCGAAATTGACGATCCCGGCATAGGCCGCAATCGGGTGGCCCATGAAATAGCGGCCCACCTGGTCGCTTTCATTGCCGGCATTCGAGAGCAGAAGCTGGCGCGCGTTCGCGACCGCGCCGCAGGCCATCACATAGACGTCGGCCTTAATCGTGAATTGCGTATCGGGCGTCGGCGGAATCTTTGTGGGATCGGCCGACGGTTTCGTGCTCGCCACCGTCAGCGAGCGCACGACGCCTCCGTCATGATCGATGTTCAGCAGATTCGCGTTGACGATGACGTTGGCCGCGCTCTCGCCGATGGTGATGCCGTCGAAGGTGCGCGTGGCAAAATTCAGGTAGTTCGAACCGATGAACTGGTAGATGTCGGTGTTGAAGCCTTCGAGATCCGGAACCTCGTCGCCCAACAGGTTCGCCCAATATTCGGCGCTGAAATTGTCGCCGTGGAGTTTGCAGAACGCGGCGGCCTGCGCGTAATACGGATCGAGGTCGGCTCGCGTGATCGGCCAGCCGGGGAAACCGGGACGCTTCTCGAAATCGATCGGATCCAGGGGCCGCGATTGCCCGCCCCAGTGCGCCGATGTGCCCCCAAAGACGCGCTCGCGCTCCCAGGCAGGACTCGATTGCCCGGAAAAAGGCTGGATCAAGAATTTCGGCTCGTTGTTCGTGAACAGACCGTCGGCGACGCCATTGTAGAGCCACGTCTTTTCTGGCCAACTGGCTTGGTAGTTGCTGCCGAAATTGCCGCCGCCGTCGATCAGCGTGACATTCAGACCGGCTTTTTGCAGAAGCCACGCGGCCGTGATCCCGGCCTGCCCGGAACCGATAATACAGACCTGGGTCGAGATGATTTTGCCATTGTCGATATCTTGTCCGTTGGTAATCATCGACCCCTCCATTTGAATTTTGCTTAGAATATTGTCGGCAGTACTTGGAGTCAATTACGGAACTTTATCCGGCGATTGTTCGCGGCATCCGCGCCGCAGGCGGCGCGCCGCGGCGCGCGCGCAGCCGGCAGGGATGCGATTGCGTGCCTCAGCTGCGATAGCTACCGTTGATGTCGATGTAGCCGTGGGTGAGATCGCAGGTGTAGACGCGGGCCCTGCCCTTGCCGAGGCCGAGATCGGCGGCGATGAGAACCTCGCGGCCCGAGACCGCCTTGGTGGCGGCGGCTTCGTCGTAAGCGGCGGCGCGCTCGCCTTTCTCTGCGACGACCTGACCGCCGAAGGAGATCTTGAGCTTGTCGCGGTCGGCGGGTTCGCCCGCCTTGCCCACCGCCATCACCACGCGGCCCCAATTGGCATCGCCGCCGGCAATGGCGGTTTTCACCAGCGGCGAATTCGCGATGGAAAGCGCGACGATCTTGGCGGAGTCGTCGCTCGCGGCGCCGGTCACGTCCACCTGGATCAGCTTCTGCGCGCCTTCGCCGTCGCGGACGACCTGCAACGCGAGATCGAGCAGCAACGCGTTGAGCTTGGTCCTGAAATCGGAAAGGCGCTTGTCGTTTGCCTTGGCGATGGCCGGGTGATGCGCGCCTTTGCCCGTGGCGAACAACAAGAGCGTGTCGCTGGTGGAGGTGTCGCTGTCGACCGTGATGGAATTGAAGGACGGCCTCACGCCTTCGTTCAGCAATTCCTGCAGCACGGCCGAGGGCAGCTTGGCATCCGTGAAGACGAAGGCCAGCATCGTCGCCATGTCGGGCGCGATCATGCCGGAGCCCTTGGCGATGCCGTTGACGGTCACCTTGAAACCGTCGATGGCCGCCGCGGCAGTGGCGAGCTTTGGGTATGTGTCGGTGGTCATGATGGCGTCGGCCGCCTCGCGCCATGCGCCGGCCGCGCCGCGCTCCACCAACTGTCCCAAAAGTTTCGTAATCTTGTCGGCGGGAAGCGGTTCGCCGATCACACCGGTGGAGGCGAGAAACACTTCGCCCGGCCGGCAGCCGATGGCGGCCGCCGCGGAGTCCGCCACGGCCCGCGCACCAGCCTCCCCCGTCTTGCCGGTGAAGGCGTTGGCGTTGCCGCTGTTGACCACGAGGCCGCGCGCGCTGGGCGATTTCAGTGCTGCGCGGCACCACAGCACCGGCGCCGATGCCGTCTTCGACTTGGTAAAGACCCCGGCAGCTTGAGTTTCGGGCGCCAGCACCGCAACCAGCAGATCGGTGCGGTTCTTGTAGCGGATGCCCGCTTCGCCCGTGGCCAGGCGCACACCGGCCAACGGCGGCAGCTTGGCGAAGCTCTTGGGCGCCAGGGGGGACACGGACGTCGACGCGGAGCGGGACTTGGCCATGGAAGTCGCGGAATTGGGCGCGCGATTTGACCGGAATCGCTTGAATTGACAAGGGGGATGGCGGTTCTTATCTCTGCCCCGCGCGCCCTGGCCGCTTCGGCCGGGCGTTTTCGCTTGATCGCCGGGACGCCTGCCCTGAGAGGCCGGCCCCCGGGGTAACCCGGGCTCCGACCCTAGAGGACATTCATGCTTGGCCTTTCCGGCATTGCGCAACGATTCCTGGGCTCCGCCAACGAGCGCAAACTGAGGCCGATGTGGAAGACGGTCGCGAAGATCAACGCGCTCGAACCCGAGTTCCAGGCCAAGACCGATGACGAGCTGAAAGCCATGACGCCCGCGTTCAAGGCGCGGCTGGAAGCGGGCGAGGATCTGGAAGACATCCTGCCGGAGGCGTTCGCGGTGGTGCGCGAGGCGGCCAAGCGCACGCTCGGCCAGCGGCATTTCGACGTGCAGCTCGTCGGCGGCATGGTTCTACACGAAGGCCGCATCGCCGAGATGAAGACCGGCGAAGGCAAGACGCTGGTGGCGACGCTGCCGGTCTATCTCAACGCGCTCGCCGGCAAGGGCGTGCATGTGGTGACGGTGAACGATTACCTGGCCAAGCGCGACGCGGAGTGGATGGGCCAGATCTACCGGTTCCTGGGGCTTACCGTCGGCTGCATCGTGCACGGGCTCACCGACGAAGAGCGGCGCGCGGCTTATCACTCCGACGTCACCTACGGCACCAACAACGAGTTCGGCTTCGATTATCTGCGCGACAACATGAAATATTCGATCGCGACGATGACGCAGCGCCCGCACGCCTATGCGATCGTGGACGAAGTGGACTCGATCCTGATCGACGAAGCGCGCACGCCGCTGATCATTTCCGGGCCGACGGACGACCAGACCGAAGTCTACCGCGCCGTGGACAAGCTGATCCCCAGCCTCATCGCGCCGGTCAAGAAGAAGGTGGCGAAGAAGGTCAAGGGAAAGGAAGAGCTCGTCGAGGAGGTGGTCGAGGACAAGGGCGATTTCGAGCTCGACGAGAAGCAGCGCCAGGTCACGCTGACCGAGGCCGGCAACGAGCACATGGTGCAATTGCTGCGCGAAGCGGGGCTGCTCGAAAGCGGCGATCTCTACGACATCGAGAACATCAACGTCGTCCATCACGTGAATCAGGCGCTGAAGGCGCACAAGCTGTTCCTGAAGGACCGCGATTACATCGTGAAGGACGGCAAGGTCGTCATCATCGACGAATTCACCGGCCGCATGATGGAGGGCCGGCGCTATTCCGAGGGCCTGCATCAGGCGCTGGAAGCCAAGGAAAACGTCGAGATCGCGGCGGAGAACGTGACGCTGGCCTCGATCACCTTCCAGAACTATTTCCGGCTCTACGACAAGCTCGCCGGGATGACCGGCACGGCCGTCACTGAAGCCGCCGAGTTCATGGACATCTACGAGCTCGACGTCTGCGAGGTGCCGACCAACATGCCGATCGCGCGCGTCGACTACGACGACGAAGTCTACCGCACCGCCGACGAAAAATACGAAGCCATCATCAAGCTGATCGACGACTGCCAGACGCGCGGCCAGCCGATCCTGGTGGGCACCGTGTCGATCGAGAAATCGGAGCATCTTTCGGCGCTGCTCAAGAAGCGCAAGATCAAGCACAACGTGCTGAACGCGCGCTTCCACGAGCAGGAGGCGGCGATCGTGGCGCAGGCCGGCGTGTCCGGCACCGTGACCATCGCCACCAACATGGCCGGCCGCGGCACCGACATCCAGCTGGGCGGCAACGCCGAGATGCGGATCAAGACCGAGTTGGGCGGCATCCTGGACGAAGCCGAACTCGCGGTGCGCACGCAGCGCATCCGCGACGAGGTCGCGGCCGACAAGGAGAAGGTGATCGCGGCGGGCGGGCTCTACATCGCGGGCACCGAGCGGCATGAGAGCCGCCGCATCGACAACCAGCTTCGCGGCCGTTCGGGCCGCCAGGGCGATCCCGGCGCGTCGAAGTTCTTCTTGAGCCTGCAAGACGATCTGATGCGCATCTTCGGATCGGACCGGATGGATTCGCTTCTGCAACGGCTGGGGCTCGAGGAGGGCGAGGCCATCGCGCATCCCTGGGTGAACAAGGCGCTGGAAAAGGCGCAGCAGAAGGTCGAGGCGCGCAACTTCGAAATCCGCAAGAACATCCTGAAATACGACAACGTGTTGAACGACCAGCGCAAGGTGATCTTCGAGCAGCGCAAGGAGATCATGGGCGCGGACGAGGTCTCCGATCAGATCGCGGGGTTCCGCGCGGAAGTGGTGGAGGAGCTTGTCGAGCAGCACATCCCCGAGAGAGCCTATGCCGAGCAATGGGACGCGGCCGGCCTGAAGGACGAGGTCGAGAAGATCTTCGGCGTCGACCTGCCGGTCGTGGACTGGACCAAGGAAGAAGGCATCGCCGACGAGGAGGTGCGCGAACGCATCATGAAGGCGGTGGAGACGCGCGCCGCCGAACGCGTAGCCAATGCCGGGCCCGACGTGATGCGCTATGTCGAAAAGGCCATCCTGCTGCAGACGCTGGATCACAATTGGCGCGAGCACATCGTGAACCTCGACCATCTGCGGCAGTATGTCGGCCTCAGGGGCTACGGCCAGCGCGATCCGCTGAACGAGTACAAACAGGAAGCCTTCGAGCTGTTTCAGACGCTGTTGTCGAAGCTGCGCATCGACGTGATCCGCCAGCTGATGCATCTGCAGATCAACACCGAGGCGCCGCCGCCCCTGCTCGATCAGCGCGCGCCGATTGCGATGCAGGCGAGCCACATCGATCCGCTCACCGGCGAGGACGAACTGGCTCCGCCGGCGGACGCGGCGCGCACCGCGCGCATGATGCGCGACGTGCCGGTCGACCCCAACGATCCCACCACCTGGGGCAAAGTGCAGCGCAACGCACCCTGCCCCTGCGGCTCGGGCCGCAAGTTCAAGCACTGCCACGGGGCGCTGGTGTAGCGGACGCCGGAGATGAGCGATCAGTCGGACGACGCGCATTGGGATTGGTCGAATGTGCCGGACGGATCGGCGCGGGAAATGTTACGCCAAGGCGAGGTGCGAATTGCCGATCTTCTCGCAGTCAGCATTGCGAGCGATCAGCGCGCCACCGCACTGGGAAGCGCATTTGGGGCGCTGGCGGCAGGACTGTTTGCCGCCGATGCAACGCTGCTGACAATTCAGCGCTTCGATCTCGCAGCCTCGTTGGGAATTGGAATCGCGGCGCTTGGCAGCCTCTTGGCAAGTTTGCTGTGCTTTTATGCGGGGCGACCGGTGAATTTCTTCGTCGGTGGATATGAACCGCGAAAACTACTCAGCTCCGCAACCGATGAGGAGTGGATGATCCGCTACATCTGCCAGGACATGCAGGACCGCATCGAAGAAGACAAGAAAGTTCTCAACAGGTCCGCAAGGCTTACATCCGTAGCGACAATCGTAGAAATCGGTTCCGTTATCGTCGCCGCGGTGGCCTTCGCAATCCTTCACCTGGTCCGGTGATCTATCCGTTCTTCTTGATTGCGTCACTGGGCGGCGGTGGAGGAGGAGGCTGTCGCTGCGACGTCGGCGGCGGCGGCGGCTTCGAAGGCTGATGCGTTGAGTTCTGCTGCGATTGGGACATAGCCGATTGCGGCCTCCTCGCCGATCGATGCTCTTTTGCGTCTGGCGACCGAGAATACAACCGGGACTCACGACATGCAAAGCCGTTCCGGGGCAATGTGAGGCGACGCAGCCTCCCCTGGGCGAGAGATATGGCCATTTAACAATCATGAATCTTGGTTTAGTCTGTGGCCAACGGCGGGGCATCGCCGCCTTCGGATCGAAGGCAATCTTGAAAAACGGAGCGAAGAGAACCATGCGCATCGGGCCATATTCGCGTGCGGCGCTGGCAGTTGTTGCGGCCGCAATTCTGTCGTCGGCGGCCAGGGCCGAATCGATCGAGGACAAGACCAACCGCAAGGAAGCGGAAATCCCCAGTTGCGCCCACAGCCTGGGCACCATCGCCATCCGCGAGCCGGAGCACAATTGGTGGACCGATCTGGGGCTGGCCTCGCCGGAATACCTGTTGAAGGTGTTCGTGCGGAAGTCGGGCTGTTTCACGCTGGTCGATCGCGGCAAGGGCTTCGAGATGGCGCAGCAGGAGCGCGCGCTCGCCTCCGGCGGCCAGCTTCAGCAGGGCTCCAATGTCGGCGCAGGCCAGATCAAGGCCGCCGACTACATCCTGGTGCCGGACATCGCTTCCAAGAACAACGACGCCAGCGGCACCAATATCGGCGGCATCTTGGGCGGCTTCATCGGCGGCGGCGTCGGCGCCATCGTCTCCAACATCAACATCCACTCCTCGACCGCGGACGTGGTGCTGTCGATCGTCGACGTGCGCACCAGCGAGGACGGCCCGATCGAACAGGGCCACGGCTCAAAGACCGACGTCGGCTTCGGCGTCGGCGGCGGCGCGGGCTGGTGGGGCGGCTATGGCGGCGCGGAAGTGTCGAGCTATCAGAACACCGAGATCGGCCAGGTCGTGACGCTCGCCTATATCGATGCCTACGCCAAGCTGGTGAACGACATGGGCGGGATGCCGGCGGCGAACGGTTCCAGCGCGTCGGACGAGGCGCCGGGACAGGCCGTGACCATGACCAAGCCCGGCCACATGTACGACTCGCCCGGC
>Ga0335083_10005013_pt1 | contig 16787 bp, 15 predicted proteins | sample Lox_Sample_42_FD_206716 | JGI IMG/M metagenome (GOLD analysis project Ga0335083, IMG submission 206716) | Soil microbial communities from Loxahatchee National Wildlife Refuge, Florida, United States - Lox_Sample_4.2 | ecosystem: Environmental > Terrestrial > Soil > Wetlands | place: USA... | reverse complement strand
ATCGGTCAGATCTGGAGGTTGCCGGACAATGTGCAGGAGCATCTCAAGAAATCCATACAGACCCTTTCCAAAAACAACGGTCTCACGCTCATCATGGCCTTGAGCTACGGCAGCCGTATTGAGATCGTGGACGCCGTCCGCCGCATCGCTGAAGAAACGAAGAAGGGTAAGCTCGAACCCGCTGACATTACCGAAGAAGTCATTTCGCAGCATCTCTGGACGCGGAAGTTTCCCGATCCGGACGTCCTCATCCGCACAAGCGGTGAGATGCGCGTCAGCAATTTTCTGCTCTGGCAGATTTCCTACTCGGAACTGGTCATCACGCCGACGCTGTGGCCGGACTTCCGTAAGCCACAATTTTTTGAGGCACTGGAGGATTACGCGCGCCGCCACCGGCGGTTCGGCGGGGTTTAATGACAATTCCGGCGGCGAGATATGAATCGGTTGGTAATGTGCTGCAACGGATACTCATTTACAACCCAGCGATACAGAAGTCAGGGGGGACACGCCCCTCGCCCTGCCCTCTCCCCGCCTGGCGGGAGAGAGTGGCTCCCCGCCGGGAGCGGAGTTCCCGTTTCCTTCGTCGGGGAAATTATCCCGGCTACACCACAGCGGCACCGTCACTAAGGCCCAAATGAGAACAAAATTCAACGCTGCGGTTAAACAAAGCCTGTTCAAGGCGTGTCAAAGAAGCGTTTATTTATGAACTGTTCGAAAACCGGTTTTCGCATGGCCTGGCTGGGTCTCTTGACTTGTGCGGTATGCCTGCCGGTGCTGGCGGATTCAACCGCAGATACGGCCAAACTTGCCGCCGCCAACACGGGCTTCGCCTTTGACCTGTTCGAGCAAATCGCTCACGAACAGCCGGACGCCAACATCTTCATTTCCCCGTTCAGCATCTCGACCGTATTGCAGATGATCGACAACGGCGCCGCCGGCGCCACCCGGCAGCAGATGGAGCAGGTTTTGCATACGGACGGTCTGCCGGCGGCAGCGTTGAACACCGCCAGCGCCGGCCTGAATCAATCCCTCAAATCACAAACCAATGTCATTCTGGAACTGGCCAATGCCATCTGGTACCAACAGGACATCCCCCTGAAACCAGGATTTGTCTCCGTGAACAGGGAATTTTTCCAGGCGAAACTCGGCACGGTGGATTTTAACAGCCCACAATCCGCGCAAATCATCAACGATTGGGCAGACCGCAGCACGCACGGAAAAATTCAGCAGGTGGTCCGATGGCCGTTCGATCCCGCCACCCGGGTCATCTTGGCCAATGCCATTTATTTCAAAGGAAAATGGGAGGCCCCCTTCGACCCGCGGGACACCAAACCGCACGCTTTCCATTTGTCCGGCGGCGGGGAAAAGCAGGTGCCAACCATGTGGCGGCACGCGCGTTTTGCCTATCAAAGCGGAGATGATTTCCAGGCTGTGCGGCTGCCCTATGCCGGGAGACAATTCTGCATGGCGGTCTTTTTACCAAACACCAATTCCAGCCTGGCGATGCTGCTCACCCGGTTCAACACGACGTCGGAACGGAACAAAATGCTCGCCAGGTTCCTGGAGCAGGAAGGAACCCTGTCCCTGCCCCGCTGCCAACTCGAATACAGCGTCAAGCTCAATGATTCCCTTCAGGCGTTGGGCATGAGGCGTGCGTTCCATGATGCCGACTTTTCCGCGATGTCAAACGAACCCCTGGTGGTGAGTGAGGTAAGGCAAAAGAGTTACATTGAGGTGAATGAGGAAGGTACCGAAGCCGCAGCGGTAACGACAGGAATCATGCAGGCTACGGCAATTCTTAGACCGCGCCCGCCCTTTGAGATGGTTGTGGACCGGCCATTCTTTTTCGTGATCGAGGACAACTGGACCCAATCCATTCTGTTCATGGGCGTGGTTTCTGATCCCACAAAGTAAACATCGAATCATAGGAAATGTGTATAAGTGTTTCTCTATAAGATAGTAACGTTCCGAAGACGCGTATCACCAGTATTGGTGACATGACGGGTACAGGATCGGGTGTATGCTCAAAACAGATTTAGGCACCAGTTCTCAGGTGCTACCGTGTGTAAGGCCGGACCCGTTGTCCGGCCTTTTTCTTTTTCCTCCTCGTCCCAATAATGAGACTCCTCCGGTCAGGCCGCAGCAACCGAGCACTCCATAACCCACCTGTCCCGGCAATGAGAGGTAAGACTCCATAAATCCGAGGATACAAAGCATCGTGAGAGCAAACAGCGCCAGGGCCCCAAGTATTCGCGGACGCATCCGACGCAACACTGCGACTGTCCCGACCAGGCTGCCGCAGGCCGCTGCCGCGTAACCCGCCTTCCATTGCCATCCGTTGCCCGGCTCGAACGACGCCAGAAAACCAAACGCGCAGAACGCTGTGACACAAAGCAACACCATGGCGACGATGAGGCGTAACAACCAGTTCAGGATGGACTTCATTGGCAATGCTCCTTTCTTTTTGGGGTCTTCTTGATCAGTTTCAAAAAGGCCGGCCAGCCCCGATCATCAAAACGTTTATGGCCAGGCCAAGTCTCACAACAAGAATAAGGTCCGGAAGAGGGAAAACATACAAACCCGCGTGAAGGGCATCGGCAAGGCGTGCCACCAAAGTGAGGTTGCCCGACCATAACAGGTTATAAGCGGAAAACGAAACCAGCGCACCTCCGGCACCGATCCGAGGCAGCGACGAACTGGCGAGACTCTTCAGCGGCGGCTTCAAAGTATTCATTTCGCAATTATGAGTCCAGCCAGCCAAAGGCTCGAATTGATAACAATTATGCCGACATCAAATATTTTGATGCGCGAATCCGGGTGCTGTCCGCACGCCATTAATCATCGTAAGGTTGTTTCATGGCATTTTGTACCCGTTGAAAGTCGGGCATTTCCTCGGGAGGCACAGACTGAATCCAGCCATGAAAAGTTTTTGGCACATTCCATTTCCAATGTTCGACGTGGCCGTCCGCGAACGAAAGATTTGCACCCTGCATATGGCGGTCGGACGGCATGTCCCACCACTGGTCGTCCGGGAAAATCGAGCCGATGGGCGGATTGCCAAACTCCGCGTCTTCAATTGTGGCTGAACTCTCATCAATGAAAACGAAAAGCTTGCTCGGGTCGGGATGACGGACAGCGGTGAATTTTGTCCAAGCCGGGATGATCGGGAAGTACAGGGGATCAGCTTCCGGGTCGCCGTTGATGGATTGGCTCATGTTATAGCTGCGCCAACGCAATTGTGGCAGGGGTTGGCCGCCGGGCGTTTGCAGGGTGGAATAGTCCGCCGGGCAATGATAAATGGCCAGCGACCGGTTGTATGGAAATAACAGCCCGTTGATGATGTTGGAGGGGTCGATCTCCGTGGCCGCATTCAGGTCCGGGAGCCAGGACAATCCAGCGCTGACACCCATGCCGGGATCGCCGTCGGCCGCGATGGAATTGTTGGGCACGAAATAATCATTATGGTCGCCAACGTAAAGATGGAGGCAAAGTTCAAGCTGCCCCAGATTGTTCTCGCATGCGATGCTGCGCGCTCGGTTTTTGGCCGCGTTCAACGCAGGCAATAACATCGCCGCCAGGATGGCAATGATCGCGATCACCACCAACAGTTCAATCAAGGTAAACGCATTGGCGAAAATCCTTCCGCGACCCTCACCTGTCATCAGCGAGTCCATCGTGCTCGAAAGTAATGTATGTGCATCCAATGCCTCCGCAACTGGATTTCCGAACCGCAAATGTTTACCGCAGACAACCACGGATCAACACGGAAGAAAAACCGCAGAGGCGCAAGACGTGGAACTTTTTTACGCTAACTTCACTAATTCGCGCCAATTGGCGCAATTCGCGTCGCTCCGTTTCCCTCGAACCCTTACCGTTCAAATCGGGCGCAAAAATCTCTCAGCGCCGTGGACACCATTGATTTCAAAACCGCCTCAGGCAACAGGAATGGCTTTTCGGTCACAATGATCTCCGCCTTTCCCGCCGTCAGCACGAAGCTGCCGGCCAGTTTACCCATGACCTGGCCCGTGAATTCACCGCGGACGTCGCCGTTCGGGTCAAAAGCATACCGACCTGTCACCTTGGGCTGCTCCGGGTCGGGATGGCAGAAATCTCCGGCCGATTCGTTGCCTTGGATTCGGACATCATGCTGTCCGGCCAGTGCTTGAAGCTCTGGAAATGTCGGTGGCCTTCCCAACGGCTGCACTATGATGAAGGACATGGGCTGATGATGACTGGTCGCTCCGTCCGTGTCCATTCCCGGTCACATCGGAGAGTTTGCCTTTTCACTTGTTTTGGGGGTCTGCTCTGTTATTCAAGTCGCAGTGAGCAATCCATTTCGAATCGGCGTTCTCGGCTCCGGCAAAGGCTCGAATTTTGTCGCCCTGGCCGAGGCGTGTGCGGCGAAACAAATCCCGGCGCACGTCGCACTGGTTTTGAGCGATGTCGATGGCGCGGGAATTTTGACTCATGCGCGCGAACGAGCGATCCCGGCCCGATTTATTCCGCCGGGGAAATTCCGCACCAAACTGGACGAGGAGGCGGAGCGCTCGTTCGTGGGTGCCTTGCAGGAGGCGAAGGTGGATTTGGTGGCACTCGCCGGTTTCATGCGGGTATTGAAGGGCGATTTCCTGCGCGCGTTCGAAGGGCGCATTGTGAACATTCATCCATCGCTGCTGCCGTCGTTTCCAGGTTTGGAAGCGTGGAAACAGGCACTGGACCACGGCGTAAAGGTGACGGGTTGCACGGTGCATTTTGTGGACGCCGGCGTGGATGCCGGCCCGATCATCGGTCAGCAAACTATCCCGGTGCTCGATAATGATACGCCCGACAGTTTGATTCAGCGGATTCACGGTGCAGAGCATGAGCTGTATCCCCGATGCGTGGCGGCGATTGCGCGCGGGGACATTTCGGTCCAAGGGCGGCGGGTGATTTGGAAATCTTAATCGTTCTCGTTCTCCTCCGCGTCCTCGATTATTCGATTACGAGGACGAGGGCGAGGAGAATTGAAGTGGCATTCCCCCGCCGGACTTGGCAGATTAATCCCGTTACACACAGACGGGTAGCGACGCGCTGCCGCGGGTCCGGCTGACCGGCAGGTCGGCCTTACCTTCAAAATCAAATGAGCAAGAAATTACGGTTTGGCCTGCCAAAGGGCAGTTTGCAGGACGCCACCATCCAAAAAATGGCCAAGGCGGGTTTCAATATTTCCGTCAACAGCCGCTCCTACGTGCCGTACGTGGACGATGACGAGTTGGAGATCCGGCTGATTCGTGCGCAGGAAATCAGCCGATACGTCGAGCACGGTTATCTGGACTGCGGGATTACGGGACATGATTGGGTGATTGAGAACGGCTCGAAGGTGCACGAGGTCGGCGAATTTCTTTTCAGCAAGGCGACGCGCCAGCCGGCGCGTTGGGTGCTGGCCGTGCCGGAAAATTCGAAAATCAAATCCGTCAAGGATTTGAAAGGCAAACGCATTGCCACCGAGGTCGTCAACCTCACCAAAAAATACCTCCGCCAACACGGCGTGAAGGCGGAGGTGGAGTTTTCGTGGGGTGCCACGGAGGTCAAGGCGCATGAACTCGTGGACGCCATTGTGGAATTGACCGAAACCGGGTCGTCGTTGCGTGCGAACAAGCTGCGCATCATCGATACGTTGCTGGCCTCGACGCCGCGGCTCATCGCCAATCACACGGCGTGGAAGGATGCGTGGAAGCGCCGGAAAATTGAGACCCTTGCGTTGCTGCTCAAGGGAGCGCTGGAGGCGGAAGCGAAAGTGGGTTTGAAGATGAACATTGCCGAAAAGAACCTGGCGAGCCTGCTCAAATCCCTGCCATCATTGCGCAATCCGACGATATCCACCTTAAGCCAAAGGGGCTGGGTGGCGGTGGAGACGATTATTGACGAGCATGTGGTGCGCGAAATCATCCCGAAGTTGAAAGCCGCCGGCGCGGAAGGCATCATTGAGTATCCGCTGAACAAGGTGGTTTATTGAAAAACAGGGGTTTTCGCCTCCGTCAGTTCCCGCCAATGTTCGCAAGCAAATCCTCGCTTTCGCCAATATCCACAATGAAATCGAGGACTTTACCGCTTCGCATGTGTGCGCTTGCGTTCAGTTGCGTTCAACGTCGAATCTGCAATCAAAATGCAATCAAGCGAAAAATCGAGTTTCCATGCTGCTGTCAAGAAACCCAAACTACGCGGTCGCGACCGACTTCAATTTGCAGTGGATTAATCACTCTGCTGGGCACGGTAGTCACTGGCGCGCTCAATATCTGGCTTCAATGGCTTCAGTCGCGTTGGCAGTTGAGAAATGAGGCGCAGAAAGACCTTCACCTGAAGCAAGTCGCCGCTCTGCAAAAGTGCGTACAGATGATAGATTTCATCATCGCCAGCAAGAATGCCACACTGGATGAAGGCGGGATGGAAATTTGAGTGAGGATTCGCCAGGAGGCCTTGTCTGATGGCGCACTTTTTCCACCCGAGCTTAGCGACGATTTTGCGAAAGTCATCCAGCAGGTGTTGCTTTTAGATTCGATTGGGCTTTCATTTGCGAAATTGGATTTTGATGCCTTGCAGAGATTGCGGAAGGACTGTGTTGATTATATCCACAAAAAGGATTGAACCCCTTAACACCGCGGTGGAGCAGAACGGCCACTGCCCCTTGAGATTTGACCGTGGAGAGTTGGCACAGTTTAGGCTGGAATTGGAGCAATTTAAGCCTATGATACAGTCTACCGATAGAAAAGTCAGCCGTGCACGATGCTATGCACAGCCAGTCTTCAAATTTCGCTTAATCCCGCTTCTGATTCCTTGTTGTATTTTGGTAGCCATGACTTTGGTGGGCTGCCGCAGTGTTCAAGTTGACCCCGCCGAGGAGGCAGTCAAGCAATCGGACCAATTGTATCAGGTATATTTAACAGGAGACCTCGGCCGAGCGAGAGGGAGTTTGGAGGAAACCATTGGCGTCATCGAAAGCGCGAACCTCAAACCGGAGCGCAAGGCAAACATGCTATTCTTCGCTTACGCTCGTTTGTATGTTCTCGAACGTAGAACTAGCACTGGTGCAGTCGCAGAGGCAGCCTTAGTAAAGGCGCGTTATTGGTTTCTTCGAAAGCACGAGTTAACCGGAGAAACGGAAGCGCAAGCGGGTGCGGCAGTGCAGGCTATGACCGCTGACAAGTGTATGGATTCTGTTGATAAGTGGGACAGACAACGCACCGACGGAGTAGGCCCTAGATACACGCAGGAGTGAGCATATTAAAACAATGTGGTTTACTGAAAACTCCTTTTCCGACCAATTTTAATCATCGCCACTGACGACGGGCAACACCGCGCTTTCTCCAATGTTCACAATGCGATACCCGCTCAAAAGGCGTCGCGTGTAAAGTTTTAACTTGAAAGCGCCTTTTTCACAAACAGCACAATAATCAGGATAAGAATCCCACCCCAACCCAGCATAATCAACCGTTGGTAATTGTTCATTTTTTCGGCTTTCTGTTCGTACAATTTAAATCCGGACCACCGATACGGATGAAGGGTGACGCGATTTTCATGCCATTTAACCGGGCGAAATTGACCTATTGAAATCAAGGTTTTGCCACTCCCGGTTGGGTCAGCCTCCGGCTGCGATTCTATGGAATTGAGGCATTTACCGGCCATCGGCATGTTCGGCATGACGTTTTTGCGTCGGCGAAAAGAGTGCGGATCGCGTCGTTTGCTTTATGGATTGTATTTCGCGGTGAATAAGCCAAACTTCATGCGTGAAGCCAAAAGCAGTTATTGGTCTTCTTGCCGTTGCGGCTTGCCTGTTCGAGATGGCTTCACTGGCCCAACCGGCGCCCCGGTTTATCCAGCTTACATCCGCCCAGTTATGGCAACGCCTGGAATTCTGCATCACCAATGTGCCTGCGGCTGCCAATCCATTCGACCCCGACCAGGTCCGGCTGGACGCGACCTTCACGCTGCCGTCAAACAAGACCATGACGATTCCGGCGTTTTGGTTTCAGGATTATCAGCGCGGGTTGTCGGGCGGTTACGAATATCTCAGCGTCGTTGGTTCGCCGCAGTGGCGGCTGCGGTTTACCCCGCCTGAACCCGGGGTTTACACGGTCAGCCTGGTCATTCAGACCAATAATCAACCCTGCGGTCCACCGGTGGTCACGAATTTCATCGTGCCGCCCGGTTTGGAATTGTCCTCCGCGGGCTCCGGGTACGTGCAAGTGGCGACCAACAAACAGTATTTTCAAACCGGCGATGGGCAGGCATTGCGGCTCATCGGCATGGATTGCGGCTGGCCCGACGGCCGTGGCACATACGATTACGACGACTGGTTCCCCGCGATGCAGGCAGCGGGCATGAACTTCGGCCGGATTTTGGCCACGCCCTGGTCGTTTGGTTTGGAAACCGAATCCAACTCGTTGAACCATTACCGGCTCGACCACGCGTGGCAACTGGACTACGTCTTTCAGCAGGCCGAACAGCACAATCTCCGGCTCGTGCTTTGCATCGAGTTTCATTTGATGCTCCAGCCGGTCCCGGACATCTGGGGCGCCGACAATTACTGGCAGAGCAATCCTTACAATGCCACCAATGGCGGACCGTGCATCAATCAGGATGCTTTTTTTACCAACACCGTAGCCCGAACACTCTTCGAGAAACGGCTGCGTTATCTGATCGCCCGCTACGGCTACAGCACCCGTTTGATATCCTGGGAATTGTTCAGCGAAATTGACAATGAATACACGTGGTTGAATCCGATGGATGTCGCGGTCTGGCACGGGATGGTGGGCGGTTGGATGCATACCAACGATGCGTTCGGACATCTGGTCACGACCAGCCTGACCGGCGGCAGTGACCGCCCGGAAATCTGGATGTTGCCGCAACTCGATTACGCCAACTTTCATTCTTACGGCGATGCTTTCCCGGCGGCGCGGTTAAGCGCCGTGGCCCAATCGTTTCATCAGAATTACCACAAACCGGCCTTGATCGAAGAATATGGCACCAGCGCTTTGAGCTGGAATCGAACGAATGATCCTTACCTGCGCGGTTTTCGCCAGGGACTATGGGGCGGAGCGCTGGGCGGATCGGCGGGTACGGCGATGTCGTGGTGGTACGAAACCATTCATAACGAAAACGACTATCCGATTTATTCAGCGCTCCGGAATGTTTTGAACCGGACCGGTTGGGGGAATGGTGTGTGGACGAATATTAATTTTCAAACCGCCGGTGCGCCTCCAATTACCGTCGGTGATCCGCTGCCAGCCGGTCAATCATTGCAAGTTACACTGGTTCCCGGCGGCACCTGGGGCGCAGCGGTGCCCGGACAACTGGCCGTGCCCAACTCCCAGGCGTCACAATATGCGGGTGTTACTCTGAACAGCTTTGTGCTGGGCTCATGGTTCCCCGCCCTTCGGGAACCTTTTGTGTTGAGCGCCTGGTTGACCAATGACGCGCGGCTCGTCCTGCACATCAATTCGGTGTCCATCAGCGCCGCCCTCGCCGTGCTGGTGGATGGGGTTCCGGTGCTCAGCACCAATCTTCCGAATCGGGACGGCGGCTTGAACCAGGTGGACAATTCCTATGACGTGGACCTGCCGGTAACACTGCCGGTTGGCCGGCATCTCATCTCCATCACCAATCCGTCCCTGGGCTGGGTGTATCTCGATTGGGTGCGGCTCGAACAGGTGCTGCCGGCAACCTACTCCGGCAACTGGCAGCCGTCGCCGGATGCCATCGGGTTAAGCGGTCCACACGAATCATTGCTCTATGTGGTCGCGCCGTGGGTTTCATTTTCCGGCAGGTCCACAAACGCCGTTTTGCCGCTGCAACACGGACTGAGTGTAACGCTGACCAACTGGCCGCCCGGAAAGTTTTTAGTCGACTGGTATGATCCTTTGACCGGCACCAACGCCGGCTGCGCCCGGGGATTCACGACCAACGGCAGTTTGACCCTGCCGCTGCCTGATTTTTCCGACGACCTGGCGGGTGTCGTCCATCCGCCGGCGGCGTTGAGAGCCTTGGGGATGGGACCGGCCAGTACGTTTCAATTCCGTCTCGATTCGGAAACCGGCGGGAACTATTTGATACAGAAATCAACCGACGTGCTGACTTGGTTGGACTTTGAAGCGGTAAGCAACAGCACGGGTACATACCGGTTGTTCGATCCTGCTGCCGCAGCCAGCCCGCAGGCCTTTTTCCGGGCGGTTCGCTGTCCGTAACGGCGGTTATTGCAGAGTTTGTTTGACAAACACCATCCGTTGGAAGTACTCCATGGGTGCATGGGTTCACTGAAAAAACGCCGCAAGGCAAAAATCAACAAACACAAACGGCGCAAGAAGCTGCGTTTGCATCGTCACAAGAAGCGCACCTGGCAGAAGTAGGTTTCCTTTTTGCCCGGAGACGGGTTTGCTGTTTAACCCGTTTACGGATGCAAAAAGGCGGTTTCCTTTTTGCCCGGAGACGGGTTTGCTGTTTAACCCGTTTACGGATGCAAAAAGGCGGTTTCCTTTTTGCCCGGAGATGTGCTTGCCGTTTGGCGCATTTATGGTTGCAAAAGGGTTGTCTGCCGTGACTTCATCCATTTGTTCCCGGGCGTTTGTATTTGAACAAGCGCCGGGAAGGGTATTTATTTCTCCATGGGCATCGCCCAATTGCCGATGAAACACCGTTTTAACAAACATTACACCCGCGACGAAGCGCGGGCGCTGCTGCCGCAAATCCGCGGCTGGCTGGAGCGCCTCACCCAGCTTCGCCACATGCTGGAACACCTCGAAAAGCGTCTGGAGACTCTGATGAAACAAGGCCACGACGCCGGCGGCCAGACCGTGAACGACCAGGTCCGGACCCTGGCGGATGTGCAGGAAATCCTGGCCGAGTTTCAGCGGCGCCAGATCTTCATCAAGGACCTGGAGCGGGGGCTGGTGGATTTCCCGGCTATCATCGGCGGCAAGGAGGTTTTCCTTTGCTGGGAACAGGACGAGGAAGACGTCGAATTCTGGCATGATCTTGAGAGCGGCTTCGGCGGGCGCGAGCGGCTCTAAGCCGGAACGATGCGGTCGAACGCGGGCAATGCCACGTCCCCGACGGAGGACACGAGTCGCGCTTGTCTCCATCTAAAACAAGTTCGTCACGGTTAAGCCTGGCTCTCCAGAGCAATCAACTCCCAATCCAATCTGAGTTCATCAAGTTAGAGACAGGCGCGACGCCAGTCCCGCTGGTAATTTCCCATTGCAGCAATAACCGTCAATCCGTTTAATCCGCAAATTTAAAGCGGTTGAGATTGGATATACGACTCGTTTCTTGCAACCTGCCTTCAGGGGAACTACCTTTCGCCGGTTTATGGAAAAAGTAATTGTCATCGGTTCGGGTTGCGCGGGTTGGACGGCGGCGCTTTACACCGCGCGGGCCAATCTCCGGCCGCTGGTGCTCACCGGCCGGCAACCCGGCGGCTTGCTCACCACCACCAGCATCGTTGAGAATTATCCCGGTTTTCCCGAAGGTGTGGACGGTTATGAATTGATGACGCGGATGCAGAAACAGGCGGAACGTTTCGGCGCGCGTGCGAGTTTCGGGTGCGTCGAAACGGCGGATTTTTCCAAAAGGCCGTTTACCCTCACCGTCGATGGCGAAAAAGTGGAAACGCAAACCGTCATCATCGCCACGGGCGCCAGTCATCGGCATCTCGGCGTACCCGGCGAGGATTTGCTGGAAACCAAGGGTGTGACGTATTGTGCGACATGTGACGGCGCCCTGCCCGTTTTCCGCAATCGACCGCTCGTGGTTGTCGGCGGTGGTGATTCCGCCTGCGAAGAGGCGATTTACCTGACGCGATTTGGTTCGGAGATTCACCTGGTCCATCGCCGCGACCAATTGCGTGCCTCCAAAATCATGGCCGAACGCGCCCTGTCCAATCCCAAAATCAAGCCGGTTTGGGATTCGGCGGTGACCGAGGTGCTCGACGTGAAACGGGACGAGGTGACCGGTGTGAAATTGAAGAACCTCAAGACCGGTGCGGAATCCGTCCTGGAGTGCGCCGGCGTATTTATTGCGATCGGCCACGTGCCCAACACGGAAATATTCAAGGGCCAGATTGATCTGGGCGAAAACGGCTATATCGTGCCCCAAAAGGGTACGATGACAAATATCCCGGGAGTTTTCGTGGCGGGCGATTGTGCGGATCACGTTTATCGTCAGGCCGTGACTGCAGCCGGCGCGGGTTGTGCGGCGGCGATTGACGCGGAACGATTTTTGGCAGCGCAAAACCAGTGACGTCGAGCCGGGTTCAACCTGGAATCCGGCCGGTATAGGCCTTGATTATTTCGTCCATTTGACGGCTGGTGGCGAGATCCACCTCTTGTCGCTTTTTGTCGGCGTCAAACCACGCCGCGGTGCGCCGGATGCCTTCGCGAAACGGAATCACAGCCCGAAATCCGGGCACGAAGGTCTTGATTTTAGTGTTGTCGAAAACCACGCTCCAGGATTTATCGCCCAGCAGGCTCCCAGCATACTGCGGTGCCATTTTTGCAATGAAATCCGATGGAATATGCACGACCTTCGGTTCCACCCCGAGCGCCTCGGCGATGGTTTGATAGATTTGATTCCAGGTCAGCACCTCATCGGACGTGATGTGAAATGCGTGGCCGATGGCCTGACGGTTGCCGAGCAATCCGATGAATCCCCGCCCAAAATCCTCGGCGTGGGTCATCACCCACAATGACGAACCATCACCATGGACAATGATAGGTTTGCCGCGTTTCAACCGGTCGGCCAGTGTGTACCCGCCAAAGCCGCCCACGGCGACAGGAAAGTAATGGTGGTAAGTGTAGGTTGGCCGAACGATGGTAACCGGGAAATTTTCCTCGCGGTAGGCGCGGAGCAAGCATTCCTCGCAGGCGATTTTATTGGCGGAATAATCCGAAAACGGGTTACACAGCGGGGTGGACTCGGTAATCAGATAATGTGTCGGCGGTTTCTGATAGACGGAGGCTGAACTGATGAAAATGAACTGCCGGGTCCGGCCCTGGAACAAGGCCAGGTCGCGCTCAATGTGTTTGGGCGTGAAACCAATCCAATCCACCACAACGTCAAAGTCCAGGTTCCGCAATGCGGCACGGGAGGCTTTGATGTCATTGGCGTCGGCGATCAGGCTGCGGCTGCCCGCTGGGTTTTTGGATTGTTGGCCGCGATTGAGCAGATACAGGTCGTGTCCTTGAGCCAATACCTGACGGCTGACAGTGGCGCTGATTTTTCCGGTGCCGCCAATGAACAGGATTTTCAAGGTCGTCGGGTCGTGGCTGGTTTTTGGCATGGATCGAAACGTTTCAAGTATTCGGACCGATTGTAATGTGCGTCCGCACCATGTCGAGTCTGGCGAGGCAGTTAGTTGGCCGGCTTGCTGTTTTGGTGGAGAGAGGCTACGGACGAGCCGGTCTCAGCCTACCAACCGGAGCAACGAGACGGCTCGCGAGAACGCTCGTCCCACCAAAAGCTGAAAACATACCCATGCTTAAACCCGACTACACTTGCCGGGCATTCTGAATTGAGGCAGACTCATCGAAAATGCCGCCGACCTCGCTCGAACAAATCATTCCCGAACTCCGGGACGCCATCGGCCCCGTGATTCTGATTTCGGGTGTGGGCCTGCTTCTACTCACCATGACCAATCGGCTGGGCCGGGCGATTGACCGCGCCCGGCTGCTTAAGCGCGAGTTACCGGGGCGCACCGGCCACGAGCGCGAGCAGACGATGGCACAGGTGGAAATCATCTACCGGCGAGCGCAGGTGATACGCCTGAGCATCCTGCTGGCGGCCATAAGCGTGCTGCTGGCGTCGGCACTCATCATCACACTTTTTGTAACCGCGCTGCTCCAATGGCAACAAGGCGTCCTGGTGGGTCTCATTTTCGTCGGCTCCATGGCCTCCCTCTTCGGTTCCATCATCGCATTCATCTGGGACATCAACCTTTCCCTGCACGCGCTCAGGCTCGAATTGGACACCGCCGAATCCCGGCCCGATTGAAGTCGCACCAGTTCCGCAGCGCAACTGGCTGGGAGACTGGGAAACCTTACCGCACCACTTCCAACGCAAAGCCCTTCAGATATTCCGTCTCCGGAATCATCGGGATGACGGGATGATCGGGACTTTGCGAATAGGTCGCCACGCGGCGCAAAACTCTGCGGGTATCATAGGCGGCGGATAGAATCACATCCTGAAAAGTCGCGGCATCCACGTGATGCGAACAGCAGAATGTCGCCAGCAGGCCGCCGGCCCGGAGCAGTCTCAGTGCGCGGAGGTGGATTTCCTTGTAGCCCCGCAATGCGTCCGGCACCGAGGCGCGATTACGGGTGAATGACGGCGGATCCAGGACAATTAAATCAAATCGTGGAATCACTTTTTCATGCGGTTTGACGGCGGTCTGTGACTTGAGCCAGTCAAAAACATTCACGGCGGCAAACGAACACTTATCCGCCAGCCCGTTGGCTTCGGCGTTCCGGCGGGAAGCAGCGATGGCGTCCTCGCTCTGGTCGAGCAGGTGGACATGGGCCGCACCGGCGCGGGCCGCGTGCAGGCCGAAGCCGCCCAGAAAGCTGAAACAATCCAATACTTGTGCGCCGCGTGCAAATTGCCCCACGGCCTGGTAATTGACCTGCTGGTCGAGGTACAGGCCTGTCTTATGGCCGGAAATCAAATCCGTTTCAAATCGCAAGCCGTTCAACATCACCTGGACCGGGCCTTCGAGTTTGCCGGCCAGAATGCCATTCGCTTCCGCCAATCCTTCAAACTTGCGCGAGGCGATGTCGCCGCGTTCCACAATGGCCCGGGGCGAAAATATTGTCTGCAAAGCCGCCACGATTTGCGCCTTGCGCCGGTCCATGCCGAGCGATGAAATCTGCACGACCAGTACGTCCTCATATTTGTCCACAATCAGGCCGCTGAGAAAGTCACTCTCGGCGTTGACGACGCGGAAAGAGGTCGCGTCCGGCAGATGCTTCTGCCGGACTGTAAGCGCGGCGCGAATGCGGTCTTCAAAAAAGGTTTCGTTGATTTCAATGCGTTCCGGTGAAAGGACGCGGACATTGATTTTGGACCTGGAGTTGAAAAAACCGATGCCCAAAAACCGCTGGCGGTGGTCTTTGACCTGGACCAGTTCGCCGTCGGCAGGTTGCGTCGTCAGCCGGAGAATTTCACCCCGATATATCCACGGGTGGCCGGCGATAATGCGGTCGGCGTCACCCGGTTTCAGCACAACAGTTGGCAATGATTCTGTCGTCACAGCAATAAGCGAATTCGGTAATACATATCATGAAAGCGACCACAGATAAACCGAAAAGGCTGCATTTTCCCGTCTGCGCGGTGGAACAGCGAGCTACAATCATCGGCCGATTCCTAACGACGCAAGGTCGAAATGGCAAAAGACCGGCCCCGCCGCAATGGGCGGGTTAAGGAGAGGCCCGCGGTGGGCGTCATTCCTGGATGACAGCCGTCTGCGCGAGCGGTGGGGATTCAGAACGCAGCGCCGCGAGCACCGACCGGTGCGTATTCCGCCGATGGTGCCTGCCAGCTCATGTCAAGGTGGCGTTTTTAATGTAACGTTCAAGAGCCTCAATTTCGGAAAAAACACGGGGCTGTATTAATAGGCTCCAATATTCCACGCGGCCGCGCTGGACCGTTGCTTGCCGTCCTTGTCGGTCGTGAAATATTTCGTCAGGTTCTGGCCCTGACCAATCATCGAGGAGTCAGACCCCAAAAGGTGATAGTCGTTGTTGGCCCCGGCCAGTTGATAGGAAGCAAAGGCATTGGTCGCTTGCGAAGATGTGAACGACACGTTGTCAATGTTGGTCACCGGGTCGGTATTCGGCGCATGGAACACGGTCTGCGAATTGATGTAAATGTTGTTCTCCACCAGCACACCAATCCAGGAACCCGGGTCGGTTACCGAACCAATGTTCATGGCAAAACCGCCGCTACTTCCTATGTTGTAGTCGGCAAAGGTATTGTTGGCGATGCAGATGTTCTGGAAATAACAGGTAGTAGTGCCGTTCTGCGGGAGCAGCAGCACCCCATTGGCAGCGTAAGTCCACGCACTCTTGATGGTACAAACATTATTGGCAATGATAACGTTGGTGAATCCCTGGGTGCCTATTACGTCCAGGAAGATCGACGAGTTGCCGCAGTCATCGAACCAGTTCCCAATAATTTTAATGTTGGCCCCGGTCTCACTCTGGTATCCGTCCTGGTGCTGCGCGGTTGTGTTGTATCCTGAGTCATAACCGTGCACTTGATTGTTGTAGAGGCTGTAACCCCCTCCTCCAATTTGAAAACAATCCGCCCCGTCACCGCTTTGGCAGGTGCTGGATGATCCGTGAGGCACGTAGATGACGTTGTTGGAGATGACGGTTGCGTCGTAGGCCTGGTCGTTGAAGCCCATTGAGAGAAAGTGGTCGGCAGTATTCCCGATGATATTGCAATAGCAGTTATCCAGCTCAAATTGTGTAAGCCCCTGGCCGTTGACTCCTTCACCGACTGAACCGAAGTTGATGTACGACAGGCGAACCCCAGGCAGCGGGATGACGAAAGGCGAGGCCGTGAAATTGGTCAATGCGATGTGCCGTTTCCCATCCCCAGCATCGCCGCTGAAGGTAAAAAAGCCCGCTGAGGAACTGTAAGTGTAAATTAAATAACCCGCCCCGCCGCCGTCAAAGATGGCCGTCCCGTTGTGCAGGGAATCCTGTCCAATCTTGTACACCACGCTTGGCCCCGACCTGCCGCCGTTCGGCGGACAACCG
>Ga0335083_10005012_pt1 | contig 16789 bp, 13 predicted proteins | sample Lox_Sample_42_FD_206716 | JGI IMG/M metagenome (GOLD analysis project Ga0335083, IMG submission 206716) | Soil microbial communities from Loxahatchee National Wildlife Refuge, Florida, United States - Lox_Sample_4.2 | ecosystem: Environmental > Terrestrial > Soil > Wetlands | place: USA... | reverse complement strand
CGGGGGCCACTAAAAACGCCCATCCCCGGCTCCCGGTTGGGCGCCGCCGGCGGGGGCCCGGGGGGGGGGGGCCACCCCCCCCCCGCCCCGCCGCCGCTTTCAGGGCGCGGGTGCCGCCGCCGGCGCGTGGGCGTCGTACCAGTCGGCCCACGCGCGCACATAGTGCACGCGGTGCGCGGGCTCGACGAAGCCGTGGTCCTCGCGCGGGTAGGCCCAGAACGTGACGTCGACGCCCTGGTCGGCGAGCGCGCGGTAGAGCTGGATGCTGGCCGGGAACGGCACGCGGTTGTCGGCTTCGCCGTGCAGGATCAGCGTCGGCGTGCGCATCTCCCGGGCGGCGCGGATCGGGTTGGGGCGGTCGAAGTGATCGAGCTGCCGCCATGGATCACCGCGGTACTCCCACTGAGCCGCGATGCCGTGATTGATGTCGCTCAGGGAGTACGACAGCATCGCGTCCGAGACCGCCGCGCCGGCGACCGCGGCGCGGTAGCGGTGCACGTGCCCGATCGTCCACGCGGTGATGTAGCCGCCCCACGACCAGCCGCCGAAGTAGAGCTGGCTCGAGTCCGCCTCGCCCGCGGCGATCAGCGCGTCGACGCCGCTCTCGATGTCGGCCTGCTCGATCTCGCCGAAGCGGTTGCGGTTCGCGGCGTAGAACGCGAACCCGTAGCCGGTGCCGCCGCGGTAGTTCGGGCGGAAGACCGAGTAGCCGCGCGAGGCGAAGTACTGCGTGAGCGGGCTGAAGCGCTCCTGCGTGACGTCGTCGGGGCCGCCGTGCGGCACGACGATGAGGGGCGCAGGCGCGCCCGGCCGGGACGACGGTGCCACCGTGAGCAGGCCCTCGATCTCGACGCCCTCGGCGTCCTTCCAGCGCACGATCTTCTGCGCGCCGAGCCTCCACGACGAAACCTGCGGATTGAGGTGCGTCACGACGCGCGTCCGGCCGCTGCCCGGATCGAAGACCGTGACCTCGTCGGGCTCGCGGTCCGTGGATGAGAGGAACGCCAGGCGCGCGCCGGCGCGGTCGCTCGTGAGGGCGCCGTCGATCACGCGTCCCGCGAACGGCAGGGCGGTGCCCGGCGCGGCCGGGTTCGCCATGCCCGCGAGCGGCACGCGGTCGAGCCGGGTCCGGGTCCGTGCCTTCTCGGTGACGAACAGCGCGCGGCCGTCCGCGCTCCACGCGAGGTATTCGAACGTGTGGTCGGGATCGGGTGCGAGGTCGCGTGCCCGATCGGTGTCCGGATCCCAGAGCAGCAACGCGTTGAGGTTCGAGAGCCCGCCGTTCAGGCCCAGCATCGCGACGTGCGCGCCGTCCGGGGACCACGCGAGCTGGTCGTAGGTCGACGCCTCGCGGGCGAGCGTGTGGAGCGCCCGGCCCTGCTCGTCGACGATGCGCGCGGTGAGCAGTCCGCTCTCCTGGTACGGATCCGACGAGACGGCCGTGAGCAGCGCGAATCGCCTGCCGTCCGGCGCGCGATCCCACGCGACGACGTCGTACTCCGGGCCGGTCACCGCGCGCGGCGTGCCGCCCTCGACCGGCACGAGCCAGAGCTGCCTGGGCCGGAACTCGTGCTCCCAGCGCGTCGCGCCGCCGCGCAGCCAGCGCGCCCGCGTCTCGCTGTCGGAGAGCGCGGCCGTGGCGAGGAAGCCGATGCGCCTGCCGTCGGCCGAGAAGCGGATCGACGAGGGTTCGAGCGCGCCGGTGTCCAGCACGCGCGCCTCGCCGCCCGAGAGCGGCAGCAGCAGGAGGCGCGCTTTGCCGGCGCTCGTCCGCACGAACGCGAGCGTGCGCCCGTCGGGGGAGAACTGCGGCTCCGACGGCGCCGCGTCGCCCTGCGTGAGCGCGCGCGTCTCTCCGCTCGCGAGATCGACCCGCCAGAGCTGGCGGTCGCGGCTCCAGCCGCCCTTCGTGTCGTCGTCCGAAGGCCTGGCAGTCGAGTCGAAGGTCGCGGTGGCGCGCACGAACACCGCGTGCGTGCCGTCAGGGGAGATTTGAAGATCCGAGGCGGTGACGAGTCGGACCAGATCCTCCGAGGTCGGGTGTGCGGCCTCGGGGCCCGCGAGCGCGACGGGGTACCCGGCAATCCCGGGTCCGAGCGCGGCGACGAGCAGCGCGGCGGCGACGGGCAGCGCGGCGGCAACGGGTGTCTTCATGGCGCGGGCCTCCTTCACGCAAGAGTGCGGAGCGCCGATTGAACCACACGCGGGCCGCGCGCCGCTTCCTGTAGCATGTCTCCTTCATGAGCGAGACGCCCGCCCTGCCCGCGCCGCCCGGGCCCGCACGACCCCACCGGCCGCGGCGGCGGCGCTGGCCGTTCGTGGCGGGCGCATTGCTGGTGGTCGCGCTCGCGCTCTTCCTGCCGCTCGCGCTCCGGATCCGCGCGCTCGCCGCGCGCCACGCGACCGGGCCGTCGTGGTCGTTTCCCGCGCGCGTCTGGTCGGCTGACCTGCCCCTCGTCCCCGGGGCCGAGCTGCCCGAGGACTACCTGCGCGCGGAGCTGGAGGCGCGCGGCTATCGCGAGGTCGGGCAGCCGCGCCGGCCCGGCGAGTGGGCCGTGTCCGAGGGCGGTGCCGAACTCTGGCTGCGCGGCTCCGAGGCGATCCCGCTGCACGCACCCCGCCCCGAGCGCGTGCGGCTGCGGCTCGCCGCCGGCCGGATCGCCTCCGTCGAGCGGCTCGATCCCGCGCCCCGGCACGCCGGGCCGCCCGCGCTCGAGCCCGTGCTGCTCGCGGTGCTCGCGGACTCCAACCACGTGGATCGCGAGTACGTCCCGCTCGCGCGCATCCCGAAGGCGCTCCAGCTCGCGGTCATCGCGTCCGAGGACCGGCGCTTCCGCTCGCACTGGGGGCTCGACCTCAAGGGCAACGCGCGTGCGATCGCGGCGAACCTGCGCGCGGGCGGCGTGCGCCAGGGCGCGAGCACGATCACGCAGCAGCTCGCGCGCGGACTCTTCCTCGGCAACGCGCGCACGTTTTCGCGCAAGCTCAACGAGATGGTGCTCGCGCTCGCGCTCGAGCGCGTGCTGTCCAAGGACCGCATCCTCGAGATGTACCTGAACAGCGTCTACTTCGGCCGCGACGAGGCGGGTGGGATCGGCGGCGTCGCCGAGGCGTCGCGCCGCTTCTTCGGCGTTCCGGTCGACTCGCTCACGCTCGACCAGGCCGCGCTGCTCGTCGGCGTGGTCCCCGCGCCCAACCTCTACTCGCCGCTGCGACGCCCGGAGAACGCGCTGCACCGGCGCCGCCTCGTGCTGCGCGACATGCTCGAGACCGGCGCGATCGACGCGGCGGCGTACGAAGCCGCGGCGCGGCGTCCACTGCGGCTCGATCCGCAGCTGCCGCCACCCGAGCGCTTCCCCTCGTTCGTCGGCTACGTGCGCCAGGCGTGCGCGCGCGAGCTGCCGCGCGGCGCGCTCGAAGGCTGGGGGCTCTCGCTCGTCACGACGGTCGATCCGGTGTGGCAGCAGGACGCCGAGGAGGGGCTCGCGGGCGGCGTGCAGGACCAGGAGCTCTGGCGCGGCCGCAGCGCCGGCCGGCTCGAGGGCGCGTTCGTGCTGCTCGATGCCCCGACGGGCGAGGTGCGCGCGCTGGTGGGCGGCCGCGATCCCGGGCGCGGCGACTTCAACCGCGCGACGATGGCGCTGCGCCAGCCGGGCTCGGCGATCAAGCCGATCGTCTACGCCGCCGCGCTCGACTCGCGCCGGGGCGGCGAGCGGCTGACGCCCGCCACGACGCTCAGCGACCTGCGCCGCACGTTCGAGACGCCGCAGGGGCCGTGGAACCCGCGCAACGACGAGGGCGACTACCACGACACGGTGACGCTCGCGAAGGCGCTCGCCAAGTCGCTCAACGTCGCGACCGCGAACCTGGTCGAGAAGATCGGCGCGAACGTCGTCGCGCGCTACGCCGAGCGCTTCGGGCTGGGGCGGCCCGAGGCGGTGGCGAGCATCGGGCTCGGCACGCACGAGGTGACGCCGCTCGCGCTGACGGACGCCTACAGCGTGTTCGCGAACGGCGGCTGGCGACGCGAGCCGACGCCGCTGCGCGCGGCGTACGATGGCCGCGGCGCGGTGCTGCCGCTGCGCGCGCACCCGCCGATCGACGTGCTGCCCGATGCCGACGCGGCGATCGCGCGCGGGCTGCTCGAGGACGTCGTGATCTTCGGCATCTCGTATCCGCTGCGCGCGGACTACGGCTTCACGCGGCCGTGCGGCGCCAAGACGGGCACGACGAACGATTACCACGACGCCTGGTTCGTCGGTTTCACGCCGCGGCTCGCGGCCGGCGTGTGGATCGGCTACGACCAGCCGCAGAGCCTCACGCGTCCGGCGGCGAAGGTCGCGATTCCGGTGTGGGCGCGGATCATGAACCGCGTGCTCGCCGGGTTCCCGCCGACCGACTTCCCGCCGCGGCGCGACGTGACGACCGCGTGGATCGATCCGTTCACCGGCGGGCTCGCGCGCCGCGACTGTCCCTCGCCGCTGCGCGTCGACTTCCTGAGCGGCACCGAACCGCGCGCGTTCTGCACGCGCGACCACACCGCCGACTGGCAGGGAATCCTCGCGCGCGAGACGGCCGACAGCCTCGCCGATGCGGCGCGGGATTCCGCCGCGACCGCCGACTCGCTCGCCCGCGCCGACCAGCCGTAGCGACCCCGTGACCAGGCGGTTCGAGCAGACGCCGCGACATTCTCTCCGCGCGTGCGGCATGCTGCTCACAGGGAGGCAGGAGCCATGCCCAGCTTGATCGCGCTTTCGACGAGCGCTCGGAACGCCCTCGCCGCTCCCGGCGGGCCCCATCGCTTCTCAGGACGCAGATCTGAGCTCACGATGGCGCGGCGCCTGCGCTTCCGGCCGGCCTCCAGGGGCCCGGCCTGGACCGGCCCTGCGCGTCCCGTCGTCCTGCTGCTCCTGCTGGGACTCGGCGCATGCGCCCACCACCCGACTCAGACGTCGGAGCCCATCATCTCGAGCCTTACCGCGACCCCCGACACGCTTGGGCCCGCGGACTCCACGGTCGTTCAGTGCATGGCGCGTGACCCGGCCGGCAACTCGCTGGTCTACGACTGGGTCACCGACGCCAGGCTGCGGATACAGGGCGCCCCGCCCAACCAATTCTATCTGTATACGACGCAGTCCAACCACCGCACCTTCTATACGGGTGCAAGCTACGCCTACCCGCTCGACACGGCATGGGTGCAGTGCTTCGTTCGAGACCTCAAGGGTGGCGAGGTCAGCCAGGTCATCCACATCGTCCTGCACCACTGAACGACGCGACCGGCGGAGCCGACCCGACGTGCGGTGCGCACGCGTCACGCGCCATCGCTTCGATCCGGGGCCAGCACTCGCCCGGGCCGCCCCGCAACCATGCCGTATCGCCCACCGGAGACTCCAGGGCGGACCGCGCCCGCGGCGGGCCGTCGTCCCGCGGACGGGCCCGCCGCGACGCTCCGCCGCGCGGCATTTTCAGCGAGAACCTAGACGGCGCTGGCGCACTGCCGGCACTTGCGCGCGCCGGCGGGGATCGTCTCGAGGCACTCGGGGCAGGTCTTGGTCGCGGGCGCAGGGGGCGCCGGCGCGGGCTTCAGGAGCGCCTTCGTGATCATGTAGACGACGAACGCGATGATGACGAAGTCGACGACGTTGCCGGCGAAGTTGCCGAGGCCGAGCGCCTTGTCGATGGAGCCGTCGGGCTTGTGCGAGAGCGCGACCTTGGCTTCGCGCCAGTCGCCCGTCGGCATCGCGAGGCTGATGACCGGCATGAGCAGATCGCTTACGAGCGAGCTCACCACCTTGCCCACCGCGCCACCGATGATCACGCCGACCGCGAGCGCCAGTGCGTTCGTCTGCTTGAGGAAATCGATGAAGCCCTTCATGCGGAACCCTCCTTGAAGGCCGGCGGTCTTCAGCGGAACGCCGTCTGAAGCTGCACGTAGGCCTTGTCGTGGTGGAACGTCACCGGATAGGGCTTGTGGTCGAGCTGGATGCCTTCGGTCGCCTTGACGTGGATGCTGCCGAGCCTCGCCTCGAAGCCGATGATGGCGCGCGCCGCCTTGCGCGAGCCGTAGCTGAAGTCGGGCACGTCGCCGGCGCGAGCGATGCCGATGCGATCGTAGAGCAGCCCCGTTCTCAGGATGGTCCCGCTGCGCGCGGTCCAGTCGAGCTGGAAGACGCCCATGCGATCGAGGCCGCGGAACGTCGCCTCCGCGACCGGCGGACTCCAGTCCTCCGCGCGGTCGCCGTAAAGGTAGCGGCCCTCGGCGGTGAGGCGCCAGCCGAGCGGGTGGCGCAGCCCGCCCTCGGCGGTCCAGATCCGGCGGAAGTTGCGGCCGTCGCCCGGCGATCCGCCGAGCTCCTGCGCGGAGAGCACCTGCTCGTCGTCGAAGCGTGCGAGCAGCGTCCAGCGCGCGACGTCCTGCCGGGCGTCGATCCACGCGTGACTGCCCCAGATCGAGGAACGCCCCGAGAGCGCGGGATCGGGGTCCTCGATCTGCTTGCGCGACGGCGTCAGCCACTTGCCGTACGCCTCGATCCGGCGGTGCTCGCCGCGCGAGACCACGCTCAGCTCGGGCTGGAACGGGTGGGCGCGATAGGGCTCCGAGTGGTCGCCGACGAGCGCCTGGCGGAACTCCCAGAAGCTGTTGAGCGCGTCGACGAACGTGAACGTGCCGCGGATCTCGAGCGGGCGCGTCGCGTCGCCGATCTGCGCGAAGAGCGCGAGGTCCTGCTGGCTCTTGTCGTACGCGGGCTGGAAGCGCACGGCCGCGCTGCCGAAGCTCGTCGCGCGCGTGAAGTCGAGGCGCAGCCACTCGTATGTCGCCTGCGGATCCGTGGTCTGGAGGTAGGAGACGTCGAGCCACCAGCTCGGGCCCATCGTCGCGCGGCCCTTGAGCTCGTTCCACTGGTGCCACGTCGCCGCCGTCAGGCAGCCTTCGCTCGTGCGGAACGCCGTCGGCGCCCGGTCCCATTCGTCCTGCCACGAGGCGGGCATGCGCGAGACGTAGTGATCGAGGAAGTTCTCGTCGTCCACTTCCATCGCGGCGGCGTCGAAGGACGAGAACTCCTCGACGGCGGCGCAGGCCGGGCGCGCGACGAGCGTCGCGGCCAGCAGGAGCGCCGCGAAGCGCGGCGTCACGCCGGCACGCCCGCGGCCCCGGTGGTACGGACGCGATCGACGAACGCGCGCGCGCGGCGCTCGATCTCCTCGAACGAGCCGGCCATCGCGAGCGCGGGATCGGCGAGCGCGCCGCCGAGCCCGACGCCGACGCAGCCGGCCGCGAGGAACGGCAGCACGTTGTCGAGGTTCGTGCCGCCCGCGGCGAGCAGCGGCACGCGCGGCAGCGGATCGCGGATCACTCGGATGTAGTCCGGCCCGCCGGCGACGCCGACCGGGTACACCTTGACGACGTGAGCGCCGGCCGCCATCGCGGCGAGGATCTCGCCGGTCGTGTAGGCCCCGGGGACGAACAGCGCTCCACTCGCGTGCGCGACCGCCGCGACCTCGGCCGAGAGGTTGGGCGCGATCAGGAAGCGCGCGCCCGCATCGATCGCCGCGCGCGCTTCGGAGCCCGTGAGCACGGTGCCCGCGCCGACGATCGCGTCGGCGTCGGCGAGCCGGCGCATCACCCCGGGCGCATCGGGCACGGTGAACGTGACCTCGACGAGCCGGATGCCGCCGCGGACGACGGCCCGCGCGGCCTCGTGCGCCGCGTCGGCGCGCGCGGCGCGGATCACCGCGACAAGCCGGTGCTCGACCAGGGTTGAGAAGACGGAGTCGGCGGAGGCGCTCATCGGCGCCGGACCTTACGCGGCGGCACCCGCGGCGGCAACGCTTTCCACGCCGCGCGGGGCGCGGTCGCTCAGCGCGCGGCGGCGGCCTCGGCCCGATCGCACTCCTCGAGCCAGCCGCGCAGCAGCTCGGCCGCGGTGAGCGCCGAGAGCGGCGCCGCCTCCGCGGCCACGGCGAGCCGGCGCTCGAGGTCGGCGCGCACGGCCGCGTCGCGCCCGCGGGCACGCAAGGCCGCGGCCGCCCACACGCCGAGCCACGACGGATCGGCCGCCGCCTCCTCGGGCGCCGCGCGCAGTCCGTGCGCGGTCAGCAGCTCGCGCTCGACCGTCGCGAGGAGCCGCTGCGCGTTCGCCGCGGGGAGCAGCGCGGGCGGCAGCGCCACCGCGAGGAGTTGCGCGGGCGAGAGCCCGCGACGACGGCCGCCCGGCGTCACGCACTCGAAGAGCGCGCCCGTCCGCTCGTCCCAGAAGGCGTCCACGTAGCGCCGGTGGAGTTCATGCGCCCAGGCGAGGTAGAACGCGGCATTCTCGCGGCGGCCGAGCAGCTTGCCGAGCTGCGCCATCGCGACGAGCGCGTGGTACCAGAGCGCGTTGACGCCCGCGTGCGCGCTCGCGGCGCCGCCCTCGCCCGACCAGAGCAGCCCGTCCGCGTCGCAGCGCACGCCGTGGCGCGAACCCGCGCGCAGGTGCTGGAGCACGCCTTCGAGCGCGGGCCACGCCGCGTCGCGCAGGAACGCGTCGCTCCCCGGAGCGGCGCTGCCGCGGCGCGCGATCAGGTCGACGAGGTGGACGAGCCAGAGCGAAGCGGACGGATCGCCGTATCGCGGCGCACCGTCCCCCGGCTCGAAGCGCTCGGGGACGAGCCCCTCGTCGAGGAACTCCAGCGCGCCGAGCGCGATCTGGCGCGCGGGCTCGAACGCGCGCAGCGTGACGAGCGCCGCCGCCGCGCGCAGCGTGTCGGCGCCGCGCTCGGCCTCTCCGGGCAGGCGCGGCGCGAACGTGAGCCGTCCGCCGCGGCGCGTGAGCGTCTCGCCGAGGCGCGTCACGGCCGCGCCGACCACGGGATCGTCGGGCTCGAGCAGCGGCTCCGGCCGGCGCGCGAGCGGCGATCCGCCGCCGTGCGCGGCGGCGGCCTGGCGCGCGGTGAGGTCCGCGCCCGCGAACGCCGCGCGGCGCCAGTGCGCGCGCCGGTCGCGCCGCACGCCGTCGAGCGCGGCCACGCAGCCGTTGAGCGTGCGCGCGGGCGGCGTGCCGAGCATGCCTTCGGTGGCGAGCGCGCGGAACAGGCCCTCCTCGGTCGAGAAGACCAGGTGGAGCGCGTCACCGGGCTGCGCGAGCGCGGCCTGCACCCAGCCGGGCAGGAACGCGTCCTCGCCGCACTCGGGCGCGGTGCCGTCGTCCTCGCTCGCGAAGTCGAGCGGGTAGGTGAGGCCGTGCGCCCAGCCGCGGCCCGGCACGAACAGGCCATTGTGCCAGAGCGTGAGCGCGGGCCGCTCCGCCAGAGTCTCGAGCCGCACCCGGCCGGGGATGCCCTGCGCCGCGCCGCGAAACTCGGGCTGCTCGCGCAGCAGCGCCCACGGCGCGCGCGCGGTGAGCAGCGGCGCCACGCTGAGCCGTGCCGGGCCGCCCGCGACGAGCCGCCACGTCGCGAGCAGGGCGGCGTGGCCGTCGATCGGGCGGAACGCGCGCTCGATCACGGCGTCGCCGAAGCGCCAGCGCCAGCGCGGCCACGGCTCGCACTCCCACGCCTCGAGCTGCGCGAACGCGCCGGCGCGCGCGCGGCCGTTCACGAACGAGGACGACAGCTCGTGCATCGCGCCGCCGAGCGCGAGCTTCTCCTCGCAGCGCAGCACGAGCGTCGTGAGCGCGCCGCCCGGCGAGGCCGCGGCGAAGAGCGCGTGTGCCCGGCGCGTGGGCGCGCCCGAAGCGGTGCCGCACGCGAGGCCGCCGAGCCCGTCGGTCAGCAGCCACTCGCGCCGGCTGGCGCGCTCGAAGTCGGCGAGGACGTCCTGTCCGGAGGCCATGGAGCGCGCAGGATAGCACGCGCGCATGGCGTGTTTCAGTCGGGCGCGGAGTGGCGCAGCAGGGTCGAGAGCGGCACGAGCTCGACGTCGCCGAGCGTGCCGCGGGTGAGCGCCGCTTCGAGCCACGCCGCGCTCTCGGGGCTCACGCGCACGAGCACGATCGCGTGCCCGCGCTTCGCAGCACGCTCGACGATCGCGCGCCACTCACGCTCGAGCGCGCCCGCCTTCTTGCGCGGGCCGCGATCCGCCTCGAACACCTCGTCGGGCTCGTCGTACGCGACGCCGAGCCGCGCGGCGAGCGAGCGGCAGACCGCGCGCGGCGCGGGGAGCACGTGCAGGAACGGCACGCCCGCGCGGCGCAGCTCGTGGAAGAACGCGGTCATGAAGGTCTCGTCCTGCGTCGCGAACGCGCCCATCAGGTTGCTCACCGCCACGACGCCGCCCGCCTCGCCGAGCGCGGAATGGAGCGCGCTCTCGATCCGCCCCGCGGGCATGCTCACGAGCAGCGTGCCCGGGCCGGGATTCTGACGCGGGTAGTCCTCGGGCTCCATCGGGATCTGGAGCACGATCTCGTGGCCGCCCGCGCGCGCCTCGCGCCGCAGCGCGTCGCGGTTCGCGCCCGCCGCGGGCACCGCGACCGCGAACGGCTCGTGCCGCGACAGCAGCGCGTGTGCGGGCTCGGGCGCGTCGACGAGGTCGTCGAGCACGAGCGCGAGCCGGGGCGGTCCCGCGGGCGTGCGTTCGCGCGACGGCCGCGCGAGCACGATCTCGTGGAGCGGCCGGCCGGGCTCGCCCACCTCGAGCGTGACGAGCGTGCTGCCGTCGGGACCGGGATGCTCGCGGCCGTCGAGCACCTCGACGCCCGCGGCCTGCGCGGCGCGCGTCAGCGCGTAATTGAGCGCGAGCAGCGACCCGTCGGGCGGCACGTCCACGCGCCAGCGCGGCCGCCCGCCCTCCTCGTCCGCCTCGACGCCCTCGTGGAGGCGCGAAGCCGGCACCCGCGCCTGGAGGAGCGCGCTGCGGAGCTGCCTGCCGACGATCTGCGCGATCCGCGCGCGGTCGCCGAGGTGCAGGCGGCGCCAGAGCAGGACGTGGCCGTGGTCCGAGGCGAGGTAAGCCCACGCCTCGCCCACGACGAACAGCGCGACGGCGAGAGCGGCGAACAGCAGGAGCCGCGAGGGAAGGCTGCGCGCGGGCGGGGACGACTTGCGGCGTCTGGGCATGACCGGTCCGTGCCAAGCTACCGGAGCACGGCGCGATCGCGCATCTGTTTTCACGTGGCGCGACGCATCGCGAGCGTGCTTTGCGCCCGCTCCAGCCGCGGCTCGAAACGACGTGCGCGGGGGAGCTTTTGCAGAACACTGACACCGCCCGAAACGCCCAGTGACACGCTTTTCGGGCGTCGGCCGATGCTTCATGTGGGTCAGGCAGGTTTCTTCTCGGGGCCATCGCCCGCACCTTTCCGGGGGGTTCGGTCATGAAGTCGCTTCGCTGGATTGCTCTCGTTCTCGCCACCACCTGGGCGTGCGCCGCCGTCGCGTACGCCGGCGACAATTCCGGGAAAGCGGCCGCGGCCACGAGCGCCGACGGCTGCTGCGGCGGAGGCGGCGCGACCACGACGGCCGCCGCGAATCCACACGCCGCGTGCCCGATGGGCTCCGCGGCGTGCGCCGCGACGATGAAGGGCCACTGCACCGCGGCGATGCGCGCGCAATGCGTGAAGGCTGCGTCGGCCACGGCGGACGCCGGCTCGGGCTGCCCGTTCCACGCCGGCGCGCTCGCGATGACGGGCGCGCGCTGCGAGCTCAAGAGCGCCTCGACGGGCGACGATTGCGCGGTCTGCGCCGACGAGGCGGCCTGCCAGGACGAGCTGCGCGCGACGGGCGTGCGCGCCCAGGTGGTGGTGCTCAAGAACGGCGCGATGGTGGTCTACACCGCGGCAAGCCCGCGCGGCGTACGCGCGCTGCAGGCGTCGCTCAAGCGTCACAACGAGCACATCATGCGCGCGCTCGAAGCGGGGGGCGCGAGCCTGTGCGACGAGTGCAAGGTGTTCCGCGGTGCGTATGCGAGCGGCAAGTTCGAGCGCGAAGTCGTGAACGTGAGGAACGGCGCGCAGGTGCTGCTCACCTCGAGCGACCGCCGGATCGTGAACCGCATCCACGACATGACGGGCGCGCTGGCCCTCGCCCGCGCGCGCAGCTGAGCGCGACCCGCACGCGTTCCGGGCCGGTCCGCCGTGGCGGGCCGGCCCGCAGCGTTTCCGGCCCCGATGCCGGCCGTTTCCGTGCAAGAACGCCGGGCTGCCTCTAGGCTCCCGCGCATGCCGTTCCCGCTTCCGGCCGTCGCGACCCTGTCCCGCCCGCGCAAGCTCGCGCTGCTGGTGATCGCGGTGGCGCTGCCGGCGATCGGGCTCGCCGCGGTGGCGGCGCTGCTCACGCTGCGCGTCGCGCACGGCGTCGAGGCCGAGAGCGCGCGCTACGAGGCGTACCTCGCCGTCAACGTCGCGGAAAGCTTCAACGAAGAACTCGCCTCGCAGCTGCGCGACGCGATCGCGCCCGCCGAGGAGGTCGCCCGCGACGGCGCACCGGATCCGATCATCCTCCGCGCGCTCGCCTCGCGCGCGCGACGTTTCGAGGCGCCGCACTACGTGCCGGTCGACGACATGGGGGGACTGTCGATCGTCATGGTCGACGCGCAGATGCTGCTCTTCGGCGAGGACTCGACGGGACAGCACGAGCACCCGTTCGCGGCGCTCGTGCTGCGCGGTCCGGCCGGCGACGTCGTGGGCGCGGGCGGCTGGTGGTTCAACCCGCGCGCGTTCCTCGCCGCCAACCTCTCCGGCGTCGTGCGCGACCGGCTCACGGCGATGCCCGGGCTCTACGGCGGGCTCGAGTCGACGCGCTACCTCTGCGTGCAGGTGTTCGACTCCGAGGGCCACGAGATCGCGCGCGTGCGCGATCCCGGCCGCGCGCTCGCCGGGCGCTCCGCCGACATGGGCGGACCGTTCGAATCGTTCTCGGTGCGCGTCACCGCGACCGACCAGGCGCCGGTTGCGCTCGCGCGGCGGTTCGTCGGCGTGCAGATGGCGCTCATCGCGCTGCTCGCGACGGTGATGCTCGCGGCGACGTTCATCGGGGTGCGCTACATCGTGCGCCAGATGGAGCTCGTGCAGGTGAAGTCGAGCTTCGTCTCGAACGTGACGCACGAGCTCAAGACGCCGATCGCCGTGATCAAGCTCGCGGTCGAGACCATCGAGATGGGGCGGTTCCGCTCGGACGCCGAGCGCGACAAGTACCTCCGCACGATCCAGCGCGAGAGCGACCGGCTGGCGCAGCTCGTCAACAACATCCTCGACTTCTCGCGCATGGAGTCGGGACAGGGCTCGCTGCAGCTCGCGCCGGTCGACGTGCAGGAGCTCGTCGCGACGGTCATGGAGAGCTTCCGGCTCCGGCTCGAGGACGCGGGCTTCGAGTGGGAGATCGACGTGCCCGGGAACCTGCCGCGCATCCGCGCGGATGCGGTCGCGCTGCAGCACTGCATGCTCAACCTTCTGGACAACGCCGTGAAGTATTCAAGGGAACGCAAACAAATCCGGGTCATCGCGCGGCCGCGCGACGGGTTCGTGAGCCTCGCCGTATCCGACCGTGGCATCGGGATCTCCGCCGAGGACCAGAAGCGGATCTTCGAGAAGTTTGTGCGCGTCGAGACCGGCCTGGTGCACACGGTGAAGGGCGCGGGATTGGGGCTTTCGCTTGTGGATCAGATCATTCGCGCGCATCATGGCCGTGTCGAAGTGGCCAGCACCCTCGGCGAGGGCAGCATTTTCACATTGCTCGTGCCCGTCTGGACCGAGGGCCACCGCTCCCCGCGTGACGCCTGACCCGCGCGGTCACCAAGGGGCCACCGGCTCCGGGAGACAGAGATGAAGAAGATCCTGATCGTTGAAGACGAGGAAGGACTCCTCGACGGTCTGGCCCACAATTTCCGCTACGAAGGCTACGACGTCATGACCGCGAAGAACGGCCAGGAAGGCCTCAAGCTCGCGCTCAAGCAGAAGCCCGACGCGGTGCTGCTCGACATCATGCTGCCCGAGAAGGACGGCTTCACGGTGCTCAAGGAGCTGCGCCAGCGCCACCGCGAGATCCCGGTGCTGGTGATGACCGCGCGCAACTTCGAAGCCGACGTGCTGAAGGGCTTCGATCTTGGCGCGGACGACTACGTCACCAAGCCGTTCAGCATCAAGGAGCTCATGGCGCGCGTGAAGCGGCTCGTCGCGCGCGGACCGATGAACACGGGCTCGCCCGGCCCCACGACGTACCAGTTCGGCGACGTCGAGGTGCGCTTCGAGCCGCGCGAGGTGATGAAGGTGGGCCGCCAGGTCGCGCTCTCCTTCAAGGAGTTCGAGCTGCTCAAGTACCTGATCGAGCACCGCGGCCGCACCGTGAGCCGCGAAGAGCTGCTCGAGGAGATCTGGGGCGTCGACGAGGAGCTGGGCGTCACGACGCGCACGGTCGACACGCACGTCTCGAACCTGCGCAGCAAGCTCGGCGAGGGTTTCGAGCGCCCGTTCATCGTCGCGGTGCACAAGGTGGGCTACAAGTTCGTCGAGCCGTGATCGCCCGCCCGCCCGTTCCCCGCTTCGCCACGGCCCCGCGCGCGCTCCCGCTCGCGGGGCTCGTGCTGTTGGGCGCGCTCGCGGGCTGCGGCTCCGACGGCACGACGCTCACCGTCATCAACCGCTCCCACGCGCGGCTCGAATCGCTGCGCGTGTGCGCCGAGCGCGACTCCGCGTTCGTTCCGGCGCTCGCGCCGGGGGACAGCGCCGTCGTGCGCCCGCCGTGGAGCGACGACGACGTCATCCAGCTGCGCGGCCTGGCGGCCGGCGAGCCGCTGCGGCCGATGATGGGGGGCTTCGTCGAGGCCGGCGACCGTGTCGCCGTGATCGTCGACTCGACGGGCTTCGTCACGGTCGAGGTGCGCGCCGAGCCGCAGTAGCGCGCCCGCTTCAGGGCGAGACGCCCGCGTCGGCGGCCGCGCGCGCGAGGCGGGCGAATTCCTCGAGCGTGAGCGTCTCGCCGCGGCGCTGCAGCGCGATCCCGGCATGCCGGCCGATCGCGTCGACGGCCTCGCGCGTACGCCCGAGCGAACCCTCGAGCGTGTTGCCGAGCTGTTTGCGCCGCTGCTGGAACGCGCCGCGCACGATCCGGAACAGCAGGGCCTCGGGCGCGTCGACGGGCGGGTGCTCGCGCGGCAGCACGCGCACGAGCATCGAATCCACGTCGGGACGCGGCCAGAACGCCGACGCGCGCACCGCCATGAGCGGCTCGAGCAGCGCGTGGTAGCGCGCGAACACGGTGAGCGAGCCGTACGCGTCGCTGCCCGCGGCCGCGGCGAGCCGCTCCGCGTACTCCTTCTGGACGAGCAGCGTCGCGGTGCGCACGACGGCGCTCTGCTCGAACAGCCGCTCGAGGATCGGCGTCGTGATGTTGTACGGGATGTTGCCGACGACGACGAGCCGCGGCACGCCCGCGTCGGCCGCGGCGCGCACGAGATCGAACTCGAGGAAATCGCCCTCGACGAGCTCGATGCCGCGCCACTCCGCGAGCTCCTCGCGCAGGTAACTCGCGAGCCCGGTGTCCTTCTCGACCGCGATGACGCGGCGGGCGCGGCGCGCGAGCCGCGGCGTGAGCGCGCCCGCGCCGGGGCCGATCTCGACCACGACGTCGTCCTCGTTCAGCCGGGCGTGCTCGACGATCCGCTCGGCGAGCGCGTCGTGGATGAGAAAGTTCTGGCCGAAGCGCTTGCGCGGCGAGAGCCCACGCGCGCTGAGCGCGTCCTTCACGCGCCTCGCCTCGCTGCCTTCGCGCGCAGCCCGCTCGCGGACGTAGGCGGAGGCCCGCGGTTCGTGGCGGCGGATCATGCCGCGAATGTAGCAGGGCTTGCGATCGCCGATCGGGGCGGGCGTTCGCCGCGCGCCGCAGCTCGTCCTGCGGCCCGGGCCCCGCAGGCGCGCCGCGGAGCGGCGGCCGCCGCCCGCCTCAGGCGGTCTCGCGCGAGACCGCCTGATCGAGCGCTTCACGCGCCATCTCGCGCGCGAACGGATCGGGCGAGCGAAGCACGAGCTCGCAGAGCAGGTCGCGTCCCTCGGGTCCGATGCTCGCGAGCGCGTACGCGGCGTGGTGCCGCACCCACCACGCCGGATCGGTCACGCACCCGGCGAGCGCGTCGGCCGCCGGCGCCGCTCGCAGCCGGCCGAGCGCGCTGGCGGCCTGCGCGCGCACCGGCCACGCCGGATCGGCGAGCGCCGGGATGAGCGACGGAATCGCCTCGCCCATGCCGAGCCGGCCGAGCGAACGCGCGGCGGCGACGCGGACGTCGCGCTCGCGGCTGTGGAGCCGGCTCTGGATGCGCTCGCGCGCGGAGCGGCAGCGCGAGATCCCGAGCGCGTCGAGCACCGCACACTCGAAGCGCGGCTGCGCGATGCCCCGATCGAGCGCGGCGATGAGCCACGTGCGTGCGCCGGGCCCGAAGGCGCGGAGCAGCCCGGAAACCGCGGGCAGCGGGCGCGTCGCGAGCGCGGAGGGGTGCGAACAGATCCAGCCCAGCGCCGGCACGTCGCGCAGCAGCGCGAGCCCGCGCGCCGCGGCCAGCCGCACCGGCTCCGGACCGGTGACGAGCGCGCGCCGCAGCGTCGGGCGCAGCCGTGCCGACGGCAGGAGCGCGAGCCGGCGGGCGGCGAGCTCGCGGCGCGCCGGGGCGTCGTCGCCGCGCAGCGCGCGGCGCTCCGCCACGACGTGACGGTTGCGCGCGAGCGACCGGGCGAGCTCGAGCCGCTCGCGCCGCCGCAGCGTCGAGGTGATCGCCTCCAGCGCGCTCCAGAACTGCTCCGCTTCGATCTCGCGCGCGGCCTCGCGCAACGCCTGAACGGGCACGCGCCCCGCGAGACGTCCGGTCAGGGCCTGGAGTAACTCCGCGGTG
>Ga0335083_10005011_pt1 | contig 16792 bp, 17 predicted proteins | sample Lox_Sample_42_FD_206716 | JGI IMG/M metagenome (GOLD analysis project Ga0335083, IMG submission 206716) | Soil microbial communities from Loxahatchee National Wildlife Refuge, Florida, United States - Lox_Sample_4.2 | ecosystem: Environmental > Terrestrial > Soil > Wetlands | place: USA... | reverse complement strand
GGCGTTCTGGCGCCAAATTCCTGTTCACCCGCGTTGCCGAAGGCTTCCTCGCGAAGCGCGCGCGACGTCAAACGCGGGTGCGATGGCGACTGCTTCCTAGCGACCTTCTTCTGCATTAGCACCTCGGCAGCGAGCGCCGCGTCATTGGCGGAAACCGTCCTAGCAGGCGGAGTCACAGTCAGCGCCGAACCGGCCACCGCAGCAACGCTTGATGCAGGAAGAGTCGCCGCGTGATCAGTTGCGCCGCCGACTTGGTGTGGCGCTTGCAGCTGCGCCGCTGGCGTCGCGGCGAACACAGCCTCATTCGGTTCTTGCACCAATGTGCGAGCGGCAATCGACATTTCCTTGGCGGCCGGGCGGTCCATCAATGAAACCACCACAGCGGCCCCCGATGCCGCACCCACCACAGCCGCCACAAAAGCGACCCGCGCCGTCCGCATGAAACTCGGCGCCGGCGCAAGATATCCCCATTCTGGATTAAAATTGTCGGCGAAGCGCATCTTCCATCTCCGAGGCAAGCCGATCGCTGCCCTGCCCCAGCCGCCGCCGATCTGAAAACGCATCGCAACGAAGCCGGTTCCTGTTCGTAGCTGCGAAATAGTTGGCAGTTCACGAACATTTGCGCACTCCGCGGTTGAAGCGAATTAACCCAAGTGACCGCCACCGCGCGTTTGGCGAGTGCAAATCTCGGCGCGCCTAAGACGCGCTAACCAGATCGGCCGGCGGCCGGGGATTGGCGTCCTCTCCGCCGATCCGATCGCCGATCGCGCCGATCCATGTTGGGATGCCGCCGATCGCCGAGACGACGCGGTGGGTCGCGGCGACGACGTGATCCTTAATGCCGATTGTCTTGGCGAGCAGCGATTGGTCGTTGCGGGCGACCGCTTTAGCGTTGTCGCCCTGCTGCACTTGCGCGATCACAAGCGGTGGCGCAGCGCTACCGGGTGTCCTCTTGCGCGACTTGACCGCAGCCATCGTCAAAGCGGAAGCCCGCAACCCGGCAACGGCCGCCGCCGGCTGCAACTCGGCGGCGCCGCGTCGGGCGCTGTCATCGGCGATCAGCTGTTTCTTTTCATCAGCGATGCGCGTCCGGATGAAACTTGTGATCAGGCCGTGCTCATCGCGAAGCAGCTGCATCATTTCGTCCGAGGCGGGGACGACCTGGGCGGCCACCGGCTCCGGTAACCGTCCCAACTGCAAATGGGTGAACAGAAAGCCGCCGATCACACTCGCCAGCGCGGCCGGCAGGACGTCGTGGACGAGCTTGGTCAGAAGACGTTTCACAAGTGGCATCTCGTAGCGCATGAGGCTGCTCCAGGCGACCCGCATTTTTCAAACGGACGATTGAATTTCAAACACGCGTTCTAGGCGGCGGCTAGCCCGGAAAAAGGAATTTTTGCGGCAGCGCAGAGCATTTGCCATCGCAAAGCGCCCTTAGGCCACCCAAGCCAGGCCGCCCATGGCCCAGCGGCTGACAAGTTCGGCGAGTCGCTCGACCGCCGATCCATCAAAGGAAACCGCGACCGGAAGCTCGGCAAGCTGCTCGCGATTGCGCACGAACACGCTGCACTGACCGACCAGCCAGATCGCGGCCAGCACCAGGGTCTGCTGATCGGCTTCGGGCATGAAACGGCGCACCAGGTCGACCGCCAGCCCCATGAACGGCGCCGTCTCTTCGCGGACAAGCTTGCGAAAGACCGCGGTCGGCCGTGCCGTTTCCCAGTTGAAAATCCGCATGTAACGGCTGACTTCGTCGCGTGCCGTTATCGGCTGCAGCTGGCGGCGGACAAATTCTCCAAGCGCCTGTTCGCGGGACATCGCTTTGGCCTCTTCAGCATGCGCCAGCTGTTGCTCGGTCAGGGCGTGAAACGCCAGCCGCAGCACCTCGCGGTATAGCCCTTCCTTGCCGGCAAAGTGGTAATTAATGGCGGCCTGGTTGACGCGCGCCTTGGCAACGATGGTGCGCACGCTGGTAGCGTCGTATCCGCGCTCGGCAAACAGCCGCTCCGCAGCTTTGAGAATGCGCTCGCGGGTGATTTCGGATGGCCGCGTCATGAGCCTTGGGCGTTTTTCAAACTCTCGTTCGAAATCCACATATGGGTTTTGAGGAAGACTTGCAACTCGCCCGCGCCCGTCAGCCATGACGAACCCATTGAAACCACGTTTGCACGCCGCGGGCCGCCGGCCGAGCAGCCCGTGACCTTTGCCCAAATGACTTCGGATGGGGGGCCCGCTATGGTCCTTGCCGATGATTGGGCCTTACCAGATCGAAGGCTACGCCATCGTTTCCGCGGACGGCATGATCGCCGATCGCGACGGAGCAATGCCGGACACGATTCGCAACGACGCTGACCAAAGGTTCCTCCAGGCGGAACTCGATCGGGCTGCCGCTCTTGTGCATGGTCGCCACTCCCATGAAGGCGGTCCGCGCGCCGCGCGCCGCAAACGTCTGGTTGTTACGCGCCAGACCGCGTCCATCGCGCCGGATCCCTCGCTTCCCAACGCGCTGTTGTGGAATCCGTCCGGAGCGACGCTGGAAGTAGCGCTCGCCAAACTCGGCGTTGGCGGCGGAATCGTCGCAATCATCGGCGGGAGCGAGGTGTTCGGTATGTTTTTGCCGCTTTATGACGCCTTCCACCTCACCCGGGCCGCCTTTGCGCGAATTCCGGGTGGACGACCGCTGTTTCCGTCGCTCGGTCAGCATCAGACTCCGGAGGAAGCGCTCGCCAGCCATGGCCTCAGGCCCGGGCCGCGCCACGACCTTGACGCCGCGGCCGGCATTACAATGACGACATGGACACGCCTACCGGCGGCCGAAACGCTGGACCCGTGATGATTTCGCAACCAGCGGTAGGTCACAGCTCGCCAGTTCCGGTGAGGCTGCCTTAAGGCTGCCTCAGCAGGATCAGCCGCAAGCCTTTGTTCACCCTTATCGCTGCATTGTCGTCGCTGTTTCAACGCGGCCACGCCCGTAGCCTGATGCGAACTCTTCCGCTCATTGACGAACTTGAGGCTGCGCTCAGCTCCGGCACCAATACACGCCGGATCGAGATGCTGACGCGCGTCACCGATCTCTTTGTCGGCGGCGCGCCGCGCTACTCTGAAGATCAGATCGGCGTGTTCGACGATGTCATGGTGCGCCTCATGAGCACCATTGAGGCCAAGGCTCGCGCCAGGCTCGCCAACCGGCTGGCGCCGATCGCCAACGCTCCGGCAAGCGTAGTCCACATGCTTGCCTTTGACGATGACATTGAAGTCGCCCGCCCGGTTCTGCGGCAATCGGAACGTCTCGAAGAACCCGCTTTGCTCGCCAACGCCAACACCAAGAGCCAGCAGCACCTGTTCGCCATCTCCCAACGCCGTAGTCTGAGCGAGGCGGTTACCGAGGTGCTGGTCGAACGGGGCGACCGCGATGTCGTCCATTCGGTCGTGAAGAACGCCGGCGCCCGGTTTTCCGATGCCGGCTTTCGCATGCTGGTGAAGCGCTCCGCCGGCGACGACGATCTTGCTACCATTGTGGGCATGCGCGGCGACATCCCGCGGACGCATTTTCTCGTATTGCTGGAAAAGGCGTCGGGCGCGGTCCGCGCGCGCCTTGCCGTCGAGAATCCGCAAGCCGGCACGGCGATCGACGGCGTGGTTGCGGAAGTGGTTGGCGGCATCCGCAACGATGCCCGCAACGCCTCGCCGGATTTTGCCGCCGCACAGGCCGCCGTGGAGCGGCTTAATCGTATCCGCCGGATCGGCGAAGCTGAAGTGTACCACTATGCGCGCGATCGCAAGTTTGAGGAAACTGCGATCGCGCTCTCGATCCTGTGCGAAACGCCAATCGACGTCGTCGAACGGGCGCTGCTCGATCCCGGCGCGGAGATCGTGCTCATTCTCGCCAAGGTCGCCGGTTTGTCGTCGACGACGACCAAGGCCATTCTGCTGCTACGCGCCGCCGATCGCGGCATGTCCGCGAAAGATCTGGATAACGCGCTGGCGAGCTTCAACCGTTTGCAGCCCGACACGGCCCGTCGCGTACTCGGCTTCTTTCGCACCCGTGTCAAAAAGCCGGCCCAGCCGATGGTCCCGCCCGCGGTCGCCGTCAGCGGTTAGATACGTGACGCCGTGCGAGCTCAAACACGCGTGGCCAAAACCACTCAATACTGCCGATCGTTGTTCGAACAAAAACTCACGAAGTTTTTCCCAAAATTTGCTTGACTCCGAAGGGTTTGCATTTATTTGGGAATTCAGCCGCTGCTGATCGTCCGCGCGGACGCGATCGAGCGGCTTTCGCTTTCCGTGGCGCCGGCACGCCGGCATCTCGGGTTCTTACCTCGGGTTGGGAGGACGGCATGAGCCGGAACGCCCTCTTACGATCGGGGAAGGGCTTGGGGATCCCAGGCACCGCCCGAACAGACGACAGGAAGATCAAGCTCAAAGTGGCGTCTCCGGCGCCGCCTGAGAACGGTCTTGGACATTTCGCCGTTCGCAACGGCGTGCGCTGCGCGGGCGTGCATCTGATCGTCGATCTGCATGACGCACAGCGGCTTGATGACATCGGTCATATCGAAGAAACGCTGCGACGCTGCGTCGAGGCTGCGCGCGCTACGCTTCTGCACATCCATGTGCATCATTTTCAGCCGAACGGCGTCTCCGGTGTGGCGGTTTTGGCGGAGAGCCACATCTCGATCCACACCTGGCCGGACGCAGGCTACGCGGCGCTCGACGTCTTCATGTGCGGCTCCGCCGACCCCGACGCGTGCATTCCGGTGTTACGCGAGGCGTTTTCTGCAAAGAGCGTCGGTGTGAATGAACTCCTGCGCGGGCAAGGCGCCTAAGCCGGCCCCCTGCTCGTCTGAGCTTAGGCGGCCGGGCCCGTTCCCGGCCGCTTTTTCTATCCCCAACTGAGCGGCGGGAATGTCATGTCCGAAAAGCGCTGGATCGCCGAGACGCTGTTCGACGAACTCGGCTTTCGCATCAGTTACCGCGTCGACAAGCTGCTTTACGAGATCGAGAGCGAACACCAGCACCTGGTGCTGTTCGAGCAGCCGTTCTTCGGCAAGATGCTGATGATCGACGGTGCGACCCAGATCTCGTCAAGGGACGAATTCATCTACCAGGAGATGATGTCGCACGTGCCGCTTTTCGCTCACGGCGAAGCGCGCGACGTTCTCATCATCGGCGGCGGCGATTGCGGCATTGCCGAGGAGGTGCTCAAACACCGGACTGTCAAATCGCTCACGCAAGTCGAAATCGACGCCAAGGTGGTCGAGTTCGCCAAAGAGCATTTCCCGGAGATCACCAAGCCGGTATTCGCCGACCCGCGCTTCGAAAGTGTGATCGACGATGGCGCAAAATATCTTGCGCAAACCGGCCGGCGCTTCGACGTCATCATCGTGGATTCCACCGACCCGCAGGGCCCGGGCAAGGTTCTCTTCAGCCAAAAGTTCTACCGATCCTGCAAAAATTGCCTCAACCGGGGCGGCATTTTGGTGACCCAGAACGGCGTACCGATGCTCCAGCCGCGCGAGTTCAAATCCGCCATCGCCAAGCTCCGCCGGCTGTTTGCAGATGCGAGCTGCTACGTCGCCGCCATCCCAACCTACGTCGGTGGACACATGGCAATGGGTTTTGCCACCGATGACAGGAGCCATCGCCGAACGCCGGTGAAAACCATCGCCGATCGCTATCGCAAGGCCGGCCGTTTTGCGACCAAATATTGGACGCCCGACGTGCACACCGCCGCGTTTGCTCTGCCGCGGTTCATTGCCGAGAAAGTCACGCCGGCAAATCGGGGACGATGAGCCGCCAGGCGGTTCAGTCGAATACTGCCCAACGGATTGGCGACCCGCTGGTGGGCAGGAACTCTGCATTTCACCGATCGCAAAGATGCTCTATAAGCCTCGCGGACAGCATTTCTTGGGAGGAAATTGCCATGAAGCTCTACATGCATCCGGTGTCGATGACGAGCCGGCCGGTACGGTTCTTCATTGCCGAGAACAAGATTCCGGTCGACGAAGTCACGGTCGATCTGTTCACCGGCGAGCACACGAAGCCGCCGTACACGGATATGAATCCGAACGCTCTGGTGCCGATGATCGAAGATGGCGATCTAAAGCTGACCGAAAGCTCGGCGATCCTGAAATATCTCGCCGACAAGATCGGTTCGCCCGCTTATCCGAAGGATTTGAAACAGCGGGCCAAGGTCAACGAGATGATGGACTGGCTCAACACCAATTTCTACCGGGATTGGGCATACAATCTGGCCTATCCGCAGCTGTTCCCGAATCTCAAGCATCGCAGCGAAGAAGCACAAGCCGCCACCATCGAACGCGGGCAGCAGAATGCCAAGCGGTGGCTGCAGATCCTCAACGACTACTGGATCGGCCCGAAGAACCAATACCTCTGCGGCAACCAGATCACGATTGCCGACTATTTCGGCGCCGCGCTGGTGACGCTCGGCGAAGTCATCCGCTGCGACTTCTCGGCCTATCCGAATGTGGAGCGCTGGCTTAACAACATGAAGAAGCTGCCAAGCTGGGGACCGGTCAACGAAGTGTTCCACGGCCTGGTCGCTTCGGTGAAAGAGCAGCCGTTCCACGCGATCTGAAAACAGAGGACAGACGACGGACGGCCGGTGACGAGGACGGAGATTTGATCCGTCCTCAGTCAACGGTGCTGCCTCGTCCGATAAACCCATGAGAATGAGCCGCGACCATATTCTGACCAGTCAAGCCGGGAGCCTGCCGCGTCCGGATGATCTGATTGAAGCAAACCGTGCGCGCGAAGCCGGCGAAACGACCGACGAGCGGCGTTATCAGGACACGCTGCAAGCCGCCGTAACCGAGGTGGTGCAGAAGCAAAAAGACATCGGCATCGACGTGCCGGGCGACGGCGAATTCGGCAAGTCGATGGGCCACAAGGTGAACTACCGGGCGTGGTGGAGCTATTGCTTCAATCGCCTCGGCGGTCTCGATCTTAGCGGACCCGGCTTGTATGAAGGCGCACCCAAACGAGCGCAGCCTGGCGAGGTCGTGCTCACAAGCTTCGCTGATCGGCGCGATCGCGCCAAGTTCTTGCAAGTTTATAAGGAGGAAGTGACGACCGGGCCGGCAATGGCCAAATGGCCGGTCTGCACCGGGCCGGTTACCTATCGAGGCCAGGAAGCAATCAAAGCCGATATCGCCCATTTCAAAACCGCGCTCAAGGCAAACGGAGTCGAAGAGGGCTTTATGACCTCGGTTGCTCCGGCCAGCGCCGCGCGGTTCAAGAACGTCTACTACAAGACCGACGAAGAGTTCATGTTCGCCGTCGGCGAAGCGATGCGCGAAGAATACAAAGCCATCGTCGACGCCGGCCTGATCCTCCAGCTCGACGATCCGGCGATTGCCGAGAACTGGGACATGATCAATCCCGAGCCGTCGGTTGAGGGCTATCAGAAGTTCACGATGGCCCGGATCGAGGCGCTTAATCATGCCATCAGGGGCCTGCCCGAAGACCGCATCCGATTCCATTTGTGTTGGGGAAGCTGGCATGGCCCGCATACCACCGACATTCCGATGCGCGACATTGTCGAGGTCATGCTGGCGGTGAAGTGTCAGGCCTATTCGTTCGAGGCCGGCAATGTGCGCCACGAGCACGAATGGACGGTTTGGGAGGACGTCAAACTCCCCGACGGCAAGATCATCCTGCCAGGCGTGGTCAGCCACGCCACCAACGTCGTGGAGCACCCGGAGCTGGTTGCGCAGCGCATTCTGCGTTTCACCAAGAGTGTCGGTCGAGAGCGTGTCATTGCCGCGACCGATTGCGGACTCGGCGGCCGGGTCCATCCGATGATCGCCTGGGCCAAGCTCGAAGCTCTCGCCCAGGGAGCGGCATTGGCGAGCCGTAAGCTCTGGGGCTGAGCACTCCGGGCGCAGGGAGAATCCCGCTCGTCGAGTTTGTTGATAAAGAAGATCGGCAGCAGTGGTGACCACCCCTCCCGCGAATGGGAGGGATGGTCTGACGGCGTCACTACGCGGCAAATCTTTGCGCGCGCATCCAAGCGCTGATCTCGCGCTCGGCCTCGGCCTTGCCGAAACCGTACCGTTCCCGCAGCCGGGCAGCCAATACCTCTCGCCGGCCGTTGATGCGCGTGACGTCCTCGTCGCTCAGCTTGATCCAGTTGTGCCGCAGCTCCCCTTTGAAGACGAGCCAGTTGGCTTCAATCTGATCCCAGTTCATCGTCATCTCCCTGCCAACGTTGGACGTGCGATCTTCCATTGCGCCTATGGACGCGCGCAATGTCAGCCATGGGATGCGGCCTGAATTCGACGACACCGGGGAGTTTCCAAGAAGAATCTTGGCGCCGTTCTGTCGGAGCGCGATTGTCAAATTAAAAACAGCCGTCGGAGATCGCCGGCACGCGCTCTCGCGCAAGCTGGTTGCAAATTGCTAAATAGCGGGAGCAAAACATCGGTCCTGATGTAGCTTGACGGCTTGAGCGCGCTCGCCGAAGAGACATTATGGCCCCTTCCGCCCCGCCCTTCGACGTTGGGCGTCTGTCCCGCGACATCCGCGCCGGCGACCGCACCGTGCTTTCGCGCGCCATTACGCTCATCGAGAGCAAACGCGCAGATCACCGCCGCGCTGCCGCCGCGCTGACCCAGGCGCTGCTCGCGGCGACCGGCAAGGCAGTGCGGGTTGGCATCACCGGCGCGCCGGGTGTCGGCAAATCCACAACCATCGATGCGCTCGGCAGCCTGCTGACGCGACAGGGCCACAAGGTGGCCGTGCTCGCCGTCGACCCGTCGTCGCGCCGCACCGGCGGATCGATTCTTGCCGACAAGACCCGCATGGCGCGGCTGGCCAACGATGCCAAAGCCTTCATCCGCCCCTCGCCCGCTTCCGGCACGCTCGGCGGCGTGGCGGCGAAAACGCGCGAGACCATGCTGTTGTGCGAGGCCGCGGGTTACGACGTCGTGCTGGTCGAAACCGTCGGCGTTGGTCAGTCGGAAATCGCGGTCGCGGACATGACCGATTTCTTTCTCGTTCTGATGTTGCCCGGCGCGGGTGATGAATTGCAGGGTTTAAAAAAAGGCGTCGTTGAGCTTGCCGACATGATCGCCGTCAACAAGGCCGACGGCGACAACATCGTCCGCGCCAAGGCGGCGGCGGCCGAATATCGCGCGGCGCTCCATATTCTCTCGCCGCGTTCGCCGAACTGGTCGCCACCGGTGGTCACCTATTCGGCACTGACCGGCGAAGGTATTGCCGATCTTTGGGCGAAAGTTCTCGACCATCGCAAACGTCTCACCGGGTCGGGCGAGCTTGCGGCCCGCCGCGGCGAGCAGCAGGTGAAATGGATGTGGTCGATGCTTGAAGAGCGGCTGTTCGCGCCGTTGCGCTCGGACCGGACGCTCAAAGCGGCACTGCCGCGGATCGAGGCCGAGGTCGCCGCAGGCAAGCTCGCGCCGGCAAGCGCGGTCGAGGAAATTGCCGGTATGCTCGAGCGCTGAAATGCGAGTCCTCATTACCGGCTTCGGCCCGTTCCCCGGCGCGCCGTTCAATCCCAGCGCCGCGCTGGTCAAGGCTCTTGCCCGACGACGGCGGCCAGCTCTCGCCGGGATCGTTCGCACCGCGCACATCTTTGCCACCACCTACGACGCGGTCGATCGTGATTTGCCGAAGCTGTTCGCGCAAAAGCCTGACATCATCCTCATGTTTGGCCTGGCCGGAAGCAGACGCCGCGTCTGCATCGAGACCCGGGCACGCAATGCAGTTTCGCTATTGTACCCGGATGCCAGCGGACAGCGTCCCCAACGCGGCATCATTGTTGCCGGCGGGCGAGCGCTCCGCGGCAACGCGCCGTTCGTGGCTTTGCTGGCCGCACTGCAGAATGCTGCAATTCCCACCCGCTTGTCGAGCGATGCCGGGCGATATTTGTGCAACTATTCCTATTGGCGCGCGCTGGAACGCGCCGGGCACGGACACCAGCTGGTTCAGTTCGTTCACATTCCGCGCGTCAGATTCGATCCGCGCCGCCGGCGCAAAACCCGTTCCGTCGCTTTTCGTCCGCTGGTTACAGCCACCGAAAAGCTTCTGGTCGCGCTTATCGCGGCGAAACGGCAGCGATTGCTTCGCTGACCCGCAGCGATCCGACCTCGATCCCGTTCCAATTGCGCAGTGTCGGCCGAGCAAAGCTCGCGATCATTGCACGCTCGGCATCGTCCAGCCGCACAAAGCGCCCGATCGAAGCCGCCATGATCGCTTCGGCGGCGCGGCCGGCGCCGTCATCGCATTTGATCGCGATACCGTATCCAAGATCCGGCAGCGCGGCGCAAAACACCCCTTCGGCACCGGTCTTCACCAACACGCGCGGGCCGAGGAGCCGCATGATTTCGGTGCAGAACCGGCCGGTGCCGGCAACGTACCACGGCTTTTGCGCGCACGCCGCCCGAAGCCGCGCCGCGGCTTTGGCGCGAACGGGCGTAAGACCATGACCAGTGCCAAACTTGGCGAAGGCGCGTGCGAGATTTGCCACCGATATGGCCCAGGTTGGAACCGAGCAACCGTCAACCGCGCGGTCATCGTCCGGCAGCGCGACACCGGTCAAATCCTCAAGCACGGCGCGCACCTGGCGTTGCACGGCATGCTCGGGCCGCCAATAGCCGAGATGATCCACACCCATCGCACAAGCGACGCACAGAAAGCCGGCGTGCTTGCCGGAACAATTGTTGTGCAGGGCGGACGGCGCGGCGCCGGCGCGCGCAAGAGCAAAAGCCGCGGTCTGCGAACTTGGCCAATGGGTCCCACACGCGAGCGCAGAAACGTCGAGGCCCGCGTGGCTCAACATCCGCGCTACGACTTCGACATGCGCCGGCTCGCCGCTGTGGGAGGCGCAGGCCAGTGCCAGCTCTTCATCACCAAACGCGTAGCGTTCGGCCGCGCCGCACTCCACGAGCGGCAACGCCTGCAATGGCTTGACCGCCGAACGCGGGAACACCGGTTTTGCGATGTCGCCGACGGCAAGCACCATCGCCCCGTCCGCATCGACGATCGCGACCGCGCCACGATGGCTGCTCTCAACCAGGCCGCCACGAAGCACTTCGACGAGAACCGGATTGCTCACTGTAAGGCATCGGAAAATCGCGGCGCGCGTTTTTGGACATTGGCCATAACCGCCTCGGTTTGGTTGGGCGATCCGATCAACTGCGCCTGTTCACGCGATTCGGCGAGCAGGCAAGCGGCGGCATCGGATCCTGCCGCGGCGATATTGCAGAGGCGCTTGGCCGCCCTGATTGCATCGGGATTCTTTTCGGCGATGTCGCGTGCCAGAGCCAGCGCTTCCGCGCGAGGATCGCCGCAGACACGGGTGGCGAAGCCGTAGCTTCGCGCCTCTTCGGCTGAAAATATCCGCCCGGTATAGGTGAGTTCGCGGATCACATCTTCGCGCGCCAGATGCCGCATCAAAATCGTGCCGCCCATGTCGGGTATCAGGCCCCATTTTATCTCCATGATCGACATCCGCGTGTCTTCGGCGACCAGGCGGACATCGGCGCCAAGGGCGAGCTGAAAGCCGCCACCGTAGGCCACGCCATGCACGGCCGCGATCACCGGAACGCCGAGCTCTCGCCAGCGCATCACCGCGTATTGGAAGCGATTGGACATTCCATGCGTCCGCGCTTCGAGATTGCGGATGCCGCCCTCATTCATCGCGGCGAAGCTGCCAAAATCGAGGCCGGCGCAGAACGCCCGCCCGTCGCCGGACAAGACGACAGCGCGGAGGCTTCGCTCCTCGCCTAGCCGGCTGCAAGTATTAATCAGCGCGTCGAACATCGCCGGGTCGAGCGCATTCATCTTGTCGGCACGCGACAGCCGAACGTCGGCGACACCGTCGGTCATGGTAACAGTAATCCGGTCGGCCATCGCCTCCCCCTAAACGACCGGCGTCAGGCCGGCATTCACGCTCGCAATGTCGCCCCGGGCCAAATTGCAGCCGCGGCGCGTTGGTATTGCGGCGGGTGAGTGACGTCACCGCCAAGCACTTGCGCCGCGTGCCAGCCCCAATGTGGATCGTCGAGGAAGGCGCGCGCCAGCGCCACCATGTCAGCCTGACCGCTGACTACGATCGCCTCGGCCTGCTTCGGATCTGCGATCATCCCGACGACTCGCGTTGCAATGGCGGCTTCGCACCGGATCTGGTCGGCGATCGCAACGTTGTAGCCGGGATCCCTTGGCACGCTGGCCTGCCCCTGTGTACTGACGCCACCGGATGACACATCGACGTAATCGAGGCCGGCGTCCTTCAGCGCCTTGGCGAGCGCAACCGCATCCGCCACGGTGAGGCCGCCGTCGAGCCAATCGCTTCCAGTAAGGCGAGCGCCAAACGCGGTCCCGCGTGGAACGACAGCGCGGACCGCGCCGGCGATTTCGAGCGGAAAGCGCATGCGGCCTTCAAGTGCGCCACCCCAACCGTCGTTGCGCGTGTTCGAAATCGGCGACACAAAGCCGTGCAGCAGATAGCCGTGCGCCAGATGCAGTTCAACGGCGTCAAAGCCGATGCGGACCGCACGCTTGGCCGCATCGACGAAGGCTGCGCGCACCCGCGCCATATCGTCCTCGGTCATGGCGCGCGGCATATGCCAGCCGGGGCCGAACGGAATCGCCGAGGGCGCGATCGTCGGCCATGGATCCTCGCCAGACGGCAATGCTTTGCCGCCTTCCCACGGCCGTTGTGCCGAAGCCTTGCGACCCGCATGGGAAAGCTGAATACCGAGTTTGGCGCTACCGATGCGCCGGCAGTGGGCCACGACCCGCTCGAGCGCTGCTTCGCAAGCATCGGAATAGAGGCCGAGGCAGCCGTGGGTAATTCGGCCGAAGCGTTCGACATGGGTCGCCTCGACGACGAGCAATCCAGCGCCGGAATTAGCCAGCATGCCGAGGTGAGTCATGTGCCAATCAGAAGCGACGCCGTCATTGGCGCTGTATTGGCACATCGGCGAAACCACGATGCGGTTCGGTAAATTGAGATCCGCCAGCCGCAGCGGCGAAAACAGAGCACTTGCCATGACGATCAAATAGTATGCACAGGCGATTTGGGAAGAAAGCAGGCGCCGAGCCGCCGCAATAAAGCCGGGCCCTATCTAGGCATCACCCAGTTCGATACCGGCAATTCTGGCCCATTGATCGCGGCTGCTGATCGCTTCGCGGATCGCATCAAGCAATTGTTCCGGCGTGTAGTAATGCTTCCATCGGCCGCTGTCGCGCAGCTCGAAAACATGAGCCCGGCGACGCTCCGCCAGCGCGAGCCATTTGCGCGCGAGACTGTCGTACGGGCTGGTTTGCCGTGCCGACATGATAAGACCAGAAATACCTGTCCGGGCGACGTCGGAAAAAAGGTTGTCGGGAACGCGTGCACGCAAGACACACGCTGTACGAGCCACCACAAATTCAGGTTGGAACTACAAATGCCGTGGAGGCGATCAAACGGCCGGCACACCGAATCACCCGCCGGAAGCCCCCGCTCACCCAAACTCAACGTCACCGGGAACGCGCTATCAGGCAACGAAAATGCAAGCCGCTACACGCCGGTCCTGTGCACCAACGCCAACTGATAAACTGATTCTGTTGATAAGTCCGGGGAAAAATAACGCTCACAGCCTCACGCGCAGAATCCGCGCTAATTCGCCGACAATGCCACGCCGGAATACCAGCACACAGACCACGAAAATTGCGCCTTGAATCACCAGCACCCATTGGCCGAACGGCGCCAGGTAATTTTGCATGGCGATAACGACAAAGGCTCCGACCACCGGACCAAATACCGTTCCGAGCCCGCCCAGCAGCGTCATGAGCAACACGTCCCCCGACATCGTCCAATGCACGTCGGTCAGCGACGCGAGCTGAAATACCAGGGCCTTTAACGAGCCGGCGACCCCGGCAAGTGTCGCGGACAAAACAAAGGCGGCCAGCTTGTAGCGTTCGGTCTTGTAACCGAGCGAGATCGCGCGCGGCTCGTTTTCGCGGATCGCCTTGAGCACTTCGCCGAATGGTGAATTGATAATCCGGTAGATGAGGAGAAAGCCGGCGAGAACGACGATGAGGACAAACGAATACATCGTCATTTCGGCATTGAGGTCTAAAACACCAAACAGGCGGCCGCGCGGCACGCCCTGGATGCCGTCTTCACCGCCGGTGAACTTCGCCTGCAGCGCGAAGAAGTACAGCATTTGCGACAAGGCCAGCGTGATCATGGCGAAATAGATGCCCTGCCGCCGAATGGCGATGATGCCGGTGATGTAGCCAAGGATCGCGGCGGTCACTGCGCCGATCAGTATTGCGATTTCGGGCGACTGCGGCGGAAAACCAATCACAAACCACATGGTGTGACCGAACCAATAAGGAATGCTGAGCGATCCGGTTTTGGCCGCATAGGCTGTAAGGTAACTGGCCCAGCCAAAGAACATGGCGTGGCCGAACGAGGCCAAGCCGACATAACCGATCAGGAGATTGAAGGCGCAGGCGAACAAAGCAAAGCACAGCGCCTTCATCAGAAAAACCGGGTAGACCAGAAACGGCGCCGCGATCAACAGCACGACCATCACCACGAACGCAACGCCGAGGCTGAGCGGCGTATCCCGATGACGCTGCAAAACCGGAGGGTCGAGAACGCGTTCCATCAGGCGTGCCGCCCAAACATTCCGGCCGGCCGAATCAGCAACACGATGGCCATGATGACGAAGATGACGGTGTTGGAGGCTTCCGGATAAAAGACTTTGGTCAGTCCTTCGACGATGCCGAGCAAAAACCCGGTGACAATCGCGCCCATGATCGAGCCCATGCCGCCGATTACAACCACGGCGAACACCACAATGATAAGATCAGAGCCCATCTGCGGCGAAACGTTGTAGATCGGCGCCGCCATGACACCCGCCAGCGCCGCAAGCCCGACGCCAAAGCCGTAAGTGAGGGTCACCATGCGCGGCACGTTGATGCCGAAGGCGCGGACCAGCACCGGATTTTCAGTGGCGGCGCGCAGATACGAGCCGAGCCGCGTGCGCTCGATGCCAAACCAAGTTGCAAAGCACACCACCAATGAGAGAACGATGACCCAGGCGCGATAGTTCGGGAGAAACATGAAACCAAGATTGCGGCCGCCCCGTAGCGCGTCCGGCACCTGATAAGGCAGACCGGACGAGCCATAATAGTTGCGGAACAGCCCCTCGATCACGAGCCCCAGCCCAAACGTGAGCAAAAGCCCGTAGAGCGGATCGAGTTTGCGCAAGTGCTGGAGAAAAACCCGCTCGATGACGATGCCGGTCGCACCGATCAAAATCGGAGCAATGATCAGCGCTTCCCAATAGCCGATGCCGATGTGCTGGAGCAGCAGATAAGCGGCGAACGCGCCCATCATGTACTGCGCGCCGTGAGTGAAATTGATGATGTTGAGCATACCGAAAATAACCGCGAGGCCAAGGCTCAACAGCGCGTAGAACGAGCCATTGATCAGGCCGAGCAGCAACTGCCCGAACAGTGCTTGCGAAGGAATGCCGAAAATCTCGAACATCCGTCCCCCCTACCCTCCCCCGGCGCAGTGAGGGTCGATTACCTCTGGGTCGCTGCGGAGCAAGCTACCCGCCAAGCTTTGATCTTCGAACTTCCCCCGGCGCGCCCAACGCTAAAGCATCATCCGCTCACCAGCGGACAGCCGCCGTCTTTGAGCGGACGGAACGCCTCGGCGGCCGGAATGGTGGCACGGACTTTGTAGTCATCACCCGGATATTTCGATTCCTCGGGCTTCTTCACCTCGAACAAATACGCATTGTGCAGCTTGCGGCCGTCGGCACGGACCGAGCCTTTACCGAACAACGGATCGTCAGTCGGTATTTCTTTCATCTTGGCGACGACCGCTCGGCCATCAGCGCCGCTCTTGAGCGCCTCGACTGCCTTCAGATAGTGGATGACAGACGAGTAAACGCCGGCCGGCACCATGCTCGGGAATTTCCCGGGCCGGGCGACCTGCCACCGCTTGGTGAAAGCGCGATTGGCCTCGGTCATATCCCAGTACCAGGTCTCGGTCAGCACCAGCCCTTGCGCGACTTTCAGCCCGAGCGCCTGAACGTCATTGATGAACATGAGCAGACCGGCGAAATGCTGGCCGCCCGCGGTGATGCCGAATTCGGCACCCTGCTTGATGGCATTGACGGTGTCGCCGCCGGCATTAGCAAGCCCGATGATTTTCGCTTTTGACGCCTGCGCTTGCAGCAAAAACGAGGAGAAATCGCTGGTATTGATCGGATGCAGCGCTTGCCCCAGCACCTTGCCGCCGTTCTTCTGTACGACTGCCGCGGTGTCGCGTTCGAGGGCGTGACCGAAAGCATAGTCGGACGTCAGAAAGAACCAGGTGTCGCCGCCAGTCTTGACCAGCGCTTTGCCGGTGCCGTTTGCGAGCATCCACGTGTCATAGGTCCACTGGATTGTGTTCGGTGAACATTTCGGTCCGGTCAGATCCGAGCTTGCCGGTCCCGAGCCGAGGAAAACTTTGTTTTTCTCGCGCGTCACGTCGCTGACCGCAAGCGCGACGCTCGAGGTCGGCACATCGACAATGACGTCGACATGGTCGACGTCATACCATTGCCGGGCAATGCCGGCCCCGACGTCGGGTTTGTTCTGATGGTCGGCGCTGACGACCTCGACTTTCATTCCGTGCGCGGCCGGATTGAAATCTTCGACCGCGAGCTTTGCGGCAGCGACTGAACCCGCCCCAGTGATATCCGAATAGAGACTGGACATGTCGGTGAGGACGCCGATCTTGACGGACACG
>Ga0335083_10005010_pt1 | contig 16794 bp, 15 predicted proteins | sample Lox_Sample_42_FD_206716 | JGI IMG/M metagenome (GOLD analysis project Ga0335083, IMG submission 206716) | Soil microbial communities from Loxahatchee National Wildlife Refuge, Florida, United States - Lox_Sample_4.2 | ecosystem: Environmental > Terrestrial > Soil > Wetlands | place: USA... | reverse complement strand
TGGCGGAACGGCCCGCGCTCCATCCGCACCGCCAGCCATTCGGGCCGCCGCTTGGGGTTGCGCGTGACGAGGTGGAACTGCAGGCCGTGGTAGTTCACCGCTATCTCCGCCGCGACGACGTTCTCGTCGCGGGACAGGATCGTCGCACCCGAGCACCAGGGCAGGAAGTCCGGGTAGTGCTCGGCGGCCTCGATCAGATCGAACATGCTTTCGGCGGAGAAGCCCACGAGCGCCGATTTGCGGACTTCCATCGTTCGCGTCCCTGCAAGAAGAGTCGTCCGCGAATGACGATAATCTAAGCGGCGCTCTTGGGAAAGCGCTTGACGCAGGTCAAGCGGCCGGAATTCCGCCCCCCGATGAGCGTTGCCGCAAAAATCTCCTTGATCCACGTCAACCCCGGGAAGGTGCGCCCGTGCGAACTTCGCAGTAGCGGGCAGCTTAACTTACCCGCGGCGGAAAAAGATGCGAACCACCATGCGCGCCGTGTTGTGCGCCCTCGCGGGGACCGCAGCGCTCCTGCTGGCGCCATGGGCCGATGGGGCCGGCCCGAACGACACGTGCCTTGCCTGCCACGGGGATGCCTCGGCCAAGGCGGCGAGCGGCAAGTCCGTCGCCGTGGACCCGGCCGTCTTCAGCGGCTCGGTCCACGGCTCGCTCAATCTGCCTTGCACCGGCTGCCACACGGATGTTTCCGCCGACAAGATTCCGCACGGCCCGCAGAAGCCCGTGGAGTGCGCGACCTGTCACGACAAGGCGGCGCAGCAGTACAAGTCGACCATCCACGGCCTCGCACGCGCGCAGGGCAACGCGGTGGCCGCCACCTGCGCCAATTGCCACGGCACGCACGACATCAAGCGCGTGGCCGACGCCGGATCCAAGGTCAGCCGCGCGAACCTCGAGGCTACCTGCGGCGCCTGCCACGGCAACACGGACGTGATTCGGCGGGCGAATCTGCCCGGCGGCAACGTCGTTGCGATGTATCACGACAGCATCCACGGCCGAGCCCTGAACCAGAAGACGTCGGCCAAGGACGCCGTCCCGGTGTGCACCACGTGCCACGGCGCGCACGACATGCGGCCGAGGGCCGACCCGCAAAGCCGCGTGGCGCGGGCGAATATTCCGGACACCTGCGGCGGCTGCCACATGAACGTGAAGGCCAGATGGGAGCAGAGCCAGCACGGCAAGCTGCGCCAGGCGCACGTCATGCAGGCGCCGGGCTGCACCGACTGCCACAGCGCGCATTCGATCCAGCGGCACGACCTCGATCAGTGGAAGCTCGCGGCGATCACCGCCTGCGGCACATGCCACGCCGACCGCCTCGACACGTATCGCGACACCTTCCACGGCCAGGTGACGCGGCTCGGGGATGCGCGCGTCGCGACCTGCGACAGCTGCCACGGCGCGCACGAGGTGCTGCCCGAGAGCGACCCGATGTCGCGGGTGTCCGCGCAGAACCGGCTCGCAACCTGCCAGGGCTGCCACCCGAAGGCCAATGCGAACTTCGTCCAGTATGACCCGCATCCGAACCGCCACGTGCGCGAAGCCGGGATGCTGCTGTTCTACACGGGCAAGTTCATGGATCTCCTGCTGCTCGGCGTGTTCGCGTTCTTCGGCCTGCACACCGTGCTGTGGTTCTACCGCTCGCTCAAAGTAGTGCGGGAGCAGCGCGCGAAGGCGCGCGCGGTCCCGCCTTCGGAGAATTCCTGATGGCCACGCCTGCCGTCGCCGCCCGCAGAGCGTTGCGCAGCGCAGCATCGCGCTACTACGTCCGCTTCGACCGCATCGACCGCACGATGCACGCGTTCCTGATGATCACGTTCATCGGCTGCGCGCTCACCGGGGTTCCGCTCCTCGAGGCGGATCACGCGTGGGCGCGGGCGCTGGCCGGGATGCTGGGCGGCATCCGCACCGCCGGCATCATCCACCGCGTCTGCGCGGCGGTGATGATCGTGGTGTTCGTGGCGCACGTCGCGCGCGTCTTCCTGACCGCGCTGCGCCGCCGCAACTGGCTCGAGCTCGTGTGGAGCTCGACTTCGATGGTGCCCAATCTCAAGGACGGCCGCGACATCGTCGCGCACGTGAAATGGTTCCTCGGCAAGGGAGAGCGGCCGCGATTCGACCGCTATACCTACTGGGAGAAGTTCGACTACTGGGCGGTGTTCTGGGGCATGTTCATCATCGGGGGCTCGGGTCTCCTGCTCTGGTTCCCGTTCTTCTTTTCCCTGTTCCTGCCCGGCTGGGTGTTCAACATCGCCACGCTCGTGCACGGCGAGGAGGCATTGCTGGCGGTCGGCTTCATCTTCACGATCCACTTCTTCAACGGGCACGTGCGCCCCGAGAAGTTCCCGATGGACCCGGTGATCTTCACCGGGCGCATCAGCGAGCACGAGATGAAAGAGGAGCGCGGCGAGGAGTACGACCGCCTCGCCCGTGGGGGACGCCTGTCCGCCGTCGAGGCGTCGCCGCCGTCGCCCGGCGTGCTCGCCTTCGGCTACGTGATCGGCGGCACCGCCGTCATTCTTGGTATCGCCACCATCGTGCTGATCGTCGGCAGCGTGCTGCTCTGACACGGCCGGCCCGCAATCCGGTACGCTTACGGCTCGAATGCGAACGCCGCGCGCGGCAAGGGAGAGAAGCGCTGTATGAATATCCGTATCGGTAAGCGTACCCTCGTGGCCGGCGCGGTGACGACCATCGTCGTCGCGGCCATCGCGCTCGCGGTCCTGGGCGCGGCGGGCATCGTGGCCTGGGAATACTCCAACAGCGACGCGTTCTGCGCCAACGTGTGCCACTCGGTGCACCCGGAGGAGTCCGTGGCGCACGCGCAGTCGGTGCACGCGCGCGTGCAGTGCGTGGAGTGCCACATGGGACGGTTGTCGACGCTGCACCTCATGGCGCTCAAGCCCACGCACGTCAAGGAACTGTGGGGCATGATCGCCGGCTACGAGCGGCCGCTGCACTCGAGCACCCTGCGCCCGGCGCGCGAGAACTGCGAGGGCTGCCATTGGCCGCAGTCCGAGCACCGTGACTCAGTCGCGATCAACAAGCGCTTCGGCACGGATCCGAAGAGCACCGAGACGGACTACCGGCTCGTCCTGCACACGACGGCAGGTGTGGAGCGCGAGACCCCGTGGAAGGTCACCGGCATTCACTGGCACGTCGCCAACGACGTCGAGTTCGTCACTACGGACGACCAGGCGCGCACCATTCCCTGGGTGCAGATCCGCAAGCCGGACGGCACCAAGGTCACCTACATCGACAAGGATTCGAAGCTGAGTGCGGCGGAGCTTGCCAAGCTGCCGGCGCGGCGCATCGAGTGCTACAACTGCCACAACGCGGTCGGGCACCCGTTCCCGAACCCGGCGGATCTCGTGGACGACGCGATGGTGAGCGGCGCCATCGACCGCTCGCTGCCCGACGCCAAGGCGCGCGCCATTGCACTGATCAACCAATCCGTCAACGTGCACGGCAACGTGGACGAGCGCGCGGCCCTCATCGACAAGCTCATCGCCGCCAACCGCGCAGCGACTTCGGTCCCGGCGGACAAGGCCGAGGCGGAGGCGAAGTTCGAGAAGGCGATGAAGGACATCCTGCTGCGCTCGACGTTCTCCACGAAGGACGTCACCTGGCAGTCGTTCCCCAACCACCTGGGCCATCGCGACACGCCGGGCTGCTTCCGCTGCCACGACGGCAAGCACTTCGATGCCAAGGGCGAGGCGATCCGTCTACAATGCACGCTCTGCCACGCGCTGCCGCAGGCCCAGATCGAGAACAACGGCGGCAGCGTGGCCTCGACCATCGTCGCCGGCGTGACGCCGCCGGACAGCCACAACGAGCCCAACTTCATGCACGAGCATCGCCTCAAGGCCGACAAGAGCTGCGAGATGTGTCACGGTCCGATCAAGTTCGGGCGGGACGGCGGGAACTTCTGCGCCAACCCGGCCTGCCACGGCCGGACCTGGCCGGGCGTGAACCTGAACGTCGGTCCGACCTGAGAAGGAGCACGAGCACCCGCGAACGCCGGCGCGTTCGCTTTGCGGCAGGGGGAAGAAACGACGGCACGCCGGGGCCGCACACACTGGAGGCAGGATGAAGACGATTTTGGCGGTGGGCGCGGCAGCGGTCGCGCTGGGAATCGCCGGCGCGGCGCAAGCGCAGGCCAAGGCCGACGACCTCATGAAGGCCAACGGCTGCTTGAACTGTCACGCCGTCGACACGAAGAAGGTCGGCCCCTCGTTCAAGGACATCGCGGCCAAGTTCAAGGGCAAGGCGGATGCCGAGAAGACGCTCGTCGCGCAGCTCAAGGACGGCAAGGGCCATCCGCAGATCAAGGCGTCGGAAGGCGACATCACCACGATGGTGAAGTTCGTACTCGCGCAATAGCGACGTCCGCAAGTTTCGCGACAGATCCTGCGCGAAGCTTGCGGCCGTATCTGCTATTCGCGGCGGTCGACGAGGCGGCGTAGCGCCGCGGAATCGAGCAGCTTCACCGCGCGCCCCTGCACCTGGATGAGCCCGCTCTCCTGCAGGCTCGAGAAGAGCCGGCTCACCGTCTCGAGCTTGAGCCCGAGGTAGCTCGCGATCTCCTCGCGGGTCATGCGCAGCACGAACTCGCGCGCGGAGTAGCCGCGGGTCTGGTAGCGCTCGGCGACGTTGAGCAGGAAGAGGGCGAGGCGCTCCTCGGCGGAGCGGCTGCCGAGCAGCAGCATCATGGCATGCTCGCGCGTGAGGTCGCGCGACAGGATGCGCAGCAGGTTGCGGCGCAAGGTCGGGATCTCGGCGCTCAGGCGGTCGATCGGCCCGAACGGCAGCACGCACACCTCGCTGTCCTCGAGCGCGGCTGCCTGGCACGTGTAGCGGTCGTCGCCGATGCCGTCGAGGCCGATGATTTCGCCCGCGAGGTGATAGCCCGCCACCTGCTCGCGGCCGTCCTCGGCGAGCACGATGGTCTTGAAGGTTCCGATGCGGATCGCATAGAGTGCCGTGAAGCGGTCGCCGGGGCGGTACAGCATCCCTTTGCGCCGCACGCGGATCCTGGTCGTCACCACCTCGTCTAGGCGGTGCATGCCCGCTTCGTCGAGGCCGAGCGGAAGGCAGAGCGTACGCAGGCCGCAGGTCCCGCAGTGCGAGCGCAGCTCATGCAGCGCTACAACGCCCTGGCAAGTGTTGGGCTGCGCGGGAACTGCGTCGCGCATCCAGGGTATCGGATGTGTCGGGCCTCCAACCATTTCGAGCAATGTCCCATCGAGCCAGCTTAACGAGCATCGCCGCGTCGTTTTACATGCGGTGCGTTCAACTGCACTCATTCTCGGCATCGACCCATTGGGGTGCATTGACAAATATCATGCATGCTGCGCTGCAGCATGCAATGGGTTGCGCTGGATCAAGCCGCGGGATAGGCACGCCCGAGGCAATCCACGAATTCGCGGTATTGCAGCGGGGGTAGGCGGTCGATCCCGGCGGCGGCAGCGCGGCCGCCGCCGTTGCCGAACCCCCGGCAGAGCGCGTCGGCGCCGAGCGGACGGGCCCGCGGCGCACGCACGCTGACCTCGTACGCGCCGTCGTCGCGCATCGTCAGCACCGCGTGCGCGAGGCGCGGATGCGCGTTCGCGATCTCGTTGCCGAAGATGCCGCGCACGCGCCGCGTCCACGGTGCGTTCGGAAGTACGTAGACGAGCGCGCCGGGCAGCACGTCCGCGGGACGCGCCTGCCGCGCGAGCGCGAGATCGCGGCGGCGCGCCTCGTCGATCGCCGCGTAGGCCGCGTCCGCCGCGACGAAGCGCAGCGGGTCTGCGCAGCGGACGAGCGTACGCGCGAGCTCGTCGGGACGCACCAGCGCGTCCTCGATGCGGTCGCTGTAGCTGTTGTAGGTCATGCAGTCGCCCAGGTCCTTGAGCGCATCCAGCGCGCCGCTGAGAAGCGGCAGCGAAGCCGCGAGCTCGAAGGCCTCGTCGATCAGGTTGTCGCCGAACGCGGCCACCACGGCCCAGATGCGCTGCCGGCCCGCGAGGTGGCGGTCCACGAGCATGCCCGTGCACACGCCGGGCGAGGTGTCGATGTGCGCGACAAGCTGCGCCGGCAGCGGGCCGTCGCCGGCGTAGTGGTGGTCGAAGTACTCGACGATCGCGCCGCGCGCGATGAGCCGCTCGATCGGCTCGCGGTTCGCCGCGAGCGAGACGTCGAGCACGGTCACGCTATCCCCCGCCGACGCCGCGACGCGCTCGACGAGGCGTATGTCGCGCTTGGTGCCGGTCACGAGCACCGAGTCGAGCGGATGGGTGAGGCGCAACTGAACGAGGGAGCTGATCCCGTCGGCGTCGCCGTTGAACGCGTCGAAGTACGCCATGCACCCGCGATGCTACGCCGGCGCGCGCTCCTCGGGCGGGCGCACGTGTCGAAAGCGGGCGAGCAGCAGCAGGTCGTAGGTGATCTTGATGCCGCCGGCGAGCACGAGCGGCCAGCCGAAGGCGGACCCTGCGAGCAGGTAGCCCGCGAGGAACGGGCTTGCGGCCGAGGCGAGGCTGCGCGGCACGGCGGTGATGCTCGCGGCCGCGGGCCGCTCCTCCGGCGTCACGATCGCCATCACGTACGAGCTGCGCGTCGGCACGTCCATCTGCGACAGCAGGCTGCGCACGCAAAGCAGCGCGACCACCACGCCCAAGCTCGGCATGAACGGAATCGCCACCAGGCACAGGTTCGCGGGCAGGTGCGTGAAGACCATCGTGTTCACGAGCCCGATGCGGTTCGCGACGCGGACCGCGACCAGGTACGACAGCGCGCTCAGGATTCCGGTGGCGAAGAAGATCGTGCCCGCGGTCGCCAGCGACAGGCCGAAGCGCTGGTAGAGCCACAGCGCAACCAGCGACTGCACGATGAAGCCGCCGCCGAATGCGTCGAGGCTGAACAGCGCCGCGAGCGTGAGCACCGCGCGGCGCGACGTCGTGAGCGGGGCGGTCGGCTGCGCCCCCGTAGTCGGCGCGGCCGGAAGGCCGCGGTAGGCCGCCGCGGCGGCCACCCCCAGGGCCGCATAAGCAACGAACATCGCGGCGAGGCAGGCTCGCGTCGACCACCCGGTCAGGCTCGCGAGCAGCGCGGGCGCGCCAGCCGCGAGCGAGCCCAGCGCCGCGACAAGCGTACCGACGAGCGCGTAGCGCGCGAACACTCCGGTGCGATGGCGGTCGTCGACCACGCGCGCCAGCACCGCGTGCTCCATCGGCAGGAACACGCTCACGTCGCCGCTCGAGGGATTGAGCGTACCGATGATCGCGATCAGGACGAGCGGCCAGAATTGCGTCAGGGTAGCGAAGCCGATGCCGGTCGCCACCATGAGCGCGGCCGCCGCGAGCAGCAGCGTACGGTAGTGACAGCGGTGCGCGGTGAGGCCCACCGCCAGGGTCATCGCGCCCGACCCCAGGAGCGTCGCGGACGCGATGATGCCGACCGTCACGCTGTCGTACCCGAGCTCGAGCAGGTACAGCGGCAGCAGCAGGCTCACGAAGCCGTCGCCGAAGGCGCGCAGGGCGCGGGCGACGAGAAGGCGGTTGACGCAGGCGGTGTCCATGATGTCCTCCTCGGCAGATTTGGACGGGACACCGTCTCGGCCGCCCGCAACGAGCGACCCCCGGGAAGTCTGCGGATCCCGGCAGCTTCGATTGTAGCAGCGGCCGAAAATCGGGAGAGCGAGGCCGCATGCAATTCTGTGCTAGCGTCCGCGTCACACCCCAAAGGAGGCACCATGACCAACCACGTCTACAAGCTGCTCGAGCTCACGGGCTCGTCGAGCACCACGATCGAGGATGCGGTCGCCAATGCCATCACCAAAGCGGCCCAGACGATGCGCAACATGCACTGGTTCCAGGTGATCGACACCCGGGGCCAGATCGTCGACGGCAAGGTCGCCTACTGGCAGGTGACGATCAAGATCGGTTTCACGCTGGAGGACTAGCGCGGCGGCGGGTTTGCCGACACGCCGCGCGTCGCAAGGGTTCCCCGGCGCGGCCGTTGGCCTTACCATTGCGCTTCGCCAGAAAGCCGCCGCAGAGACCGCGGCACACCGGAGGACGCATCATGGATTTGCAGACCGCGCCGCGCCCGCGCCGCGCCAACGCGCTGGCCGTGCATTCGCTGCAGCGCTTCGTGTTCAGCGTGCCCGATCTCGCGGAGGCCGCGAAGTTCTACCGCACGTTCGGCCTCGACGTGCGCGAGATCGGCGGTCGCCTGGACCTCTACACGTTCGGCCATCCGCACCGCTGGGGATCGATCTACCGCCGCAGCGGCGGCAAGCGCCTCGAGTACGTGGCCTTCGGCGCCTATTCCGACGACTACGACGCGATCCTGCGCAGGCTGGGCAGCCTGCGTGTCGCCGCGGCGCGTCCGCACCCGCTCGCCGACGACGAAGGCGCGTGGATCACCGATCCGGAGGGCATCGCGGTCGAGATCGTGCGCGCGGACAACGTCGCCTGGGACGGCAAGCGCGACCGCGTCCCCGAGCACCCGCACGGCATCGCCGCGGCGCCGCCGCGCTCGAAGGCCCTAGGCACGACGCATCCCACGCGCCTGTCGCACGTCCTCATGTTCAGCTCCGACGTGATGCGCTCGGTGCGGTTCTACGCCGACGCGCTCGGCCTGCGGCTGTCCGACCACTCGGGCGAGGTCATCGCCTTCCTGCACGCCGCGCACGGCAGCGACCATCACATGCTCGCGTTCGCGAAATCGGACGGCCCGGGCCTGCATCATTCGTCGTGGGACGTGCCGGGCATCGACGCCGTCGGCGTCGGCATGGAGCAGATGGCAGCGCAGGGCTACACGGAAGGATGGGGCGTGGGCCGCCACGTCATCGGGTCGAACTACTTCCGCTACGTGCGCGACCCGTGGGGCAGCTTCTCCGAATACTCCTCGGGCATCGACTACATCCCGGCCGACGTCGAATGGAAGGTCGCCGACCATCCGCCCGAGGATTCGTTCTATGTCTGGGGACCGCCGCCGCCCGACTACTTCATCGTCAACCACGAAAGCGCGGTCCGACGCGCCGCCTGAACCGGCGGGCCCTGAAGGGGGAGTCATGAACATCGTTCGCCGCGCCGCGATCGGCGCTATCGTCGCAGTGTCGCTCGCCGGGCTCTCGCTGGCGCAGACGCCGTCCGGCACGCCCATCAAGATCGGCAGCACGCTCGCCCTCACGGGCCCGCTCGCCTCCACGGGCCTCGTGCACCAGCTCGTCGGCGAGATCTACGTCGCCGACCTCAACAAGCGCGGCGGGCTTCTCGGGCGTCCCGTCGAATGGATCGTGAAGGACGACCAGTCCAAGCCCGAGCTCGCACGCACGCTCTACGAGCAGCTTCTCACGGTCGACAAGGTCGATCTGCTGATGGGGCCGTACGCAACGGGCGCCATCCTCTCCGCCATGGGCGTCGCGGAGCGCTACAACAAGATGCTCATCCACCACACCTTCGGCATCCCGAGCCTCGCCAAGTACGGCGGGCAGTTCCCGGCGTGGTCGCTCGGCCCCGATCCCGGCAACACCTTCAACAACACGCTGCACGACGCGCTCGCCGCGCAGCCGAACCCCCCGAAGACCATCGCGATCGTGACGAGCAAGTTCCCTTCGATTCATTTCATGGCGGTCGCCGAGCGCGAGGTCGCGAAAAAGCGCGGCCTGAACGAGGTATTGTTCCTCGAGTGGGAGTTCGGCAACCGCGACTACGGCCCGATCGCGGCGCGCATCAAGGACGCGAACCCCGACTTCCTCTACGTAGGCGCCATCGGCCTGGAGGGCAACCAGCTCCTCGAGGCGCTGAAGAAGATCGACTACACGCCGAAGTATCACTTCTACATGTATCCCGCGCCGGGTCCGATGGTGACGGCGCCCGAAGGCAAGAACGCGCTCGCAGCCACGATGTTCGAGGAGCACAAGCCGTTCCTCGACAATCCGGGCGCCGCGGCCTTCGTAAAGGCATTCGACGAGCGTGCGGCCAAGGCAGGAATCACTTATCCGCACGTCGAGACGCAGGCCGCGGCCTCGTGGACCGCGTGGCAGATGCTGGAAGCGGCGGTGACCGCGACCAAGTCGCTCGACGACAAGGTGCTGATCGACTGGCTGAAGAAGAACAAGGTCGACACGATCCAGGGCAAGCTGCACTTCGACGGTCCGTCCAATTACGGCGACGACCTCATGCGCGTGAAGCAGGTGCAGAACGGCAGCTGGGTCGTGGTGTGGCCGAAGTCGGTGGCGGCCCCGGGCGCATCGCTCATGGCGCCTTGATGCCGTGAGCTTGCCGAGCGCGACGCTCTTATCGCAGTCGGTCCTCTCCGGCCTTTTCATCGGCGCGCTGTACGGGCTCCTGGGCCTGGGCTTGAGCCTGTCCTGGGGCCTGCTGCGCGAGATCAACCTCGCGCATTTCGCGCTCGCGTTCCTCGCCGCGTATCTGTGCTACCAGCTATCCAGCGCGGGCATGGACCCGCTCGCCACGCTGTTCGTGATCGTGCCGGCGTTCGCGCTGCTCGGGGTCGCGATGCAGTGGGTATTCGCGCGTTTTCGCATCGGCGCCTTCAACTCGCTGCTCGTCACGTTCGGTCTCACGGTGATCGTCGAGGCCGTGATCCAGGGCATCTGGACCGCCGACTTCCGCAAGCTCGACTCCGCCTATTCCAGCGCGAAGTTCAAGGTGGGCGCGCTTTATTTCCCGGTGCCGGAGCTCATCACCCTCGCCGCCGCGCTGGCGCTCGCATCGGCGATCTACGCCATGCTGCGCTACACGGACCTGGGCCGCGCGCTTCGTGCCAGCGCCGAGGATGGCCCCATCGCGGCCGCGTTCGGCATCAACGAGAAGGCGCTCTCGCTCGCGCTGTCCGGCCTGTGCGCCGCGCTGGCGGGCGTGGCGGGCGTGTGCATCGCGCTCACGTACACGCTTGCCCCGGCGCAAATCTACGCCTGGATCGGGGTCGTGTTCGCCACCGTGATGCTGGGGGGCCTCGGCAGCGCCATCGGGCCGATCGTCGCCGGCATCCTCATCGGTGTCAGCGAGTCGGTCACGATGGCCGTGACCTCGCCGGCGTGGGCGCCGCTCGTCTCGTTCTCGCTGCTCATCGTCGTGCTCCTCGCCAGGCCGGGCGTTTCCAAGTAGATGAAGCGGGCCGCTGCCGCGATCCTGCTCGCGGGCGGCGCGCTCGCGCTCCTGCCGTGGGCCGGGCTGCCGCTGTTCTACGAGTCGTTCCTCTACCTCGTGTTCCACTGGGTCGTGCTCGCGACCTCGTGGAATATCCTGTCCGGCTACTCGGGCTACTTCTCCTTCGGCCATGGCGCGTTCTTCGGCGCGGGGATGTACACGACGGCGGTGCTCGCGACGCGCTTCGACTGGCCGTTCCTGTGGACGCTTCCGGTCGCGGCGCTGGTCGCCGCGCTCATGGGGATCGCGCTCGGCGCGATCGTGTTCCGCGTGCGGCGCGTGCGCGGCGAGCTCTTCGCGCTCGTCACGCTCGCCTTTACGTTCGTGGTGGGAACGATCGTGCTCAACACGCCGATCGACGGCGGCCCGGGCATCGCTCTTTCCGGCGTCGCGGTGCCCAGGCTTGGGCCGTCGGCCTCCTCGTCGTTCTACCTCCTCGCGCTGATGCTGATGACGGTGACGCTGCTCGCGGCCCACGCGATCGCGCGCTCGAAGCTCGGAACGGGGCTCTTCGCGATCCACGACGACGAGGACGTCGCCGAGGTCCTCGGCGTTCCGACGTTCCGCTGCAAGCTCGCGGCCTTCGCGATCTCGTGCGCCTTCGCCGGCGCGGCAGGCGGAGTGCAGGCGCTGTTCGTGTCCTACGTGACGGTCGGCGAGACGTTCTCGATCACGGTCCCGCTTTCCGTCGTGCTCATGAGCGTGCTCGGCGGGACCCGGCACTGGGCCGGGCCCGCGGTCGGGGCCGCGCTCGTCACCGGCCTGCTGTACGCGTTCACCACCGGCGACCACATGCTGCTCGGCAAGGCGGTCTTCGGCGCCGTGCTCATCGCCGCGATCCTGTTCATGCCCGACGGCGTGCTCGGCCTCTCGTTCCGGCGCCGCCCGCCGATCGACTACGCGGCCGGCCACGCGCGCGAGATCCGTGCGGTGCGGGCGCCGCTCACCGTCGGAAGCCCGCTGCTGGCCGCGAGCGGCGTGCGCAAGGCCTTCGCCGGCGTGCAGGCGCTCGACGGCGTGAGCTTGACGGTGCGCGAGGGCGAGATCCTGGCGCTGCTCGGTCCCAACGGCTCGGGCAAGTCGACCTTCATCAATGTGGTCAGCGGGCACTACAAGCCCGATGCAGGGTCCATCCGCTTCGCCGGCGCCGAGGTCGCCGGACGGGACGCGCACCGTATCGCGCGCGCCGGGCTCGCCCGCACGTACCAAATCCCGCGGCCGTTCGGCCACTTGAGCGTGCTCGCCAACGTGGCGCTGCCCGCGATGTTCGGCGCGGCCTCGCTCGACGCCGCCGATGCGCGGCGCGAGGCCCACCGCTGGCTCGAATTCACCGGGCTCGCGCCGTTCGCTCGTGCGTTTCCCGGCGACCTCAACCTGCACCAGCGAAAGTTCCTCGAGCTCGCCCGCGCGCTCGCGAGCCGGCCGCGCCTGGTGCTCCTCGACGAGGTGCTGTCGGGGTTGACGCCGGGGGAGATCAACGGCGCGGTCGAGCTGATACGCGCCATCCGCGACCAGGGGGCGACCATCGTCTTCGTCGAGCACGTGATGCGCGCCGTGCTCGCGCTCTCCGACCGGCTCGTGGTGCTGGATCACGGCGTCGTGCTCGCCGAGGGCAGCGCGGCGTCCGTCCTCGCCAATCCCGACGTCGTGACCGCCTTCCTCGGAGCGCCGCATGCTTGAGCTCAAGGACGTCGAGGTGCGCTACGGCGCGGCCGCCGCACTGCGCGGCGTGTCGCTCACCGTCGGCGCGGGCGAGCTCGTATGCGTCGTGGGTCCGAACGGCGCCGGCAAGACGACGCTCATCAACGCGATCGCCGGGCTGCACACCGTGGCGGCGGGAACGATGACCATCGACGGACGCGACCTCGCGCGCCTCGCTCCGCATCGCTTCTGCGACGAGGGCATCGCGATCGTGCCGGAGGGGCGCCGCCTGTTCACCGCCATGAGCGTGCGCGAGAACCTCACGCTCGGCAGCTACCGCGCAGTCGCAAAGCGTGCGCGCCTCGATTCGATCGAGCGCGTGTGCGCGCTCTTTCCCGCGGTCGCCGAGAAGCTCGAAGCAAGGGCTGGAGCACTGTCCGGCGGCCAGCAGCAGATGGTGGCGATCGCGCGGGCGCTCATGGCGCAGCCGAAGCTCCTGCTCCTCGACGAGCCGTCGCTCGGGCTGTCGCCGCTCGTCGTGCAGGCGATGTTCGCGATGATCGAGAAGATTCACGCCGAGGGTGTCGCCGTGCTGCTGGTCGAGCAGAACGTGGCGCTTGCGCTGGCCCTCGCCGACCGCGCGTACGTGCTGGAGGAGGGCGTCATCGTGGCGTGCGACACGCCCGACGCCTTGCGCCAGCAGCCGCACATCCGGCGCGCCTACCTCGGCCTCACCGCCGACGGATAATGCCCGGCATGCCGAGCGAGAAGGACTACCTGCGCGTCATCGCGCACGGCCTGCCGGACATGCCCGGCAAGCGCAAGCGCGTGGCGATCGTCGGCGCGGGCATGGCGGGGCTCACGGCGGCCTCCGCGCTCTTGCGCGCCGGTCACGATCCGATCGTCCTCGAGGCGAAGCAGCGCGTCGGCGGCCGCGTGTGCACCCTGCGCGAGCCGTTCACGCACGGCCTGTACGCGGAGGTCGGCGCGATGCGCATCCCGCGCTCGCACAAGCTCACGCTCGCCTACGTCGACAAGTTCGGGCTCGCCACCCACGACTTCACGATGGACAACCCGGAAGGCTGGTGCCACCTGTTCGGCCGCAAGCACCGCTTCCGCGAGATCGAGGCGAAGCCGCATCTTGTCGGCGCCCACCTGCCCGAGAAGGAGCGGGGCGCCACGTGCACGGCGATGTGGCAGCGTGCGCTTCGGCCCTTTGTCGACCGCCTCGCGGCGGTCGGCGACGACGCGTGGCCCGAGATCGTCGGCAAGTACGACTCGTACTCGACGCGCGAATTCCTAGAGGAGATCGGCTGGTCGGAGGCGGCGATCGAGCTCTTCGGGCTCCTCATGAACCAGGAATCGCTCATGAGCACCTCGTTCCTCGAGCTGCTGCGCGAGGAGGTCGGCCACTTCTACACCGACATGGTGCGCATCGACGGCGGCATGGACCACCTGCCGCAAGGGTTCCTGCCGCAGCTCCAAAGCCGCATCCGCTTCGGCGCGCGCATGGTCGCGCTCGACCAGTCCGACCACGACGTGTGCATCCACTACCAGACGGCGGCGGGACGCGCGCGCCTTCACGCCGACCACGCGATCATCGCCGTGCCGTTCCCCGTCCTGCGCCACGTCGAGATGCTGAAGCCGCTGTCGCAGAACAAGCGGCGCGCGATCCGCCAGCTCCATTACGACGCCTCGGCGAAGATCCTCTTCCAGTGCCGGCGCCGCTTCTGGGAGGAGGACGAGGGCATCTTCGGCGGCGGCAGCGTGACCGATCTCGCGGTCCGCAACATCTTCTATCCCGAAGCGGGACGCGAGACCGGGCGCGGCGTGCTGCTCGCGAGCTACACCTGGTCGGAGGACGCGCAGCGCTGGGGCTCGCTTTCGCCGGAGGAGCGCATCGTCCAGGCGATCGAGAACGTGGCCGTGATCCATCCGCAGATCAAGGAGGAGTTCGAGGTCGGCGCCTCCAAGATGTGGCACGACGACCCGTTCGCAGGCGGCGCCTTCGCGCTGTTCGAGCCGAGCCAGCAGTCGCTGCTGTACTCGCACATCATCGCGCCCGAGGGGCGCATCCACTTCGCGGGGGAGCACGCCTCGCTGCACCACGCATGGATCCAGGGCGCGATCGAGTCGGGCCTGCGCGCGGCGGGCGAGATCAACGCGCTCGGCGACGGATAGCGGGGGCTCGAGCCGTGGCTAGATCTTGCTTGCCCGCCCCTGCCAGAACGGTGCCCGCAACTCGCGCTTGAGCGTCTTGCCCGCCGCGTTGCGCGGGAAGTCGGCCATGACGATGACGCGCTCGACGCGCTGGTACTTCGCGGCCACGCGCGCGTTGATCCAGTCGCGCAGCGATTGCGCGTCGGCGTGCTCGCCTGCGCGCAGCACCACGGCCGCCACCGGCGTCTCGCCCCACTTGTCGTGGGGGATGCCGAACACGGCGACCTCGCGCACGGCGGGATGGTGCGCGGCGATCTCCTCGATGTCCTTCGGATACACCTTGACCCCGCCGCTGTCGATCATGTCCTTCTTGCGGTCGACGAGATACAGGTACCCATCCTCGTCGACGTAGCCCAGGTCGCCCGTGTGCAGCCAGCCGCCGGCGAGGGTCTGCGCAGTGAGCTCGCCGCGGTTGTAGTAGCCGGGCATCGTGATCGGCCCCCGCCCGACGATCTCGCCCACCTCGCGCGCCGGCAGGTCGCGGCCGTCCTCGCCCACGATGCGCATCTCATAGAAGGGCGGCGGCACGCCCACGCTGCCGGCCTTCCGGAGGGCGTCGTCGCGGTCGAGGACCGTCACGAAGCCTTCGGTGAGGCCGTAGAGCTCGTAGAAGCGGTCGGGCAGGAGCCGGTTGAGGCGGTCCTTCTGCTCGTTGTGCAGCGGGGCGCCGAGCGACAGCACCATCTGCAGCGAGGCGAGCCGCGCCGGGTCGAACCCCGTCGCGTCGAGGATCGCGACGATCTGCGACGGCACGAGCATCGTGTGCGTGACGCGCTCGCGCTCGACCGTCTCGATGAACGCCTCGGCGTCGAACGCGCGATGAACGACGTAGGTACAGCCCAGCATAAACGACGGGAACATCGTGACCATGGCGCCGTTGAACACGAGCGCGCCCGAGTGCAGCACGACCGATTCCGGCGCCATGCGCCACGCGTTGGCCATCGTGGTGGCGTACATCGCGCGGATGAAGTGCGTGTGCTGGATGCCCTTGGGCAACCCGGTCGTGCCCGATGTGTACATGAGCGTGAGCAGGTCGCCGCAGTCGATCTGCGCGTCAGGCTCGGTGTCCGCAGCCTGCGCGAGCAGCGCGCCGTAGGCGCGAAAGCCTGGCGAGTCGTCGTCGTCGATGAGCACGTACGCCGTGACCAGCGGCAGCGTCGCCGCCGCCTCGACGAGGGCTGCCCGGTGCGCGGAAGACGACACCACGACTCGCGGCGGGGCGTCGGCGAGCAGCGAGCGCAGGCCCGCGGCGGTGAGCAGCGGCGAGAGCGGCACGATGACGGCGCCGAGCTTCGCGCACGCCCAGTAGGTGGCGATGATCTCGATGCCGTTTCCCAGCACCGTCGCGACGCGCTCCGCGCGCGCGACGCCGAGCGCCGCGAGCGCGTTGGCCCAGCGGTTGACATAGGCGTTGAATTCGCGCCAGTCGAGCCGGATCTCGCGTGTTCGCGCCGCAGGGCCGTCCCAAGGCGCGAACGTGGGGGCCGATTGAGCGGGAACGACGAGCGCCGTGTGATGCGGGCGGTAGCGCGCGTGACGGACCGGTAATCCGCCGAGACAGAGGCTGTTGCGGGCGATGGGCGCGTCCATGTGTCGAACCCCATCTTAAGGCAGGGGCTGCGGTGTTTCCGTTGACTTCGGTCAACGGCCGGTGTCCCGCGCGCGCCGGCACGCTACACTCTCGCGCGTGACCGCCCTAGCCGCCACGCTGAACCAGCTGCTTGCCTCCTCGCCGCTGCGGCATGTGTCGTACCGAAGCTTCTACTTG
>Ga0335083_10005009_pt1 | contig 16794 bp, 15 predicted proteins | sample Lox_Sample_42_FD_206716 | JGI IMG/M metagenome (GOLD analysis project Ga0335083, IMG submission 206716) | Soil microbial communities from Loxahatchee National Wildlife Refuge, Florida, United States - Lox_Sample_4.2 | ecosystem: Environmental > Terrestrial > Soil > Wetlands | place: USA... | reverse complement strand
GCTTCGTCGCCGACGAGCAGCTGCCGCTGGTCGAGGAGCCGCGGTTCTCGGACGATCGTTCCGTGCTGCTCCACGATCTGGACTGCGTGTTGAATCGCGGTGAGGTCGACGTTGTCGTCGAGGGGAGCGCGCGCCCGCCTGGACGGGCCGCCGCGGCCTTCGAGCTGCGGGTGCGCGTGGGCGGCCTGGATCGACGGCTGTCCGTCTTCGGTGACCGGCGTTGCTACCGTTCGACCTCCGGGCGACTCAGGTTCAGGGAGCCGGCTCCGGTCGAGGAGGTTCCCCTCGACTGGACCTCTTCCTACGGTGGGTTCGACCGGGTCGCGCTGGAGCGGCACGGGGATCCGCTGCTCGAGCTGCGAGAGAAGGCGAGACAGCCGTACAGCCCGCGATTCGGTCGCTTCGCCTACCCGCGGAACCGAGCGGGCAAGGGCTATCTGATCGAACCAACCGACGAGGCGCTCGAGGCCTGTGAGCTACCCAATCTCGAGGAGCCTTCGCGCCTGCTGTCGCCCGAGCGACTCGCGATCGGTGCGCCCGAGAGGTGGCCCGCCGCGCCGCCGGTGGCGGCGGTGGGCTGGCTCTCTTACGCCAATTTCCCGCGCGCCGCGATGCTGGGGATTCCACCGGCCTACGACGCCGAAGTCTGTCCCCCTGCCAGCTTCTTCGAGGTCCGGACGGGCGCCCTGGCCGTCGAGTCCATCGCGCCGGCGATCGCGATCGCCAGGCGCCTGGATCTCCGGGTGGCCCAGCAGTCAGCGCCGGGAATGCGCGTCCCGGCGCTGACCGCCGGTTCCCCCGTCAGCATCGTCAACGCGCATCCGTCGATGCCGGCCTGGGAGTTCGCTCTGTCGTCCGAGGTTCCCATGCTGGCCTTGCAGATCCCCGGGGCCAGGGCGGTCCGACTCGAGCCCAGGATTCGAACCGTTCACATTCAGCCGGATCTGGATCGCGTCTCGGTCGTCTGGGTGGGTGAGCAGCAGCAGCCGGCCCTCGTCGGTCCCGGCAAGCGGGCGCTGATCAAGCACGCGGTCGAGTGGAGACCAGATGGGCGCTGAAGTCCGCCTCATCGACCGATATCAGCTCGCCGCCGGCGTTGCGCACGGCCGTGGCCAGCGCGCCTTCGAGCGCTCGCATGTCGAGCGGCGCGAAGGTGTAGAGGCCGGCGACGTCGCCATCCACGCCCGGCAGCAGCAGCCCGATCGCCCCGAGTCGCTCGAGCTGATCGATCAGCGCGGGATCCGTTCCGACCTCCAGATGACTCTGGTTCAGCCGTGGTGACGTTCCCGGGGATGAGAGGACGACGACCTGCCCCTGCAAATCCCATGAGAAGACATCGCCTTCGAAGACTCCAGCCGTTGCCTCCCGGGGATCCCGGGTGGACTTCCATCGCAGGGGCGTCAGGCCGGTCGGGTAGTTCAACGTGGCGTGACGACACAGGGCCGTGGACAGGATGTCCGCGACGACCGGCGGGACGCCCGCGTCCACGGGCTCCGGGTCGACCGCCCAGCCGATCAGGGTTCGCTCGGCGCCGGGCAGCAGCGGGAGCTGCCATTCCGGGCCCACGAATTCCGGGCAGAGGCAGAGCCTGGGCGGTCGCGGGGTCATGGGGCCGAGGTCTCCGGGACAGCCGTGAAGGTGGCGTCCGCCCAGTCGTAGAGACGGCCCGCCGCCCGGGCTGCTCCCTCGTACCCGATGAACCCGCCGACCAGGCACCCGACCACGCCGCCGATGGCGGTCCCCATCCCGGGCGTGACGGCGGATCCCACCCAGGCGCCGCCGGCCCCGACGACCTTGCACCCGACCCAGGCGCCCGCCCACCCGGAGATGACCTTGGTCGCCTGCCTGAGCGGTCGATCCGACTTCACCACCGAGTACACGTCCGCCGCGACGCCGACCACGGCCAGAACGCGGCCTGCGTACCGGAAGTAGCGGGCCGACTGGTACACCACCCGGCCGACGTTGCCGGCCAGAGCATGGTCGGCGATCCCGAAGGTCTGAAAGGTCCCTTTCTGGTTCCAGTGATAGTTCACCGTCCCGGTCTTGACGTTGAACCCGTAGTCCAGCCGGAGGTTTCGCTTCCCCAGGGCATCTTGCACGAACAACGTCGACGTCGTGCCGTTCTTGGGGACCCAGCCGCGAGGAACCAGCTGGATGCACAGCCCCTTGGTTCCGGGCACGGGGATGGGAATCATCGACGCCGCGCCCACCACGAACGGGATCTCCCCGTACATCGGGACGTTGTGCGTCTCGATCATGGTCCCCGGTGTGAACCCGACCGCCACGTCGGCGGTCGCCCAGGAGCTTCCGTCGGGCATGAAGGCGGACAGCGTCGTGATCCCGAAACCGGCCGCTCGCAAGCTGACCGAGCGCAGGTTCTGGCCACGCGAGGTCGGATCGACACGCGTGATCTGGACGACCTGGGAATTGTCCACCTCGACGTCCAGATCCTCGCCGTTCGGCCCGCCGCCCCAGAGCGCCAGATCGCCCGTCGTCCCCGGGGCCAGGACGAACGCTTCCTCTTCGTCGATGTATGTCAGATGGACCTGAGTCGAGACGAGACGAAAATCGGCCATGGGTTCCGTTCTCCCTTCCGAAGAACGTCCCCCGCAGGGAAAAATTCACCGGATGCTGGTTGAAGCGGTTACCCGGACCCGGCTGGGGCGGATGCGCGCGGGACAGCTGCTGGCGCCCCTCGGCGTCGGGGTCGGGGTCATCGCCCGGCGCACGCTGAGCGTGCCGCTGATCATCTTGACAGCCGTGACGTACCTGGCTGCGCTGGTGGCCTTCCTGTCGGCGCGCCGGACATTCCGGGGTGTCGAGGTCCGCACCGCGGGACGGGCGCTCTCATTCGTCCTGAACGGGGTGCCCGTCCCTCGATCGCGGCCGAGCCCGCCTCTATGATTCACGGCGCTCGGGTGGCAGGCGCCGGGGCGCCTGCGCTGGTGGCGGGCGCCGTGTTCGACCTGGTCCCGCTGGTGATCGTCGGCTTGCTGTCGGTCGTCTTCGGTCTGGCCTATTTCGCGGCGCTCTCGCGGAAGGTGGTCAAGCCGGGGTCGCGAGGCTGATCATCCAGTGCACGCCGAAGCGATCGGTGCACATGCCGAAGTAGGGCCCCCAGGGGGCGTTGGCCAGCGGCATGCGCACCGCACCGCCGGCGCTCAGGAGCTCGAAGGCGCGGTCGGCCTCGGCCTTGTCGGCCGCGACGATGCAGATGTTCACGTCGTTCCCGCGCACGAACTTGCCGGGCGATACGCCTTCGACGAAGTCGCTCGCCATCAGGTGCACGGCCTGGGTGATCGGGAGCTGCGCGTGCATGACCTTGTCCTTTGCCGCCGCGGGGACGTTCGAGGCCCAGGGGGCCTCGCCGAAGGTCGTTCGCGAGATCGCCTTGGTGCCGAACGCCTTCTCGTACAACCGGAACGCCTCGTCGGTCGTTCCAGGAAAGTTCACGTAAACGTGGACCAATTGCATGTCGCGCCCCCCTCTTGGGGGGCCCAATCTAGGACCGCTCGCCGACGCGCTGCAAGCCCGACCGGAGCCACACCATTGCGGTTCCGGGATATTGTCGCCCCCATGTCGGAGGCGACGGCGGCGGACCGGTCATTCGTGGGTCGCGAGCGCGAGCTGGCCCAGATCGGCGCGGCGCTGGACGACGCGGCGGGGGGACGGGGCAAGCTGATGATGCTCGCCGGGGAGCCGGGCATCGGGAAGACCAGCGTGGCCGATCGCGTGTCGGTGGCGGCGCGGGAACGGGGGTTCACCGTGCTCTGGGGGCGCTGCTGGGAGGCGGGGGGCGCACCGGCGTACTGGCCGTGGCTGGACATCATCGCCGAGCTCGCCCGGGCGGTCGACGACGGCGCGCTGGGTCGCGTGCTGGGCGACGGCGCGCCGCTCCTGAGCGAGATCGTTCCCGAGCTGCGGCCGCGGCTACCGGAGGCGCCCGCCGGGGCGCCGCCGCCCCCCGACGAGGGGCGCTTCCGGCTCTGGCGGGCGGTCAGCGCGCTGGTGCACGAGGCTGCCCGGGGCAGGCCGGCGCTGCTGGTGCTGGACGATCTGCACGCGGCCGATCAGTCGTCGCTGTGGCTGCTTCACTTCGTCGCGCGGCAGCTGCGCCCGATGCGGGTGCTGGTGCTCGCCAGCTATCGCGACGTCGAGGCGCGCATGGACGCCGCCACCGGCGATCTGCTGTCGCGGGTGGGCCGCGAGGGGACGACGCTCTCGCTGGCGCGGCTGGATCGGGCCGCCGCGGGGCGCTTCGTGCAGCAGCGGGTCGGCGCCGTCGCGTCGGACCTGGAGGCGCGCCTGTACGATCGCAGCCAGGGCAACCCGCTGTTCCTCGAAGAGATGGTCAGGATCTGGGACGAGCAGGGGCCCGACGCGATCACGGAGGGGGTGGTCCCCACCGGTGTGCGCGACGTGATCCGCCAGCGCCTGGACCGCGTCGCCCCGGAGACGCGCGCCCTCATCGATCTGGCGGCGGTCGCGGGAGACGTGATCGATCCGCTGCTGCTGGCGGCCGCGGCCGGGCGCGAGCCGGCGTGGGTCGCGGCACGCCTGGTCGAGGCGGGCCGGGCCGGGGTCCTGTCCGAGCGCGGGGGACAGCGCCGATTTGGCCATGCCCTGTTTCGCGAGGTGCTGTACCGCGAGCTCCCGGAGACCGAGCGGCGGGCGCTGCACGGCAGCGTCGCCGGCGCCCTGGAACGGCTGGCGCCGGGGCAGGTCGCCGAGCTGGCGCACCATCTGGTCGAGGGGCCGCCCGAGCTGCTGGGCCGCGCGGTGGAGCAGGCGATCCGCGCCGCGGCCCGGGCGCAGGAGCTGCTCGCCTACGACGAGGCGGTCGGGACGCTGGAGCGGGCGCGCGACGCGGTCAGCGCGGCGGGGAATCCCGCCGCCCTGCGGGCGCCGGTGTTGCTGGCGCTGGGGGAGGCGCGCATCCGGCGGGGCGAGACCGTCGCCGGCAAGCAGGACTGCTGCGAGGCGGCGGCGCTGGCCCGCGACCTGGGCAACGCCGAGCTGGGCGCGCGAGCGGCGTTGATCTACGGGCGGGTCTTCGTGTTCGCGCACGTCGATCCGGTGCTGGTCGGCATGCTCGAGGAGTCGCTGGAAGCCCTGCCAGCCGGGGACAGCGCCCTGCGCGCCCGGCTGCTGGCTCGTCTGGCCGCCGCTCTCCAGCCCAGCCCGAACAGCGCCGAGCCCGTGGCGCTGGCCCGGGAGGCGATCGCGATCGCCCGCCGCCTGGGGGACCAGGAGACGCTGCTCGAGACGCTGTACGCGGCGGTCTCCGCGCTGATGGACGTCGTCGACCCAGCCGAGCCGCGAGCCCTGAACCTGGAGATCGCGGTGCTGGCCCAGGCGCGGGGCGATCGCGAGCGGATGCTGCGCACGCACCTTCGCCTCACCATCAGTCACCTCGGGGTGGGGGACCTCAAGGCCTGCGACGCGCAGCTTGCTGCGTTCGAGGAGGCGGCCGCCGCGCTGCGGGCCCCCTGGTACGCCTGGTGGTCCGGCATGGTGCGGGCCATGCGCGCGACCATCGAGGGGCGGTTCGACGAGGCGGATCGCCTGGCGACGGCCGCGCGCGACGCCGGCCGAGCCGCGGGCCACGAGGCGGCGGAGCGGATCTGGACGACGAACCGGGAGTCGCGCCTGCGGGCCGCCGACCGGCACGAGGAGATGCTCGCCTGGGAACCCGAGGCGCGTCGCGCGGCCGCGTTCACGCACATCGCGGTGGCCTGGCAGGCCATGGTGTCCGCGGTGCTGTACGCGCGCCTCGAGCGTCCGGCCGACGCCCGCACGTACGTCGAGCTGACCCCCGAGCCATTCCGTCCGCCGGACGGCAACGTCGCCGCGATGTACTTCACCGCCGAGGCGGTGGCGGTCGCCGGCCCGCCGGAGCTGGCGCAGCAGGTCTACGAGCTGGCGCGACCGCTGGCCGGGCGGTGCGCGACGATCGGGATGAGCTACTTCGGCTGGGAGGGGCCGTGGACGCGGCTGCTCGGCCTGCTGGCGGTCCAGCTCGAGCGGTGGGACCAGGCGTTCACCTACTTCGACGAGGCGATCGCGGACTGCCGGCGCATGAACGCCTGGCCGTATCTCGCCCGCACCCAGTACGAATACGGGCGCGCGCTGGCGGCGCACGGCCAGCGCGCGAAGGCCGGGCCGTTGATCGCGTCGGCGCGCAAGGCGGCCGAGGAGCTGGGCATGACGGGCCTGGTCCGGCTGGCTGATGCGAGGCTCGCCGAGCTGGCTGGACCGACCGCGGAGCCGGCGCCGGCCCCTGGGGGCGACCAGCCGTTTGCGTTCGCGCGCGAGGGGGAGTACTGGGCGGTCTCGTTCGAGGGGACGACCTTCCGGCTGAAGGACAGCCTGGGGATCCAGTACCTGGTGAAGCTGATCGACGAGCCCGGGCGCGAGATTCACGTCCTGGATCTGGCGGGCGAGCGCGGTGCGGCTGGCTCCGGCGTCAACGAGGCGATCGACACGGGTGACGCGGGCGAGCTGCTGGACGCCGAGGCTCGCCAGAGCTATCAGCGCCGGCTCGAGGATCTGGAAGAGACGGTGGCCGAGGCCGAGTCGTTCGGCGACGCCACCCGGGCGGCCGCGGCGCGGGCGGAGATCGAGATGCTGGCGGCCGAGCTGGGCCGCGCGGTCGGGCTGGGCGGCCGGGCCCGGCGCGCGGGCGGGTCTGCGGAACGGGCGCGCAGCGCGGTCCAGCGCCGGATCAAGAACGCCATCGAGCGCATCGCCGAGCACGCGCCGGCCCTGGCCGCCCTGCTGGGCCGCCATGTAAGAACCGGAAATTACTGCGTGTTTCGTCCGACGCCCTGACGCGGGCCGAGCGACGGGCTGCGACACGGAACGTCTCGTTCCGCCGGACGGTACGCCTCTCTCGATGGGAGGCGTAATGCTCGGACTGAAGGCTCTGTATGAGCGCAAGCGGCGCGCGCTGCTGAGGCGTCCGTCGTTCGGTCGCATGCACGCGCAGGCGCATGCCCGCCTGGCCGACGGCCTGCTGTGCGAGGTCGAGGAAGCGGCCTGGCGGACCCGCGTCGATCAGTCGGTCGAAGAGGGCGGGAGCGAGAGCGCGCCCCAGCCCTGGCAGATGATGCGGGCGAGCATCGCGGCCAGCCTGGCGATGGGCTACCGGCAGTGGGGCGCCCGGCTGGACGTGGCCATCGACGGGGTCGAGGTCGACGTCATCTGCGAGTCCGACACGCGCGGGCAGCTGGGCATCGAGGGTGTCGCGGTCGGGTGGCAGCGAATGGTGGTGGTCGTCCTGATCGCCAGCGCGGTGCCCGAGGCCGACGTTCGCCGCGTCATCGAGACGGCGGACCGGCTGAACCCGCTGCTCGCCAACCTTTCGCCGGCGATCGAGCGGGTTCACCACCTGCGCCTGGTGCGCCCGGCGGTTTAGCTCGGCGGAACGTTCCGTTCCGTCTTTGGTCACGCCTCTGGCTCGAAGCCGACGGCAACGAGCCGAAGCGAATCACGAAAAAAGGAGACAGGTCATGAACACGATGAAGCTGATGAAGATGGGAACTCTGGCCCTGGCCACGCTGGCCTTCACGTCCGCCGCCCGCGCCGAGAAGCCCGCCGCGGCCGCGGCCAAGGCCGACATCCAGAAGACGATCGGGTTCGTCCCGCAGTTCTTCACCAAGCTCCCGGAAGAGGCGCTCCCCGGCGTCTGGGAAGAGATGAAGGAACTCCAGCTGAACCCGCACACGGCGCTCTCGGGTCAGACCAAGGAGCTGATCGGGCTGGGCGTGGCGGCGCAGATCCCCTGCCGCTACTGCATCGTCGCCCACACCGAGTTCGCCCAGCTGAACGGCGCGAATGACACCCAGGTGGGCGAGGCGGTGGCGATGGCGGCGCTGACGCGGCACTGGAGCACGTTCCTGAACGGCGTCCAGACCGACGAGGGGAAGTTCCGCGCCGACATCGCCAAGATCGTCGACAACGTCAAGAAGGCCAGCGCTTCGAAGTCGCCGCCGCCCGCGCCCGTGAACGTGGTGGACGGGGCCAGCGCGCTCAAGGAAGCCGGGCAGATGCTGGGTGGTTACGTGCCCGAGTTCCTGCGCGCGTTCCCTGACGAGGCTCGGGCGGGCGCCTGGCGGGCCTTCCGCGACGTGCAGCTCTCGCCGTCGACGGCGCTGTCGGGCAAGCAGAAAGAGCTGGTCGGGCTGGCGGTCGCCGCGCAGATCCCCTGCCGCTACTGCATCATCGCCCACACCGAGTTCGCCCGCCTGAACGGCGCCAGCGACACCGAGATCAAGGAAGCGATCGGGATGGCGGCGCTGACCCGCGAAATGAGCACGATGCTGAACGGCATGCAGGTCGATGAGCCGCAGTTCCGCAAGGACATCGATCACCTGGTGAAGGGAGCCAAGGCGGCTGCCAAGAAGAATCCGTCGACCGCCGAGCGTTGAGCGAACCGAAAGGGTGGTTGAATGAAGGCCGGGGCGGCATCACGCCGCCCCGGCCTTTTTCGTGTCAGGGACGCGCGATCGGAGGAGATCATGGGGATTCGACTTTACGGGTGGCCGAACAGCACGTCGGGGAGGGTGCGCTGGGCGCTCAAGGAGCTGGGGGTCAGCTACGAGCGCATCGAGCTCGATCGGGAGAAGGGGGAGAACCGGGCGCCGGAGTATCTGGCCATCAACCCGACCGGCAAGGTACCGGGGCTGGTCGACGACGGGCAGGCCTACTTCGAGTCGGCCGCGATCATCCTGCACCTGGGCGAGACTTACGGTCGCGAGCGCGGGCTCTGGCCGGCGGCCGGGCCGGCGCGCGCCGAGGCGCTGTGCTGGACGATCTGGAGCGCCACCGAGCTGCAGGCCTACATGATGCAGTGGCTGTATCACGGGCTCGACACGCCGGTCTCGTACGCCCCGGCCGACCGCAGCCGCGCGACCGCCGAGTACAACCACGGCCAGTTCCTGCGCAACCTCGACGCCCTGGACGCGCGCCTGGCCCGCCGCGAACATCTGCTCGGCGCCGGCTTCTCGCTGGCCGACATCCCGGCCGCCTCGACGCTGCAGACCGGCCTGGACCTGGGGGCCAGCCTGGAAGGGCGGAAGCACGTGGCGGCCTGGGTGGACCGCTGCCGGAATCGCCCCACGTTCCGGCGGTAGTCGCCTAAGAGTCGCGGTCCTTGGGCGACGCGATCTCGGCGCACCGCTTGGACAGCACGCACGAGCCGTCGCTCTCGAACCGGATGACCTCGGCGTTGACTCGACCAAAGGTTCGATGGCTCGCGGCGACCGCGCGGATGGCCCCCGCCACGTCCTCGGCGGGGATGTCGGCGATGAAGGGATCTCCGGCGCCCTCACCGAACAGGCGCCAGTGGGTCCAGGGCGGCTCGATGGCGGGAAGGCGGCGCTCCCATTTCGCGCGCAGGCTGGGTGGCGCGGACGGCCGAGACTCGGTCAGCATCGCGACGATCTCCTCGGTGTCCCAGCGGGCCGCGCCGATGTGCTGCGAGATCACGTCGCCGTTTCGCACGATGAAGGTCGCGGGGATCGAGCGCGTCTCGAAGATCGAGGGCCGATCGTCCGGAAGCAGGTAGATCGGGAGCTTGAGCTGCCGGCGAGCGGCGAAGCTCTGCACCTTCTCGAGCGCCTCGCTGGTCACGCAGGCGAACGCGACGCCCGTCCCCTCCAGCCGCGCCACCAGCCGCTCGATGCTGGGCAGCTCGGCGACACAGGGGGCGCACCAGGTGGCCCAGAAGTTCAGGAACAGCGTCCGATCGCGAAACGTCTCGGCCTCGACCACCTGGCCTTCCAGCGTTCGCAGGCGCATCCGGTAGTCCCACCCCTGCAGCGGGCGAGCGGGAGCGGGTTGCAGCTCGCCCCCGACCCGCTTCCGGACCCAGCGCATCGCCAGCCAGATGACGACACCCAGCAGAACCAGGGTCAGAGCCACCCCGACGGCGATGCCGATGACCAGATCGTGGCTCATCTATTCCTCGACCTTGCCCGGCTGCGTAAATGGGCCCACGGTTACGGTTTGTAATCGGATGAGGTTCGCGGGTGGACAGCTGTGGGCTCTCATCGCCCTCTCCTCGGTTTTCTTGAGCGGCGCCGCTGCGCGTCCCCGGCTGCTGCCCGTCCCGTTGATCTCCCAAGCGCACCCCTGGAGCTGCGGCGGCGCCGCGCTGATGGCGACGCTGGTCTACTTCGGCGTGTTCGACGAAGCCGAGTCCAAGCTGGACGAAGAGCTGGGCGCCGACCCCAAGGACGGGACGCGCGTGACCAGCATCGTCGCCGAGGCCCGACACTTTGGCCTCCAGGCCGAGGCGCGCACGGGCCTGACGCTGGACGATCTCGGGCGCGAGCTGGCCCGCGGTTCGGTGGTCATCGCCGCCATCCAGGCCTGGCCGGACCAGAAGATCACCGACTGGCGCGCGAGCTGGGAAGACGGTCACTATGTGGTGGTGGTCGGCCTGACGCGCGACCGCGTCTTCGTGATGGATCCGTCGGTGCGGACCGGCTACGCCTACCTGCGCCGCGAGGACTTCGTGGCGCGCTGGCACGACTACGAGCTGGAAGGGGGCCGCAAGACCATCTTTGACCGGCTGGGGATCGTGATCCGGGGGAGCAAACCGCTGCGCCGATATCCCGCCGACCCCGCGCCGGTCGAGTAGCCCTGGCCCAGCCAGGAGGGAGACATGCTGGGCGCAGGTTCTACGAGGGACACTCGGACCGGTGACCTGACCGCCTTCAGCGCGGCTCGAGCTCGACCACGTGCCGATAGATGTACGTCGGACGCCGCTGGCCGGCCGTCCAGGGCAGCTCGGGCCCCGCGATGTCGGAGCTGTAATCGTAGACCACCAGCCGGTCGGGCGCGTCCCCCGGCAGCACCGAGGCGAAGCAGGTGTCGCCGCGTGACGGGAGATCCAGCACGAAACCGACCTTCCCCGTCGCGCGGTCGTAGCGCCAGAGCGAGCAGCGCTTGGCCTGCGTGATGTACGCCAGCTGGTTGCGGAGCATGCGCAGCAGGCCGTTGCCCAGGCCCAGATCGTAGCGGCCGTCGTTGGCCAGGTTGCGGCGCGCGAAGAAGTACACCTCGCCGTCGTGCACGAACACGTTGGGCGAGTCGAACTTGCGCGGGTCGTTCGTGCAGGTCCAGGCGCCCAGCGCGGCGGCCGTCGCGCGGCACAGCTTCGAGCCCCATCCGCTCTCGTCGCCCTCCTCGTTGCGGATCACGCCGAACAGCGAACCGCCCGGCATCAGCGCGAAGTCCGCCTCGCTGCCGCCGCCGCGGCTGACCACCGGATGCGCCGGATCGGCGGGGGTCCAGTGCCGCCCGTCGTCGGTCGCGTACAGCTCGACCGCCATCGGCTGGCGGCTCAGCGAGTACAGGTGCTCGCCGCCCCGGTAGGCGGTCATGTAACCGCGGCCGTCGATCACGCGCGTCCGCCAGGCGATGCGGCCGGGGAGCCCGGCCGGCTCCAGCGGCCCGAAGCTGCCGTTCACCAGCTCGGTGACGTCCACACCCTGCGGCTCGAAGGCGTAGGAGGTCGAGCCGAGCAGGCTGACGTACAGGAACAGCCGGCCGTCCATCGGCAGCCAGCGCGGCTCGCGCAGGTCGCGGCCCAGGGCGAATCGCGCCTCTTGCCGCCAGGTGCGTTCGTCGTCGCTGCTGACGACGTGGATGACCGTGCTGTCACCGGCGAAGTGGCTGTTCGCCGACCGAAAGGCCAGGTACGTTCGTCCGCCGAAGCGCGTGACGTCGAGATTGTTGTTCGAACGCTTCACGTCGACGGCGGCGGGTAGCCCGTCGCTGGGGACGACGCGCCGGGTCTCCACCACCCGGGCTGTGTGGCGCCCGAGCTGGGCGGGCGGCGGCGCCGGCAGATCGTGTGACGCGGCCCACGCGGCCGTGTCGCACCGTCCGAACAGCAACAGCCCGATATCCGACCAGAAAACCACCCCCCCCACGACCAGAGAAACAGCAATCAGCGCAAACAGCCGCCGAAACATCGAGCGGAAAAATGTGACATATCGTCACCGAAACGAAACAGGAAAGTTGCCGGGAAAGTTTCTTTTCGGCTACGTCCATTGGATGAGCTGGGAGGCGGTCAGTCGGTGAGGCAGTCATCGTTCGTCAGCGTCGTATCGGTTTGCTTGGTCTTCGGGTGCACGGGTGGCGGGCGGGTCGAGACGACCGTGGTCACGGGCCGGGGCGCGCTCACCAGCACGGCCGTCTCGTGGACGTCGACCGAGTTCCTCGGGCGCCCGACGGACACGTCCGTGACGCTCGAGGCGATCGCGGGGCAGGCCGTGGAGGCTTACGTCGACTACGGCACCACGACCGGCAGCTACCCGTCAGCGACGTCGGCGGCCACGTTCTCGGACGGGTTCGTCCGGATCGTCGTCGGCTCGCTGACGCCGGACACGGCCTACGTCTATCGGCTGCGGTCCCGCGCGGCGGGATCGACGGACGACTTCGCGGCTGGCGCCGAGCACTCCTTTCACACGCAGCGGGCCGTCGGCCAGACGTTCAGCTTCGCCGTGCAGGCCGACTCGCACCAGGGCTTTGCGCCGTTCTACAACGACACCCTCTACCGGCGGACCATGCAGAACATCCTCGGCGAGGGGAACGACTTCATGCTCGACCTGGGCGACGCGTTCAGCCTGGACGGCGTCGCCGAGACCACGGCCACCGTCAGCCAGAAGTACCTGAACCAGCTGGCCGTCTTCGATCTGGCGGCCCACTCGACGCCCGTCTTCCTGGTGCTCGGCAACCACGAGCGCGAGGAGGGGTGGAACCTGGCCGAGCTCGGCTCCGACGTGGCCGACACGCTGCCCGTCCTGAACGCCAACGCCCGCAAGCAATACTTCCTGAACCCGATCCCGGACAGCTTCTACACCGGCGACACCGACACCTCGGGGGGCGCCGTCTACGTCAACGGCGACCACCTGCGCGGCGACTACTACGCGTTCCAGTGGGGGGACGCCCTGTTCGTGGCGATAGAGCCCTACTGGTACAGCATGAAGAAGCCGTACGCCGGGTCGCCCGGCGGCGATCTGAGCACGGCGCCGGTCGGGACCCGCTGGGACTGGACGCTAGGGCAGCAGCAGTACGAGTGGCTGCGGCAGACGCTGGCCAGCAGCACGGCGACGTACAAGTTCGTGTTCGCGCACCACGTCGCCGGCGGCATCGAGGACTACGGACGCGGCGGCGCCCTGGCGGCCAAGTACTGCGAGTGGGGCGGATACGACCCCGACGGCCAGACCTACACGTTCGGCGCCAACCGGCCCGGCTGGGAGATGCCGGTGCACCAGGTGCTGGCCCAGAACCACGTGACGGCCTTCTTCCACGCGCACGACCACGTCTACGCCAAGGAGACCCTGGACGGCGTCGTCTACCAGCTGGTGCCGATGGCCGCCAACCCCAACTACGACAAGGGGTTCGACACCAATCCGACCGAATACGCCGACACGACGCTGATCCCCAACTCGGGACACCTGCACGTCACGGTCTCGGCGGGCAAGGTGACCGTCGCCTACGTCCGGTCGTTTCTGCCGGGCGACGGCGTCAACGGATCGATCGCGGCGACCTACGATCTGCTCGCCCCCAGCAATCCGGACGCGGGCGCGGGCGGCGGGGGCGGTTCGTCGGACACGGGCGCGGGCGGCGGTGCTGGCAGCGGGGCCGCGGGCGCGTCCGGCACGGCCGGTCAGGGCGGCGGCGCCGGTAGCGGCGCGGGCGCAGGTGGCGCTGCCGGGCAGGATGGTGGCGCGGCGGGCGGCGGCGCGGCGGGTTCCAGTGGCGCGGCGGGTTCCGGGGGTAGCGGCGCCAGCGGCGCGGCGGGTTCCAGTGGCGCGGCGGGTTCCGGGGGTAGCGGCGCCGGCGGCGCGGCGGGCGCGTCCGATTCGAGCGGCGAAGCCGGCGCGGCGGGCACGACGGGCGAAGCGGGCACGAGCGGCGCGGCGGGCACGACGGGCGAAGCGGGCACGAGCGGCGCGGCGGGGACGACCGGCGGCGCGGGCACGGGCGGGGCGTCGGGCGCTTCCGGCACGGGTGGCGCGGGCGGGGCGGCTGCCGCAGGCGGCGCCGGCGGCGCGTCGGGCTCTGCCGGGGCCGGAGGCCTCTCGGGGGCCGGCGGCGCGGCGGGCAGCGCGGGGACGGCTGGTGGCGGCGCCGCGGGCGGCGGACCGGCCGGCGCTTCGGGCGGCAGCGGCGGGGCCGCGGGTGTTGCAGGCGTGGCCGGAACGGGAACCGCCGCAGGCGGCGCCGCGGGCAACCACGCCGGCGGGCACTCGGGCGCCGGCGGGGCGGCCGGCGCCACCCACGGCACGGCCGGGGTCGGCGGGGCGGCGCACGGCGGCGACAGCGGCGGCTGCGGTTGCGAGACCGGGCCCGCGCCGGCCCGCGAGTCGGGCTTGCTCCTGGTGACGGGCGCGCTGTTCCTGCTCGCGCGGCGCCGGCGTCGCAGCCGGGCCGGCGTTCCCCTCGCTTGAGTCCCGCGCCAGGGACGTGCTAACAGCGGACGCTGGCGGCACGGCATGCTGTTCTTGGCACTGGTGCTCGGGGCGGCGGCGGCGATCCATCCCGCGCCGGAGGTCGTGACGGTTCAGGCGGCGGGAGATTGCCCGTCGGCCACCGCCATCCGCGAGCGGCTGGGGATCTTGCTGGGCCCCGCGGCGCCGGCGCGCGGGCCCGACGTGGCCCAGGTCGAGGTCGTCGGGCCGACGCTGGTGATTGCCCTGCGTCGTGTGACGGGCGAGCGCATCGGCGACAAGCGGCTGCCCCTGAGCGCCGGATGCGCCGAGCGCGCGGAGTCGGCGGCGATCGTGCTGGCGGCGTGGGAGACGCAGCTGGGCGACCACGCGGCCGCGACGCTGGCTCCGCCGGTGACCCCGCCCCCCGCCAGCGAAGCCGCGCCGGCCAGCCTTTCACCGCCACCGACCCCGGCGGCGGCCTCGACCCTGACCAGGAGGCCCCAGGTCCCGGCGCCGCCCGCCGTCGGGTCGGGGGGCTGGGCGCTCACCCCAGGTGGATCGCTGCTGGCCTCGATCGACAGTGATGACACGGCTCTCGCCGCGACGGCGGAGCTGGCGGTCGCCCGCGGCCAATCGCCGTTCGCCTTCGCGGCCAGCGGCATGTTCGTCAGCTCGCACGTCACCGCTGTCGCGCCGGGGACCGCCAGCTGGCGCCGGTTCGGGCTGGCGCTGGATGCGCGGCGGCGAGCTCGCTGGGCCCGGGTCTGGCTGCAGGCACGCGCCGGTGCCGCCCTGACCCTGGTCAGCATCAGCAGCAGCGGCCTCTCGGACAACGGGGGCGGGATCACCGTGGATCCGGGCGCCATCGCGGGGCTTCGGCTGGGGCTGGTCCAGACGCCCGCCACCGCCTGGCTGGAGATCGGCGCCGGTCTCTGGCCGCGCCGCCAGACGCTCGCCGTCCGCGGCGGGGGCACCGCCGTTCTGCCGGTCGTCGATGCGCTGGTAGGCATTGGCTTTTCCATCGAGCGCCTGCCCTGAAACGTTTTCGGCCCATTCGACATGAGGGCTCGAGATCAGCCTTGGCCCGCGCCATTTCCCCGCCGCCGTCCGTCCGGGTTCCCGGGGCCGACGTCGTGGTCGACACCGACTCGCTCTACCGCGCCCACGCGCCCACCGTGGCGCGCTGGGCGGCGCGTCTGGGCGGGCCGGGGATCGACTCCAACGACGTGGTTCAGGAAGTCTTTCTCGTCGCGCAGCGTCGTCTGACCGTGTTTCGCACGGAGGGCGGGAAGATCACGACCTGGCTGTTTCGTACGACCGAGAAGGTGGTGCAGACGGCCCGCCGGAAGCAGCGGTTGCGACGCTGGCTGGCGCGACGGTCGGGTGGTCGATCGCCCGGTCTGGGCCAGGCGCGACCCGGTCCGGGTGAGGCGCTGGAGCGCCAGCAAGAGGTCGAGAGCGTCTATCGCGTGCTGGACCGGATGCCCGACAAGCTGCGGCGCGTGCTGGTCCTGTTCGAGCTGGAAGAGATGTCGACGGGGGAGATCGCCGATCTCATCGGCGCCCGGATCGGGACGGTACGTGTCTGGTTGTTCCGCGCCCGGGCCCGGTTCATGGAGCTTCACATGGCCCGGTCCGCTGGCATCCGGAACGATCAGGAGGACGAAGCATGAAGCGCCCCGTGCGCGACCAGGGCGGCGAGCCTGAACGCTGGACCGAACGTCTGCCGGAGGCGACCTCCGTGCGGCGCCTCCGGACGCCTGCCGAGGACGACGTCGGGGCCCTGCTGCGCAGGGTCCGGGACGCGACGCTCCCGCCGCCGCCGGAACCGCTCCGCGCGGGCGCGGCCTGGAGACCCGGGCTGGGCGGGGCCCGCTTTCTCCGGCCGCTGGCGCTGGCCGCGGTGGTCCTGGTGGCCAGCGGCGGGGTGGTGAAGGCCGCCCGAGCGGTCTGGCGCGCGATGACCGCGCAGCCTCAGTCGCTGATCGTCCCGTCCGGGAGCAGCGTGGTCCTCAACCGGCGCCGGCACCGAAAGCTGACGGTGGTCGGTCCGGCCCGGCTAGAGCTGGATCGGGGCGGGGCCGATCGGCTCGACGCGACGCTGGAGGGGGGCGCGCTGACCGCCGAGGCGGGCGACCAGGCGCTGCAGGTCCAGGCCAACGGCCTTGCGCTCACCGTGCCCGCGGGGGCGAGCGGCCGGGTCGCAGGGTCCACCGGGGGAGCGGCCGCCGTCGACGCGCTGGCGGGCGAGCTGGAGGTCGTGCCGGCGGCGAACGGCCAGAGGATCGCGTTGCAGGCGGGACACCGGTGGCCCGAGCTGCTCGCGCCCGTTCCGGCTCCGCCC
>Ga0335083_10005007_pt1 | contig 16796 bp, 20 predicted proteins | sample Lox_Sample_42_FD_206716 | JGI IMG/M metagenome (GOLD analysis project Ga0335083, IMG submission 206716) | Soil microbial communities from Loxahatchee National Wildlife Refuge, Florida, United States - Lox_Sample_4.2 | ecosystem: Environmental > Terrestrial > Soil > Wetlands | place: USA... | reverse complement strand
CGCTTCGGCGGCAATTTCCCTGGCCGTGGCCGTGCGGAAGCTGGCGAGGGAGGACTTGGGTGCGGGCGGGGGGATTTGAACCCCCACGGTGTCGCCACCAACAGGACCTAAACCTGCCGCGTATGCCATTTCGCCACGCCCGCGTGCGCGGCCGGCGGGTGGCCGGCCGCTGGTAGAACGGTACCGCCTAGGCGCCGATCTCGGCGCGCAGCCGGGCGACGTGGCCGGTGGCCTTGACGGCGTACAGGGCCTTCTCGATCCGCCCGTCCGCACCCACCACGAACGTGGACCTGATCACCCCGACGGTGACCTTGCCGTAGAGCTTCTTCTCGCCCCAGGCGCCGTAGGCCTCGAGCGCGGCGTGGTCAGGGTCGGACAGCAGCGGGAAGGTCAGCCCTTCCTTCTCCCGGAACCTGGCCAGCTTGGCGGGCTGGTCGGGGGAGATGCCCAGCACGGTGATGCCCGCCGAGTTCAGGCTGGCCAGGCTGTCCCGGAAGTCGCAGGCTTGCTTGGTGCAGCCGGGCGTCATCGCGGCCGGGTAGAAGTACACGATGACCCGCTGGCCGCGGAAGGAGGACAGCGAGACCTCTTTCCCGTCGGCGTCAAGCAAGGTGAAATCGGGGGCCTGGTCGCCGGGCGCCAGCCGCTTGTCCGTCATGTGCGCTCTCCTTCGTGGGATAGAGCCGGGTGATGAACGGGGCCAGCGCGCGGAAGGCGCGGCCGCGGTGGCTGATGGCGTCCTTGGCCTCGGCGGTCATCTCGGCGGTGGTCTGCTCGTAGCCATCGGGCAGGAAGATGGGGTCGTAGCCGAAGCCCCCGGTGCCACGCGGAGCACGGACCAGGCGGCCCTCGACCTGTCCGGTCACCACCCACTCGCGCGGGACGGAACCCGGCACGACCAGGGCAGCGGCGCACACGAAGCGGGCGCCGAGCCTCGTGTCCGGCACGTCGCCCACCTGGGCCAGCACCAGTTCCAGGTTGGCCCGGTCGTCGCCGTGACCGCCCGCCCAGCGGGCGGACAGCACGCCGGGCATGCCGTTGAGCGCGTCCACGCACAGGCCGGAGTCGTCCGAGACGGCGGGCAGGCCGGTGAAGGCCGCGATCGCGCGCGCCTTGAGCAGCGCGTTCTCCTCGAACGTGGCCCCGGTCTCCGGCACCTCGGGCGCGCCGGGGAACTCGTCCAGGCCGGCCAGCCGGGCGCCGGGGCCTGAGGCCTCCAGGATGCGGGCCAGCTCACGTAGCTTGGCCGCGTTCCGGCTGGCCAGCACCACCACGTCAGCCACGGCGATCACATCGGAGTCGCCTGGCCGTCCGGCCATAACGCCAGCGCGTCATGCTGGAGCCTGGTCAGCTCGCCGCAGCCCGCGACGGCGAGGTCGAGAAGTGAGTTCAGCAGGTCGCGGCTGAACGGCTCCTGCTCGGCGGTGCCCTGGACCTCGACGAAGTCGCCGCTGGCGGTGCAGACCACGTTCATGTCGGTCTGGGCGGCCACGTCCTCCTCGTAGCACAGGTCGAGCCGGGGCTCGCCGTCCACGATGCCGACGCTGACCGCGGACACCGAGGTGAGCAGCGGGTCGCCCTTGGTCCGCTTCCTGCCCTTGAGCCAGGCCACCGCCTCGGCCAGCGCGACGTACCCGCCGGTGATCGCGGCCGTCCGGGTGCCGCCGTCGGCCTGGAGCACGTCGCAGTCGATGACGATGGTGTTCTCGCCCAGCGCCTTGTAGTCCACGCTGGCCCGCAGCGAGCGCCCGACCAGCCGGGAGATCTCGTGCGTGCGGCCGCCCAGACGGCCCTTGACCGACTCGCGGTCGTTACGGGAGTTCGTCGCCCGGGGCAGCATGGCGTACTCGGCGGTCACCCAGCCGAGCCCGCTGCCGCGCCGCCAGCGGGGCACGTCCTCGGTGACGCTCGCGGCGCATAGCACCCGGGTGCGGCCGAATTCCACCAGCACGGAGCCCTCGGCGTGGTCCAGCCAGCCGCGGGTCAGCTTGACCGGCCGCAGTTCGGTGACGGCTCGTCCGTCGGGTCGTGACATGACGCTCAGCCTATCGGCAGGCCCGAGTAGGCAAGCAGGGCTCAGGGGCCGGGCCCGAGGACCAGGCCGGTGGAGGCCAGCGACAGCGGCCCGCGGAAGGCGGCGGCCGCCTCGGTCAGCGTCCGCGTCTGGTCGTTCCACGCCACCAGGTGGGTGAGCACCAGCCGGCCGACACCGGCCCTGGTCGCGTGGTCGGCGGCCTGCCGTGCCGTCAGGTGCAGACCGGTCCTGGCGTCCTGCCCGTCGACGAACGAAGCCTCGCACAGCAGCAGGTCCGCGTCGGCGGCCAGCCGCACCAGGGCGTCGGACTCCCCCGTGTCGGCCGAGTAGGCCAGCCGCCAGCCGTCGTGTTCCACCCGGAAGCCGAACGTCTCCACCGGATGATTCATCCGCTCGGTGGTGATCAGGAAAGGCCCGATACCAAACGAGCCAGGCTCGAGCTCCCGGACATCGAACCTCTGCTGGCCCCCGGGGCCGCCGGCGATGCCGTCGGAGTCCGGGCCCAGATCGGGCTTGGCCAGCTCGGCCACGCCCCTCGGCCCGTAGACCGGGATGGCCGGCTGGGGGCCTTCCGGCGCGAACTGCCTGGCTACCCAGTAGGCGGGCAGGTCGATGCAGTGGTCGGCGTGCAGGTGGCTGATGCAGATCGCGTCGACGCCGAAGAGCCTGGCGTACCGCTGGAGCACCCCGAGCGCCCCGTTGCCCATGTCTATGACCAGGCGGAACCCCTCGGCCTCAAGCAGGTAGCAGGACGCCGGGCTATCCGGCCCGGGGAAGCTCCCCGCGCATCCGATCACCGTCACGCGCATGCGTGCCATTATGGCCTTGATCATGTTCACGCTGTTCTACGGCCTGTCGGCCGATCCAGTCCACCAGGGGCATGTGGATCTCGTGACGGCCGCCGTCACCGAGCTCAGCGACCGGGGGTATGCCATCCCCCTGGTCCTGCTCGTGCCCGTCTACCGGCGTAACCCCGTCGGCGAGCAGGCCAAGAACAGCCTGCCGGAGACGTACCAGGACCGGGTTCAGATGTCCGAGCTCGCGGCCGGCGTGATGGGCAGGCGGCTGGCCGGGCTCGGCTGCACGGTCAAGGTCAGCCTGGCGGCCCGGGACCTGGCCGGACAGTCCGGCGGCCCGAACTACGACCTGGAGACCCTGCGCTACATCCGGGATCAGGAGGAGGCGGACGGCGAGCTGCTCTACCTGATGAGCGCCGAGCTCGTCTCGGGCCCGGCACCGGAGTTCGGGCGCTGGTACCAGCCGGTCGAGCTGGCTCGCATCGCCACCGTGGCGATCGCCCCACGGCCCGGGTACCCGCCGAACGTGAATTTCCTCGGGGTACTCACCGCGGAGGGGGGCCGTTTCATCTACCTGAATAGCGTGGTCACCATGGACATCTCCTCGAGCCAGATCAGGGAACGGCTGATGGCGGGGGCCGATCCAGCCGAACTGGCCCGGGAGGGAGCGATCCCCGGCCCGGTGGCCGACTACATCGGCAGGCACCCCGGCCTGTACGGGCCGCGGCGGGACGCCTGAATGGCCGGCGTCTGATGGGCGGCATCACGTCCGAGATCGAGCCGATCTACGTGACCACGGTCGGCGAGCTGGTCAGCGCGGTCACCGACATGTCCGATGGCCGGTACGTGCTCTGGTACCGCGGCCACAGCCAGGCGAGCTGGGACGTGCTGCCGTCGATCTGGCGGGGTTATGCCCCCGCCGAGGAACGGAACCTGACGAACAGGTTCCGGTCGCGCGCCTCCATCCGCTACTCCCCCGCGCCGGATTACGACGCGACGGCCAGCTGGCTCGCCCTGATGCAGCACTACGGGCTGCCGACCAGGCTGCTCGACTGGACCAGGTCGCCGCTGATCGCGGCGTATTTCGCGATGGCGGCTGCCCCGCCCGGCGACAGCCGCCGCGACGACGAGGACGCGGCCATCTGGGTGCTCCATCCCGAGATCCTCAACGCCAGGCAGGGCTTCCGCGCGGTGACGCCGCCGATCGACGCGCACATGTGCGGCAGCATGCTGTGGCCCGCGTTCAGCGACAACGCCGAGGAGAACGACAAGGTCCTGGCCGTGATGTCGTCCGAGACCGACCTGCGGATGTTCGTCCAGCAGGGGTGCTTCACCATCCATTCCAGCCACACGGCGCTGAACAAGAGCGAGGGTCACGCCGACTTCCTCCAGCCGGTGGTGGTGCGCCGGGAGCACATCGGCCGGATGATCAGGGAGATCAACGCCTGCGGGTTCCGCCGCGGCGACTTGTTCCCCGATCTGGGCAATCTGGCCGAAGAGCTGCGGCGTTCCCACCCGCCGGGCTCGTACGTAGAGGAGCGGAACCCGTCCCGGTGACCCTAGTCTGGTCAGGTGAGCGAGCCGTCCAGGGACAAGATCCCGCCCTATCCCCAGGACCAGCGGGACGCCGTTTACCGGGTGATCGCGGAGCGCAGGGACGTCCGCCGGGGGTTCCGGCCGGAGCCGGTGCCCGCCGAGGTGCTCGGCCGGGTGCTGGCGGCGGCGCACCAGGCCCCCTCGGTCGGCCTGTCGCAGCCGTGGGACTTCATCGTGATCGCTGACCGGGCCAGGCGGGAGCGGGTCGCGGCCTTGGCCGCGCGGCACCGGGACGACTTTGCCGCGGCCCTGCCCGCTGCCCGGGCCCGCGCGTTCGACCAGCTCAAGATCGAGTCGATCCTCGACACGCCGGTCAACGTCGTGGTGACGTGCGACCGGACCCGGGGCGGGCGGCACACGCTGGGCCGGGCCACCCAGCCGCAGACGGCGGCCTTCTCCAGCGTGCTCGCGGTGGCCAACCTGTGGCTGGCGGCCCGGGCCGAGGGCCTTGGCGTCGGCTGGGTCAGCTTCTTCGACGAGCGGGAGCTGGCGGCCGAGCTCGGCCTGCCCGCCCGCCTGGAAGTCATCGCCTACCTGTGCGTGGGGTACGTGGACGAGTTCGGTCCTGAGCCCGAGCTGGCGGCGGAGGGATGGGCCCGGCGGCGGCCGGTGTCGTGGGCGGTGCACGCCGAGGAGTTCGGCCGCCGTGGCCTGCCCGGGGAGGAACCGGTGGACATGCTGGCCGACGTCGTCGCCGCCATCGCTCCGCCCGACGCGGCCGCGATGGCCGCGGCCCGGGAGCGGCAGGACAAGATGACCAAGCCGCGCGGCTCCCTGGGTGAGCTCGAGGACGTCTCGGTCCGGCTGGCCGGGCTGGCCGGGGCGTGCCCGCCGCCGCTGCCCGAGCCGGCCTGCGTGGCGGTGTTCGCCGCCGACCACGGGGTGCACGCCCAGGGGGTCAGCCCGTGGCCGCAGGAGGTGACGGCCCAGATGGTGGCCAACTTCCTGGCCGGCGGGGCCGTGATCAACGCGTTCGCGGCCCAGGCCGGGGCCGAGGTCACCGTGGTCGACATCGGGGTCGCGGCCGACCTGGACCCGGTGCCCGGGCTGCTGCCCCGCAAGATCGGGCGCGGCACGGCCGACTTCACGGCCGGGCCGGCCATGACCCGCGAGGCGGCCGTGGCCGCGATCACGGCCGGGGCCGAGGTCGCCAGGGACCTGGTCGCGGCGGGCAACCGGTGCCTGGTCACCGGCGACATGGGGATCGCCAACACCACCGCGTCGGCCGCGCTGATCTGCTCGTTCACCGGCGCTGACCCGGCCGAGGCGACCGGCCACGGCACCGGCGTCGACGCTGCCACCTACGCCAAGAAGATCGACATCGTCTGCCGCGGTCTGGAGCGGCACCAGCCGGATCCTGGCGACCCGGTGGGGGTGCTGGCCGCGTTCGGCGGGTTCGAGCACGCCGCCCTGGCCGGGTTCATCCTGGGCGGCGCGGCGCTGCGGGTGCCGGTGATCCTGGACGGGGTCATCGCCGGGGCCGCCGCGCTGGCCGCTGCCGCGCTGGCCCCGGACGCGGTCGCCGCCTGCTTCGCCGGCCACCGCAGCGTCGAGCCCGGGCACACGATCGCCCTGGAGCACCTGGGCCTGCGACCGCTGGTCGACCTGGGCCTGCGGCTCGGCGAGGGCACCGGCGCGGTGCTGGCGCTGCCGCTGGTCCAGGCGGCGGCGCGGGCGCTGCGCGACGTGGCCACCTTCGACTCCGCGGGCGTGGCCGACAAGGACGGCTAGGGTCTCAGGCCCAGAGCTGGCCTTCGAGGTCGGATTCGGCCTCTTCCAGGGTGCCGGAGTAGGCGCCGGTGGACAGGTACTTCCAGCCGCCGTCGGCGACCAGGACCACGATGTCGGCGGGCTCCCCCGCGTCCACTGCTTTGGCCGCCATGCCCAGGCCGGCGTGCAGCGCGCCGCCGGCCGAGATGCCGGCGAAGATGCCCTCGGCGGAGATGAACTCCCTGGTCCGGCGCAGCGCGTCGGCCGAGGACACGGAGAACCTGGTGGTCAGCACGGACTCGTCGTAGAGCTCGGGGACGAAGCCCTCGTCGATGTTCCGCAGCCCGTAGACCAGCTCGCCGTAGCGCGGCTCGGCCGCCACGATCTTGATGTCCGGCTTGTGTTCGCGCAGGTAGCGGCCGGCGCCCATGAGCGTGCCGGTGGTGCCCAGGCCGGCCACGAAGTGGGTGATGCTCGGCAGGTCGGCGAGGATCTCCGGGCCTGTCGTCTCGTAGTGGGCGCGGGCGTTGGCCTCGTTGCCGTACTGGTACAGCATGACCCACTCGGGGTGCTCGGCGGCGAGTTGCTTGGCCACCCTGACCGCCTCGTTGGAGCCGCCCGCGGCGGGCGAGCCGATGATCTCGGCGCCGTACATCCGGAGCAGCTGGCGGCGTTCCTCGCTGGTGTTCTCGGGCATGACCACGATCAGCCGGTAGCCGCGCAGCTTGGACACCATGGCCAGCGAGATGCCGGTGTTGCCGGAGGTGGGCTCCAGGATGACCGAACCCGGCTGGAGCAGGCCCTCCTTCTCCGCCTGGGCGATCATGTAGAACGCGGCGCGGTCCTTGACCGAACCGGTCGGGTTCCTGTCCTCGAGCTTGGCCCACAGCCGCACGTCGGCCGACGGAGAGAGCCGGGGCAAGCCGACGAGGGGCGTATGGCCGAGCGAGTCAAGCAGGTTCTCGTAGCGCACGACGCCTCGCCGTTCGTTATGAAAAAAGACGGTCAGCGGCTGCCGCCGGCCACCGCGGGCAGGACGGTCACCGTATCCCCGTCCTTGACCGGCGTGTCTAGGCCGGATATGAAGCGGACGTCCTCGTCGTTCAGGTACACGTTGACGAAGCGCCGCAGGCCCTTCTCGTCGACCAGGCGCTCGCGCAGGCCGCCGTGCCGCTGGTCCAGGTCGCTGAACAGCTCGGCGAGCGTGGATCCGCTCCCCTCGACTTGCTTGGCGCCGTCGGTGTACGTGCGCAGGATCGTCGGGATGCGAACCTCGATGGCCATGAACTCTGCTCCACTGGGTTATCTGGTCGGTCCTTTGGCGTCCAACCCTGGCGGGGACGGAATCATTCCACCACGGTCACCGGCTCCTCGGTCACGACGCCCTCGAGGATGCGGTACGAGCGGAACTCGGTGGCGTCTTCTTCCCTGGTCGAGACCAGGACGTAGTGGGCCTGCGGTTCGCTGGCGTAGGAGATGTCGGTCCGGCTCGGGTACGCCTCGGTGGCCGTGTGCGAGTGGTAGATCACGACCGGTTCCTCGTCGTTGTCGTCCATCTCGCGCCAGACCCGGAACTGCTCGGCGGAGTCGAAGCGGTAGAAGGTGGGGGAACGTTCGGCGTTCATCATGGCGATGAACCGTTCCGGGCGGTCGCTCCCGGCCGGGCCGGCGATCACGCCGCAAGCCTCGTCCGGATGGTCGGCCCGGGCGTGGGCCACGATCTTGTCGTGCAGATCCCGCGTGATCGTCAGCATGACTGCTGAGCTTACGGGGGACCTAATGCATGGCTTGGACGAGGGATTCCTGGACGGCGCCTAGCCAGGCGTAGACCTCGTAGGCGGTCCACTGGGGGTCGTCCGGCTTGAGCCGGCTCCACTGCTCCTCGAACTCCTCGGTGACGCCGAGCCGGACGCCGAGCGCGAGGCGCACGTCGTTCAGCGCCTTGAGCCAGGACAGGGCCTGCTCCGCGGTCAGCTGGATGCGGCCGCCCTCGTCCGGCAGCGTGTCCAGCATCTCCTGAGCGGCCTGGTACTTGGCGCTGCGCAGGGCGGGCTCGGTGTACTTGCGGAACTCGCCGGCCGAGTCCGGGTCGTCGCGGTAGCCGTCAGGCAGCAGCCGGGCCAGCACCGGGTCGTCGGGCGGGGACTCGGAGCCGGGCGCGTGCACCATCGCCTCCAGGGCGGCGACCTCGGCGTCCTCGGCCGCGTCACGGGATTGGGCGGGGCCCCTTGGGTCGGGATCGATGATGACGGCGGATTCCTCCGGCTCGACCAGCGCCATGATCTGGCCCACCAGGCTGCGCAGCAGGGAGGCTTCGGCGGCGGCGAGCCAGGCGCGCGCACCACCGCCACGGACCGACCGGAATGGCTCCATGCGGGAAGGCTACTTGTCCTGCTTCACCGTGGCCCACAGGCCGTAGCCGTGCAGGATCTCGACGTTGCGCTCCATCGCTTCCCTGGCCCCGGCGGCGACCACCGCCTTGCCCTTGTGGTGCACGTCCAGCATCAGCCTGGTGGCCTTCTTCTTCGGATAGCCGAAGACGTGCTGGAACACGTACGTCACGTACGACATCAGGTTGACCGGATCGTTCCAGACGATCGTGACCCAGGGCTTGTCCGATACCGGATTGTCTGCTGACTTAGGAAGATCTACCTCAGCGGGCGCCGCGCTCACAACTAGCCACCTCCCACTACGTAGTCTTCCACCTGTGACGAATCCCGTGAACCACCAGCCAGGGACTGCCCTGCTGACCGACCACTACGAGCTCACCATGGTGCAGGCGTCGCTGCGCAGCGGTGCGGCCGACCACAGGTCGGTCTTCGAGGTGTTCGCCAGGCACCTGCCACACGGGCGCAGGTACGGCGTCGTGGCAGGCACCGGGCGGCTGCTCGACGCGGTTGAGCGGTTCCGCTTCGGCCCGGCCGACCTGGAATTCCTTGACGACGCGGGCATCGTGGACGAGCCGACGCTGGCTTTCCTCGAATCTTATCGGTTCAGCGGGAACATCTGGGGATACTCCGAGGGGGATTGTTACTTCCCCGGCTCGCCGATCCTCGTCGTGGAAGGCACGTTCGCCGAGGCAGTCCTGCTGGAAACGGTCATCCTGTCGATCCTGAACCACGACTGCGCGATCGCGTCCGCCGCGTCCCGGATGGTGACCGCGGCCGGCGACCGGCCGCTGATCGAGATGGGATCCCGGCGCACCCACGAGTACGCCGCGGTGGCCAGCGCGCGGGCCGCCTACATCACCGGCTTCGCGTCCACGTCCAACCTCCAGGCCAGGTACCAGTACGGCGTCCCCAGCGCGGGCACCAGCGCGCACGCGTTCACGCTCGTGCACGACAGCGAGCGGCACGCGTTCGCGACCCAGGTCGAGGCGCTCGGCGAGCAGACGACGCTGCTGGTGGACACGTACGACGTGCCCCGGGCGGTGCGTACCGCGGTCGAGGTGGCGGGCAGCAAGCTCGGCGCGGTGCGGATCGACAGCGGCGACCTGCCGGTGCTGGCCCGGCGGGTCCGCACCCTGCTGGACGAGCTCGGCGCGGACAGCACCAGGATCGTGCTGACCGGGGACCTGGACGAGTACTCCATCGCGGCGCTCGGGGCGGTCCCCGTCGACGGCTACGGGGTCGGCACCTCGCTGGTCACCGGGTCCGGCGCGCCGACCGCGGCGCTGGTGTACAAGCTGGTGGCGCGGTCCACCGACTTCTCGGGCGAGCTGGAACCGGTGGCCAAGCGGTCGGTGGGCAAGCCGGGGCGGGGCGGGCGCAAGTGGGCCGTGCGGCACCGGGACGAGCAGGGCATCGCGCAGAGCGAGCGGGTCAGCCTCAGCCCGCCAGAACCCGGGCCGCGGGACCGGGAGCTGCTGGTCCCGCTGGTCTCCGACGGCGAGATCGTGGGCCGCGAGGGCATCGAGGCCGCCCGGGCGCGGCACCGCGTGGCGCTGGCCGAGCTGCCGCCGTACGCGCTCCAGCTGTCGCGCGGCTACCCGGCCATTCCCACCGTGTTCGACCCCGACGGCGCCGAGACCTGAGCTAGCCCGGCACCGGCACGACCGAGCACGGGCACGACTCGGCACAGATATCACCAGCGCGCACATCACCTGCAACATCCTCACTACAAATCTCTCGCGTATCGGCATGATGAGCATGGTTGCCGCAATGTATACCTCTGGGCGTAGATGTTGTAACAACCATGCTCAATTACGGGTGCGGCGTGGGTTTATTGGGGAGTGCCGCGGGGGCGGCATGGGCTTGGGGGCGGTTCCGCCTGGCTGGCGCGAGGATCTCCGCCGCGCGGACTTTGTCAATATTGTCTATTGACAAAGTAGGTAATTGGCCTAGGGTGTGTGGCATGGGTCCTTCTGAGCCGCTCGTAGCGCGCCTGTACACGGATCACGGCCTGCAGTCCAGCGCTACCTGTTGACTCGCCCGCGCCGCTCAGCGTTGAGCATCCCGGCGCGAGCCTGGGGCCGCAACGGCCCGCGAGCTCACCTGCTCCCCGTCGCTGCTACCACCAGAGAGGCCGAATGTGTTCTCAACCTCGCGTCTCGCGTCCGCCGAGGGCACCGACCCGCCGGTAACCGGATCGGCCGCTGATCCAGGCGCGGTCGCCGCCGGGGTTTCCGGGTTCGCCCCGCCGAGGACGCCCGCGCGGGCCCGGCGGTTCGCCGATCGCGGCTGGTACCGCGCCATCAGCCTGCTGGTCCTGGTCGGCCTGTGGCAGCTGGCCAGCAGCACCGGCCTGCTGCCGGCCAGCACGCTGGCCTCGCCCGTCTCGATCGTGCACACGGCGTACACGCTGATCACCACCAGCTCGTCGACGTACGGGACGCTGCAGGGCTCGCTGCTGGCCTCCTTCGAACGCTGGGCGATCGGCTTCGCCCTCGGCGTCGGGATCGGCGTCCTGCTCGCCATCGGTACCGGGCTGAGCCGGGTCGGCGAGATCGTGGCCGACCCGATCCTGCAGGCGCTGCGCAGCGTGCCGCTGCTCGGTCTCATCCCGCTGTTCATCGTGTGGTTCGGCATCGGCCAGCTGCCCAAGGTGCTGTTCGTCATGCTGTCGGCGCTGTTCCCGATGTACCTGAACACGTTCGCGGGCATCCGCGGCGTGGACAGCAAGCTCGGCGAGCTCGGCCGGGTCCTCGGCCTGCGCCGCAGCGAGATGATCCGGCACATCGTCCTGCCCGGCGCGCTCCCCTCGGCGCTGACCGGGCTGCAGCTCAGCGTGATCTCCTCGATGCTGGCCCTGGTGGTGGGCGAGCAGATCAACGCCACCAGCGGCCTCGGCTTCATGATCACCCAGGCCCAGCAGTTCCTGAACAACAGCGTGATCATGGTCGCGCTCATCGTCTACTCGATCCTCGGCCTGCTCCTCAACGGCGCGGTGCGCCTGCTGGAAAGGAAGGCACTGGCATGGCGCCGCGACTTCGGAGCGTAGAAAACCATCGGGCCGAACGGGGGACGGTACCCGCCCCGGCTCCGGCGCCCGCCTCGTCCGCGGCGGCGTCGGTCCGGGGCCTGAGCCGCACGTTCGGCGAACGCGTGGTCCTGGACGGGATGGACCTGGACATCGACCCGGGCGAGTTCGTCGCGCTGATCGGGCGCAGCGGCTCGGGCAAGTCCACGCTGCTGCGGGTCCTGGCCGGGCTCGACCGGGAGGCGACCGGCCAGGTCAGCGTGGCCGGCCCGGTGTCCGTCGCGTTCCAGGAGCCGCGGCTGGTGCCGTGGAAGCGGGTCCTGGACAACGTCGAGCTCGGCCTGCGAACGGCCGACCCGCAGTCGGCGGCGCGCACGGCGCTGGACGAGGTCGGGCTGACCGAACGCGCGTCCGCCTGGCCCGGCACGCTGTCGGGCGGCGAGGCTCAGCGCGCGTCGCTGGCCCGCGCCCTGGTCCGCGAGCCGCGCCTGCTGCTGCTCGACGAGCCGTTCAGCGCGCTCGACGCGCTGACCAGGATCACCATGCACCGGCTGGTGGTCTCGCTGTGGGACCGGCACAAGCCAGCGGTGCTGCTGGTCACGCACGACGTGGACGAGGCCCTGGCGCTGGCCGACCGGGTGCTCGTCCTGGGCGAGGGGCGGATCGCGCGCTCCTCGCCCATCACCCTGCCCCGGCCGCGGGTCCGCGATCACCCCGATCTCGTCGCCCTGCGGCTGAAGCTGCTCACCCAACTCGGCGTCCCCGCCGGGGACACCGACTGACTCCCCCCTTAGGACAGGCACCCATGCGCACCAGACCTAGGTTTTACGCTGCCCTCACGATTACCCTGGCCGGGCTGGCCGCGGCGGCCGGCTGCTCCTCTTCGTCCACGTCGTCGGCGTCGTCCGGGACCAGCGCGAGCAGCAGCGCGTCGGCGTCGAGCTCAGCAGACCTGTCCTCGGTAACGCTGAACGTGGGCGACCAGAAAGGTACCGGGGCCGAGGCCGTGCTCGCCGCGGCCGGCCTGCTGAACACGCTGCCGTTCAAGGTGAACTGGTCCGACTTCACCTCAGGACCGCCGATGCTGCAGGCCATGGCGTCCGGCTCGGTCGACGTCGGCGGCGTAGGCGACGCGCCGCCCGTGTTCGCCGCGTCCGGCGGCGAGGCCGTCGAGATCGTCGGCGCCCGCAAGACCAACGACGGTGACCAGGACTCGGTCGTGGTGCCCAAGGGCTCGCCGATCACCTCGATCCAGCAGCTGAAGGGCAAGAAGATCGCCTACGCCTCGGGCAGCTCGGCCAACTACAACCTGCTGACCGTGCTGAACAAGGCCTCGCTGACCACCAAGGACGTCAGCCTGGTGAACCTGCAGCCGGCCAACGCCCTGGCCGCGTTCACCTCGGGCTCGGTCGAGGCCTGGGACGTCTGGCCGCCTTACGTCCAGCAGGTCGTCGCGCAGAACGGCGCCCGCGTCATCTCCACCGGGACCGCCTACGGCAACCCCTACTCGTTCGAGGTGGCGTCCAAGGCGGCCGTGGCCGACCCGAAGAAGGCCGCGGCGATCAAGGCCTACCTGACCATCCTGAACAAGGGTTACGTGTGGACCGCCACCCATCCGGCCCAGTGGGCCGCCGCCTGGGCCAAGGCCAGCGGGCTGCCGGTCAGCGTCATGGAGCAGGCCGCCAAGCTCAGCGCCACCACGCCGGTCGCGATCACGGACGACACCACCACGGCTGAGCAGGGGCTTGTGGATCAGTTCTTCGCGGCCGGGCTCATCCCCACCAAGGTCGACATGAAGGACTACATCACGGACCAGTTCAACGACTCGGTGCCCGCCGGATGACGAGGCAGCTGCACTTCAACGCGTTCCTGATGAGCTGCGGGCACCACGAGGCGGCCTGGCGGCTGCCGGAGAGCGACCCGTTCGCCAGCCTGGACCTGGCGTACTGGACGAACCTGGCCCGGATCGCCGAGCGCGGCACGTTCGACTCGGTCTTCCTGGCCGACGGCCCGGCGCTGTGGGGCCACGCCAGGTACCGCCCGGGCGGGGTGCTGGAGCCGACGGTCCTGCTCACCGCGCTGGCCGGCGCGACCAGCCGGATCGGGCTCATCGCCACCGCGTCCACCAGCTACAACCACCCGTACAACCTGGCCCGCCGGTTCGCCTCGCTGGACCACGTCAGCGGCGGCCGGGCTGGCTGGAACATCGTCACCACGGCTACTCAGGCGGCCGCGCAGAACTTCGGGCTCGACGACAATCCCGCCCATGCCGAGCGCTACCGGCGGGCCACCGAGTTCACCGAGGTGTCGATCCGGCTGTGGGACAGCTGGGAGGACGGCGCGGAACTCGGCGACAAGGCGGCGGGCGTCTACGCCGACGACAGCCGCATCCACGAAGTGGACTACTCCGGCGAGTTCTTCAAGGTGCGGGGGCCTTTGAATGTCCCCAGGTCCCCGCAGGGGCGACCGCTGCTGGTGCAGGCGGGCTCGTCGCACGACGGCCGGGAGTTCGCGGCCCGGTACGCCGAGGCGGTGTTCACCGCCCAGCAGACGCTCGGCGACGCGCAGGAGTTCTACGCCGACCTGAAGGCCCGCGCCCGCCGCCTGGGCCGCGACCCGGACCAGGTCAAGATCCTGCCCGGCCTGGTGCCCGCCATCGGCTCGACCGAGGCGGAAGCCCGGGCCCTCGAGGCCGAGCTCGGGGAGCTGATCATCCCCGAGTACGGCCTGGCCCAGCTGGCCAAGGTGCTCGAGATACCGGCTTCGCGTCTTGAGCTTGACGGCCGACTGCCAGCGGAGGTGTATAGCCGGCCGCCGGTGGAAGGCGCCCAGAGCCGGTTCGAGCTGGTCACCGAGCTGGCCCGGCGGGAGGACCTGACGGTGCGGCAGCTCATCGGGCGGCTCGGCGGCGGCCGGGGGCACCGGACGTTCGCCGGGACGCCCGAGCAGGTGGCGGACACCATCGTGGAGTGGGCCGAGGCGGGCGCCGCCGACGGGTTCAACGTGATGCCGCCGGTGCTGCCGTCCGGCCTGGAGGCCTTCACCGAGCACGTGATCCCGCTGCTGCGCCAGCGCGGCGTGTTCCGCACCGAGTACACCGGGCGGACCCTGCGCGAGCACTACGGGATCCCCCGGCCGCCGAACGTGTTCACCGCGGCCGGGCCGGACGCACGGGCCGAGGTGGCGTAGCGTCGAAGCGGCAGGGACATCTCGGCGAGGAGGGCTGTAATGGGGCAATCCGCAGGTCACGACGTCGACCCGACCTTCTACCGCAGCCCGGCCGCGGCTATCAGCGCGCCACCCGAGCAGCTCAAGCAGTACGACGTGAGCGACCCGGCCCACCCGCGCGAGGCCGGCTCGGTAAGGCTCGGCGGTGTCGTGGGCCGGGTGGCGCACCCGGCTTTCCCTTCCGAGCGGCTGGCGGGCGGACCGCAGATGGTCGAGGTCAGCCGGGACGGCAAACGGATCTACCTGACCAACTCGCTGTACGGCTCGTGGGACGACCAGTTCTACCCGGACGGCGTGGGCAGCTGGTTCGCCAAGGTCGACACGGACCCGGCCGCGGGCGGCGGGCTGACCGTGGACGAGCGGTTCTTCCCGCACGGCGACGACTTCCGCGGCCTGCGCGTGCACCAGGTGCGGCTGGCGGGCGGCGACGCGTCCTCGGACTCCTACTGCTACCGGTCGTGACCGGGCTCGACCCTCGTTAAATGGTTCGGCAGGGTGTCCGCACCCCGGCTAGCCTGCATGCCATGCCAGTCGATTTCACCAGGTTCGCGGCCGTGCTCCGCGACCTCGACGTCTCGGGTCGGGTGCGGGAACTGCCGGAGAGCGCGCCGACGGCGGCGGCCGCGGCCGCCCAGCTCGGCTGCGAGCTCGGCGCGATCGCGAACAGCCTCGTATTCAACGCCGACGGGGCGCCGCTCCTGGTCATGACCAGCGGCGCGCACCGCGTGGACACGGCCAAGGCCGCGAGGCTCGCCGGCGTGGCAGCGGTGCGTCGAGCGGACGCCCGTTCGGTCCGTGAGTGGACCGGACAGGCCATCGGCGGGGTCGCCCCGGTCGGCCACCCCAGCCCGATCAGGACCTTGGTTGATCTCTGGCTGGACAAGTACGACGTGATCTGGGCCGCGGGCGGCCACCCGCACACGGTGTTCCCCACGTCGTTCGCCGAGCTCCTGCGCATCACCGGCGGCACCCCCGCCGACGTCGGCGAGTAGCGCGCCGCGCGGGCTGCTGAGGGCCGCGGGCTGCTGAGGGCTCGGGCGGGGCTGCCACGATGGCAACACCTGGCTCTCCAGCCACACAGGTTTCACGCCGTGAGAGCTCGTCCATGATCGCGAAGCATTTTGTACCCACTTCGGGGATAAGATCCTTCGTGATCATGGGGAACGACGCCGAGACCGTGAGCGGTGGGGCTCCAGTGGCGGGCGAGAAGACGGCTTCATGATCGCGGGCAGTTTTGGCTCCTATACGGCCATTTCTGCCCGCGATCATGGTGCTGAGGTCGGGCGGCGGGAGGCTAGGTAGGCGGCTACTACGTCGCCGGGGGCGCGGGCGGTGTGGCGGGTGCGGTCGTAGCGGCGGGTGGTGCGGGGGTCGGCGTGGCCCATGACGTGCTGGAGGTCGCCGAGGGAGCCGCCGGCGTCGAGGTACAGCGTGGCGAACGAGTGGCGCATGGCCTCGGGGCCGAGGCGGCAGGCCAGTTCGTCGGGCAGGGCGGCGCGCGCGGCGAGGCGGCGCACGATCCGCCACACGTCGGCGGCGAACAGCCGGTTCCCTGACGCGGTGGCGAACAGCGCCCGGGGCCCGGCTGGAGCGTGGCGCCGGTGCCGGTCTTGGCCGTCTCGCTCGGCGAGGTAGGCGTCGATCCTGGCCGCGGCCGGGCCGGGGAGCGCCAGGCGGCGGCGCTGGCCGTCGCCACGGGTCACCCACAGGATCCGGCGGCCGTGTTCGGTGCCGAGGTCCTCGACGTCGGCACCGATGACTTCGGAGACACGGGCTCCGGTGAGCAGCAGCACGGCGACCAGCGCCGCGGTACGGGAGCGCTGCGCGCCGGGTGCGGTGTCGGCCGCGTGGACGAGGCTTAGAGCCTGATCCGGGGTCAGCCCCGGGGTGGCCGGCTGAGCCGACGGTCGGCGCGGCCGCGCGATGCCGGCGGCGGGGCTGGCCGGAATGTGCCCGCGCCGCTCGAGCCAGGCATACCAGCCCGCCACGGCGGCGAGCTTGCGGGCCGCGCT
>Ga0335083_10005006_pt1 | contig 16797 bp, 11 predicted proteins | sample Lox_Sample_42_FD_206716 | JGI IMG/M metagenome (GOLD analysis project Ga0335083, IMG submission 206716) | Soil microbial communities from Loxahatchee National Wildlife Refuge, Florida, United States - Lox_Sample_4.2 | ecosystem: Environmental > Terrestrial > Soil > Wetlands | place: USA... | reverse complement strand
TGCCGAGATCCTCTTCGCGCCGCGCCTTGAGTGCGGCCTGATACGCCGCGATCACGGCCGACCAGTCGCCGGTCGCCGCCGCGGCGTCGGTGACGATGCGCAGCGCGCGCGGATGGGCCGGATCGATCCCGATCGCGCGCTTGACCGCGCGTTCGGCGCGCGGCGCGTTGCCGATCGGGCCTCGCGCGATCTCGTGCAGCTCGAGCAGCGCGGCGACGCGCTCCTCCGGCGTGGCCGCGCGCTCGGCGCGATCGTCGAGCAGCTCGCCGAGATCTTGCCAGCGCTCCGCGCGCCGGAGCAGGCGGCCGAGATGGAACGCGGCCTTGCCGTTCTTGCCGTCGATCTCGAGCGCCTTTCGTAGATATTGCTCGGCCTCGGGCGCGTCGGGAGAGAACTTCACGTACGCCTCGGCAGCCGACGCGTAGAGCCCGGTCGCGAGGCTGCGATCGGTCGACGCGGTCGCCTCCTTGACGTACTTCGCCGCGAACTTCTGCCAGTTCGCGCGGCTCAGCTCGACCTCGTCGAGGCCCTCCTTCGCCATCGCGTCGTTCGCGCGCAGCTCGAGCACGCGCTCGAACGCGGCGCGCGCGGCCTTCGGATCGCAGACCTCGCTCTCGAGCACCATGCCCTGCTCGAGGTAGAGGTCGGCCTTGCGGTTAGCGTCGTCGTTGGCCGACAGCTCGGCCTCGATCAGCGCGACCACGGCATCGGGTCGGCCACGCGACGACAGCAGCTTGCGCGCCGCGGCGAAGCGATGGGCCGCGAGCCCGGGCGCCGCGGCGCGCGCGGCCGCGGGAAGCGCGCCCAGCACCTGGGCGTCGTCGGGATCGTGCTCGTAAACCGTGAGGAGAGAGGACAGATCGGCCATGGTCGCTACGCGGCCCGGGAGCGCCCCGAGCGCGGACCGATCGATGCTATGCGCCCGGCCCCGCGAACACAACGCGTCCGCCCGCGGATCTCTTGAAGACTTCGGCAGACAACTGGCGACGGTTTCGTGCGAAACCGCCGCCCGCAATGTAGGGTGGGCCGGTGACGAGTCGTAGCTCGCTGGGCTACCTGAAGCCGTACAGGGGCGCGCTCGCGGCAGGTGTCGCGATGCTGGTCGCGACCAACGTCTGCTACCTCGGCATCCCGTACTTCATCGAGCAGGCGATCGACGACCTGCAGGCGAACGACGCCGCCGCGGTCACGCACGACGCCGCGCTGCTGATCGCGTTCGCGATCGCCACCGCGGTGACGCGCATCGTCTCGCGCGTGTGGATCTTCAACGCCGCGCGCGGGGCGGAGTACGACCTCCGCTCCGAGCTGTTCGGACACGTGCTCACGCTGTCGCCGGCCTACTACCGCGACCATCCGACCGGCGACGTGATGTCGCGGCTCACCAACGACGTCCAGACCGTGCGCGCGATGTGGGGAGCCGGCGCGGTTCATCTCGCCAACGCGGTGACCGCGTTCGCGTGCGTGCTCACCTACATGATGCTGCTCGACGCGAACGTCGCCGCGGTCGTGCTGATCCCGTATCCGCTGATCTTCGTCGTCGGCAACGCGCTGTCCAAGCGTGTGTACCGGACGCAGCGCGAGGTCCAGGCCGAGCTCGGCACGCTGTCCTCGCGCATCCAGGAAGATCTCGGCGCGATCCAGGTGATCAAGACGTACGGGCTCGAGGACGTGCGGCGCAAGGGCTTCCTCGCCGGCTCGCAGCGGCTGCTCGACAAGAACATGGACGCGGCGAAGGTCCGCATCCAGCTCGGGCCGACGCTCAACACGCTCGCGCCGCTCGCGGTCGCGATCCTGCTCCTGCGCGGCGGCGACCTCGGCGTCGCCAAGTTCACCGCGTTCCTGTCGCTGCTCGCGCGGCTGGTGTGGCCGACGCTCACGCTCGGCTTCATGCTCGCGCTCGTGCAGCGCGGCCGCGCATCGTGGACGCGCCTGATCCAGCTGTTCGACACCAAGACCGACATCCCCGACGGCACCGGACCCGAGCTGCCCGCGAGCGATCGACCCGCACGCGTCGCGATCCGCGACCTCACGGTCAAGGTCGACGATCGCACGCTGCTCGAGGGCGTGACGTTCACGCTCGAGCCCGGCACGATTACGGCGATCGTCGGTCGCACCGGCTCGGGCAAGAGCACGCTGGTCGAGGCGCTGTGCCGGCTCGTCGACATCCCCGCCGGCACGATCTTCTTCGACGACCACGACATCACGACCATCCCGCAGGCGTCGCTGCGCGCGCAGCTCGGTTACGCGCCGCAAGAGGCGTTTCTGTTCTCGACGACGATCGCCGACAACATCGCGATGGGCTACGGCAGCGGCACCGCGATCCCGGCCGCGCGACGCGTCGAGCTCGAGCGCGTCGGTGCCGCCGCGTCGGCTCCCGATCTCAGCGGCGAGCCGCGCATCCGCGACGCCGCGAAGGCAGCGGGGCTCGAGCGCGACCTCGCCGCGATGCCGGAGGGCCTCGCGACCGTGGTCGGCGAGCGCGGCATCACGCTGTCGGGCGGCCAGCGCCAGCGCGTCGCGCTCGCCCGCGCGCTCTCGGCCGCGCCGCGCCTGCTCGTGCTCGACGACTCGCTGTCGTCGGTCGACGCCGACACCGAGAAGCTGATCCTCGGCCACCTGCGCGGCGTGATGACCGGCCGCACGGCGGTGCTGATCAGCCATCGCGTCGCCGCGATCAAGGACGCCGATCAGATCCTGGTGCTCGATCAGGGCAAGCTGGTCGAACGCGGGACGCACGCGCAGCTGATCGCGGCGAGCGGCGTGTACGCCGAGCTGTATCGCACCCAGCTCGACACCGACTTCGACCTCAAGGACGCGGTGTAATGGCGATCGAAGCGGAGATCGTCCTCGGCAAAGCGTACGACCTGCGCCTGATCCAGCGGCTCGCCAAGTACGTGCGGCCGCACCTGGCGCTGCTCGCGGCGTGGGTCGTGTTCATGCTGACCACGATCGCGTTCGACCTCGCGCAGCCATACCTCGTGATGTACGCCGTGCACCACCACATGTTCGGCGGCCGGCCCGACCTGCTGCCGATCGACGCGGCGCTGTACGTCGGGCTCGTGATCGTCCAGAACGCGTCGTCGTTCTTCGAGTCGTGGTTCCTGCAGCTCGCCGGCCAGCGCACGATGCACGGCCTGCGCGTCGCGATCTTCGATCACGTGCTCGCGCAGCGCGCCGCGTTCTTCGACCGCATTCCGGTCGGCCGGCTGATGACGCGCATGACGAACGACATCGAGAGTCTGAACGAGATGTTCGCTCAGGGCGCGATCACGCTCGTCGCGGACGCGGTCCGCGCGGTCGTGATCGTCGGCATCATGCTGTCGATCGACGTCGACCTGTCGCTGATGACGCTCGCGACGCTGCCGCTGGTCGTCATCGTCGTCGAGATCGCGCGCCGCGCGATGCGCAAGTCGTTCCGCCAGATCCGCGTGCGGCTCGCCGCGATGAACGCGTTCGCGCAGGAGCACCTGTTCGGGATCCGCGTCCTGCAGCTGCTCGGCCGCGGCCAGATCGCGCGCCGCGAGTACGACGAGATCAACGCCGGCCACCGCGACGCGTACCTGTTGCAGATCCGCGCCGACGCCGCGATGTACGCGCTCGTCGAGATGATCGGCATGATCGCGCTCGCGGCCATCCTGTGGTGGGCCGGCCACGACGTGCTGTCCGCGGCGCTGATCGCGCGCGTCGTCGGCTTCTACGGCTACATCGAGAAGTTCTTCACGCCGATCCGCGACCTGTCGGCGAAGTACGCCGTGATGCAGGGCGCGATGGCCGCGTGCGAGCGCATCTTCCAGCTGCTCGACACCGACGAGTACGACGGCTCGACGCCGTCGCTCGCGACCGCCGGCGACGTGCCGAAGCCGCCGCCGAACGCGCCAGCCGTCGAGATGTCGGGCGTGTTCTTCAGCTACGGCGCGGAGCCGGTGCTGCGCGGGCTCGACCTGCGCGTGCCGAGCGGCGCGAAGATCGCGGTCGTCGGCGCGACCGGCTCGGGCAAGTCGACGACGATCAAGCTGCTGACGCGGCTGTACGAGCGCGACCGCGGCGCGATCCGCATCCACGGTGTCGACGTGCGCGACCTGCCGCTCGCCGAGCTGCGCCGCCGGATCACGGTCGTGTCGCAGGACGTGATCCTGTTCGCCGGCACGCTCGCCGACAACATCGCGCTCGGCAAGCTGTACGAGCGCAGCAAGCTGGATGCCGCGATCGCGCGCGTCGGCCTCGATCGCGCGCTCGCGCGCCGCGGCGACGACCTCGACTGCAAGGTCGCCGAGCGCGGCGCGAACTTCTCGGCGGGCGAGCGCCAGCTCGTCGCGTTCGCGCGCGCGCTCCTGCGCGATCCCGAGATCCTCGTACTCGACGAGGCGACCGCGCACGTCGATCCCGAAGCCGAGGAGCTGATCGAGCGCGGCCTGCAAGAGCTGATGAAGGGCCGCACGACGCTCGTGATCGCGCACCGGCTGTCGACCATCCGCAACGCCGATCAGATCGTCGTGATGGACAAGGGCCTGGTCGTCGAGCAAGGCACGCACGCCGAGCTGGTCGCCAAGGGCGGGCTGTACGCGGCGCTCGAGAAGACGTTCCGGCGCCAGAGCTGAACGCGACCCTCCTCCTGCTCGGCTGGAATTGGTATGATCGCAAACACATGCCGACCGCGCTGTACGAGCGGCTACGCGCCGCCGTCGACGTCATGGCCGACGGCGCGATCGTCGCCGACACGACCACCGGCGAGGTCGTGATCAATCGCGCCGCGCGCGAGATGCTCGGCATCCCGCGCGAGGCGCACGTCGACACCACGTACCTGAAAGACGTCGTCGGCTTTTACCCGTTCGATCTCGCGGCCGGCGCGCCGGATGGTCAGCCGGTGCGCGAAGAGGTCCGCATCGGCGAGCGCGTGCTGCACTCGGTCGTCACGCCGCTGCGGCCGAGCGCCGGCGACGTCGAGATGCCCGCCGGCGCGATCGTCGTCCTGCGCGACCTCGGCGACACCGCGGACGTCGCGCGCCGGCGCGCCGAGTTCGCGCAGGTGATGTCGCACGAGCTGCGCACGCCGCTGACGTCGATCGCCGGCGCGCTCGACATCGTGCTGTCCGGCTACGCCGGCCCGCTCAGCGATCGCCAGCTCCGCTACGTCGACATGGCGCGCCAGGCCGCGACGCGCATGAACCAGCTCGTCGACCAGCTGCTCGACCTCGCGCGCGCGCAGGCCGGGTCGATCACGGTTGCAGCCGCGCCGGTGCAGCTCGATCGGCTCGCGCGCGAGGTGATCGATCGCTACCGCGCGGCGGCGGCGACCAAGCAGCTCACGATCGTGCTCGGCGCGTCGGCCGAGGACATCTCGATCGTCGGCGATCCCGAGCGGCTCGCGCAGGTGCTCGGCAACTTGCTGACGAACGCGATCCGGTTCGCACCGACCGGCGGCACGATCGACGTCCAGGTGTTCGGGCCGCCGCTTTCGGAAGACGCGGTCGGCGTGTCGGTGCACAACACCGGCGAGCCGATCGCGCCCGAGGATCGCGAGCGCATCTTCGAGCCGTTCTCGGCGTCGAGCCGGCGCGTCGGCGGCACCGCGCTCGGCCTGTCGATCTCGCGCACGATCATCGAGGCGCACGGCGGGCGGATCTGGGTCGAATCGGATCCGACCGGCACGAAGTTCGTGTTCACGCTGCCGTCGACCGCGAAGGAAGACAAGACGCAGCCGATCCAGATCCCGATCGAAGGCGCGGCACCGCCGCGGCGGCGCGGCCTCGGCGAGAACCAGTGCGCGATGGTCGCCGACGACGATCCGCGCCGCGCGCTGCTGCTCAAGGGCCTGCTCATGTCGCTGACCGAGCGCGTGCTGGTCGCGCACGACGTCGACAGCGCGCTCGCGATCGCGCGCAGCGATCATCCCGCGCTCGCGGTCGTCGCCGGCGCGATGACCGACTCGCTCGCGCTGCTCGCGATCCTCGAGCACGACCCCGACACGCACAAGACGGCCGTGATGGTCGTCGGTGAACCGGAGCGTCGCGCCGATCTGCTGGCGGCCGGCGCCGACGACCTGCTCGAGTTCCCGATCCAGCCGGCCGCGTTCCGCGACGCGTGCATGCGCCTGGTCGAGAGCGGCCGCCGCGAGGCGCCACGCGTACTGATCGTCGACGACGACGTGTCGATCCGCGTGATCTGCCGCGAGGTGCTCGAGCTCGGCGGCTATCAGGTGCGCGACGTCGGCTCGGCGAACGCCGCGCTCGTCGAGGCGCGCCGGTTCCGGCCCGACATGATCGTGCTCGACGTGCTGATGCCGGGCGTCGACGGCTACCGCTGCGCCGAGCTGATCCGCGCCGACCCGGCGATCGGCATGGCGCCGATCATGTTCCTGTCCGCGCGCGGCGACACCGCCGACAAGGTGCGCGCGTTCCGCAGCGGCGCCGAGGACTACATGGTCAAGCCGTTCGACGCCGCCGAGCTGCTCGCGCGCGTCGCGAAGGCGCTCGACCGCCAGGCGCGCGAGCTCGGCGCCTCGCCGACGACGCAGCTGCCGGGCGCGGATGCGATCCAGGCCGAGATCGAGCGCCGGCTCGGGTCGAGCGACGCGAGCGCGGTCGCCTGCTACCTCGACCTCGACAACCTGAAGGCGTTCAACGACTACTACGGCTACGCGAAGGCCAACGCGGTGATCCGCCAGACCGGCGACGTCATCCGCTACGTCGTGCAGCGCGCCGGCGGCTCGGGCGACTTCATCGGCCACATCGCGGGCGACGACTTCGTGTTCGTGACCGGCGCCGACCGCGCCGACATCGTGTGCCGCGGCATCTGCGAGCGCTTCGACCACCTGATCCGGCTCTACTACGACCCGGCCGATCGCGAACGCGGCTACATCGAGACCAAGGACCGCTTCGGCGTGCAGCGCAAGTTCCCGATCATGAGCGTGTCGATCGCCGCGATCTCGATCGTGCGGGCCAAGACCTATGCCGGGCTGGCCGAGCTCGCCGCGGTCGGCAAGCGCACCGCGAAGGGCATCCCGGGCTCGAGCTATGTCCGCGACGGCGAGACGATGACCGCCGACGCCGCGACCGGCTGATCAAAGCTTTTGCGCGGGTCGTGCGTCCAATCGCGCATGAGCTACCGCGATGACGTCGATGCCCTCGCCGCCCGCCACGCCGCGCTCGATGCCCAGGCCGCCGAGGCCACGCGCCAGCGCGACGACGCGGCGCGTCTGCTCGCCGAAGCCCGCACGCGCGCGAGCCTCCCGGTGCTCGACAACCTACGCATCGCGTCGCCGTGCTCCGAGAGCTGGGACGAGATGACCGGCGACGACCGGGTGCGCGCATGTGCGAAGTGCAATCAGAATGTCTACAACCTGACCGCGATGACGCGCGACGAGGCCGAGGCCCTGATCGTCTCGCGCGCGGGCCAGCTGTGCGCGCGTTATTATCAGCGCACCGACGGGACGATCTTGCTCGCCGACTGCACGATCGGCGTGCGCAACAAGCGGCGCCGTCGCTGGATCGCGGCCGCGATCGGGGCGACCGCCGGGCTGGCCTCGGGGGTCGGCATCTACAAGAAGACCCGGCCCGAGCCCGCAGCCGAGGTGATCGGCGCGATCCCCACGGTCGCGGTCCCGCAGGTCCCGCAGGACGGGCCGCACGGGCATTGGATCGCGGGCGGCATGTCGCCTCCGGCCGCGCTGGCGCCGAACACGCCGAACGCTCGGCCGGTGGTGAGACCGCAACCGCGGCCGATCGCAGCGCGACCCGGCCGCGGCAACGCGCGCTGATCGCTATCCGCCCAGCTCGATCCCGACGCTGCGCGCGGTGCGCACCAGCTCGCTCGCCGGATCGACGAGCTTGAGCTTCTTGATCGCCTTCTCGATCGGCTTGGCGACGATCCTGCCGCCGTCGAGCGCGGCGACCTGGCCGAACTGGCCGTCCGCGATGAGGTCGACCGCCTTGATGCCGAACCGCGTCGCGAGCTCGCGATCGAACGCGCACGGCGAGCCGCCGCGCTGGACGTGACCGAGCACGGTCGCGCGCACGTCGTAGCGCGTGCGCGCGCAGATCGCATCGCACAGCCGCTGCGCCGCGCCGCCGAGCCGCTCCTGGTGGGTCGCGTCGCCTGCGGTCACGACCGACAGCGCGCCGCCCTTCGGCCGCGCGCCCTCCGCGACGACGACGATCGAGTAGCTCACGCCGCGCCCGTGCCGGCGGTGAAACGCCGCGATCACGCGATCGACGTCGTACTCGATCTCCGGAATCAGCACGACGTGCGCGCCGCCCGCGAGCCCCGCGGTCAACGCGATCCAGCCGGCGTAGCGCCCCATCACCTCGACGACCATGATCCGCTCGTGGCTCTCGGCCGTCGTCTGCAAGCGCTCGAGCGCGCCGACGACGATCTCGACCGCGGTCTGGAACCCGACGGTGTAGTCGGTCGCCTCGAGGTCGTTGTCGATCGTCTTGGGCACACCCACGATGCGGGTGACACCGCGCTCGATGAACTGGTGACCGAACGACATCGTGCCGTCACCGCCGACCACCACGAGCGCGTGCAGGTCGAGCTTGTCGAGGTTCGCCATCACGCGCGCCGAGACGTCGTGCACCTCGGTGCGGCCGTCGGGGAGCTCGACCGGGTACGCGAACGGGTTCGCGCGATTGCTCGAACCGAGGATCGTGCCGCCGCGGGCGAGCAAGCCGTGCACGCGGCTCGCATCGAGCTCGATGTACTGCTCCTCGTACAGGCCCTGAAACCCGTTGCGGATGCCGACGACGTCCCAGCCGTGCGTGCGCCGCGCGTGCAAGACGACCGCGCGGATCACCGCGTTCAGCCCCGGACAGTCACCGCCGCCGGTCAGGATCCCGATCCGCGTGCTCATGGTTCACGATGCCGCGCGCAGGGCCGGGCGCAACAGCGGACGCAGCGGCTCGGCGAGCCGCGCGAGCTGCTCCGGATCCGGATCGACGATCAGGCCGCGGCAGCTCGCCGCCCCGCACGCGCACGGCTCGGCGACGTCGGGCACGAACGCGTAGTCGTACGTGATCTCCTCGCCGGGCGCGATGTCGCGCAGCGCGACCCACCATGCCCGGACCACGCCGGCCTCGGCATCCCAGCGCGACCGAACTTCGCTGTTCGGCTCGCAGCTGTGGTTGAGCCAGCGCGTCTGGTCGACCAGGTCCCACAGGACGTCGTGGCCCGCGGGGCCGTCGAGGATGAGCGCGTAGGTGTCGTCGAAGTCGTCGTCGGGCTCGTACAGCACGCCGTCGCCGGTACACAGCGTGTCGCCGGCGGCAAACGCGCGCGTGGCGACGACGCCGTAGCCATGGATCGCAGACGACACGACTCGCAGGCCATCGAGCAGCGGCATGGGCACGGTTTGTACGTTATGTTTCGCCGAAATGGCAACCAAGCTCAGAGTCGGCGTGCTCGGTGCGACCGGAATGGTCGGCCAGCGCTTCGTGTCGCTGCTCGCGAACCACCCGTGGTTCGAGGTGGCCGCCGTCGCGGCCAGCGCGCAATCGGCCGGCAAGGTCTACGCCGAGGCGGTCGCGGGCCGGTGGACGCTGGCCACGCCCGTTCCGCCGCAGGTCGCCAGCCTGCGCGTCGGCGATGCCTCCGCGGTCGCGCGCATCGCGCCCGAGATCGACTTCGCGTTCAGCGCGATCGACATGCCGAAGGACGCGACCGCGAAGCTCGAAGAAGACTACGCGCGCGCCGAGGCGCCGGTCGTGTCGAACTGCAGCGCGCACCGATGGACCCCCGACGTGCCGATGATGGTGCCCGAGCTCAACAGCGATCACGCGCGCGTGATCGAAGCGCAGCGCGCGCGGCTCGGCACCAAGCGCGGGTTCGTCACCGCGAAGCCGAACTGCTCGCTGCAGAGCTACGTGCCCGCGCTCCACCCGTTGCTCGCGTTCGGACCGACGAAGGTCTCGGTGTGCACGTATCAGGCGCTGTCGGGCGCGGGCAAGACGCACGAGACCTGGCCCGAGATGGCCGACAACGTCATCCCGTTCATCGGCGGCGAAGAGGAGAAGAGCGAGCAAGAGCCGCTCAAGATCTGGGGCAACGTGCGCGATGGCCGCATCGTCGCGGCGAGCGCGCCGGTGATCAGCGCGCAGTGCATCCGCGTGCCGGTGAGCGACGGCCACCTCGCGGCGGTGTCGGTCTCGTTCGAAGACAAGCCGACGCGCGAGCAGATCCTCGCGGCGTGGCGCGACTTCAGCGGCAAGCCGCAGGAGCTCGCGCTGCCGAGCGCGCCCAAGCCGTTCCTCGTCTACAAGGACGAACCGGATCGCCCGCAGACCAAGCTCGATCGCGACAACGGCGCGGGCATGGCCGTGACGATCGGGCGGCTGCGTCCGGACGCGATCTTCGACTGGCGATTCGTCGCGCTCTCGCACAACACCGTGCGCGGTGCCGCGGGTGGGTCGGTACTCACCGCGGAAATGCTGGTACGCGAGGGGTATTTGGCCCCCCGCTAGGTTGTGTGCGCGCGCTCGCGAAAATCTCGCGAGCTGAAGATCGATCAACGATTCCGCGGCATACCGCGACGCATCGACGGCGGGTGCAGGTGGGAGGTTTTCCGTACGTGCGCTGCGATCTCGCCGAGCGCCCGCGCACGCATCGTTTCTAGCTGTTACCTAGCTCGCTTTTCCTTGCGGGCGTTCCCATAGTGGGCGACGTTAGTCGATGATGTCCAAGAGCATCGCAGGTAAGCGCCGCGGTACCGCGGCGAGCGTCGCGCCCGCGCCATTGGCGCGCGGCACGCGCAACGGCCTGCCGAGGCTCGATGCATCCGCGCCCGAAGACGAGGCGCACGATACGGTGGTCGTGGACCCCGAAGAACACGCCGTCACCGCGCTCGAAGCGCACGACGTGGAAGCCGAGCACGCCGAGCACGTCGAGCACGACGAGGGCGAGCACGGCGAGCACGGCGACCTCCACGGCGACGCGGCCGAGATCGACGCGCGCATGCTCGAGCTCGGCAAGCGCCGGTTCGGCATCTCGTCGTTCCGGCCCGGCCAGGCGCTCGCGATCCGCAACGTGCTCGCCGGCATCGACACGCTCGCGATCATGCCGACCGGTGCGGGCAAGTCGCTGTGCTATCAGCTGCCCGCGCTCGAGCTGCCCGGCGTCACGCTCGTGGTGTCGCCGCTGATCGCGCTGATGAAGGATCAGCACGACAAGCTCGCCGAGCTCGACATCGAGGTCTTGCGGCTCGACTCGACCCTTTCGCCACGTGATGAGCAGGCCGCGCTCGCCAGGCTGTCCGAGAACCGGCCGTGCATCGCGTACGTCACGCCGGAGCGGCTCGGCGAGCCGAGGTTCCGCGACCGGCTCGCGAGCGTGCACGTCGCGCTGTTCGTCGTCGACGAGGCGCACTGCATCTCGCAATGGGGGCACGACTTCCGCCCCGCGTACCTCGGCCTCGGCGAAGCGATCCACGCGCTCGGCCGGCCGCCCGTGCTCGCGCTGACCGCGACCGCGCCGCCGAAGGTCAAGGACGACATCCTCGCGCAGCTGCGGCTGAACTATCCGGCCGACGCGTCGGTGATCGACATCGGGCTCGATCGCCCGAACCTGCGCTACCACGTGATCAAGGCCTCGAGCGAGCGCAAGAAGCAGGCGATGCTGCTGCGCCTGCTCGAGAAGACGCCGGGCTGCGGCATCATCTACGCCGCGACGGTCAAGACGGTCGACGCGCTCGCCGACTTCTTGTGGTCGCAGGGCGTCGAGTGCGGGCGCTACCACGGCCGCATGCGCGCGAAGGATCGCGAGCGCGTGCAGAGCGCGTTCATGGAGCGCAGCGAGCCGCGCCTGATGGTCGCGACCAACGCGTTCGGCCTCGGCGTCGACAAGCAGGACCTGCGCTTCGTCATCCACTACAACTTCCCGGGCTCGCTCGAGAGCTACTACCAGGAGGCCGGCCGCGCCGGCCGCGACGGCATCGCCGCCGACTGCGTGCTGCTCTACCAGCCCGAGGACAAGCGCATCCAGAGCTTCTTCCTGGGCGGGCGCTATCCCACGCCCGAGCAGACGCGCGCCGTCGCCGAGGCGCTGGTCGCGGTGACCGGCGGCCGGGTCGCGACCGCGGAGACCGACGATCACGACAACGTCTACCAGAGCGTCAAGGACATCGCGGAGCGCGCCGACGCGCCGGCGAAGAAGGCGCGCGTCGTGCTGTCGTTCTTGAAGGAGGTCGGGTTCGCGCTCGAGGCGCCCGGCGCGCGGTTCGCGCCGATGGCGATCGAGCCGCCGAGCATCGAGAACCTCGCGCGCGCGGCGAGCCGCTACGAGCAGAAACGCGCGCAGGACCGCGCGCGGCTCGCGGCGATGCTGCGCTACGCGCAATCGCATCTGTGCCGCACGCGCTTGCTCGTGACGTACTTCGGCTACACGGACGCGCCGGCGTGCGGCACGTGCGACAACTGCATGCGCGCCGCGCGCAGCGCGCCGTCGGCGGCACGGGATGCCGAGGCGATGGCGCAGGCGCTCGCGGCCGCCCGCACCGGCGACCCGGCGACCCGCAAGGAGATGCTCGAGGAGGCGATGCGCCGGCGGCGCGGCGGTGCCGGCCGCGGCCGCGCGCTCAAGATCGAGCGCGTGAAGCGCCCGGTGTTCGGCCCGCTCGAGAAGGGCGACATCGTGCGCCACGCGCGGTGGGGCGAAGGCGAGGTCGTGCGCGTCGTCGGCGACTCGATCTACACGTTCTTCCCGGTGCACGGCGAGAAGCTCTTGAAAGCGAGCTTCCTCGAAAAAATCGACGCATAATCCGGCCGTGAGCGCGCGCGAGCTGGTGAAATGGTGGAGCTGGGCGGTCTCCGGGTTCCTGGTGATCGTCGGCGCGATCGGTCTGTTCACCGAGAAGATCGGCCCGCTGCCGACCAACCGCGTGCACGCCCTCGGCACGAACCTCGCGGTCGGCTTGATCGGCTTCGGCTTCGCGCGGTTCTCGCGCGAGGACCTGTTCGTGCTGCTCGTCGGCGTCGGCATGCTGGTGCTGGCGGTCCTCGGCTTCGTGCCGGCAACGCAGCCGTGGCTGTACGACACGCTCAACATGGACCGCGCCGAGAGCGTGCTCGAGCTCGTCGGCGGGGTCGTGTCGCTGGGGTTATGGGCGTCCGCGCGCAGGTCAGCGGGCTAGCCGCGCGCGCGCATCGTCGACGAGCGGCGCGCCCGGGTCGGCGTGTGACTCCCACTTCAGAAACGTTTCGAGATCGGCGTGCGCCGCGGCATGGTCGCCAAGACCGTCCTCGGCGAGCGCGCGGTAGTAGAACATCGCTGGAACGTTGCGTAAGCCGGACGTGTCGTTGGCGGCACCCGAGATCTCGCCGCGCCGCGCGTAGCACGTATCGAGCTCGGCCTTGGCTTCAGCGAACCGCTTCGCGTCCAGCAACGTGCGCCCGAGCATGCAGTGGCCGATGCCGATGTCATCCGTGCGCAGCGCCGCCTGCATCGCTGCGATAGCGGTATCGTCCTGACCGCGCAGACGTGCGGCCTCGCCCTCGAGCAGCTTGCCATTGGCGCGGGGCTCGAGCGCGATCTCGGTCGACAGCTTCGCCGCCGTCGCGAGCGCGAGCTTGGGCATCCCGGCTTCGAGCTGCACGCGGGCGGCGCCGAACAGGTGTGCCGGCTCGCGCGTTACCGCCGCTGCGGCGGCCAGCGCGCCGGCCTTGTCGCCGCGACGCATCCGGACCTCGGCCAGGGCCTCCTGCTTGACCTCGATCACGTCCTCGCGGCCGTGCGCGTGATCGTCTCCGATCGCAGCCTCGAGGATCTTGCTCGCCTCGGCCAGGCGTCCCTCCGCGCACATGAGATCGGCCAAGTGGGTCGCCCCGAGCGACGCGTCGATCCGACCGATCTGGGCGGCGCCCTCGTGGGCCTCGGCCGAGTGCCCGGCGAGCTCTTCGGCTTCGATCCAGAGCGAATACGCGGTCGGATCGGGGTGTGGAAAGTCGTGCAGCAACGCGGTCACATCGGTCAAGGCCTGATCGACGCGCCCCGCCTGCAGCTCGGCCGACGCGAGGATTTCGCGTGCGAACTCGACACGAGGATGTGCGCGAGCGAGCGTCTGGCCGGCTTCGACCGCCTTCGTGAACTCGCGGCGGTCGATGTAGGCCACGATGATGTTGACACGCGCAGGCGTGTCGTCGGGCCAGATATCGAGCAGCTCGCGGTACGCGCCGATCGACCGATCGATCTCTCCGGTCGCGGTGTCGTAGTAGTCGCCGAGGAACTTCAAGCGATCGCGCTCGTTCATCCGATCGACCAGCGCGAACGCTCGCGCGTATGCGGCCTTGGCCTCGACATAGCGCCCGAGGTTCTCGGCCGAAACCGCGATCGCGGCCTGGGCGCGCGCGAAGTCGGGATCGCGTGCGACCGCCTGCCGGTAGTACGGCAACGCGTGTTCGTCGTCACCCGTGTAGTGGAATCGCAGCCCGAGTGCGTAGTCCGCGTCGGCATCGAGCAGCGGCGACACCCCGGTCTGGTCCACTTCGCCGGCCGGAACGTGGTCGCCTAGCGCCTCGCGCAGCCCGGCGGCGAGCTTGCCGATCGTGGGCACCACGGCTGCCAATGGTGCCGAGACCGAGCCGGTGTACACGCTGTTTCCGGTGGTCGCGTCGGTCGCTGCCAGCGACAGCGTGATGTTGGCGCCGTCGGCCAGCGCCGAGCCGCGCACCGTGACGACTCGCTGGCCGCGCCGCCCGGCCAGAACGGCGCCGAAGCGGTCGTCGAGCGGCAGCGGCTTGGGTCCGAGCTCGGCCGCGAGCGCCTCGAGCTGGTTGCCGCCGAGAGGATCGAGCAGGCGCGATCGCCGGAGCGCCTCCTCGACGATCAACTCGAACCCGTCGAGCTGCGGGTCACCGGTGCGGTTGGAGATGCCGAGCACGAGGACCTTGATCTGGCCGGTCGGCGTCGCCGCCGGCTTGGCTGCCTGCACCGGGAGAGGCGGCGCGGAGACCGGCGCCGCGCGGTCGCCCGTGCCCATCCGCGCGACGATCGCGATGCCCGCGCCGGCCACGACCACGGCGGCGGCGGCGAACGGCCACGCGCGGCGGCCCCGCACCGTGCCGCCACGGCCCGCGTCGAGGTCGGCGAGCAGCTCGCGCACGGTGGCGTAACGCTTGCGCGGATCGATCGCCAGGCAACGGCGCAGGATCGCGTCGAGGTACGCCGGCAGCTCGGGCGCAGCCTCGCGCAGCGGGCGCGGCGGCTTGTGCAGGCGCATCTCCATCACGGCGTGCGGCGTGTCGGCTTCGAACGGCGGCTTCCCGGCGACGAGCTGGTACAGCATGATGCCGAGCGAGTAGACATCGCTGCGCTCGTCGACCGGATCGCCTTTGACCTGCTCCGGGGACATGTACGCCGGCGAGCCGAGCTGCGCGCCGCTCGCGGTCAGGCCCGACTCGCCGATCGAGCGCGCGAGGCCGAAGTCGGCGACGCGAACGCGATCGTCCTTGTCGACGAGCACGTTCTGCGGCTTGAGATCGCGATGCACGACGCCTTCGGCATGCGCGGCCTCGAGTCCCGCGCACACCTGGCGAAACAGCTTGAGCGCGCGCGAGAGCGGCATCCGCGAATCGCGGCGCATCAGCGCGCCCAGATCCTCGCCGTCGACGAGCTCCATCGACAAGAAGCGCAGGCCGTCGTGCTCGGCGAGGTCGTAGACCCGCAACACGTTCGCGCTCGTGACCTTGCGCGCGAGCGCGATCTCGCGGCGAAACCGTGCGAGTGCGGCCTCCTGATCGGAATCGCCGCGCACGATCTTGAGTGCGACCTCGGTTTTGAGCTCGGTATCGTATGCGCGAAACACCTCGCCCATCCCGCCCTTCCCGATCGCACCGAGCACGCGATAGCGCGGTCCGAAATCGGGACCGACGGCGGGCTGGCGCAGCGACGGGCGCGACGGCCGGTCGTTGCGGGTCTCCTCGTGGGTCTCCGACGGAGCGCGTGGCTCCGCGTCGTCCGCGCGATCCGGCATCGCCTTCATCCTATCAGGGCGGCCGTCGTTCGGTTACCATGGTGTCATGCGCGTGATCGTGATGGTGTCCTTGCTCGCGTCGTCCCTCGCGTTCGCACAGAAGGCGCCACCGGTGAAGCCGAAGCCGACGACGCCGCCGGCCGAGGGCAAGCTGATCGACATCACCGATCCGCTCAGCCTGAAGGGCCAGCTGCGCGACCCGCACCTCCTGTTCTTTCTCGAGCGCGTCGACGACGAGCTCCAGCGCGGCACGCTGCCGAAGCGCACGTTCGTGCCGCGCCTCGTGCAGACGGTCGACGAAGAAAAGCTATAGCGCGCGCGCCACGCGCTGCCTGCGGATCTCGTACAGCGCGAGCGCCGCGGCGACCGACACGTTGAACGAGCCGACCGCGTCGCGCGCCATCGGGATCACGGCGTGAAAGTCGCACTGCTTGGCGACGAGCGGGCGCACGCCGTGCCCCTCCGCGCCGAGCACGAGCGCGAGCGCCAGCTTGCCGTCGATCTGATCGATCGGCAGCGCGCCCTCGGCCGCGTGCACGGCGACCCGCCACAGCCCGAGCTCGCGCAGCTCGCCGAGCGTGCGCACGAGGTTGCCGACCTGCGCGATCGGCACGAGCTCGCTCGCGCCCGCCGATGCCTTGGCGACGACCGCGGTGACCTGCGCGGCGCGATGCTCGGGAATGATGACGCCGCCCGCGCCGAGCAAGTACGCGGACCGCAGGATCGCGCCGAGGTTGCGCGGATCCTCGACGCCGTCGAGCACGACGAGCAGCGCCGGGCCTTCACTGGCCGCCACCAGCTCGTCGACCTCGGCGTACGCGAACGCGCCGAGCCACGCGACC
>Ga0335083_10005004_pt1 | contig 16800 bp, 10 predicted proteins | sample Lox_Sample_42_FD_206716 | JGI IMG/M metagenome (GOLD analysis project Ga0335083, IMG submission 206716) | Soil microbial communities from Loxahatchee National Wildlife Refuge, Florida, United States - Lox_Sample_4.2 | ecosystem: Environmental > Terrestrial > Soil > Wetlands | place: USA... | reverse complement strand
CGTCTTAGATCCCGTGCTGCGCGCCACCTCCGGTGCGGCGCTGCTGAGCGAGGCCGGCCGCGAGAGCCTGGTGAAGCGGCTGCTGCCGCGTGCCACGGTGCTGACTCCCAACGTCGCGGAAGCGGCGGCGCTGCTCGGCGCGCGGCCGGCAGGCAGCGAGGATGCGCTGCTCGAGCAGGGAAGCTCGCTGCTGGCCCTGGGCGCTCGCGCGGTGCTGCTCAAAGGCGGACACTTAGGCGGCGCGGAGTCGACCGACTGGCTCCTCGAGGCAAGCGGGGAGCGCACGCGCCTGAGCGCCCCGCGCAGCGCCCGCGACATGCGCGGCACGGGCTGCGCGCTCGCCAGCGCCATCGCCGCGTACCTCGCCGCGGGCACGCCACTTGCCGAGGCGTGCGCGCGTGCCAAGCAATACCTGACCGCACGCCTGCAGGCCGGACGCTGAACTGTCGGTGGGGCGCGACAGCGCCCGCACGCCGCTGCCTGTACTCGTCAACCGATCCCTCGCTCATTCGCTAATGGGCTCACGAGATGGCTTCGCGGCCACCCGACCTAACAGAGGGACTGTGACTATGTACCGGAATATGTTGCAACGCGCCGTGCGCGGCGCGCTCCTGACGGGCCTGAGCCTAACTCTGGTGGCCTGCGGTGGGGGTGCCAGTGACGGCAGCTCCATGGGTGCAAGCGGCACCAGCCAGGTGAGCGTGCCCTTCACGATCAGCGATGCCTCCTCCGAGGACTGGGCGACGATCGGCGTCAAGGTGCTGAGCGTCGCGCTGGTGCCTGCCGGTGGCGGCAGCAACGTGACCGTGTGGACGGCGCCGACGCCGGCCCCGTACATCAACCTCGAGCAGCTCGACCAGCTCGGGGAGATCCTCGGCAATATCACGATCCCCGCCGGCACCTACAGCGGTGCCGTGCTGACGGTGGCCGCCAACCCGGGCGACGTGCTGCTCACCGTGGCCGAAAATCCCGAGAGCGGCTTTCCGGTCGCGGCCGGCAGCAGCATCCCCTCCAGCCAGATCCTGATCCAGGGTAAGCAGGGCAGCAGCGGCAACTACAGCGTGCCGGTCGACATCACTTTCGACACCGCGCTGACGGTGAGCGCGGCAGGCGGCAACCCCGGTCTCGACCTGGAGTTCGACCTGGGCAATCCGGTGTTCATCGCCGGTCACACCCCGCCCGTGGCGATGGGCGCAACGCTCTGGGCCGTCAACTTCCACGGGCCGGTGCGTCACCACTTCGTGCACGAGCTGCCGCGCCTGGTCCTGCGACACAGCTACGGCACCGTGCAGAGCGTCGGCGGCGACAACAGCTCCTTCAGCATGACCAAGGACTTTCCGACACTGCCGGTGGCGACACCCGAGACCGCCGTGGGCAGCTCGATCGCGCTGCAGATCCAGGCGGACGCGACCAACGGCACGATCTTTTACGACCTCGACGCCAAGACCCGCACCGTCGTCAAGGACTTCTCCGCCGAGGCGATGACGCTGCCGGGCAAGTACGTGCGCGTCGCGGCCCGCTACCAGCAGGACGGTACGCTGGTGGCGGTGCGCGTGTGGGCGAGCAGCGAGTTCGCCAACGTGTTCGTCAGCCCCGAGGGGCACGTCATCCACGTGGATGCGGCCAACAGCCTGATCCGCGTCGCCACCGAGGACGGCACGGCGACCACGGTCATGATCGACGCCAACACCGAGTTCTTCTTCCGCACGCCGGCGGACGCGCTCGCGGATGCCACCCCGATCGCGACCGGGCCCGCGTTCCTCACCAACCAGGACCTGGTGCGCGGCTTCAAGGTGCACGTGAGCGTGGTCGATCCGCTCGCGGTACCGATGGTGGCGCAGACGGTTGACATCGAGACGGCCGCCTACGCCGGGCGCATCTCCGCGGCTGACACCACCGGCTTCACCTACACGCGCAACTTCCTGCGCGCCACGGACGATTACCAGGTGACGCTGCCATACATCGACGCCTCGACCGCGAACGGCACGGACGCGAACGGCAACCCGATCACCGGCTTCAAGTGGTGGGACTTCACGTTCCCGACGCTGGCGGACAGCGGCGGCAGCGCCATCGCCGACTTCGTGAGCGCCAGCAACGGCGGAGTCAACTTCGGCGGCAGCGTCGGCGCGCTCAGCGCCTGGGGTGTCAGCTCGGCCATCTGGGGCGACCCGGCGAGCCCCGGCGGCTGGGCGCTGCGCAATGCGGTGCTGATGCCGACCCCGCTGCCGCTGGGCACGGTGACCACCGGCTTTAGCGGTAGCACGTTCGGCATGAGCGTGCTCGGCGGCAGCACGCCGGCGACCATCAACGTGAGCACGGCGAAGCAGTCGGCGACCCTGGTCTACCAGATCGACCGCACCGGCGCGGTGCTGACGGTGAGCCCGATCGACGCGTCGAGCGCCGCGGGGCAGTCGACCCTCACCACCAACCTCGTCGCCGGGGTGCCGGTGAAGGTCTACGGCGTGCCGCAGCCCGACGGCACCCTCAAGGCCTACGTGCTGATCTACTACACCGGCATGCTGCCGAGCATGTAGCCGACGGCGTTGCGCATCCGGCGGCGCAGGATGGTCCGCCGCGAGAGAGGGGCGGTGGGGAGAGTTGCTCCGCACCGCCCCTCGTCGCATGCCGGGCCGCGCGGGTTATGATGCGGGCGATGCCAGCCAACGGAAACGGCCAGGGCACGTTGCGCGACATCGCGCACCGCGCCATGCTCGACAACGGGTTGCAGCCAGACTTCCCGCCGGAGGTCGCCGCGCAGCTTCGCACCATCAGCGCCGCCGCCGTCGCCCCGGCGGCACAGGCCCGCGATCTGAGCCAGCTGCTGTGGTGCTCGATCGACAACGACGACTCGCGCGACCTCGATCAGCTGTCGGTCGCAGTCCCGCTCGATGCCGGCGCGGTCCGCATCCTCATCGCGATCGCCGACGTCGATGCCACGGTCGCGGCCGGCTCGGCCATCGATGCGCATGCCCGCGCCAACACCACCTCGGTGTACACCGCGGCGCAGATCTTCCCGATGCTGCCGGAGAAGCTCTCGACCGACCTCACCTCGCTGGCGCCGGATGTGCTGCGGCTGAGCATCGTCATCGACATGAGCATCGACGCCGACGGTGCCATCGCTACCGCGGACATCTACCACGCCACGGTGCGCAACCGCGCGAAGCTCGCCTACAACGGCGTCGCTGCCTGGCTGCGCGGCAGGGGCCCGGCGCCCGCGGCGCTCACGGCCGTGCCGGGGATGGACGAGCAGCTGCGCATCCAGGACCGCGTTGCCCAGCTCCTCAAGCAGGTGCGCGCCAGGGCCGGAACGCTGGCGCTGACCACCCTCGAGGCCCAGGCGATCTTCGACGGCGCGCGTCTCGCGGACCTGCGGCCGGATGAGAACAATTGCGCCAAGGAACTGATCGAATACTTCATGATCGCAGCCAACGGCGTGGTGGCGCGCTACCTCGAGGCGCGGCATTCCTCCTCGCTGCGCCGGGTGCTGCGCGCGCCGGAGCGCTGGCCGCGCATCGTCGATCTGGCGCGCGCCCTGGGGGAGACGCTGCCGCCGACCCCGGATGCCAAGGCGCTCAGTGAGTTCCTCGTGCGCCGCCAGAGCGCGGCTCCCGCCACATTCCCGGACCTCTCGCTGGCGGTGGTCAAGCTCCTCGGCGCCGGGGAGTACGTTCTCAAGCGTGCCGGGCAGCCGACCGAGGGGCACTTCGGTCTCGCGGTGAGCGACTATACCCACGCGACCGCGCCCAACCGCCGTTACCCGGACGTCATCACCCAGCGCCTGCTGAAGGCCGCGCTCGGGGGTCGCAGCGCACCGTATGTCGATGAGGAGCTGAGCACGCTGGCCGCGCACTGCACCCAGCAGGAGCGCAATGCCGAGAAGGTCGAGCGCCTGGTGCGCAAGTCCGCCGCGGCGCTGCTGCTGCAGTCACGCATCGGCGCGCAGTTCGACGCCATGGTCACGGGCGCCAGCGACAAGGGTACCTGGGTGCGCATCCGGCAGCCGCTCGCCGAGGGGCGGCTGGTGCGCGGCTTCGAGGGACTCGACGTCGGCGATGCGGTGCGCGTGCAGCTGCTACGCACCGACGTGCAGCGCGGCTTCATCGACTTCGCGCGCGTGCACGCCTAAGCACGCTTTCCGCGACGGCGCATTCGCGTGTCGGACGCTCCTGACACGCCGCGACTCTGATCGCAGACAGGTTGCCGCGGCCGCGCGTCTCGTCTTAGATGCTCGCGTGCACGGATCTCACCAATCTTCCCGCGCGGGGGTTGCAGGACAAGGATGCGCTGCGACTCCCGCGCGGCGAAGTGCCCGCCCGGAGAACTCTGGCCGGGCGCCGCGCCACACCGACTCGGCAAGCCAAGCACAACGGAGGATGCCATGAAGCGCAATCATTCACTGATACTCGCCGCGGTGACGGCCGCTGCCGCGGGCCTCGCCTGGGGCGAACCGGCGACGGACACGACCGCGGTGCCGCCCGCGGATCCGGGCGCGAGCCCGACCGCGCCCGATCCCAACACGATGAGCATGCCCTCGGACACCGCACAGGTAGGTCCGAGCTCCGCGGCGCCGGGCGCCGCCGCCGGCACCTCCGCCAACGCACGCCTCGCGGCCATCGTGCCCTCGGGCATGAGCGCGCAGCAGGCCTGCAGCGGCTTCAGCAGCGTGACCACCTGTGCAGCGACGCTGCACGCGGCGCAGAACCTCAACATCCCCTTCGCGGACCTCAAGGCCAAGGTCGCGAGCGGCCAGCACCTGGAGGCGGCGATTCACTCGCTGAAGCCCGGCGCCGATGCGAAGGCCGAGCAGCAGCGCGCCGAGCAGCAGGCGCGCACCGATCTCGGCACCCCGAGCGGCTGAGGAAGCCGTACGCCCGGCCAGGCTCCGCCTGCCGCAAGTCGCCTCGAGCGGGCCGCGGCGCTAGCCGTCGGCGGCGTCGCTGCCCGGGGCGGCCGCCGCAGGCGGCAGCCTCCAGTCCCCGCCGAGTGCCTTGATGAGGAGCACGGTGGCGCTGGCACGCCGGATCTCGATGTCTACGGCTGACAGGCGCGCGGCGAGGACTGCGTTCTCGGTGGAGACGACCTCCAGGTACGTGACGATGCCGCCCTTGTAGCGCAGGTTCGCCTGATCCAGCGCTCCCTGGGTGGCTTGCACTGCGGCCGCCTGGCTCACGCTCTCGCGCTGCAGCTGGCGCAGCGCCGCCAGATTGTCCTCGACGTCCTGGTAGGCGGTGAGCACCGTGGCGCGGTAGTTGGCCACCTGCTCATCATAGCTGGCGTGCGCGGCGGCGGACTGGGCGCGCCGCAGCCCGCCATCGAAGAGGGTCAGCACCGCCTGCGGCCCGATCGACCAGAACTGGCTCGGGGCGCTCAGCCAGCTCGATGACTGGGCGCTCTGCAGGCCGCCGTCGCCGAAGATGCTGAAGACCGGGAAATAGGCCGCGCGCGCCACGCCGATGCCGGCGTTGGCGGCGGCAACCCGGCGCTCGGCGGCCGCAACGTCGGGCCGCCGCTCCAGCAGCTGCGAGGGCAGGCCGGGGGCGACCGTGGGCAGTGCCGCCATGTGCTGCGCCGGATGCGGCGCGATGCTGAACGAGGACGCCTCGCGCCCCACCAGCACCGCGATCGCGTGTTCGGTCTGCGCACGCCGCAGCCGCGTGTCCTCGGCCTGAGTGCGCGCTGTGTCGAGCTGCGCCTCCGCCTGCTGCACGTCCGCGATTGCCGCAGCGCCGCCTCTGTAGAGGTTCTGCGTCAACTGCAGGGCGCGCGCGTAGTCGGTGACCGTCTGATCGAGCAGCTGCTGCTGCACATCGAGGCCGCGCAGCGTCAGGTAGTCGGTGGCGAGTTCGGCGTGCAGCGCCAGATCGAGCGCCGCAACGTCCCCGGCGCTCGCCTGCTCGCTGAAACGCGCACCGGCGACACTGTTGCGCACGCGTCCGAACAGGTCGATCTCATAGGACAGATCGCCGCTCAAGGTGAACAGATTGACGGTCTGGGGCTTGCCCGGGACGTAATTCGGTGAGTTGAGCGAGGTCTTGGTGCGCACCGCGCTCGCATCCGCGTCGAGCGTGGGGAAGTAGCTGGCGCGTGCCTCGCGGGTCTGGGCGCGTGCCTCCTCGAGCCGCGCCAGCGCCGCCTTGAGGCTCTGGTTGGCCTCGGTCAGCTGATCCTCGAGGGCATCCAGATCGGTATCGCCGAACAGCGCCCACCAGTGCCCGCGCGGCGTGGTGTCGGCCGGCATCGCCAGCTTCCAGTCGCCGCTCTCCTTGTAGGTCTCGGCGGCCGCGGGCGTGGCTGGTCGTTCGTAGTGCGGCGCGAGCGAGCAGCCGCCGAGCGTGGCGAGCGCTGCGAGCCAGGCCGCGGTCGCGCTGGTGCGCATCAGGACTTCCCGGTGCGCGGCGCGGCGCCGCCGGGGGGCGCCGCGATGCGCACCTGCGCGCCATCCGTGAGCGAGTCGGGCGGGTTGGCGACCAGCACGTCATCGGGCGTGACCCCGCTCAGCACCTCGATCTCGGTGCCGAAGTCGCGCCCCTGGGTGATGTTCTTCAGGTGCACGCGGTACTCGCCGTCGAGCACTGCCACCCGCAGTCCGTCGGTACGGAACAGGACGGTGTTCACCGGGATGCGCAGGGTGTTGTCGGCGCCGCTGAGCGTGAAGTACACCTGCGCGTACGAGCCCGGCAGCAGCTCGCCCTTGGCATTGTCGATCTGCAGTTCGACCTGCAGGGTGCGTGAGCTGGCATCGAGCGCGTGCGAGGTATTCGCCACAGCCGCCTCGTAGCGCTTGCCCGGGTGGTCGGCGAACACCAGCCCGGCGGTGAGCCCCGGGTGGATCGCGGACGCGTACGGCTGCGGGACGGAGACGTAGATGCGCAGGCGGTGCAGATCGGCCACACGGAAGAGGGCATTGCCGGGGTTCTGGCCCGCGTTGATCAGGGCGCCGACGTCGGTGTTGCGCTGGGTCACGATGCCATCGAAGGGCGCGAGCACGCGCTTGAAGGACTCCAGCTCCTGCAGCCGCGCCACGTTGGCCGCGGCGGACTGGCGCGCGGCGGCCTTGGCGGCTGCATCGCCGGCGCGCTGATCGGCGTCCTGCTGCGAGACCGACTCGGTCGCCAGCAGTCCCTGCCAGCGCTGGTTGGTGGTGCGCGCGAGCTCGTAATTGGCCGCCGCGGTGGCGAGATCAGCCTGGGCCTGGCGCAGCTCCTGGTCGACCTCGGGGGTATCGATCTCCGCCAGCAGCTCGCCCTTCCTTACCGGCGTGCCGATGTCGGTGTGCCAGATCTTGAGATAACCGCTGGTGCGGGCATAGATCGGTGCCTCGTAGAAGGCCTGCACGCTGCCGGGCAGCACCAGGGTGTCCGAGCCCGGCCCGGGGTGCGGCCGGGCGGTGATCACCGTGGCGATGGCCGCCTGCGTGGCCTGCGTCTCCAGGGAGCTGCGCGCGCTCAGGCGCGAGACGATGCCCCAGATCGCGAGCAGCAGAGCCATGCTCGTCAGGACCAGGACGTAACGGCGCGTGCGCGGGTCCGCAGGAGTCGCCGAAGGCGGGGTGGCGGGCTGCTCGGACATCACTGGCTCCGGCGCGAATGGATCATGGAGAAGACGGTCGGCACGAAGAACAGGGTCGCGACGGTGGCGAACACCAGGCCGCCGATCACCGCGCGCCCGAGCGGCGCGTTCTGCTCACCGCCCTCGCCGAGGCCGAGGGCCATCGGCACCATGCCGATGATCATCGCCAGGGCCGTCATGAGCACGGGACGGAAGCGCGTCGCGCCGGCCTGCAGCGCCGCGTGCAGGGCGTCGTCGCCGGCGTTCATGCGCTCGCGCGCGAAGCTCACGACCAGCACGCTGTTGGCGGTCGCGACCCCCATGCACATGATCGCCCCGGTGAGTGCCGGCACGCTGACAGGGGTGTGGGTGAGGAACAGCATCCACACGATACCCCCGAGGGCCGCGGGCAGGGCGGTGATGATGATGAAGGGATCCAGCCACGACTGGAAATTCACCACGATCAGCAGATAGACCAGGATCACCGCTCCAGCGAGTCCGATCAGCAGCCCGGTGAAGGATTCCCCCATGGTCTTGATCTGGCCACGGACCGTCACCTTGGAGCCGCGGGCGAGCGAGTGCTTGCTGTCGGCGATCAGGCGGTTGAGTTGCGCGGAGATGTAGCCGAGATCGGCGCCGTCGGCGCTGCCGAAGATGTCGATGACCGGCGTGGCGTCGTAGTGGCTGACCACGGCCGGGGACATGCTGCGGCGGAAGGAGGCGAGGTTCGCCAGCAGCTGCGCCGTGCGGCTCTGCGGCCCGGTCACCGGGGTGGTGGTGAGGTCGGTGAGGGTCGAGAGGCGGAACTGCGGGGTCTGCGCCACCACCGGGTACTGGGTGCCGGTCTTGGGGTCGATCCAGAACGACAGCACCGTCTGGCCGCTGCCGGACAGGGACGTGAGGAGGTTCTGGGCGACGTCGGTCTCGGTCAGGCCGAGCAGCGCGGCCTTGCTGCGGTCGACGTCGACGTTGAGTGTCGGGTAGTCGTAGGCCTGCTGGATGCGCAGGTCGGCGACACCCGGGATCTGGTGCATGCGCGCCATCAGCTGATTGGCGAAGGCGCGGTTGGCGTCGACGTTGAAGCCCGAGACCTGCACGTCAATTGGCGCCGGCAGACCGAAGTTCAGGATCTGGCTCACCATGTCCGCCGGGAGGAACGCGAAGGTGGTCGAGGGGTAGTCCGCGTTCAGCCGCCCGCGCAGCTTGTGCACGTAGGAGCTGGTCGCGGCGTGGCCCTCGGACAGGTTGACGAAGATGTCGGCGTCGCCCGCACCGACCGGCGCCGAGGAGGAATAGGCGAGGTTGATGCCGCTATAGGGCACGCCGATGTTGTCGACGATGGTGACGATATCGCGCGCCGGGATGACCTGGCGGATCGTGGCTTCGATGTGATCGCACAGGGTCGCGGTCTCATCGATGCGCGCCCCGGTGAAGGCACGCACGTGCAGCTTGATCTGTCCGGCATCCACGCTGGGAAAGAAGTCCTGACCGAGCCCGGGGAGGAAGCGGTTGAAGGGGAAGGCGAGCAGTCCGGTGAGCGCCATGGCGCCGAGGAACGGACCTGCGAAGCGCGGCCCGGCATGCAGGGCGCGCTCGAGCAGCGCGTGGTACGAAAGGCGCACGTCGGCGAACCAGCGCTCGAAGCGCTGCTGCAGGCGCGCGAAGTACCCGGGGGCATGGCCCGGGCCGTGCGGGTCGTGCTTCTTCAGCCAGTACATGGCGAGCGTCGGCACCAGGGTGCGCGACAGCACGTAGGAGGCGAGCATCGCGAACACGACCGCCTCGGCGAGCGGCACGAACAGATAGCGCGCGATCCCCGCCAGCATGAACATGGGGATGAAGACGATGCAGATGGCGAGCGTCGAGACGAAGGCCGGTACGGCGATCTCGTGCGCACCGTTGAGGATCGACTCCTCGACGTTCTCGCCGCGCTCGAGGTGATAGTTGATGTTCTCGATGGTGACGGTGGCGTCATCCACCAGGATGCCGACGGCCAGCGCCAGGCCGCCGAGCGTCATGATGTTGATGGTCTCGCCGAGTGCGGCCAGGCAGCTGATCGAGGCCAGGATCGACAGCGGGATCGAGATGGCGATGATCAGGGTGCTGCGCCAGCTGCCGAGGAACAGCAGGATCATCAGCGCGGTGAGGGCGGCGGCGATCACCGCCTCGCGCACCACGCCCGCGATGGCCGAGCGCACGAACAGCGACTGGTCGCCGACCAGGTCGATCTTGAAGCCCTCCGGCAGCTGCAGCTTGACGCCGGGAATGCGTGCCTTGATCTCGCGGATGATGTCGAGTGTCGAGGCGCTGCCGGTCTTCAGCACGCTCATGAGCACGCCGCGACGACCGTCGCGGCGCACCATGTTGGTCTGCGGCGGGTAGCCGTCGCGCACGTTGGCGACGTCGCGCACGTAGATCACGGCGCCATTGCGCGTCGTGATCGGCAGGTCGTTGAGCTCCGCGACCGTGCGCGGGTTCGAGTTGACCGACACGAAGTACTCGCGGTCGCCGATCTTCTGGGTGCCCGCCGGCAGGATGGAGTTCTGGCTGCCGATGGCGTTGGTGACATCGTTCCCGGAGAGCCCCTGGGCACGCAGGGCATCCGGGTTCAGGTCGACTTGGACCTGGCGCTGCAGACCACCGTAGGGATAGGGCATGGAGGCGCCGGGCACGGTGGCGAGCGCCGTGCGCAGCACGCTGTTGGCGAGGTCGAACAGTGCCGCCTCCGAGAGCGTGTCGCTGGAGAGCGCCAGCTGCAGGATCGGAACCGAGGAGGCGTTGAAGGCGAGGATAAACGGTGGGGTGGTGCCCGGTGGTGCCTGGCGCAGGCCCGTCTGCGACACGCCCGTGATCTGTGCGAAGGAGAGCTCTTCGTTGACGTTCGGCTGGAAGAAGTACTTGACCACCGAAGTGCCCGAGAGCGACTGCGACTCGGTGTGCTCGACGTCGTTGACGGTGGTCTGGGCGGTGCGCTCGCCGGCGAGCACCAGGCGGGTCGCCATCTCATCCGGCGACAGCCCGGTGTACTTCCAGATGGCCGCGACCACCGGAATCTTGATGTTCGGGAAGATGTCAGTGGGGGTGCGCAGGATCGAGAACACGCCGAAGAGCGTGATCAGGATGGCGAGCACCAGAAAGGTGTACGGGCGCCGCAGCGCCAGTTTGACGATCCACATGTGGCCCTCGAAGGTACCGGAGGCCCCGGTAGCCACGATTACGGGCGCCGCATGGCGTGTTACAGCTGAAATGTGCGGCGCAAGCAGGCCGCGACACGGCTCACAGAGGCTGCCCGGGTGGCTACTTCAGGCAGCACGACGCGTCGTGGACGCGTGCGGGGGCGGGCGCGGTGACGGATTTGTCAGTAGACGGCTTCGACGGCGACAGCGATGCGGTAACCCGCGCCGCGCTCGGTGACGATGATGTGCGGCTCGGCCGGGTTGAGCTCGATCTTGCGGCGCAGGCGCAGGATCTGCACGTCGATGGCGCGGTCGTAGACCTCGTTGTCGTAACGGCGGCTGAGCTCGATCAGCTGATCACGGCTGACGATGCGGTTGGCGGTCGACAAGAGCGCCGCCAAGAGGTTGAACTCCCCGTTGCTGAGGGCGACCTCGGTCCCGGCGCTGGAAGTGAGCCGCCGGGTGCGCAGGTTGAGCTCCCAGCCGGGGATGCGGTAGGCGCGGCAAACGCGCGCTCCCCTGGATTCCCCGCCGAGCTGGGTGCGCCGCAGGACGGTGCGGATGCGCGCCAAGAGCTCGCGCGGGCTGAAGGGCTTGGTGAGGTAGTCATCCGCGCCGAGCTCGAGTCCCATGACCCGGTCGGCTTCCTCCGCGCGGCCGGTGAGAATGATGACCGGGATCTGCGATTCGGCGCGCAGCTGCCGCAGCAGATGCATGCCGTCCTCCCCGGGCAGGCGCAGGTCGAGCAAGACCAGATCCACCACGCCGGCGGCGAGCGCCGCGGTCAGCTCGCGCCCTCCCGCGGCACCGCTGACGCGAAAATCGTTCTGGCCGAGGTACTCCTGCACCAGCGCACGCACACCGCTGTCGTCGTCCACCACCAGCACATGCGGTACCGGAAGCTCGCTCACGGGGGAGTGCGCCGATGAAGCGCGTGCTGGTCGTCGAGCGTGATAGGCTTCACCGCGACCTCATTATGGAGTGGCTCGAGGAGGGCGGGGCGCAGGCGCTGAGCGCCGAGCAGGCGGTGGCACCGCCGGCGGAGATCGACGCGGTCCTGATCGATGTATCGTGTCAGCAGCAGGCGCATGCAACCCTTAGCAGCTGGCGCCGCGCCTATCCGCGGGCCGCGATCGTGCTCGCCTCCGGCCGGTTTTGCGCGGGCGACATGGCGAATGATGCCATGGCCGCGCGTCTCGGCGTGACGCGCATCCTCGCCAAGCCCTTCACCCGCGCGGACCTATGGGCAGCCCTGGGACTTCAAGCGATCAGCGCAAGCAGCGTCTCCCCGCACCGCTAGCCCCGCCGCGCCCGCGCGCGGGGTCGCCGGGGCGTGGCCTGCGGCTGCGGCTCATCCTGGTGTTCATCGTCGTCTGCGGCGCGGTGTGGCTCTCGGCACTCTTCGACGCCCTGCGTGACCGTACTGCCACGCTCGCCGAGGCGGCGCGCCAGTACGACAACGTTGCCGGGGCGCTTGCCGAGCAGGCCGCGCGCGCCCTGCAGGCCACGGACTTGATCCTGCAGCAGGCCATGAAGCTCGACCCCGATGCCCCGGGCGCTCCGGCCGGGCGCGAGGCGACCGCCGACCTGCTGCGCCGGCACATGAGCGGCGTGCCGCAGGTGCGGAATCTGTTCCTGTTCGATCCGCGGCGCGGGCTGCACGTGAGCTCGAGCCTCTTGCCGAATGCGCTGGCGGACCTGAGCGACCGCTCCTACTTCACCGTGCAGCGCGATCATCCCGGACTCGGGCTGTTCGTGAGTGAGCCGTTCGTCAGCCGCGTGACCGGAGATCCGACCTTCGTGCTCAGCCGCCGGCTCGAAGGGGAGGAGTTCCGTGGCATCGCCGGGGCCGCGGTCGATGTCTCCTACATTCGCCGCTTCTATCATGCGCTCGAGCTGGGCTCCGGCAGTACGATCGAGCTGCTGCGCGATGACGGCCGCACCCTGGTCAGCCGCGAGCATGAGGGGGTCGCGAGCGGAGCGAGTCCCTGGCTCGGGGCCCTGGCGGCGCTCGATGATCACGCGGCGCTGCATCTGCGCTACGAGTCCCCGGAGTTCGGGCGCACCAGCCTGAGCCTGCGACGCGTGGCCGGCTATCCGGCGGTCGTGCTGGTCGGGCGCAGCGAGACGGCGATCCTCAAGGAATGGCGCGCCAATACCTGGACGAGTGTGCTGCGCACCTTCGTCATCACGGCGCTCGCGACGCTGCTGCTCGTGGCCTTCCTGCGCCAGCTGGCCCGCCACGAGCGCGTCACCGCCCGCTTGCACCAGTCGCAGAAGCTCGAGGCCCTCGGGACGCTCGCCGGCGGCATCGCCCACGATTTCAACAACGTGCTGGGCGCGATCCTCGGCTACGGCGAGCTCGGTATCGAGCACAGTGAGCCCGGCAGCCCACTGCGGCGCTACCTGGACAACATCGTGCTGGCGGCGAACCGCGCCCGCGCGCTGGTGGCCCGGATCCTCGCCTTCAGCCGGCCCGGGGTCGGCAGCTCACGGCCGCTGGCGCTGCAGCTGCTGCTCGCTGAGGTCCGCAATCTTGCGGCCGCTGCGCGCCCCGAGGGCGTGACGCTCGAGCTGCACGCGACCAGTACGCCGCTCATCGTTGCCGGCGATGCCTCGCAGCTGCACCAGATGTTCGCCAACTTGGTCACCAACGCCATCCAGGCGGTGGGCGAGCATGGGCACGTGCAGATGCGCGCGGCCGCGGTGCAGATCGAGGCCGAGCGCGACTGCACGGTGGGAAGGCTCGCCCCGGGCGCCTATGCACGCGTGGACGTCACCGACAGCGGCGTCGGCATGAGTGCGGACCAGGTGGAGCGCATCTTCGATCCCTTCTTCACCACCAAGCCGGTGGGGGAGGGTACCGGGCTCGGACTGTCATTGGTGCACGGTATCGTGCTCGATCACGGCGCGGCGCTCGAAGTCGACAGCCGGCCGGGCAGCGGCACGACCTTCAGCGTGTTCCTGCCCCTCGTCAGCGCGCAGCCTGCCGAAGAGCCGGTGCTGCCGGCGGCGCCGGTCGGTCACGGCGAGACCATACTGGTGGCCGACGACGAAGAGAGCCTGGTGCTCCTGGCCGAAGAGGTCCTCGCCGGACTCGGCTACGAGCCGGTCGGCTGCGTGGGTGCCGCCGAGGCACTACGCCTGTTCAGGAGCGCGCCGGAGCGCTTTGATGCCGTCGTGAGCGACGCGATCATGCCCGAGATGTCGGGACCGGAGCTGCTGCGCGAGATGCGCCGCCTGCGGCCGGATCTGCCGGCGATGCTCATGAGCGGTTACGGCGGCCCGGACCTGCAGGCGCAGGCGGCCGCTGCCGGCGTACAGACGATCCTTGCCAAGCCACTGCGCGCCGCCGAGCTCGCATCGAGCCTCGCGGTGCTGCTGGCGCAGCAGCGCTCGGCGGGCGCCTCGGCCGAAACCGAGCGGCGCAAGCAGGCGCAGAACGAGGGCGTCGCCTGAGAGTGAGGCTCGGGGCGCCCGGCCGGGCGGCCGGGCACCCATCACCATCCTCTTAGTCGTCGTGCTGGTGACGCGCCGCCTTACGGGTGGCGGCGTCGGCATTCACCAGTCCGGCTCCGGTGAAGTTGTTCACCTTCAGCTTCGGATAGGCCTCGACCGTGCCGGTCACGGTCTGGCCGTTCTCGAAGGTCACCAGCAGCTTCATGCCGCGGAAGCGATCCGGGTCTTCCTGGGTCGAACCCTGGATCGGTGCGAACACTGACATGCCAAAGTCGAAGGAGTCCCCGCCGGTGAAGCTGCCCGGCGCGAACGCGACCGTGAAGTGCTGTCCGTCGGCCGCCGTCGTCCAGGTCATGTTGCTGATGTCGACACCGACCGGGTTGCTCACGCTGAAGCGGTTCGGGTTGGCACTCCAGTTGAGGCCGCAGGCCGTGGTGTCAAAGGTGATCGAGGCGACCTTCTTGCTGCGCCCTCCATCCACTGACAGGCTGAAGTTGCTGGTCCAGCGCACCCAGTCGGCATTGGCCGAGAAGGACACCGGGCCGGCAAAGGCACCCGCGATCCAGCGCACGTTCGGCAGCGGCATCGGTGTGGCCGTGTCCTGCAGGATCCCGTAGACCTTCTGCGGCGACAGGCTTCCTGAGCCACCGGCGGCCTGCAGCACCAGAGCTGCGACCGCCGCCGCGTCCGGAGCCGCCGCACTGGTCCCGAAGAAGTTCGGGTAGCCCGTGCCGTCGGGGTCGAAGTTGCCGGGCGGGAAGAACGTCGTATCGACGCCGTCGGCCGCCGTTATCTGCGGGCTGTTGCGCACTTCCGGACGCTTCAGCCGATTGCCGGCGCTGTCGAAGTAGATGGTCACCGGGCCCGGGGAGCTGAAATCCTCCGGGAACTTCGGGATCGCGTAGTAGGTCGCCGCGACACCGCGCCCGCCGGTGGCGGCCGAGTGTCCGCCGGTGGAGGGCGCGTTCTGCCGCTCACTCACCAGCAGTGTGTTCTCGGCAATGTACTTCAGGTGCTGCGCCGGGCCGCCGTTCATGCTGCCGATGACGATCTGGTAGTTGCCCACCTGGGCGCCACCGATCACCGTGCCATCGGGCACCATCTCCGCCAGCTCGAGCGCCGCATCGGTCGCGATATTGTCGTCGGTCGTATAGAAGACCGTGGCTGAGTTGTTCGGATCGAGCCAGTGACCATCCTTGTCGAAGAGGTAGATGTTGTAGTCGCTCTTCACCTTGCCCAGATAAAACGGCTCATCCCACTGCAGGTCGACGACCGAGTCGCCGGCGGTGGTGACGTGCTGCGAAATGCTCGCCGGGCCCTTGGCATTGAAGTTGTGGAAGCTCTGCGGGCGCAGTTCCGCGGGAATTTCCTCGAGGTGCAGGTTGCCGCCACCCTTGGCCATCAGCTTCTCCGCCTTGGAGAAGGAGACCGGACGGTAGGTGTCCTCCCAGGCCTCGAGGCCGTTGTTGCCCGCCGAGGAGAAGTACGCCGCGCCGGCCTGGCTGACGAGGTTCACCGCCTGCGCCAGGATGCCGTCGGAATACATCGGCTCGTCGTAATAGAACACGTCATCCGTGATGACGTCCGCGCCGAACTTGGCACGCAGCGCGAGGATGTTGTTGGCGAAGTCGATCTCGCTCTCGAAGGCGGTCGCGAAGCCGAGCTCCGAATCCGGAGCGACGTCGTGGATCAGCTGCAGCATGCCGCGGCCCTCGTCCTCGCCGCCGTCGGCGGGGGTAAGGTCCTCGAGCACCGTGACGCCGTCAGCCGGCAGGTCGCCGGTGGCGATGTCCTGGGCGGCGTTGGTGTCACAGATAGTGCAGGCATCGTAGCTGTCGGAGAGGGCGCCGATCCTGATGCCCTTGCCGGTGTAACCGTTCTGCTGCGCGAGGTCGGCTTTCTGCAGGGCGACGGCCTGGCTTTGCACCGAGCCGGCGTGGCGCGCCGGGCGGTGCACGGCGGTCAGCGCACCGACTCCGGAGACACCCGCCGCCGCATGCACCTTCGCCAGCGGCAGGTAGCCCTCAGCGAGGGACGGAGCGAGCGGCGTACGCGCCTTCAGACGAAAGCCGGCTGCGGCGAGTTTCGCGAGTACCACATCGGCGTTGGCGCCCGGCGCGATGCGCACACGCACCAGTGGATCACCACCGCGATCTTTCAGATGCAACTTCATGAGGGTCGCCAGGCGCGCGTCGCCGCGATCGTAGGCGACCGACATTTCCCGCAGCCCTGAGCCGAGTGCCGCAGGTGCGGCGCTGGCGGGTGCGGGCGTGCTGAGGGCGACGAGTCCCAGCGCCGCAGAGACAGCGGCGCTCACATAACGAGCAATGGTCATGGAATATTTCTCCCCGGTGCGCGCTTTATTACCGAGTGTGCGCGCTTGTAAGCAAACGCTAGGTTCAATGCTGTCCTGCGTCAAGCCTTTACCGGCGCGGCCAAGCTCATGGGCGGGGGACTTGATTTTCCATAATCCCGTCGGGGCGCCGGCCAGAGGGCGCCGCTGGGAGTGGAAAATGTCTGCGGCTTCAGGGGATTGAGGCGCGAGGCGAAAGCCACGACCGAGCCCCGATCCGCTTGCGTGAAGATTTCATGGCGGCGTGGCCAAGTTGCAGCTGCA
>Ga0335083_10005003_pt1 | contig 16803 bp, 16 predicted proteins | sample Lox_Sample_42_FD_206716 | JGI IMG/M metagenome (GOLD analysis project Ga0335083, IMG submission 206716) | Soil microbial communities from Loxahatchee National Wildlife Refuge, Florida, United States - Lox_Sample_4.2 | ecosystem: Environmental > Terrestrial > Soil > Wetlands | place: USA... | reverse complement strand
AATTCCTGCGTGCCCGAGGGATTCTTTCGCTCGTCGCATTCCCTCTGCAATGCGAACAAAAGACATTCGGACTTATGGCGTTCTCTGCAATGCGTAAGGAGCGAGAATGGAAACCCGAACTTCTCCAATCTTTGCGGGTGATCGCCGACCTCTTTGGCAGTGCCCTGGAGCGTAAACGCGCGGAGGAGGCGATCCGTGAGAACCGAGATCGGTTGAATGGTATTGTCGAATCGGCCATGGACGCGATCATCGCGGTCGACAGTCAACAGCGCATCTCAGTTTTTAACGCCGCCGCAGAAAAGATGTTTGACTGTCCGGCAGAAAAGGCTATAGGGCAGCTCCTCGAGCAATTCATTCCGCCCCGCTTCCGCACGCGGCACGATGAACACATTCGCCGGTTTCACGAGGGGGGGATCACTAGTCGTGCCATGGGGACACTGGGTGCGTTGTGGGCATTGCGGACCAATGGCGAGGAGTTTCCGATTGAAGCTTCGATTTCGCAAGTTGACACAAAGGGTGACAAGCTGTGTACCGTCATCATCCGGGACATCACGGAACGCCAGCGGGCAGAGCATGCTTTGCGCGAGACTGAGGGACGCTTTCGCCTGGTCGCCAATACGGCCCCAGTCCTGATCTGGATGGCGGGTCCTGATAAGCTTTGTACTTATTTCAACCAACCTTGGCTCGATTTCACCGGCCGACGACTCGAGGATGAGCTCGGGAACGGCTGGGCTGAAGGCGTCCACCCCGACGATATCGAGAAGTGCCTGGAAACCTACGCTGGGGCTTTTGGCCGACGGGAACCATTCAGGATGGAGTATCGGCTCCGAGCGCGCAATGGAGAATTTCGGTGGGTTCTCGACATTGGTGTACCGAGAGTTGACGCGGACGGCTCTTTTGCCGGTTACATCGGCTCTTGTGTAGATCTTACGGAGCGCAAGCAGGCAGAGCATGCCTTGGAGGAGAGTCACCAGCTGAACGCCTCGATTTTGGAATCCCTTAGAAATCAGGTAGCAGTGCTTGACTCGGAGGGAACTATAGTGGCGGCGACGAAGCAGGAACTGGAATTCGCTGCGATCGCCGGGATTAACCTGCTCACTCTTCGCGTTGGTTCAAACTACTTCGACTTATGCCGGACCGCGGTGGAAGCGGGCGATAGCGGTGTGGCAGCCGCGCTCGCGGGCGCTCGGGCGGTATGCGACGGACAGCGCGACTATTTTGAATTGGAGTATGACTACCAATCTGGAATCGACAAGCGCTGGTTTTTGATGTCAGTGACTCCTCTTAAGACATCAGGGGGCGGGGTCGTGATTTCCCATCAGGACATCACTGAACGAAAACGGCATGAGCGGGCTATCCAGGACCTAAGCGGACGATTGATCAACGCCCAAGAGCAGGAGCGGTCCCGTATTGCTCGCGAATTGCATGACGACATAAATCAGCAAGTTGCGATGTTGGCGATCGAAGTACAACAACTGGAGAGATTTCTCCCAGAGGATTCTCCCGAAGGTCGTCAGAAGGTACAGGAACTATGGAAAAAAGCCCACGTACTGTCCACAGAAATCCAGCACCTTTCCCATCAACTCCACTCGGCCAAACTGGAGCACCTTGGGATCATTCCCGCCTTGCGTAGTCTGTGTAATGAGTTCTCGGAACAGCATAAGATCGAGGTTGATTTCCAGCATCAGCAAGTACCCACAGGGCTTGACTCTGACGTTGCTTTGGGCCTATTCCGCGTTGCTCAGGAAAGCCTGCATAATGTTGCGAAACACAGCCATGCGAAGAAGGTTCGACTGGAGCTAGCGGGAACGGCTGGGAGATTAGTATTGCGCGTGTCCGATGACGGCATTGGATTCGATATCGCTGCACCCGCAAGTCGCTCGGGACTTGGAATGATCAGCATGAACGAACGGATCCGACTGCTGGGCGGGACGCTGCAGTTATCTTCGATCCCTTCCCTCGGGACACAAATCGAGGTGGTGATTCCACTCTCGCCCGCAATGCTGCCGATCGATCGCCGTTCCCCAGCCCTGTACAGCGACCGCAAGACCTCAAGGGTTCTAGATATCCGACAGTACAAAAAATAGCAGTTTTCGCTCAAACCTTCGAAAAGCCACGTGCATCCTACAGAAGCGAGTTTCGAGTTCGTCGGAACTCCTAAAAGTTGCACCCGGTCGTCCTTTATTGAGTTCCGAGGGCTCGAAGTGGGATGCTGTTTCTCGGCTTTTCACCTGTCAAAATTGACAGCGTTGATTGAAAGACATACAGTTTGGTTAGTAATGATCGGGCCACAGTGAATTCGGTCAGGGTTCTGGTTGTGGATGATTTCGAACCGTGGCGGCAAATGGTCTGTTCGATTCTGAGCAAGAATCCCACACTGCAAGTCATTGGTGAGGCTTCTGACGGATTGGAAGCTGTTCACAAGGCAGAAGAGCTGCGACCGGACATGATTGTGCTTGATCTCGGCCTTCCAACATTGAATGGAATCCAAGCCGCTCGGCAGATTCGCGAGCTTGCCCCGGAAGCCAAAATACTCTTCTTGAGTCAGGAATCTGATCCTGATGTGGTACAGGGAGCTTTTGGCGCTGGGGCGCGAGGCTACGTTTTGAAAGCAAGAGCGGAAATGGACCTACTGGCTGCTGTGGAAGCGATTCTTGAGGGCAAGCAGTTTGTCAGCAGTGGTTTGACGCCGACCTCCGAATAGGTTAATGGGCCGCCTCGACCTACGCCGCAACGCCCTTCTCGAGCGCACGCAACTCGGCTTCCGGAGTCGTAAACAGAGCAAGCCCGCAATCGAAACAGACCAAAACCTTCGGGAAAACCCAGACAACGGGCTTGTCAAGGCCTTTCAGGCCGGGATAGTGGATGTTCATCTCCGCCCCGAACTCTGTCTGTTTTTCCGACCCACACGATTTACACGCCATGATCATTTCACACTTCCTCCAGACTTGCCTTAGCCGCCGCAATGCTGGACTGTATAAAAGGTCGCTGTATATAGCTGTATATATATGTGCAACTCTAATTGGGATTTTGTGCCAACCCCCGGTGCAAATAGATTTGCAGAGTAGTTTGGTTGTAAACTTGCCACGGCTGACGGACGTTTGTGAGCCATGGCGAGTGTCGTGTGGATCCCATCACCCCAAAAGTCCAGCATGTCGAGCCGTTGTCATGGGCGCAGCTGCAGCGTCTGCCTGACGAGGAACTCATGGCCTGTCTCCGGGAGGGACAGAGCGATGCCCTCGCTATCCTGTTCGACCGCTACGAGAAACTCGTCCTGAGTGTCGCGCTGAAGATTGTCCACGACCCGGGTGAGGCTGAAGACGTTACCCAGACCGTCTTCCTGGATGTTTACCGCGCAGTGGCACAATTCGACCCCCGCAAGGGCAATACTAAGGTGTGGCTGATGCAGTATGCGTATCACCGCGCCATCAACCGCCGACAGCATCTTCAAGGAAGGGAGTTTTACAAGAGCGCGGAACTCGAGGAGTTGGAGACTCGGCCTGTGGAAGCTCACCCGACCTTGGGCCTAAGTTCGCCAGAGGCCAAGGCGCTGGTTTGCCAGAGTATGAACACTCTATCCGACAAGCAGAAGTCGGTGATCGAAATGGCCTGCTACGAAGGTCTTTCCATGCGGGAGATTGCGGACCGGACTGGAGATTCTTTCGTCAATGTCCGCCACCATTATTATCGCGGGCTCCAGAAGTTGCGCTCTTTGATATCGGGCGGAGGCGACATGAATCCAGCTGAACAGGGAGGCAAGTGTGCCTGAGCATCAACAGAGATCGATGCCGGAACATCAGCAGTATGAAGCGCTTTGTGCGCTTGCCGCCGGCGGCCTCCTGGACGGCGAGGAGTTCGTTGGTTTCCAGGCCCATATGAAGGAATGCAGCGAATGCCGCACAGACTACCAGGAGTTGTCCGGCCTCGTCACTCGGGAGTTGCCGCAAACCCAGGGAGCTTTCCGGCAGAAACTGGCTGCGATGAGAGCTAAGCCTTTGCCCTATTCGCGGCAACGCTTCCTTCGCCGGGCGCGAGCCGAAGGCATGGCCTTCTCGCGCGAGGTTGAGGCTCCCGCCCGATCGGGTCGATGGTACCTCCGCCCCGCCGCGATACTAGCCCCTGTTGCAGGGTTGGTTGTGGTCGCGGTCAGTCTGACGGTCTATCTCCTCCGCGAGACGCCGGGCGCCTCGCGGGCCGCGGCACAGCAGATCGCTGAGCTTAAACGGGAGAACTCCACGCTTGCCGCCAGCCTGTCTCAGCTAAACGAGTCGGTCGCGGCAGGGCAGCGCGAGATCCACGATCTGCGCGCACAACTAGGGAACGCGACCACTACCGCCGAGAACCTGCGACGCAACAGTGAGCAGACACGAGGAGAGGCAGAGCGGTCCTCCAGCCGGAATGCGCAATTGCTGGAGGAATCCCGCAACCAGGAAAAACTGCTGGCAGAAGCCCGCGACGAGGCAGCTCGTGCCAGTCAATTGCGCGTTCTCGACGAAGCGACCTTGGTAGAGCAGCAGACCCGCATCACAGAACTTTCAAACAAGTTGCGGATCGCGAGTGCCACCCTCGATCAGGAACGGCAACTCGCCGCGGCGGGCAAGGATGTCCGGGAGCTTATGGCTTCCCGCCAGTTGCACGTGATTGATGTTCGCGACACTGACCCGAATGGCAATCCCAGCAAGGCCTTTGGACGAGTCTTCCTGACCGAAGGCAAGGCACTCACTTTTTACGCCTTCGACTTGAATGAAGACAGAGTAGTAAATGCGAAGCGTCGTTTCCAGGTCTGGGCTGCCTTGTCTGGAAAAGACTCCGCCCGCAGCCTGGGCTTCCTGCATGCGGATGCCAAAGCACAAGGGCGTTGGATTTTGAAAGTGGAGAGCCCGGAACTGTTGAAGGAGATCAACTCCGTATTTGTCACGGTCGAGTTGGCAGCCGGTGGCAAGCAGCCCAGCGGACAGAAGTTGCTCTACGCCTACTTGGGCGAGGCTAATCACCCGTAGCAAGATGCCCGACACCCCTCCCCAGGGGCCACCGACTTACTATCTAGTCTGTTTGCGTTAGACCACCCACAGGATTATTCTTCCCAATGATCGGCCACGGCGCGGAATCAGTCGCGACGTACGAGCGTGTTAGGAGAATCCTGATGAAGAGCCTGGCGCTCGTCGTGATTCTTCTTATGACCGGGATGGGGGCCTTCGCACAAACCGAAGGCGCCAGGATCTCCGGCAGGGTGACGGACCCGACCGATGCTGTGATCGTCGGCGCCGAATGCAAGATCACCAACCTCGAGACGAACGCCTCGATCACCACCACTACGAATCAGGACGGGATCTACGTCATATCCGACCTGCGTCCGGCCACCTACCGGCTGACCATTCAGAAGCCAGGCTTCCGCACCGTCGTCCAGCCTAACCTGCAACTCTATGTCCAAGATGCGGTTAACCTGAATTTCCAGCTCACGCTCGGCTCGACGTCTGAAAGCATCACCGTCGAGGGCGGAGGTTCTGGGCTACAAACCGACTCGGCGGCGGTCAGTACCGTGGTCGACCAGCAGTTCGTGGCGAACATGCCGCTGAACGGCCGCAGCTTCCAGTCCTTAATCGCGCTGGCACCGGGCATAGTGTTCATCTCGCAAGACCTGGGAGTGGGCCAGTTCATCGTGAACGGACAGCGTAGCGATGCGAACTATTTTATGGTGGATGGAGTGAGCGGGAATTTTGGTGCTACCCCGCAATTTTTCATTAATCAGACGACAGGCGGGACGATACCAGGGTGGACCTCCGCGGGCGGCACAAACGGGCTGGTGTCCGTGGATGCCATGCAGGAATTCCGCATCCAGACCTCATCGTATGCGCCTGAATTCGGACGCGGTCCGGGGGCCCAAATCTCGATTGTCACAAAATCTGGCACCAATCGATTCCATGGCACGGCGTTCGACTATCTGCGGAACGACATTTTCGACGCCCGCAACTGGTTTAATACGACGCCGGCTCCCAAGCCGCCGCTCCGCCAAAACGATTTTGGAGGAACTTTGGGCGGTCCCATTGTAGGAGACCGAACCTTTTTCTTTTTTTCTTACGAAGGGCTGCGGTTGCGTCAGCCGCAAACGGCCACTGACTTGTTCTATACGGCGTCCGCCCGGGCGGCGGCTGCACCCTCCTATCAGCCGTTCATGAATGCGCTGCCGCTTCCCACCGCGGCGCCTACCGACCCCACCTGCGATAACATCACCAAGCCATGCGTCGCGCCGATCACCGCCGCCTTCTCCAATCCCTTCAGTCTCGACGCCACCAGCATCCGCATTGACCACAACTTGACTGGAAAGGTCACCCTGTTTGCGCGGTACAACCACGCACCATCGCGGTCCGCGGCCCGTTCCTGGGAGGAAGTAACATACGACGACGCGAATACGGACACGGTGACCGCAGGTGCGAGTATTCCTCTCACTCCGACCAAAGTAAACGACTTCCGTGCCAACTGGAGCCGAAACACGGGGAGTTCAAATACCCTCCTTATGAACTTTTATGGCGCTGTCGTGCCGCCCACCTCAGTTCTGTTTCCGCCCCCCTATGGCCCTGCCAAAGGCCAAGCGCTCGTCTACTTTCCAGACGGCAATGGCACCATGGAGGTCAGAGACCATCCCCAATTTGTCAATGTGCAGCGGCAACTCAACTTCGTGGACACGTTCGCTTGGACCGTGGGTGTGCACCAGTTGAAGTTCGGCATCGATTACCGGCGCTTGAACCCCTCGGTCCCGGCTGATACTGGGTGGGGTGTTTTTCCCAGCGCGTACACGTCGATTGTGGCTGGGACCGCTGACGTGGCTTTCCTGACGGCTCGTGATCCTCTTGCTTTGAAAATGAGCAACTACTCGCTGTTCGCCCAAGCCACCTGGAAGACGACCGGTAAGCTCACGCTGACCTACGGGTTGCGTTGGGAGAAGAATACGCCGCCGGCCTCAGCAACGTCAGGACAGCCACTTTACGCCGTGCAGGGAATCTTCGACTCGAACCCACTCGCGATGGAGCCGGGGGCTCTCTGGCATACCGGGTTTGGCAATTTTGCTCCCCGCTTCGGCGCCGCTTACCAGTTCACACCGAAAACGGTGGTCCGGGGAGGATTCGGTCTTTTCTATGATCTGGGCTATGGCAGCATGGGCGGTGCTCTCGGGGTGTTCCCGTACGAACGCTACAGTCTCGCTTTCGGTGTGCCGTTTGACCTGACCAGCCAAGCTCTCCAACCTCCGCCGTTTTCGACCTCAATCGCCGTCGCCGTTGCGACAGGAAATTCCTTCTACGCTTTCGACCCAAACCTGCAGCGTCCGTTCACCATGCAGTGGAATGCAGCCATCGAGCGGGAGCTCGGAGCGAAACAGACGTTGACGGCAACCTATGTTGGATCAGACGGCAGGCGGCTCCTGCGGGGGGATAATATCGTTCCTCCGCAGTTTGTGAACGGCGGGCACATCTTCGCCACGCGGAACGCCGGGTACTCCCACTACAACGCTTTACAGGTGCAGTTCCAGCGCCGTATGTCGCGCGGCCTGCAGGCACTGGTGTCCTACAATTTCGCAAAATCCAGCGACCTTGCTTCCAGTGATGATCAGGTTGTTACTGCGGCCAGCATAAGCCAGGTGGTGCTCCCGGCACTGACGCCCTCCGATTTCGACATACGGCATTCCATCTCCGGGGCTGTCTCTTACGAAATACCAGCTCCCGCCTGGGGCCGCGTCGGCAACGCGATCCTGAAAGGCTGGGCTGTGGATGGACTGCTGCGTATCAGCTCGGCGCCGCCGCTCAATGTACAAGTCGGGGCGACTTCGCACGCTCTTGGCTTCTACGTTACTCAGCCGGACATCGTCCCGGGGCAGCCCGATTGGATTGCTGATCCGGCGGAACCAGGGGGCAAAGCTTTGAATCCGGATGCATTTGCCATACCCGCTCCGGGAATTACGGGAAACTCCCCCCGCAATGGGCTGCGGAATATATACTCCCTCGACCAGGCCGATCTCGCGCTGCGCCGCCGTTTCAACCTGACCGAACGCGTCAAACTCGATGTGCGGGTGGAGTACTTCAACGTCTTCAACCATCCGATGTTCGGAGCCCCGGGCGCGACCTCGGGTCCAGATACCTTTTGGGGATCTGGCCCAACGGCATTGCCGAGTTTTGGGAAGGTAACGCCCGGAGACACAATGAACGTCGCCATGGGCGGCGTCAGCGGACTCACTACCGGACAGAGTGCACTCTACGCCGTTGGCGGTCCACGCTCAGGACAGTTCACGCTAAAGCTGACCTTCTAGTTCCTGCCCCAACAGTTTCAGACGATGCACGCGGAACTGGTAATTTTACCAGTTGGCCGGCCACTATCCAGTTGATAAGTTTGCCTCGCAGTTTCAAACCGAAGATCCAGCAAATCTGGAGGCGACGATGAATCCGGCAAGAGATCGAGCGATGTGGATTGTCCTCATGGGGTGTCTCGTAATTAGTGTGGCCGCGGCAGGTCAAGATCTCCCGGCTAGCGCGACCCCGCTGCGGCAAATAGCAACGGCTGATGGCGGGCCATCGAAAGCACAATTCATGCCGGGTTACAAAGGCCAGGCTGTCCATTTCCAGCAGGTGACTAGCAGTGATGTTGTCACCCTCAGCGCGCTGCCGTCGGGATCCAGTTCCACAGCTTTGGGATCTGTCGTGCGCATCACGCTCAGTGATGCGCAGCAGCAGGCAGCCGTGGCGAGCAATCCGCTCGCGCGGCTGGGAGAGCTCCAGGTCGAAGTCGCAAAGCAGCACCGGCTGGGCGTGCAGGCACAATATTTTCCGGCCATGAGCACATCGTTCATGGATCTTCACTACAACAAGCATCCGGGCGATGTGCTGAGTGCGGGTCCCTTGGGGACGGTTTCCGTGAACATCATCAACAAAGATTCGAACTCGCTTAACCTCATGGCAGTACAACCCCTAACGCCGCTCTTTTCCATCTATCAACTCGCGAAGATCGCGCGAGCGGACGAGAATATCGCCCGAGCGAAGGCGGGAATGCCGGTGGCGGAAATAGCTAGCAAAGTCGAGAAGAATTTCTTCGAATTGCTCGTCGCCCAACGGGAACTTATCAGCGCTAATGCAGACGCAAACAAAATCCGAGCCAAGTGGCTAACGGCGAGTAGTTCGGGAGTTACCAGTGTCTCTACGGAACAAGAGACGGACATGATCAGCGCCGAAAAGGTTGTCATTGGTCCGGCCAGCAAGGTAAAGGAGCTGACAGCAACACTCGATGGAATCCTCGGCTTGCCGATAGGAACGGAGCTGGATCTCGTCCCGCCCGATCCTTTGGTCGAGAACATATCACTGAACGAAGCCGCTGAGAAAGCAATGGCGAATCCCGAGGTGATAGAGGCCCAGCAGACCGCGATCAAAGCGCACGCGGGCTTAACAGCGACAAAATTGACGTATGTTCCCACGGTCGGCGTGCTGGGTGGTTACGCATTCCAAGACGCAATCAACCGCGTGCTTCCCCGATCTTTCGGCTATATCGGCGTTTCGGCCTCTTGGACCATCTTTGATTTTGGCAAGCGCGAGCATGGAGTGAAAGAGGTCAAGGCACAAGCGGAAATGGCGGACCTCGGGGTGCAGTTGACCAAGGCCAAGGTCGCGGCGGCGGTCAAGAGCAGCTACTTCGAACTGGAACGCTCTCGCCAATTCACCCAACTGGCGCGCCGGATGGCGTCCTCGGTACAAGTGGTAGAGGCGAGCTACAAAGCAGATGATCCTGAAGTTCAGTCGGCACGCGCCAAACTGGAAGCGGACATGTTTCGGGCCGAACTCGAATATCGTCAAGCGTACGCGCGGCTGATGACTCTCGTGGGCAACAAATGAATAGAAACGAATCGTGACTTGAGCCTGCGACGCCTTGTAGTTACCTGCGAAAACAGCACGGCAGGCGCGGTTGCTCTAGGACATTAGGGCCGCGCAGACGAAAGAAGCTGTTGAATGGGATGCAATGGCGACGCGCCGGCAAAAAATAAGCGCTCTCCCGTACGGCCCGAGAGGCGAAGGAAACGGTTCGCGCTGGCGATCTGCCTTTGTCTCGTGCCGCTGGCGATGTGCGCGCAAGAACCCTCGCAGCAGGAACTGCGGAAGATGGCGAGAAATCCCTTCGCCGATGTAATCAAGCTTCCCTTCGCGCCTGACATCTACTTCGACGCCGGGCCATATGATCGCACAGCGGGCGATCTCCAGGTGGAGCCGCTCATCCCAATCCAGATATCCAAGGCATGGCTTCTCATTCCACGCGTCGTGGCCACTGCTGTGACGTATGTTCCGGACTCGACGCGAGACAGTGGCGGCAGAGTGGGTATTGGCGATATGGTCTCTACTTTCTTCTTTACGCCGGCACATGTCCACCGGTTTATCTGGGCAGTGGGGCCCGCACTGCTCATTCCCACGGCGACAAGCAGCGAACTCGGGGCAGGTCGATGGGGGTTAGGCCCCTCACTCGCCGTACTGTCACAACCAGACTGGGGCTCCAGCGGAATTCTGGTTCAGAACATCTGGTCCCTTCCTGCTTCCACCGAACGAGGTCCAGTCAACCAGATGCAACTTCAGCCGATGTTCTCCTACAACCTCGCGGCCGAGTGGTATCTGACGACTGGCCCGACCATCTCCGCCGATTGGACACAATCATCGAGTGATCGCTGGCTGGTGCCGATCGGAGGCGGCGTTGGCAGGACCTTCAAGTTAGGGCAGCAGCCGGTCGATGCAAACCTAACGATCTACAGCAACGTTGTTCGCCCCAGCCAGTTCTCGCCAAGATGGCAGTTGAGCTTCGAAGTCACTCTCCTTTTTACAAAACACCGATAGAGCGTCGACGTCCAAAAGTCACTTGCACAGAACCCCTCGATCCAGAACATAATAGTTGAGTTCGTTCAGGGGGTTACCACGCCTTGGGTAACGATTAGGACGGGGCTTGCGGCTCCAGACGGCAGCGAGGAAAAGCTCACGGAATACCTCTGCGACTACCCGGGCTGTCCCAATGTTGCGACGCATATGCTCGGCGTCATTGTGGCACTTCGCGTTAGCGCGTCAGTCTGCGATGAGCACCTGCCAAAGCCTCCCGCATTGAACGGTTTGGATCTAAACTAGACCTGCTCTCTTCATCGCGTTTCACACCACACTGAACGGAGTCAAGCAACAGCCACCGACTCCGGCCACCATTTCCCCCAGCCCTGCCGGATTCGCGCAATCCTCGACTGTATGTTTTGACAGTTTCCAACCTGCGTCAGGCAGCCAAGCCTTCGGATGGGAGAAGGCGAACCAGCACCGAAGGACCGAGAACGATGGCGCCTAAGCTCGTCGATGCCCAATTCGGCTCCGTGAGCTGGACGCGAAGGTTACCCGATCAGATGGATATCGATGCGCCCGGTCTGGAGTGAACGGAAGCGAGCAAATCTGCCCTGTGGGGCTCTGGGCCCAGGAATTGGGAAACGGGATGAGCCGCCCGAACCTTGCGCTATGACGTCGATCGCTTCCTGGCGGCGGGCTTACTTATTTCCATCCTCAGTATGTCGTGCAAACGACCAAATAAAGAAGGCCAACGAAGACGCGCCAAGTGCAGGTGCCTCTCGTCGGCCTTCGCTTGTTTCCATCGGACCTAAAACATCATCCTCATACCCAGGGTTGAGTCGCGGCCACCACGAATTCACCTATTCCTGTCTCCGCCCCCTGGGCCTGAGGGTTACTGCGGCGCGGCCACCACGACGTAGGTTGTGCTCGTACCCACAAACTGCGGCTGGTACCAGACGCTCCCGCAATGCTGGTAGGTAAACCCGTTGACGATTACAACCGAGCATGCGGGCGGAAGAGTGTATACCATCGACCCGATTACGGCGGCCGTGACCATCGCGGTCGCAGTGACCGCTGCCGCCGTGGCCACCGGGTGGTAGCAACAGCCGCCACCATAGTAACCGCCGTGCACGTAGACGTCGTGATCAACATTTACGTTGACGTTACGGTTTGAATTGATATTGGTATTCCGGTTGATGTTGCCTTGGCTGGCATGCGCGTTCCGGTTTACGTTGCCCTGGCTGACGCTGGTTCGCGTACCGCCGCCGCGACGCTGCGCCAACATCGGCGCGCCCGTGAGCAGCAGAACAAGTGTGATCGAAAGGAGCTGTCGGATAGATCGGTTCACTTCACGCCTCCCTGTTCAGATTTCTTTTCATTGCTGGGCGACGCGGTGACTTCCGCAATCGCTATTCTTTGTGCGTCCTTCGGCGGATCGAAGACAAAGGCCGCGTCATTGAAGGACGGGGCCAGGTTCCACGACAAAATCTGGCTATGGCGCGGGCGGGCGTCGTCGGTCAGCGTTGTCAGGATGAGCTTTCGCGGCAGCGGATAGTCTCCCTGCTGGATCCAGACTTGCCAGTCAAGACCCTCTTGGCGGAAGGCATACTGCTCACAGCTGGTACCTTCCACTGAACTCGGACCGACATCGATGGCACTGGTGATTTCCTGCTTCTCCAGTGATCCGGGCGAGCTCCACCTGAACAGATCGGCCAGCGGCATGTCGATGCCATACTCGTCGTTGAGTGTATCGATGAGTTCGATGATCGTACGCGGTGCTGGCACAGTTGCGTAATAGTTAATCAGCTGGCCATAGATGGTGAAGCTCGTTCCGTCGTACAAAAAAAGCCGATGCATGTCATCGCCCTCGATCTCAACACGTAATCGATTCGGCCTCACGGCAAGCACATCGACGACACGATCCGACTGGATCGCCTGACCATTTTCCAGCACGTCATCTGTGGTTTGCACAGCCTTGACCTGAAATGCGTTGAGGGTACGAAGGTAGGCACCCATTTTGTCGAGCGTGGCCATCGCGCCGGGATCGATGTCCGCTTTCTTCTGAGGAGAGCCACTCTGAGCCGCAAGGGACAAAGAGAAACTCATTATCACTACGAGAACAAACAAACGTTTATACATGTGCTCATTACCTCCAATCGATTCTGGGGCATGTGCGGATCGCCTTCGCGTTTGACGGTTGCCGAGACAGCCGCTCGGCGCATTTACGTGATTACCGATTCTCCGTGCGAGCTGCTCATTTCCCATCGGCGACAGTGTGCGTTGCAAGCGGAGCGCAGTCTACTGTCAGAGTTAACAGTGTTTCCCACGGCGGTCTGATGCTGGGACGAGAATGGCTCCGCGGATACTGTCAATGTTGACAGCTGGCGGAATTGGCCAAAGGCGTACACTCGCTCCATCACAATCAGCATTGTGTTCCTATGTCCTTTAAGAAATACGCGAGTAATTTGAGTGTTTGGGGAATTCCAGCCTTGTACGCTGGAGCCGCAATCGTGGCCGCACTGACATTCCCACGGATTGAGAGCCGGATCTTTCCGGATCTCGTGGCCAAGATGAGTGTTTCAGCTGCGATGGCGCTGTATTCGGCCATCGCCTCGGGCATGATCGCCCTGACGGGCATTGTTTTTTCCTTGGCCTTCGTGATGGTGCAGTTCAGCGCGACGGCCTATTCCCCACGCCTCGTGCTGTGGCTAGCTCGTGACCCAGTGATGTCCCATGCCGTTGGGGTTTTCACTGCCACTTTTCTCTACGCAATCGCAGCGCTCGCAGGAGTCGACCGGAGTGGATCGGGGAAAGTTCCTTTCGTCAGCGCCTGGGTGGTGATCGCTTTGCTGCTTGCGAGCATAGGCATCTTCATTGGCCTCATCCAGCGACTCGGTGTGCTTCAGGTCAATCGCATGTTGATCTTCACCGGCGAGCAAGGGCGAAGGGTAATAACGGACTTATATCCGCCAATGAAGCCGGCGGTGGCGGAGTCTAGATTGGAGGATTTTCGCGCACTGCCTTGCACGCTGACACTCATGCATCGCGGACGGCCTCGCTCGATCCAGGCCGTCGATGTACCCGCTCTGGTGGAGTTAGCCAAAACGTCCGGTGGAGTCATCGAAATGTCCATGGCGGTAGGCGATACCGTCATGGAATTGATGCCTCTGTTGCGGGTCTATGGGGCGCCACAGACTATTGATGAGCGAAAGTTAAAGAATGCGATTGAGTTGGGTGATGACCGTACGTTCGAACAAGATCCCAAGTACGCGATCCGACTTCTAGTGGACATAGCCATCAAGGCCTTGTCGCCAGCGATTAACGACCCGACAACGGCGGTTCAATCGCTGGATCAGATCGAAGATCTGCTGCTCCGTCTCGGCCTCCGCTACCTGGAAATTGGAGCGTTTCACGACAGCGATGGCAAATTGAGACTAGTGGTTCCGTTTCCCGCGTGGGACGACCTCCTCCGGCTTTCGTTTGACGAGATTTGCGCCTGCGGCGCTACCAGCGTGCAGGTCATGCGGCGCATGAACGCACTCGTCAATGATCTGATTCCCGCTGTACCCGAAGAGCGCCGCCCACCACTTCGACGCTGGGATGTGCGATTGAAAGCCACAATCGCACGTTCTTTCGCTGATGGGGAAGAGAGAGTGGAAGCTTCTCAGCAAGACCGGCAAGGGCTTGGCATACCGCGCCTTGCTGCCAGGAATTCTTAAGTCCTCAAGTGTTGGAGTCGAGTGCCAAAAACTGCTGAGGAGCTACTTTCAGATAATCGGAGGGCTAATTGCAGAAACCGCTCGTACACAAAGTTCTCGCCATCGGCATCGTTCTTGTGGCAGCTATTGTCCTCTTTGGCAAGTCCACCAAGCTCATGATGAGCTGGAAGAACCCCGCCAACATTCCAACCAGAAAGTTCCATCGGGTGTTGGCATTGGGCCTCAGCAACAAGACAGAGGTGCGTGCCGATTTTGAGGACACATTGGCAGCAGAGCTTTCAAACAAAGGGTATGAGGCTGTCCCGGGGAATGCCATCCTGCTGCGACCGGTAGGAACGCAGCTTGACATCAACTCCCTGAAAGAGCAGATTCGCGCCAACCAGATCGAAGCAGTGGTGGTCTCGCGCTTGGTCAAGGTCGACAATACCGTGACCTACGTTCCGGCAACGGCGTACTTCATGCCCTTTCCCTACTACAACACTTTGTACGGCTACTACGGTGCGCTGTATCCGGTGGTCTATTCGCCCGGCTACCTGCAAAAAGAAAAGAAGGTGCGTGTTGAAACCAATCTTTATTTCGTGAATGGCGCGCCGGATGGACAGCTGGTATGGACCGGAATGACCGACACCCTCAATCCCTCTAACGTGCACAAGGCGATTAAGGGATTGGTTAACATCGTTATAACGAAGATGGAGAAGGAAGGAGTACTGTGAGTGCAGGTGGGGACAGGCCCTCGTGCTCCGGATTAGTGCACTCCTCTTCAAGATCACGATGTCAGGCGCGAACCGCCAGGTCCTAACCGTCAACATTGATAGTAGTAGGTGGGGGGGCGAATCGCAGCGGTGGTTGGGTACCCTAGAGTGCCGCAGCTGCGATTCGCTTTGGGAACAGAGGCCCCCAGGGGAGGGCACAACGACAGAATATGAATGAGTCCTTGAACTTGTCGTTGCGCTGGAGCACTTAAGGAAGATATTTTCAGTGGATGCAGGTGAAGCCAATGTTATCACCCTGACTAATCGATCATAAGTGCTTCGGGAGCATGCAACCGAATCCAGCCGCGTCCCTTCGAAACAGTTCCTGCGCGCACCCAATCACTCAGTAAGCGACTCGCCGTGAACCGGCCGATATCGGCCAATCCGCTAAGTTCATCGTTGGTGGTATGAATTTCGATAGTACGTATCGCAGCTTCATCGAGGCCTGCGAAAAAGATAGAGGACTTGAAGGCAGCCGACGATGACCGAGGATTGGCCATTTCGGAACCTGCCGACTAACTGCAGGGGCTGCACGAGACGTTCAGTCTTGCTGCAGCGTCGATATGAAGACTCGGCGTGAAAGGACGGCCTGGATCGCCGGTCCCAGATCGACGTTCATGCGCGATTTGATCACGTATCCGCGGCCCCCAGCTCCGATAGCTGCATTCACAAATTCCCGGTCTTCATGCACTGTGAGGAATACGATTTCACCGGCGTAACCTTGCTCCTGGAGGCGCCGCGCGATCTCGATGCCACTGCACTCTCCAAAAGAAATGTCCAAGACTATGAGGTCAGGGTTAAGTTCCTGCACGTTAGAGCAGACTGCATTTCCATCAGCTACCCTGCCGATGACTTCATAGTCAGCGTCGAGCAGATCGCTGACGTGATCTAGGATCTCCGTATTATCGTCCGCCAAGAGTATGCGTGCTTGTGACAATTGCTTGCCTCGATTCTGCACGAAATCCTGCGTTGTTGCTGAGTGGGTAAAAATTTGTGCACCGAACACGAACTCTCCTGTTCGATCCTTTATCTATCTATTCCATGCTTAGAGTACGGAGAACTCTGCTGCTCGCATACTGTCAGTATTGACGGTTTTGAATGACACTTTCTGTCAGTGGTTTCAACACGATCGATGATCGAAAGGCGCGTCCCAAATTAGTCTGCCCTTTTCGATCGACACGGACGACTGCAGCGATACCTGTCACAATTGACAGTGTTCGACAGTAGCAATCATGGGTACGGTCATACGCGAAGTCTCGATCGAGCTTTTTAAGGAACATCACGTTGGGTTTGTGGATTTTCGCTGGCGACTTGGCTGCTTATGAGCTGATGAAACTCAATTTTGAGTGCTTTGAGAGCAGTTTAACCGGGCTGGGTTCCACCGAGGCGAGGACGATGGTGGGTGCGGAATGAGTCCAACCGGGCGTCCAAGAGTTCTCATTGCCGATGATCATACCTTCGTTGCGGATGCGTGCGTGAGGCTGCTGGAGCCGGAGT
>Ga0335083_10005002_pt1 | contig 16803 bp, 17 predicted proteins | sample Lox_Sample_42_FD_206716 | JGI IMG/M metagenome (GOLD analysis project Ga0335083, IMG submission 206716) | Soil microbial communities from Loxahatchee National Wildlife Refuge, Florida, United States - Lox_Sample_4.2 | ecosystem: Environmental > Terrestrial > Soil > Wetlands | place: USA... | reverse complement strand
CCCGCGCCCCCCCCCCCTTGCCCCCCCCCGGGGGGGGGGGGGGGGCGCGCCCCCCCCGGCGGGGGCCCCCCCCCCCCCCTCCGTCTGCGCCGCTGTCGCGGCGCATCCACCTCCCCCGCTTCGCAGGGGAGGATCAAAACTACATCCGCGCCCGGGCTTCGTGTTTGCCTTTGAAGAACGCGCTGATCTTGTGGCGGGTCTGTTCCCACCACACCACGCGGTCGTTCGTCACCCAGTTGAGCTGGATGACTTTGCGCGGGCCTTCGAACGGCTCGAAGCCGTGCCAGGCATTGTGCTGGTTCTTGAAGACGACGAGGGTGCCTTCGTCGGGCGGCACTTCGGCAACGATGTCGTTGAGGTTGTCCGGCGAACGCAGCAGACGCAGCCGTCCCCTGGGACTCTCCCATCGGCCGTTCATATAGATCAGCACGGTGATGAGCTTGGTGCGGCTATCGGTGTGGATCTGGCCGTCGCGCGCGCTGGATTGTCCGCGCACGGTGATCATGGTGGGCCGATGCGAAAGGTCGATGCCGAATTTCTCCGCGACCGCGTCCTCGAACACCTGCCCGCGGATCGCGTCCAGGAACGCTTGGAACGCCGGCCCATAGCGCAGCGTCGGCAGCGGAAAGCTGCCCGGGTGCGTGACGGCGGGAAAATCGCGCTCGATGCCTTCGATGGCTTCGGCCTTCACGAAACCGGGCGCCATCAGCCAGGGAAAGGGTTCGGGATGCAGCGTCGCGCCGCGCAGCGCCTCGATGTCGATGGGGAGCGTCATCCGTCCAGGCCGAATTCGATCGGCGTATAGGCCGCACTGACGATGCCGCCGTCGACCGGCAGGACGGTGCCCGTCACATAGGACGACGCGCGCGCGCAATAGAAGATCGCAGCCCCGATCATGTCCTCGTCGCGGCCGATGCGCCCGCGCGGCACGGCGCGCTCCATCTGCTTGCGCGCGACGGCGAGCACCGGCGCCAGCATCTTGGTGTCGAAGGGGCCCGGCGCGATGGCGTTGACGTTGATGTTGTCGCGCGCCAGATGCTTGGCGAGGTTGCGGGTGAGGTGATGCACCGCCGCCTTGCTCGCGGAATAGGCATAGCTCTCGAGCGTCGGCTGCAGGATGCCGTCGATCGAGCCGATGTTGAGCACGCGCGCCGGATCGTCTTGGGTCGCCGCGGCGCGCAGCAGCGGCAGCAGCGCCTGGGTGAGCAGGAAGGTGGCCTTGAGATTGACCGCCATCAGCTTGTCCCAGCCGGCTTCGGAATAGCGGTCGATCGGCTCGGCCCAGGCTGCGCCGGCGTTGTTGACGAGGATATCGAGCTTCTTCTCGCGCGCCTTGATCTCGTCCGCGAGCTTGCGCACTTCGGATGGATCGCCCAGGTCATGCGCCAAGGGGATGCAGGTTCCGGTCTTCGACAGCTCAGCCGCCGCCGCGTCGCAGGCCGACGCTTTGCGCGACGAGATATAGGTCTTGACGCCGGCCTCCACGAAGCCGCGCGCGATCATCAGCCCGATGCCGCGCGACCCGCCGGTGACGAGCGCGGTTTTGCCTTGGAGGGAGAAAAGATCGGAGACAGCCATGGCACCCTCATATCGTCATGGCCGGGCTTGCCCCGGCCATCCAGAGAATATCACGCGGAGCCGCGGAGAACGCGGAGAAGTGAATGAACTCCGCGTTCTCCGCGCCTCCGCGTGCAATAAACTACCGATACGCAGCATTCACCGCGGCCAGCGCGGCCGAGCCGGGGCAGAGATCCTTCTCGCCCAGGCGGTTCAGCGGGGCGGGGACGGTCTTGAGATGCGCGTGCAGATCCAGGGGTTCGGGATCGACATAGAGCAGCCCCGTCACCACTTCACCTGCGGCGTGGCGCGCCTGAAGATGCGCCAGCGCCGCCGCGCGATCGGTGGGGTCGTAGTCGGGATGGAGCTTGGCGAGCTTGAGGTACGAGCCGTCATGCTGGCGCACGACTTCCGTCGTGCCCGGCTCGAAGTCGACCTTGATCTCGCTGCGCGCCGGGATCACGTCGATGCGGTTCATCGCTTCGTTATGGTCGCGGACATAGTCGAAGCTCTTGGTCGAGCCGGCGTGGTTGTTGAACTGCACGCAGGGACTGATGACGTCGAGCACCGCCGAACCCTGGTGGCTGATGGCGGCCTTGATCAGCGGCACGAGCTGTTTCTTGTCGCCGGAGAAGCTGCGCGCCACGAAGCTGCAGCCGAGCACGAGCGCGAGGCTCACGAGATCGATCGGGGAGTCCGCGTTGGTGCCGCCGGCTTTGGATTTGGAGCCCTTGTCGGCGGTGGCGGAGAACTGGCCCTTGGTGAGACCATACACGCCGTTGTTTTCGCAGATATAGACCATGTTCACGCCGCGGCGGACGCAATGCGCGAACTGGCCGAGCCCGATGCTGGCGCTGTCGCCGTCGCCCGAGACGCCGAGATAGATCAGATCGCGGTTGGCGAGATTGGCGCCGGTCAGCACGCTGGGCATGCGACCGTGCGCGGAGTTGAAGCCGTGGCTCTGGCCCAGGAAATAGTCCGGCGTCTTGGACGAACAGCCGATGCCGGAAATCTTGGCGACGCGATGCGGTTCGAGGTCGAGCTCGAAACAGGCCTGGATCAGCGCGGCGCTGATCGAATCGTGGCCGCAGCCGGCGCACAAGGTCGAGATGCGTCCCTCATAGTCGCGATGGGTGAAGCCGAGCTTGTTCTTGGGCAGGCCGGGATGATGCAGCTTGGGCTTGGCGATGTAGGTCATGATGCGGTCTCGTAGCGGTAGCCGAATTGTTCGATGTCGCCGGCATAGCGGCGCGCGACGAAATCGCGCCCCCAGCCGTCGTAGCACGTCGCATAGGCGCCGTGGCGTGTTGCGTTCTTGTGCGGGAGCGCGACTGCGAGGCCAAGCCGTGCGGTCACCTGCGCAAAGTCGGGGGCCAGCGTCTCGAACCGGCCGACGAAATCGGCGCCGTCCAGACACTCGCGCTGCGGTCGCAGCACGAACAGGCTTGCGAGCCAGCCGGCATTCGCGTCGGCCTGGCGCAGCCATTCTGTGAAGGTGAGCGACTGGAACTGCGGGAAGCTGGGCGCAAGTCGCGCGCGGGCGTGGCAATAGAACGATACGAGCCGCTCCCACGGATTGCGCACAAAGCCGAACTTGAAATGGCCGCCAAGGTCGGGCCGGCGCGCCAGCAATTCCGGCAATGTCTCATGCGTCGTTCCGCTCAGGGCTGCATCCTGCCCGTCTGCATAGCGCGCGAGCGCCGCACGCACGCTGATGCCGCCCGTTTTGGGGACATGCGCGAAGACGAAGCGGTGGGTGTTGGAGACGATCATGGACCGTCCTCCTTCGAGGCTCGCTTCGCTCGCACCTCAGGATGACGGTCACCGAAAAGCACGTCACCCTGAGGTGGCCGCGTAGCGGCCCTCGAAGGGCGACGTGCGAGGTAGCTCGTTATCACTCCGCCGCCTCTTTGCGGGTCACCGAAAGCCGCTCCGCGATTGCCGCGTGGATGAACCGCGCCGTGATCGGCGTGCCGTCATAGTGCAGGATCGAGATGAAGCGCGCGGGATCGAGGCCGCATTCGTTGACGATCAGCTTCAGGAGCTGCGCATCGCGATTCTGCTCGACGACGAACACCTGGTCGTGGGTCTGGACGAAATCGACCAGCGCATCCGCGAACGGGAAGGCGCGCACGCGCAAGCCGTCGACATGCAGTCCCTGGGCCGCGAGACTGGCGAAGGCTTCGTCCATCGCCGCCGACGTAGAGCCGAAATAGATCACGCCATAGCGGGTCTTTTCCTTCGCCGCGCGCGCGACCGGCGCCGGCAACAGGGTCTTGGCCGTTTCGAGCTTGCGCAGCAACCGCTGCATGACCTCGGTGTAGTCCTTGCCTTCTTCGCTGTAGACGGCATAGGCGTTGTGCGAAGAGCCGCGGGTGAAGTATGCGCCTTTGGTCGGGTGCGTGCCCGGCAGGGTGCGATAGGGAACCGCGTCGCCGTCGACGTCGAGATAGCGCGCGAAGGCCTTGCCGGCTTCGAGTTCCTCGGCGGTGATGAGTTTGCCGCGGTCGTAGGTGCGGCTGTCGTCCCACGTCAGCGGCGCGCACAGCCAGTCGTTCATGCCGATGTCCAGGTCCATCATCACGAAGATCGGCGTCTGCAGCCGCTCGGCGAGGTCGAAGGCCTGCGCGGAGAACTCGAAGCTTTCGCGCGGGTCCTCGGGGAAGAGGAGGATGTGCTTGGTGTCGCCGTGGCTGGCATAGGCGGCGAGCAGGATATCGGATTGCTGCGTGCGCGTCGGCATGCCGGTGGAAGGACCGCCGCGCTGGATGTCGAACACGACGGCCGGGATTTCTGCGTAATAGGCGAAACCGAAGAACTCCTGCATCAAGGAGATGCCGGGGCCAGAGGTCGCGGTGAAGCTGCGCGCGCCGTTCCAGCCCGCGCCCAGCACCATGCCGATCGCCGCGATCTCGTCTTCGGCCTGGACGATGGCGAATTTGTTCGCGCCGGTTACCGGATCGACGCGGAATTTCCTGCAATGCGCGGTGAAGGCTTCGGCCAGCGAGGTCGATGGCGTGATCGGATACCAGGCGCACACCGTCGCGCCGCCATAGACGGCTCCCAGGCCCGCGGCGTCGTTGCCGCCGATGAAGATGCGCTCGCCCACCTTGTCGGAGTGCACGGCCCTCAGCTTGCAGACGCCGGCCAGGTTCTTCTCGGCGTAGTCGTAGCCCAGCCGCAGCGCCGTTCCGTTCATGGCGATGAGCCTGGTCTTGCCCTTGAACTGCTTGACCAGCAAGTCGTCGATGGCCTTGAGGTCGAGACCGAGCAGCGAGGCCAGCGCGCCGACATAGACGATGTTCTTGAGCAGCTGGCGCTCGCGCGGGATGGTGCCTTCCATCGAATTGGCGAGCTCGGTGAAGGGCACGCCCAGCACCGTGACGTCGCTGCGCAGCTTCTGGCCCGTCAGCGGCTTGGTCGAGTCGTAGAGCATGTAGCCGCCGGGCTCGACCTCGGCGATGTCCTTGTTCCAGGTCTGCGGGTTCATCAGCACGATCAGGTCGACGCCGCCGCGGCGGCCGAGCCAGCCTTCGCCGGAAACGCGGACCTCGTACCAGGTCGGCAGGCCTTGGATGTTGGAGGGGAAGATGTTGCGCGTCGCCACCGGCACGCCCATGCGCAGCACCGCGCGCGCGAACAGCTCGTTGGCCGACGCCGAACCGGAGCCGTTGACGTTGGCGAACTTGACGACGAAATCGTTCGTGGCGGCGAGGGGTTTCATGCGAGATTACGATCTTTTAGAAGCACGTCACCCTGAGGTGGCCGCGAAGCGGCCCTCGAAGGGCGACGTGCGCCGGATCGTTTCGCCAGCTCTTTCAGCAAGTTCCAGTTTCCGCGAATGATGGCTTCCTTTTTCTCGCGGCGCCAGCCTTTGATCCGTCGCTCGCATTCCTGTGCGTCGCGCAGATCGCTGAATTGCTCGGCCCAGACCAGTTCCACAGGTCTCCGAGAATGGGTGTACCCCTCGAACTTGCCGTCATTGTGCTCGCCAACCCGAATATCGACGTCATTGTAGGACGTTGAACCAACATAATAGCTGCCGTCGGAGCAGCGCAGCATATAAGCCCAGCCACTCATTCTTCGCCGCCTTGCTTCGAGTTCCAGCGCGTCGCCCTTCGAGGCTCGCTCGCCATGCTGAGCAGCCTGTGCGTCCTCCTTCGAGGCTCGCACAGCATCCCGAGCAAGCCCGCGCGTGCTTCGAGGCACCGCTTCGCGGTGCACCTCAGCATGACGCGCGGGCGTGTCGAGAGGCGCTCGCACCCCAGGATGACGCACAGGCGTGTCGAAGCGCGCTCGCACCTCAGGGTGACGCGCTGAATGGACGCCCGCACCCCCAGGTGACGCGCCAGAGAAGCGGAATGCGTCAAGGGCTTCACCGTCCGCATGCCTGCGCCGTTTCCAGATAGAATTTCTGCATGTCCCACGCGCCCGTCGGGCAGCGCTCGGCGCACAGACCGCAATGCAGGCAGACGTCCTCGTCCTTGACCATCACACGGCCGGTCTTGAGATAGTCCGAGACGTACAGCTCCTGCGTCGCGTTGTTCGCCGTCGCGGTCAGATGCGCGCGCAGTTCGGGTTCCGGGTCGTTCTCCGTGAAGGTGATGCAGTCCACCGGGCAGATGTCGACGCAGGCGTCGCATTCGATGCAGAGGTTCTTCTCGAACACCGTCTCGACGTCGCAATTGAGGCAGCGCTGCGCCTCCTTGAAACCGAGCTCGCGGGTGAAGCCCAGCTCCACCTCCATGTTCACGTCGCGCAGAGTCTTCTCATGCGGCGCGTGCGGCACCTTGTAGCGCAGGTCGAGCGACACGTCGTTGTCGTAGGACCATTCGTGGATGCCCATCTTCTGGCTGTGCAGCGTGTGCGGATCGGCGGGGCGGACCTTCACGTCCTGGCCGCGACAGAGCAGGTCGATCGACACCGCGGCGGCATGGCCGTGCGCCACCGCCCAGATGATGTTCTTGGGGCCGAACGCCGCGTCGCCACCGAAGAAGATCTTCGGATTGGTCGACTGGTACGTCACCGGGTCGACCTTGGGCATGTCCCATTTGTCGAACTCGATGCCGATATCGCGCTCGATCCAGGGGAAGGCGTTCTCCTGTCCCACCGCGACCAGCACGTCGTCGCATTCCAGGTGTGTGTCTGGCTCGCCCGTCGGCACCAGATTGCGCCGGCCCTTGGCGTCGTACTCGGCCTTGACCTTCTCGAAGACGACGCCGGTGAGCTTGCCGTTCTTGTGGGTGAATTCCTTCGGCACCAAGAAGTTGAGGATCGGGATGCCTTCCGACATCGCGTCGTCCTTCTCCCAGGGCGAGGCCTTCATCTCCTCGAAGCCGGAGCGCACCACAACCTTCACCTCGTCGCCGCCCAGGCGCCGCGAGGTGCGGCAGCAATCCATCGCGGTATTGCCGCCGCCCAGCACGATGACGCGCTTGCCGATCGCGGTGGTATGTCCGAACGACACCGAGGACAGCCAGTCGATGCCGATATGGATGTTGGCTGCCGCTTCCTGGCGGCCGGGGATTTCGAGCTCGCGGCCGCGCGGCGCGCCGCAGCCGACGAAGATCGCGTCGTAGTTCTGCGCCAGCAGCGCCTTCATGCTGGCGATCTTCTGGCCGAACTTCGTCTCCGGCTCGAGATCGAGGATGTAGTTGCACTCTTCGTCCAGCACCGTCTCTGGCAGGCGGAATTTCGGGATCTGCGTGCGCATCATCCCGCCTGCGAACGGATCCTGGTCGTAGATCGTCACATGGTAGCCGAGCGGCAGAAGATCGCGCGCCACGGTCAGCGACGCGGGTCCTGCGCCGATCAGCGCGATGCGCTTGCCGTTCTTCGTCGCGGCGGGTTTGGGCAGGCGGTTCCTGATGTCGTCCTTGTTGTCGGCCGCGACGCGCTTGAGGCGGCAGATCGCGACCGGCTGTTCCTCGACGCGGCCGCGGCGGCAGGCGGGCTCGCAGGGGCGGTCGCAAGTGCGCCCGAGCACGCCCGGGAACACGTTGGACTTCCAGTTGATCATATAGGCGTCGGAATAGCGCCCCGCGGCGATCAGCCGGATGTACTCCGGCACCGGCGTATGCGCCGGGCAGGCCCATTGGCAGTCCACCACCTTGTGGAAGTAGTCGGGATTGGCGATGTCGGTCGGCTTCATGCCGGGACGCCGTGCGGCCGGACGGGCGGCGTCTTCAATGGTGGCGGAACTCATAAGCTCTGTTCTACTCCCGGCGGAGCGGCTTTCGGCCGGCGCGCGATGAAAGTGCCGCGATGCCCCCCTGCAGAGCGGCGCGAAGCAATTTTCTGATATTAATCCTCAAGCCCAGCGAGGCAACAGCGGAAATGGCCATGAGTACAAAGTCGTCATGAATCTTCGCCTCACCCCCGAGCAGCGGACGATTGCCGACGCGGTAACCAAACTGTGTTCGGGCTTCGATGATGCCTATTGGAGCGCGTGCGACAACGAGGCGCGCTTTCCGCACGAATTCCACAAGGCGATGGCCGAGGCCGGCTTCCTCGGCATCGCCATGCCTACCGAGCTGGGCGGCGCGGGACTGGGCGTGACCGAGGCCGCGATCCTGATGCACGAGGTGGCGCGGGCCGGGGGCGGCTATGCCGCCGCCTCGTCGATCCATCTCAACATCTTCGGCCCGCACGCACTCGTTGTGCATGGCACGGAAGAACAGAAACGGCGCATGCTGGCGCCGCTGATCCGGGGCGAGGAGAAGGCTTGCTTCGGCGTCACCGAGCCGGATGCCGGACTGGACACCGCCAGCATAGCCACCTTCGCGAAGCGGACTGAGGGCGGTTACATCGTACGCGGCCGGAAGATCTGGACCACCACGGCGCAGGAAGCCGACCGGATCCTGCTGCTGGCGCGGACCGCCAAGAAGGCCGACGGCAAGAAGCCGACCGACGGCATGACCCTGTTCTACGCGAAGCTCGACCGGGCGAAGATCGAGGTGCGCCGCATCCCCAAGATGGGCCGCGCGGCGGTGGACTCGAACGCGCTCTTCATCGACGACCTGTTCGTGCCCGACGAGGACCGCATCGGCGAGGAGGGCAGGGGCTTCCGCTATCTGCTCGACAGTCTCAATCCCGAGCGCATCCTGATCGCGGCTGAGGCGATCGGGCTGGGACGCGATGCGCTGTCGCGCGCGGCACGCTACGCGCGCGAGCGCGTGGTGTTCGGACGGCCCATCGGACAGAACCAGGGCATCCAGCATCCGCTCGCCGAAGCCTGGGCGTATCTGGAGAGCGCCTGGTGGCTCACTCTGCGCGCGGCGTCGCTGTACGATGCGAAGGAGCCCTGCGGCGCCGAAGCGAACGCCGCGAAATTGCTCGGCGCCCGCGCGGCGTTCGACGCCTGCAAGACGGCGATCATGACCCACGGCGGCATGGGTTACGCCAAGGAGTTCCAGGTCGAGCGCCTGTTCCGCGAAAGCCTGATCCCCATCCTCGCGCCGGTGAGCGAGCAATTGATCCTGTCGTACATCGCGGAAAACGTGCTCGACCTGCCGAAGTCGTATTGAGAGTCGTCATGGGCACATGATTTGCCCGGGAGTTGACGTTTGGGAGTTCGATCTAGCTGACAAAACGGCGGAGCGGATAAGGCAATTTGACTCAAAAAAACGTTGTGTCATTCCCGGCCGAGCGACACGACAGTGTCGCGAGGGGAGGGGAACCCAGGTGGGGAAAAACGCTACCTCGTCTGCATGCTGGCGAACCAGCGGAACTGCACACTCTATGTGCACGCGACGTGCGACTTGCCGAAGCGCGTCCAGGAAGGCCAGTACAATCTCGTTGTGAGGTTCACGATGAAATTGGGAGTGCATATGCTCGTGTGGTGCAAAAGAGCACGACGAGATCGCCAACGCGATTTCCCGCGAGAAACAGATCAATGGACGGAATCGGGCATGGAAAGCCAATTGATCGAAAGGGAAACCCGGGATGGAACGATCATTATGAGAGAATTATCGGGTGGAATTGAGAGGCTGAGCCACCTGGGTTCCCTTCCCCTCGCGATGCCTTCGGCATCGCTCGGCCGGGAATGACAGTGAGATAGAATTGACATGTCAATCCCCACTCTCTCAACCCCGCGCCTCATCCTCCGCGGCAATACGCTTGCGGATTTCGAGAATTTTCTCGCGGAGCGTTCGGACCCTGCGGTGATGAAGTACCTCGGCAAGGGCGATCTGCTCAGCGAAGAGGAAGCCTGGACGCGGTTCATCGGCATCGTCGGCCATTGGCAGCTCATGGGCTACGGCACCTGGGCCGTCGTGGAGAAGGCGAGCGGGCTGCGCGTCGGCAATGTCGGCTTCTCCGACAAGCGGCGGCCCAAGGAACATCCCGCCAGCGGTTCGCCCGAGATGGGCTGGGCGTTGGCGGCGTCGGTGCACGGCAAGGGCTATGCGACGGAGGCGGTCGTCGCGGCACTCGCCTGGGGGCGCGAGCATTTCGGCGCCGGCGCGCGCGCAGTCTGCGTCATCTCGACCGACAACACGGCGTCGCTGCGCGTCGCGGAGAAAGCGGGCTTCCGCCGGTTCGCCACCGCCACGCGCTATGGCCTGGGCCGGCTCGTCTTCGAACGGGCTTTGTAGCCGCGCGTTTTGTGTCAATCTCCGCTCATGGAGATTCCCGTTCTCGAGACCGAACGTTTGATCCTGCGCGGCCACGCGCTGGAGGATTTTCCTTCCTACGCGCAGATGTGGGCGGATCCGGACGTCACGCGCTTCATCGGCGGGGCACCGCTGGCGCAAGAAGACGCGTGGGCCAAATTCCTGCGCGTGGCGGGGCATTGGGCTGTGCTGGGTTACGGCTTCTGGGCCATCACCGAAAAAGCCAGCGGCAAGCTGATCGGCGAAGCCGGCGTGCTCGGCATGAAGCGCGACATGGAACCCAGCTTCCACGACGTGCCGGAACTCGGTTGGGGCCTGCTGCCGCAGGCGCAAGGCAAGGGCTACGCCGGCGAAGCGATGTACGCGATCCTGGGCTGGGCCGAGAACCGCTTCGGCAAGGTGCGCATGGTCTGCATCATCGATCCCGACAATGCGCCGTCGCTGCGGCTGGCCGCGAAGCTCGGTTTCCGCGAATGCGCACACACCATGTACAAGGGCGAGCCGATCGTGCTGCTCGAACGCCTGCCTTAGGCGGTGCCGCTAGAATTGCGTCAGGCTGAGATTGTTGCCGTCCGGATCGAGAAACCAGGCGACCTTCGTCGACGAACCGGGCGGCGTCCAGATACCGTGCTCGTCGAATTCAAGCCCTGGATATTTCTCGAAGACGATGCCGCGGCCCCTTAACGTCCGCACGGCAGCCACGATATCGGGAACTTCCCAGCCCAGCACGGTATGCTTCTGCGGCTGGTGGGTCTTCAGCGTGGTCACGCGCAGCATCGTGCCGTTGAGATCGAACACGGCGGCGAAATTGTCCTCATCGATCAGTCTGAAGCCTAAGGCCTCGCCGTAGAATTTCTTCGCAGCATCGCGGTCGCGCGTGACGATGAAGCTCATGGTCTTGGCGCCTTCGGGGAAGCTCATGGGACTGGCCTCTTGCGGCTTGCGAGGCTAAACACTAGCACGGAATCGACGGTGCCGCTCATGCCCGGACTCTATTTCGAGGAATTCCAGGTCGGACAGAAATTCGTCCATCCGATCCGCCGCACGGTGACGGAGGCCGACAACGTCTTTTTCACCGCGATGACGCACAACCCGGCGCAGCTCCATCTCGACGAGGAATACGCCAAGGGCACCGAGTTCGGCGCGCGCATCGTCAATTCGCTGTTCACGCTCGGGCTGATGATCGGGATATCCGTAGGCGAAACCACGCTCGGCACCACCGTCGCCAATCTCGGCATGGACGAGGTGCGATTCCCCAAACCGGTGTTCCACGGCGACACCTTGCACGTCGAAACCGAAGTGCTGGATCTGCGCCCCAGCAAATCGCGCCCCGGCCAGGGCATTGTCACCTTCCTGCACAAAGCGATCAATCAGAGGGGCGAGATCGTGGCGCAATGCAAACGCAGCGCGCTGATGCTGGGAAGGGCGAAATCCTAGACGGCTTTCCGTCGTCTAAATCCTGACATTGATTTGCGCATCAAATGATGCTAGTTTTGGTGCAGGAGAATTGCCATGCGCGCGACAGTCACGATCGACGATGAATTGCTGGCCGACGCCGAGGAATATACCGGCATCAAAGAACGCACTGCGCTGGTCAATGCGGGCTTGAAGGCGCTGGTGGAGCGGGAGGCGGCGCGCAGGCTGGCGCGGCTCGGGGGTACGGAGCCGCGGTTTCGCGCACCGCCGAGGCGCCGCTTCGGCAAATCGTGATCCTGGCCGAGACCTCGGTCTGGGCGGACCATTTGCGTTCCGGCGACGACGCACTCCAGCGCCTGCTCGATGCGGGCGATCTGATCATGCACCCTTTTGTGATCGGCGAGATATCCTTGGGCTATCTCAGAAATCGCGATCGCGTACTTCGAGAGCTGAAGCAAATTCCGCGCGCTCCTACCGCACGCGATGAGGAAGTCTGGCGCTTGATCGAAAACTTCGGACTCGTTGCGGTCGGCATCGGTTATGTGGATGCACATCTGCTGGCCTCTGTTCGAATTATACCGGGCGTCGGCCTGTGGACGCGTGACAAGCGCCTGCGTGAAGTGGCTCAAAAGCTCGGAATTGCGGCCAAGGGCCTGAAATGAAATGATCCTGCGCTCGCTCCTCTTCGTCCCCGCCGACAGCGAGAAGAAGCTGGTCAAGGCCGCGTCGTCGCCGGCGGATGCGCTGATCCTCGATCTCGAGGATTCTGTGGCGGCGGAGAACCGCGCGAAGGCCCGCGGCCTGGCATGTGAATTCCTCAAGTCGCCGCGCCGCCAAGCGGTCTGGGTCCGCGTCAATCCGCTGGACAGCGAGGACTTCGCGCGCGACATCGAAGCGGTGACGGCGGCAAAGCCTGCGGGCTTCGTCATCCCCAAGCCGGACGGGCCGCAGGCGCTGCATGTGATCGACGCACACCTGATCGCGCAGGAGGCCGCAGCGGGCCTGCCGCGGCGCTCAATTCAATTACTGCCCGTCGCGACCGAGACCCCGACGGCAGTGCTGTCGTTGCAGGATTATCGCTCGAAGCCGCCGCGGCTCGCGGCGCTGACCTGGGGCGCGGAGGATCTGTCTGCGGCGCTGGGCGCAGCCGGCAATCGCGGCGACGACGGCGAGTTTCTGCTGACCTACAAGATCGTGCGAACGTTGTGTCTGATCGCGGCCAAGGCGGCGGAGGTGCCGGCGGTCGAAACCCTGCACGCGGACTTCCGTGACGCGAAAGGTCTCGAACGCGTCGCGCGCGCCGCACAGCGCGAAGGCTTCTCCGGCATGCTCGCGATTCATCCCGATCAGTTGGAGACGATCAATGCCGCCTTCACGCCGTCGGACGGCGACGTCGCGCACGCGCGCCGCGTGGTCGCGGCCTTTGCGTCAGGCGCAGGCGTGGCCAGCCTCGACGGCAAGATGCTCGACCAGCCGCATCTGAAACAGGCGCGGCACGTTCTGGCGCTGGCGGAGAGGATCGCGGCAAGGCGTTAGAATTCTCTATTTCATCGTCATGGCCGGGCTTGTCCCGGCCACCCATACCCACGGTGTCAAAGCGAAGCTATGGATGGCCGCCACGAGGGCGGCCATGACGGTTTTTTTGTTACTGAGGGATAGGAGAACCTACTTCATCCCCAGCGGCTTGTAGGCCCGCGCCCGGGCCATGATCCAGCCATAGAGAACCACGATGAGCGCCACGAACAGCGCGGTCGCGACCGCGTTGATCCAGCCGAAGTTCACCGGCGCGAGCTGGAACGGCGTACCGTTGCCGGTGGCCGAAATCACGCCGGCGTTGATCACGCCCCACAGGCTCTCGCCGACGATCATGCCCGACGCGATGAGTACGGCGAGGCGCTTGGAGTATTCGGGTGACGGCGTGCGCCGCGTCCATCTGTCATAAAGGTGTCCGATCACGGCCCCGAGCACCACGGGCAGCGTCGCGCTCATCGGCAAATAGATGCCGATGCCGACCGCCAGGGGCGAAAGCCGGAGCCAGCCGAGCCAACCCATCAGTTCGTCGAGCAGTACCAGCGCGACGCCCAGTCCCATTCCGGCGAACAGCATGCCCCAGTTGAGGTTGCCGCCGATCACGCCCTGCGCCAATGCCGAGATCAGCGTCGCCTGCGGCGCAGGCAGCGGTTGATGCGTCACGGTGCCGACATTCGGCGCGCCGGCGAATCCGAACGCATGCGCGATGATCGTCAGCACCGGCGGGATCACGGCGGCGCCCGCGATCACGCCCACGATCAGCGCCCATTGCTGCGCGCGCGGCGTCGCCTTCACGAGCTGGCCGGTCTTGAGGTCCTGCAGGTTGTTGTTGGAGATGGTGGCGATGGCGAAGACGATGGAGGTCGCGAACAGCGCGAAGGCGACCAGCGCCTTGCTCGACTCCGCTCCGGGATGCACCACCGCGACCAGCACCAGCGAGCAGAACAGGATGGCGAGGATGCCGACGCCCGAGATCGGCGAGTTGGAGGCGCCGATCAGTCCCGCCATGTAACCGCAGATCGCCGCGATCAAAAATCCGCCGATGAAGATGAAGGGGATGGCGGTTGCGATCAGCGACGTCGTGTGTCCGGCGAGCGGCGTCGGCTGGATGAACTGGTAGAGCAGCCATGCGATCACTGCGAGGCAGGCGAGCGCGATCAGGAAAATGCCCAGGGGCGAAATATCGGTGTCGGTGCGCGCGCCTTGGCCGCCCTTGGCCGCGCGCGATGCCGACAGGGTCGAGACCACGCCGCTCACCACCGGCCCGATCAGCTTGATCAATGTCCATACCGAGGCGACGGCAATCGCGCCGGCGCCGATGAAGCGCACCTGCTTGGCCCAGATGAAGTTCGCGAAATTGTCGGGATCGGCGATGGTGTAGGGATTGACCGGAACGGGGAAAGGATGTGCCGAGAGCCACGGCACCGCGACGCCCCAGGCGATCACAAGGCCGAGCAGCATCGCCATGCCGACGCTCAGGCCCACGAGATAGCCCGCGCCGACCAGCGCCAGCGAGAATCCCATGTCGAAACCGCTCGCGGCATTGGTCCAGTTGAAGCGGTCAAGCCGGAAGAAGCGCGTGAACTCCGCCGTCGCATAGCCCGTCGCCGCCACGATGGCGAGACCGGCGGCGGCGAACGCGCCATAGACCACCGCCATCAGGCCTTCGCGGGATTCGCTGCTGTCGCTCTTGCGCGCGGCATCTCCCACTTCCAGCACTTCGGCGGCGGCGACGCCTTCGGGATAGGGTAGGTCGGTGTTCACCACCATCGCGCGGCGCAAGGGGATGGTGAACAGCACGCCCAGAATGCCGCCCGAGGCGCAGATCAGGAACGATGTCCAGAACGGGAAGTCGACCCACCAGCCGACGATGAGCAGTCCCGGCAGCACGAAGATGATCGCCGACAAGGTGCCCGCGGCTGAAGCGACCGTCTGCACGATGTTGTTCTCGAGGATGGTCGAGTCCTTGAACGCCGAGAGCACCGCCATGGAGATCACCGCGGCGGGGATCGAGGTCGCGAAGGTGAGGCCGACCTTCAGGCCCAGATAGACATTCGCCGCCGTGAACACGAGCGTGATCAGGATGCCCAGGATCGTGCCCCGGAGCGTGAATTCCAAAACCTTGCCGTTCATCTGTTTCCCCGACTGCTCTTGTCATTCCCGGCCGAGCGTAGCGAGGGGAAGGGAATCCATGGCGGTGACTCTCCTGGATTCCCTTCCGCTCACGCCGCTTCGCGACGCTCGGCCGGGAATGACAATTTCTCCGACCACGCTACGGGATTTCGATTTCCGCACAAAGGGGCAAAGGAAAAAGGAAAAAGAGGGAGAGCTTTCGCCCTCCCTCTCTCTCGGCCGTCCCGTGTTGCCCCAGAGGACGGCCTGCGCGGCCCCCATGAGCTCCTAGTAGTGCACGACCTGCGCCGTGTTGCCGACCGCCGACGAACTGACATTCACGGAGCCGCCGACATTGTAGGCCTGCACGTTGGTCGTCGAGTTGGTCGAGGACTGGTTGAGCTGCTTGGTATTGACGTAGTTGTACTTGGCGTTGGTGTCCTCGGTATAGACGTTGCCGGCGACGGAGCCCTGCACATTGACGTCGTTCTGGATCTGCGCCGCGAACACGTTCGTCGCCTGGCTGGGATCGCCGACCGCGCATTCCTGCTGCGAGTGGGCGACATTGTAAGCCGGGTCGGTCGACACGTCGGCGGTGTTGCAGGCCACCGTCGTGCCCATGTTCACGCTGCCATTGATGTTCGTCACCTGGGCGTTGAGATCGGCGCCGACCGCGGCACCGGAGGCATACTGCTTGTTGTCGACCAGGGTGTTGTTCATCGTCACGGCCTGGAAGGCATTGGCCGCCGCCGAAGCGCTGCCGTTGACGTCGCCATTGACGTTGTCGGCCGTCGCGTTGGTGTTGGTCCACACCGAGTCGAGATTGATCTGTTTGTTGATGATGTCGCTCTCATTGACATGGCCGTTGGCGCCCGCGCTGCCGTCGGTCGAGCCCGCCTCGTTGTTCGCAGGCGGCGTCACGGACATCACGGGCAGGCCGTTGGTATCGCCAGGCGCGATCTGCATCACCGGCAAGCCGCCGGTGTTCGGGTTCGTATTGGCGTCGCCCGGAGAGACTTCCATCACCGGCAACCCCTGAACGCTGGGATTCGTGTTCTGCCCGCCGTCCTGAGGGGAGACTTGCATGACCGGCAATCCCGTGAGGTTCGGGCTGGTCGTCGGCCCGCCATTCCCGGGACCGACCATCATGACCGGCAAGCCCTGGAGATTGGGGTTCGCGTTCGGGCCGCCCGGATCGGCCGTCATCACCGGCAGACCTTGATAGTTGGGACTCGCGGTGGGGCCGTCGTTCCCGCCGAGCATCATCACCGGCAGGCCCTGCATGTTGGGACTGGTGGTGCCCGGTCCGCTTTGGGGACCGACCATCATCACCGGCAGGCCCTGCACGTTGGGGCTGGTGGTGCTCGGTCCGCCATTGCCCGGCGAGACCTGCATCACCGGCAGCGCGTGGCCGCTAGTCGACGCGTCCGCGGAGGCCGTCACCGGCATCATCAGGATTGCTGTACCAGTGATAAGCGTCCTGGCGAGACTGGTCATTGTACTTCTCCTCTTTCATCGCGGTCGTCGCGCGGGTGGCGGCGGCCGGCGGGGGTTCGGGTTGGCGGAGTCTTTTGTC
>Ga0335083_10005001_pt1 | contig 16804 bp, 16 predicted proteins | sample Lox_Sample_42_FD_206716 | JGI IMG/M metagenome (GOLD analysis project Ga0335083, IMG submission 206716) | Soil microbial communities from Loxahatchee National Wildlife Refuge, Florida, United States - Lox_Sample_4.2 | ecosystem: Environmental > Terrestrial > Soil > Wetlands | place: USA... | reverse complement strand
CGGCGCGAATGCAGGGACAGCGGGATACGCCTGCAACACCGGCCCGAGGGCGTCCTTGAGCGGGCCCAGCCAGGGCTCGAAGTTCTTCCAGTGTTCCACTGCGTCGCTGAAGATCGGCATGCGCACTTGCTCAGAACTTGCAGTCCGCACGGCCCGCTCGTTCTCATAGAACCGCAAACATTTTTCCTCGAAGTCGAGTCCGCAATAGGCGAGCAGGCGGCGCACCTCGTGCTCGGGATCGGCGACCATCTCCTCATAGATCACGCGATGCACGCGGCCGGGCAGGACGGCGTCGAAATGCGCCATCAGCTCCACATAGTCGGCATAGTAGCGGCCGATATCGGTGAGGCCGTAGGTGAAGTTCTGGCCGCGCGCGAAATGCTGTTTGAATCCCGAAAAACAGCAGCCGAGCGGATGGCGCCGTGCGTCGATGATCTTCGCATTGGGCAGGATGAGGTGGATCAGCCCGACATGCGCGAAATTGTTCGGCATCTTATCGATGAAGAAGGGTCGCCCGAGCTTTCTCTGGATGCGCGTGCGCGCGAGATATTCTTCGCCCAGCGCCGCGAACTGTCCCCTGTCGAGTTCGCTCAGCATTTCGGGATAGCGCGAGACTTCGCTGCGGCGCTTCTTTCCGCCGAGCCGCCGCGCGATCGAAAGGATGTCGGGCAGCTCCATCGTGCCTTCGACCTTGGAATGGCTCGCGAGGATCTGCTCGATCAGTGTCGAGCCGGCGCGCGGCAGTCCGACGACGAATATGGGATCGGGTGCGGGTGACCCGACGCCTTTGTGCTCTTCGAAGAACGCGCGCGTGAAAAAGGCAATCGAGCGGCGCTTGTTCTCGGTCGTCTCGTCGGCATCGTACTCGATGCTTTCATGGCGCAGCGCGTTGCCCTTTTCGTAATGCGCGAAGGATTCGGCGAATGCCCCGCCATCCTCCAGTGCTTTGCCGAGCGCGAAATGCAGGTGATAACGGTCCTCCGCGCCGAGCCTCTCGTTTTCGAGCTCCTTGCGCATGGCCGCGATTTCGTCCGGCGCGAAGCGGAACGTCTTGAGGTTGGCGAGGCTCCAGTAGGATTCACCGAGACTTGGCTGCAGCGCGATGCTCTTGCGATACGCAGCAATCGACTCGTCCTGGCGGCCGACGGCCTTCAGCGCATGGCCGAAGCTCATCCAGGCCTTCGGGTGCGTCGGAAATTCCTTGAGCAGGGATTCATATGCCGCGATGGCGCGACCATATTCGCCGGCCTGTCCCAGCGCGGCCGCTTCGAGCGCACGATAGGACGGATTGCGCGCATCCTTGCGCCGCAGGGTTTCGATTTCGCCCAGCGCCTCGCCGACCTTGTTCTCGCGATAGAGCACGGTCGCGTAATTGTGGCGCGCCGCGTCGAAGCCCGGAGCCAGCTCGAGACAGCGCGCCAGCAGCAACTCCGCATCGCCATAGCGGCCGAGACGGCTGCCTGTCTCCGCCAGCATGCGGATCGCCGCGACGTCGGTCGGCTTCTCCTTCAGATGCGCGCGCAGGAGGCGTTCGGCAACCGCCAGCCGGTTTTCGTAAAGCGCCTTTCCGGCCGCGAGAAGCTCAGGATCCTTTGTCGAAGCCTCCACGTGGCGGGCATACGCCGCATCGGCGCTGTTCGCATCGCCCGCGAGCGTGAGTTGGTCGCCGAGGGCGAGCCACGCATTGGCATAAGCGGGATCGCATGCCGTCGTACGCCGGAGCGCGGCGACCGCGTTGGCGCTCTCGCCCAGATCGGCGTAGGTCAGTCCGAGCTCGAACTGCGTCGCCGCGGATTTCGCATTGGCGGCGGCCAGCGGCTCGATGATCGCGCGCGCACGCCTGGCGTCGCCTTGTGCGCGGATCGCGCGCGAGAGCAGAAGCTGCGTCTCGGCGTGACCGGGCACGACTTTCAGGATCTCGCGGCATTGCGCCTCCGCCGCGGCCGGTCTGGTCGAAAGCAGGCGGGTGGCGTGCGCGAGTGCGGTGGCAAGTGACCCGGTGGGAGCGTTCTGGCGCGACAAGCGGAAATGACGGTTGCGTCTGCGCTCCGATCAAAGGAGGGCAACCGCGGCGATGTCAACGCCAGGGCGGTTAATGCGCCTTGGCGCCCGCGTATTTCCGTCCGAGCGACGCGATAGTCTCTTCGAACTCCGCCATCGTTTCCCTGATGACCTGGGCCACGGGCTTCACTTCGTCGATCCGTCCCGCAACCTGGCCGGAAAGCGCGATCGAGGCCTCCATGTCGCCGCCGAAATAGAGATCGAGTGCCTTGCCGAACTCGCCCATGATGTTGGCAGGCGGCTCCTTCTCGTATTTCGTCGTCCGCTCCGTGCGCAGCGCGCGCAGTGCGGGACCGGGGCCGAAGCGGTTCAGGAAGACCGTGTCGGTCTCCTGGGCCTTCAGGATCGCCTGCTTCCAGTTGTCGTGCACCGGCGACTCCTTCGACGACACCATGCGCGTGCCCATCTGCACGCCTTCGGCGCCGAGTGCGAAGGCTGCCGCCATGGTGCGGCCATCGACCATGCCGCCCGCGGCAATCACCGGGACGCCGAGCTTTTCGCAGACGAGCGGCAGCAGGACCATGCTCGCAACCTCGCGCGGATTCTTGAAACCGCCGCCTTCTCCGCCCTCGACCACGAGCCCGTCGACGCCGCAATCGACCGCGCGCTGCGCTGCCTTCAGGGATGGCACGACATGAAACACGGTGAGGCCTGCTTCCTTGAGCGCGGCGCAGTATTTCTGCGGATCGCCGGCCGACGTCGTGACGAATTTCACGCCCTGGTCGATGACGAATTTGACGATGTCCGGATCGCGCACGAAAGCCTGCGCGATGTTCACGCCGAAGGGCTTCGACGTGAGCGTACGCATTTTCTTCACTTCCTCGCGCACTTCGTCGAGACGGCCAGAAGAGGTCTCGATGATGCCGAGCCCGCCGGCGTTCGACACAGCGGAGGCCAGCTGCGCGCGGGCAATCCAGCCCATCGGCGCCTGGATGATCGGATATTCGACACCCAGCATCTTGGTGACGCGATTCTCGATGCGCATTCTTCGGTTCCTAGTTGCGTTCATTGAGACGATAGAATTTCACCGCGTTGTCGCGGAAGAGCAGCGCCTTGTCGCGGGCGCTCGCGCCCTTGGCGACGCGCTTAAAGGCGTTCCACAGCGTGTGGTAAGAGCACGAGACTCCGTCAACCGGGAAATTGCTCTCGAAGACGCCGCGCTCGGGCCCGAACGCCTCGATGCAGGTCTCGAGATAGGGCTTCCACGCTTCTGCCAGGACGGCGGAAGAAGGAAGCATGTCCTGCTTGTGGAATCCGAAGCCACAGATTGCCATGCCGAGGCCGCCGAGCTTCACCCACACATTGGGCAGTTTTGCGAGCTCGCGGATATCGCGGGACCATTGCGCGAAGACTTCGTTGCGCTTGCTCGCATACGGCCCGATACCGAGCGGCCCGCCGACGTGATTGAGCATGATCCTCGTGCCCGGAAAGGCGCGGGCAAGCTCGGTCACCTCACGCAGCTGCGGATGATATTGCCAGGCCTCGAAGCTCAGGTTGCGCTTGCCGAGCTCGGCGAAGCCTTCGCGGAATTTCTTGTCGGCATAGAGCCCGCGCGGCGGATCGGTGTGGCTATTGTTGACGTCGGGGCTCGCATCCCAGCCGCCCGCATGGCGGATGGCGCGGAAACGGCCGCCGCCCGCGCGGATATGGGCATCGAGAACGGCGCCGACCGAACCTCCCGCGGCCAGATCTGCGCGGCTCGCGATGCCAAGACAGGCGCGCACGGGCCCGTAGCGCCCGCTGTCCGCCATCGCGGCGACGCCGGTGACGAACTCGGTCTCGCCGACATACTTCATCGCCTCGTCCAGATGCGCGCTGTAGAACGCGGTGCATTCGACGAAGACCGTGCTTTCGACATTGTGGCCGCTTTGCACATCCGCGAGCAGCTCGGGCAACAGGTAGCGGCTGTTCGGGAAATCCCAGAGGTGATGATGCGGGTCGCAGATAGGGAGACCCGGATCGAGCGTCTCCTCCTGCGGTGCCGGATTGGGCATCTGATCCTCCTTTATTGCGCCGAAGCTTCGACCGTAGCGCCGGCGCAGCGGCCTGCGACGCGGACAGGATTGCAGGTAGCGACGACGCCTTTCGGCATGCGGGTCTGATACGGGCCGAAGCGCGGATCGGGCTCCATGTAGTCCGTCGAGACGTATTGTGCGCCCGAGGCAAGGGCTTTGTCGCGGCGCCTGGTGTCGTTCTTGCGGGCCTCGAGAGTATCCGCGTCGGCGCGCGTGCGCACGAGGAAGCCGAGCTTCACCGCGCTCGCGATCGCGGCGGAGTCCGTCTGTGCCTCGTTCATCGTGAGGTAGGCGGCGACCGGAGAGGTCTGCGGCGCGTTGACGAAGAAGACGCGACCCTCGAGCGACCTCCTCTCGTTGCGGTAATAGGAAATCTTCGGCTCGCTCTCATCGAGCGCAAAGATGAACTTGCCGCGCGCGCTTCCGAGCACGGGCCAGCCATGCCTGAGCACGGCATCGCGCAGCGTCGGATAACTGCCCTGGACATCGTCCGGCGTGATCAGGTCGGAAGGCGCCATGACGGAGCGCACTTCCTCGTCGAGCGCATCGAACGCGGTGGCGTCGAATTTGAGCGCCTGCGTGCCCTGGCCGTTGGGGAGCGAGTCGTCCTTCGCGTTCATGCTGACGAGGATCGGCACGTGATCGGGATGCGCGTGAGACCACGCCTTCAGGATCGTCAGGCACTCGATCAGCGTGAGGCAGTTCGAGCGGTAGTCGACATCCTGGAAGTGCAGCACCTTGAAGCCGGGCTTCGACATGGCTGCGCTGTAGCCGGCGGGCACGGTCTCGCCTGCAAGTCCCGGTCCCATCGGATGCGCGAACAAGCCGCCCTTCGGATCGTAGGCGACGTCGATTTCGATGGCGCGCGCGCCGTCATTGAGCTGCGCTTCGAGCGGGATGTGCGAATAGTCGAGCGTCGGCGCGATTTGCGGCGCCATCGTCTGCACAAGGGCGAATATCTTGGGCGAGATCGCCTGCTTGTAGCTGTTGTGCGTGCCGACAGTCAGGATGTCGTTGACGTGCAGGTTGGCGTCCACCCACGCGCGCGAACACCCCTGTCCCGCCGCGGTCGCATCGGCTGCCTGAAGGTCGCAGCCGCCGCCTTGATGCAGACAGCCGCCGGCCAGAAGCAAGGCAGCCAGAGCCAGGCCTCGCCTGATGTACGACGTCATGCGTTCCCCCGAGGACAGCCGCGCGTTTGCGCGTGCCCGCCAATCCTATTGGGGAAGCGCGGGTTCCGCCACCTCGCGCGGCACAGTGGCGGGCAGGCGATCTTCGATGAAGGAGAGCACGCGCTCCAGCACGCGTTCGCCCTCGCGCCAGTGCAAAAGCAGATGTGGCCCGTCTTTGAAGGTCTCCCAGCTCTTTTCGCCCTTGAGCGAAAGATGCAGCCGCGTGATGCAGGCGGTGCGCAGGACGTCGTCGCGCGTGCCCACCATGGTGAGTGCCGGAACGGAAACCTTGTGCGCCATGTCGACCGCATGAGCCGCAAGCTCGAGCAATCCGAACGCCATCTTGGGCCGCACGCCTCTCAAGACGAGCGGATCGCTCAGCAGACGGATCGCAGAGGTTGCTGTGAGTTCCTCGTGGCTGACGCGTTCGATCGCGATCTCGCTCTCGGGTGCGAAGCGGCGGAGCAGGCGTGCCACGAAGCGGCCGAACATCAGCCGGAACATCCCTGCGACAGCACCGGGCGCAACCAGCACAAGGCCGGCGAGGTTCAGATTGCGCGCGCGCGCCGCAACATGGACGGCGACCGCGGCGCCCATGCTCTCTCCGACGACGAACACCGGCCGCTCGCCGTAGCGTTGCCTGAGCAGCAGGATCGCCTCGACGGCGTCCTTCACCATGCGCCGTTTGCCGGTCCAATAGCTGCGCGACGCTGTGGCGCCGAAACCGCGCTGGTCATAGGCGAACGCCGTGAGGCCCTGTTCCCTCAGCTTCGGTCCGACCTCGTCGAAAGCGCCGGAATAGTCGAACGCGCCGTGCAGCAGGAGCACCAACGCGCGCGGATTTTCCGCCTGCCAGAGGCGGTACGGGACAAGGGCCCCGTCGCTCGCCACGAACGTCCCGCTCAGGACATGGGCTTCCGGATCCAAGGCTCCGAGCGACCAGCGCATCGCGCTCGGCGCATTCACGCGAATCCTGGGCGCGATGCGGCGAAAGCCGATGCGAAAGGTTTCGGACATGGCCCCGCCCTGTGCGCTAGGGGCCGCTTACGCGCCGCGCAACCGTAAGTCCTGCGATCAGAAGGACCAGGAAGATCGCGATGAAGACCCAGAAGAGAAGCTTGGCGATGGCGAAGGAGGCGCCCGCTATGCCGCCGAAGCCGAGCAGGCCGGCGACCAGGCCGATTATCAAAAAGAGGATTGCCCAGCGCAGCATGCGCAACTCCGGAAATTCGAGACCACCCCAATAAACGGGCGGCAGCGAACGAAAGTTCCGGAGCGTGACGACTTCTGTCTCTGCCTCACTCCTCGCGGCGAATCGGCGTGGAAAGGGCCCAACCGACGATCTGGCCGAGGACCGCGCCGAAGGCGCGATCGAGCGCATCGACGGCGGCGGGGATCGAGTTGGCGTTGGCTTGCGCCTCCTGCGAGGCCGTCAGATGCGACACGATCTCGCGGTTCCTGTTCGTCACGAGCTTCGCCTCGATCTTCACCACCGCGGTGGGGGGACCATCGGGCTGGTCGTAGCGCGCCTCGAAATCGATGATCTGCGTCTGCAGCATCACATTGGCATGCAGGCCAGCGGTATCGGGCGAAACTTGCTCGATGCGGTCGCTCTTTTCGAAGGCGTGGACGAGGGCGATCTGCACCAGCGATGTCAGCCGGTCGGGCCACACCGCATCGGCGTAATAGTCGAGCGTCTGCGGCGAGCGGCTGATGGCTATGCGGTTGCTGTCGAGAACGTCGGTCGTGTCGGGCAGCATGACCGCGAGCGACCAGCCGACGCTTCCTCCCCCGGAAGGAGCAGGGAGGTCCGGCTCGAGCTTGTAGAACTGCGAGGCCTCGGGCGGTCCGATGATGTTGCCGCAACCGGCGACGACGACGGCGACACCACCCAGAAGCAGTGCGCGACGGTCGAGCGTGGGAAGTACGAGTCTGCTCATTTGGGTGCGTATCCTTTGCGCCTGTCACCGAACAGAAGCTTGGTCGGCTCGTGATTGAGTTGGTCGGACAGCTTGGTCAGGCTCTCGCTCAGGCGTCTCAAATCGGCGAGCACGTCGCTGATCTGCCCGAGGCCGGGCCCGTTGATGAAGGTGTCGGCATCCGTGGCGAGCTTGCCGAATTTCCTCACGCCCTCATCCGCATCCGCGAGCGTCGGCCCGAGCTTGGCGGAAGCGACGTTGACGTTCTTGAGCGTCTGATCGATGTCGCCGGAGCGCCGCGCCAGCACGGTCGTTGTTTCGTTGAGATTGGCGAGGATGCCTGTGATTGCCTTCCTGTTGTTGTCGCTCAGCAGGTCATTGAGCTTGTCGGCTGCACTGTTGAGCTTGGCCATCAGGAGCGGCGCGCTCTGCTCGAGCTGCTGCAGGGTCGAGGAGCCCGCCTTGATCACGGGATAGGGCTGTCCGGGCTTGGCCACGAGCAGCGGGGAATTGGCCGTGCCGCCCGAGATCTCGACATAGGAACCGCCGGTAAGGCCGACGCTGTCGATCGTCGCCTCGGAATCCTCGCGGATGTTGAGGTTCGGCTGGATCTGCATCGTGACGATGACGCGCTGCGGGTCGGACGGATCGAATTGCAGATTGTCGACATGACCGACCTCGATGCCGTTGTAGCGAACCGTTGTTCCCTTGCCCAAGCCGGTCACCGGACCTTTGAAGTAGGTCTGGTAGTAGGAGAATTCCTGGCTGTACTGCACGCCCGCGAGCCAGAGGAGCGTCACCACCAGGCCCAGGATGCACGCCATCACGAACGCGCCTACGGCGACGTAATTGGCTTTGGTTTCCATCTCCTAATTCCCCCTAGTGATGCTCTTGGGACGCGAGCGCGGCCCGACCGCGCGGTCCGTTGAAATATTCCTGGATCCAGGGATGCGGATCCCGTCTGAGTGAATCGATCGTCCCGACCTTGATCTTCTTGTCGACGAGCACGGCGATGCGATCGGTGATCGCATGCAGCGTGTCGAGATCGTGCGTGACCATGAAGACGGTGAGCCCGAGGCTCTTCTGCAGGTCGCGGATCAACTCGTCGAATTGCGAGGCCGAAATCGGATCGAGGCCCGCCGTCGGCTCGTCGAGGAAGACCAGATCGGGATCGAGCGCGAGCGCGCGGGCAAGTCCGGCGCGCTTCTTCATGCCGCCGGATAGCTCGGACGGATGCTTGACGGCCGTTTCCTCGGCCAGCCCCACCATCGAGAGCTTCATGGACGCGATCTCGTTCATCAGCGCCTGGTTCATGTGCGTGTATTCGCGCATCGGCACCTGGATGTTCTCGGCCACGGTCTGCGAGCTGAAGAGCGCGCCTTCCTGGAAGAGCACGCCCCAGCGCGCCTGCACGGCGTGAAGTGCAGGCCCTTCGAGATGCGACATCTCCTGGCCGAAGACCTTGATGCTGCCGCTGCGCGGCTGGTTGAGGCCGATGATAGTGCGCAGGAGCACGGATTTGCCGGCGCCCGAGCCGCCGACAACGCCCAGGACCTCGCCGCGATAGACGTCGAGGTCGAGATGGTCGTGGATCACCGAGTCGCCGAACGCGTTGACGATGCCCCGGACCTGGATGATCGGCTCTCGCTGTTGGCCGCTGGCGCTCATCTTCAAATCTTCAGGATCGAGAAGAGAATGGAGAAGCCGGCGTCGATGACGATGATGAGAAAGATCGCTTCGACGACGGAACGCGTGGTGAGCTTGCCGACGCTGGCCGCGTTGCGTTCGACCTGCAGGCCCTCATAGCAACCGACGAGGCCGATCACGAAGGCGAAAACGGGCGCCTTGATCAGGCCGACCAGGAAGGTGTTCATCGAGATCGCTTCGTGCAACCGGCGCATGAACTCCGGAATCGTGATGCCGAGATCGGCGTAGACCATCGCCATGCCGCCCAGCATGCCCATGATGTCGGCGTAGAAGGTGAGGAACGGCAGGGCGATGACGAGCCCCAGGATGCGCGGCAGCACGAGCACGTCGACCGTGTTGAGGCCGATCGTCTGCATCGCATCGATTTCCTCGTTCACGCGCATCGTGCCGATCTGCGCGGTGAAGGCCGAGCCGGAGCGGCCGGCGATGATGATCGCCGTGATGAGGCCGCCGAGCTCGCGCAGGATGCTGACGCCGAGAAGATCGATCGTGTAGATCTCCGCGCCGGAGGCGATCTTTCCGAGCTGGTCGGCGCCCTGATAGGCGATGACGACGCCAATCAGGAAGGCGAGGAGCCCCACGATCGGGAGCGCATTGATGCCGGTCTCCTCGATCTGGTGAAAAAGCGCCGCGAGCTTGAGGTTGCCGCGCGGCGAGTAGATCGCCTCGGCCGTCTCGAGCGTCACCCGGCCGAGATATCCAAGAATGCCCGTGCCCTGCACCAAGGCATGGACCGTCGCCTTACCGATGCGCTCCAGCATGTGCTTGAAGGAGTGGCGGTGATGGATGGTGACCGGCGGCGCGGTGTGTTCATGCTCGACCGTGTGCATGAGCGGCGCATAGATGTCGGGCAGGGTCATCGTGCGTACGCGGCGCCCGGAATCCTCGAGGTCGCGCTTGGTCCGGACGATCAGCCAGGCCCCGGCGCTGTCCATCCGGTCGAGCGCGCTGCCGTCGATCTCGGCCTCGCGCGCGCTGCCGGGGTCAAGGTGGTGAAGCTGGGTGTCGAGGCGCGCGGCCTCGCGCACGGTCCATTCCCCGCCCAGGATCAGCCGCAGCAGCTGCGGCTGGTGCTCGACGCGGAACCAGGCGCGCGCGTCCGAGTGCGATGCGTCAGTACTGACCATGGACGAGAAGAACCCCGACAAATCCCGAAAAGGACGCCACCACCCGGCAGCATAATGCAGTTTGTGGCGGGCTAATCCACTGTGCTTCTTGTGGAAACCCGTCGGGGGAAGGAACATAGGATAAGTCAATTGCCGCGTTAGGCATAGCTTTCCGCGGCGTGCGGCTGGGAATCGGTTTGGAGCGCCGCGAGAATTTAAAATTGCGGGATAATTGACGAGGGGAATGCGATGGCGGGAAGGGCATTGGTGCTCGGCGGCGGCGGTCCGGTGGGAATCGCCTGGGAAATTGGTCTTTCGGCCGGTCTTGCCGAAAATGGAATCGCGCTCGCGAAGGCGGACCGGATCATCGGGACGTCCGCGGGTTCGTTCGTGGGCGCGGCGCTCGCGTCAGGGCGCACACCCGATTCGCTGCTCAAATCCCAGATCGAGCAGGGCGAGCGCGACCGCGCCGCACGCAACCAAGCGTCGGGCGAACGGCCGAAGCCGCCCGACCTGATGCCGCTCATGCGGATGATGGCGCGCCGCCCCCAGACAGGCGAAGTGCCGCGGGACCTTCTAATCGAACTCGGCGCCTTTGCGCTGCAGGCCAAGACCATGCCGGAAGAAAACTTCATCGCGAGCTTCGGAGGCGTTGCGAAGGATGGTACGGCGTGGCCGGGAGGCTATGGCTGCACGGCGGTCGATGCGGAAAGCGGCGAGTTCAGGGTGTGGGACGAATCCTCCGGCGTCGCGCTTGGCCGCGCCATCGCTTCGAGCTGCTCCGTACCCGGAATATTTCCGCCGATCACGATCAAGGGGCGGCGTTATGTCGATGGCGGGATGCGATCCGCCACCAACATCGATCTCGTCAAGGGCGCCGAGCGGGTGCTGGCGGTGGTCGTCGAGTCCAGGATGACAACCGACGCGATGCGCCAACGGGTGAGCGAAGAGATCGCAGAGATCGAACGTGCGGGCGGCAAGGTCGAGACCATCGTTCCGAACGGAGACTGCGTCGAGGTCTTCGGGCCCAATCTGATGGATGCCTCGCGCCGGGCCGACGTGGCCAAGGCAGGCGCAAGGCAGGGTCGTGCCGAAGCGGAGCGCCTCAGAGGATTCTGGAGCTGAGCATCCCGATCATCGAGACGGCGCGGCTACGCTTGCGTCCCCACCGGCGCGAAGATTTCGACGACAGCGCAGCGATGTGGGCCGATCCCGCCGTCACGCCGTTCATCGGAGGCGGGAAGCCTTCGACGCGGGAGGAATCGTGGGCACGGTTGCTGCGCTATGGCGGGCTCTGGCCGCTGCTCGGCTTCGGCTATTGGGTGATCGAGGAGAAGGCGACGGGACGCTTTGCGGGTGAAGCCGGGTTCGCCGATTTCAAGCGCGCCCTTGAGCCTTCCTTTGGCGATGCGCCGGAGGCCGGCTGGGCGCTCGCGTCCTGGGCGCATGGCAAGGGCTATGCGACCGAGGCCGTGCAGGCTGCAGTGGCGTGGGCGGACGCCAATCTCTCCGCGCCGCGCACGGTCTGCATGATCAGTCCGGAAAACGCCGCGTCGATCGGGGTCGCAAACAAGTGCGGCTATCGCGAGTTCGCGCAAGCGACATTCCGGGAGAACCCGACGATCCTGTACGAGCGGCGGCGCGCCGTCAGCCCGGCTCCAGCGAACCGGTGATCGAGGCGCGCTGCGAGATCTCGATCCAGTTGCCGTCGGGATCGCGCACCATGGAGATGCGTGCGGTAGCACCGAGCGTGCGCGGCGCCATCGCCTCGCGCCCGCCATGTTCGAGAATGCGTGCGTGCTCGATGTCGACCTTGAAGACCTGGAAGGTGATGTAGCGCCAGCCCTTGCCCTGCATGGTGGCATCCGACGGCGCGTCCGCCGCTTGTTCCAGCAGCAGAACGGTTTCGCCCGCCCGAAACGCCTTGCCCCTGTCGAAGGGCACTTCGTTCAAACCCAGCGCGTCCGCATAGAATTGTGCGTGCGCGGACAGATCGCGCACCTTCAGACGAATCCCGATCTGCTCGATACCGAAGGTTCCCGGCGGCACGAGCAGCCCATGATTGCCGTCCGGATCGACGAGCGCGCGGGGAGCAGCCAGCCCGTCCCGCGCGACGATGAGCGCCGTGTAGCCCGAAGGCGGCGTATCCGGAAGGGGATCGCGATAGTGGTTGATCTTCAGCACCGAGCCCTTCGCGTCGTGGCGATGCTGCTTCATGCCGGGCTGGATCGGCAGGACGTGGTCGAACGGAATTCCCGCCTCGCCCTGCCAGAAGGCGAGCATTGGCTCGAGATTGTTCGTGTTGAGACCGATATCGACGCGCGGCTTGGCGAGTTGCATCATGCACCCGGGTTGATCCTGTCCCGAAGTCTTGACCGGTTCGCCGGAGCGGGCAAGTTCGAGAGAGCAGGAATGGGAGAAGGCAATATGGGAAGGCTTGAGGGTCGCGGCGCGATGGTCACCGGAGCTGCGAGCGGCATCGGTCGTGCCAGCGCAAAGCTCTTTGCCGCGGAAGGCGCAAAGGTCCTTGTGTTCGACAATACGCCGGAGGTCGAGGCCACGGCGAAAGCCATCACCGATGCCGGCGGCAAGGCTGTCGTCCATGTCGGCGATGCGTCGAATGAAGGCGATGTCAGCCGCGCCGTCGACATCGCGGCGGCGAAGTTCGGCGCGCTCGACGCCTGTTTCGCCAATGCCGGCATCAGTGGCGGAGGCAAGCCGTTCTTCGAGCTCGACGCCAGTGACTGGATGAGCGTGCTGCAGGTGAACCTGATCGGCGTGTTCCTGGCGATCAAGCACGCGACGCGCGTGATGCGCCCGCGCGGAAAGGGTTCGATCATCTGCACCGCCTCGGTCGCCGGTATCCGCTCCGGCGCGGGAGGCGGGCCCTACAGCGCGAGCAAGGCGGGCGTCATCAATCTGGTGCAGACGAGCGCCAATTTCCTTACCGGGACAGGCATCCGCATCAATGCGATCTGCCCCGGCCTGATCGAGACCGGCATGACGAAAGGCCTCTTCGACTATGCGCGCGCGCGCGGAACGGAAGACCGGATCGGCCAGCTCAATCCATTGAAGCGCGCCGGACGGCCGGAAGAGATTGCCGGGGCGGCGCTGTTTCTCGCGAGCGACGACGCCTCCTACGTGACGGGGCAGGCGATCGCCGTCGATGGCGGCCTCTCGAGCTCTCATCCTGTCACCGGACGCAGAGCCTGACGATCGAAGGAAAGGAGCGGACATGAGCGTACAGCCCGATGAAGTGGTCCGCCTCTGGCAGGACAGCCCGCCGACGAAGATCGAGGGCGTGGGACCGGAAGCCGAGTACCGCGCGCCGGTCGGCGTGGCCAAGAACGCGACGATGCTGCGCAACGTGGCCGAGCCGACGCTTTCGGTGTTCCGGCCGGCGAAGCCGAATGGCACAGGCGTGATCGTGTGCCCTGGCGGTGGCTGGCGCATCCTTGCATGGGAGCATGAAGGAACGGAGGTCGTGCGCTGGCTGACCGAGCGCGGCTACACCGCGTTCCTCCTCAAATACCGCGTGCGCGGGACTCCGGTCTCGCAGGCGGACTATGACGCCCAGATGGCGAAGCTGTTCTCGGGGGTCGATCTCAATCGCAAGGGCAAGACTGCGTTTCGCAGGATCGGCGAGGTCGTGCCGAGCGAGAGCCTGCACTGGGCGCGTGAGGCTGCGGCGGACGATGGACGTCGCGCCGTCGCCATCGTGCGCGAGCGCGCGAAGCAATGGGACGTGGACTCGAAGAAGATCGGCATGATCGGATTTTCGGCCGGCGCGTTCCTGGTCGTCGACGTCGCGATGGATCCGGCCTCGCCGCCGCTCGCCTTCGTCGCGGCGATCTATGGCGGTGAAACGCTCGGGCGGGCAGTCCCGAAGGATGCGCCTCCTCTCTTCACTTGCATCGCGCAGGACGATTTCCTGCTCTATCGCGTGGTCGAAGGTCTCTACGCGGACTGGACCGATGCCGAGCGCTCCGCGGAGCTTCACATCTATCGCCGCGGCGCCCACGGTTTCGGCATGGTGAAGCAGGGCTTCCCCTCGGATCGCTGGATCGAGCAGTTCCACGATTGGCTCACCGACCTGGAATTTGCCTGACGCGGCACACACTCAAGGATTGAGCCACGCGAGGATGACCGGGACCGCTATAACCGCGCCATTGTAGGTTCCGTGGATAACGACTGACGGCCACAACGAGCGCGTCGCGAGCGCCCAGATTGCCGAGACCGTTCCGACGAAGGCGAGGAAACCCGTGAGGATCCAACCTTCGAGCATGTCGTGCGAAAGAAATTTTCCATGCGTCGCGGCGAACAGAAGGGCGCTGATCGGTACCGCGAACACCGTGTAGACCCGCGACTGCAGCCATTTCAGCACCAGGCCGCGGAAATAGGTTTCTTCGACAATCGGCACGATGACCGCGATGAAGATGAGACCGGGCAACAGGTCCAGAGGGGAGGGCGGCACAAGCGATTTCTCGGCGGCGGTCTCGTGGAACTGCGTCACGTTGTGCGTGACGAGCCAGATCTCGCCCCAGAACAGAGCGGCCGCGAGAATGAGTCCCGTGGCGGCGGCGAACACGAGCGTCGAGCGACGGACGCTTCTGAACCACGAGGAGAGCGCAACCGCGCCGGATTTCGGCAGCAGCGCCCAGATCATCAGAAAGATCAGCCCGTACAGGACAGCATTCGCGAGCTGAAGCACGGAATATTCGCGCATCAGCTCGCGAAGTACCCCGGTCATCTGTTCCGCCGTCGGGGCAAATGCGAAGGCGAGCGCCAGCGCAGTCGCGCAGGAAAGCAGGAAAAGCAGAAGGTAGCCGAGCAAGGGGGCGCCGATCAGAATCCACCCCGCCGGCGCGGAGGCGGCGGCGGCGGCGACTGCCGGCGTGCGCCGTGCCGGCGCGGCTGGAAAGGATTCCGCCGGCATCGGCTCGCGGATCGCGATCGGGTCCCTCAGATCCGGCATGCATCTCCCCCGCACAAGACTGCCAGATTTTGGGTGGCGCGATATAGCGCGAATGGGGTAGGGGCTCGCCTCCAAAGCACATGGCGCCTCGTCTATGGTGGCGCCATGGCGCCACCGCTTCTCCATTTCTCCGAAGATCCGGATATCCCGCGCTTTGTTCCGCACATTGCTGCGACCTCGGCCGAACGCGAGCCGCTGGTCTGGGCCGTCGATGAGGAGCACCAGCCCTCCTACTGGTTTCCCCGCGACTGCCCGCGCGCATGCTGCTGGGACAACGGCACGGCCTTGAGCGAAGCAGGGCGAGCCCTCATCGGCGGAAGTGCGGCCAGACGCATGCATGCGATCGAAGACGCGTGGCTCGAGCGCATGCGCCGCTGCGCATTGTTCGTCTACCGCTTCGACCCAGAGACGTTCGTGCTGCACGACGCTCCGGGAGGTTTCTGGGTTTCACGTGAAACAGTGACGCCGCTCTCCGTCGAACCGGCCGGCGACCTCATCGTGCGTCACGCGCAAGCCGGAATCGATCTGCGCGTGGTGGACGATTTCAGTGCCATTGCCGACGCGATCGTCGCGTCCGGTCTCGGTTTCTCGATCATTCGGCGCCGCAACGCGCGCCAGCGCGCCTAGGCGGGCACTAAGCCGCAATCGTCGCCGGCTTACGCGCCGGCTCGAGCACGAAGTCGCTCTTGCGAGCGCCATGCGTCCGCCACCAGTAGGAGAGCGTGAAGCTGGGCCAGATCGTCGAGTTCGTGCCGTTCTCGTTCAGGTACCAGCTCTTGCAGCCGCTCATCCAGACCGTGTTCTTCATCTTCACGTTGATCGCATCCATGAAGGATTGCTGGATGTCGCCTCTGGGCTCGATCGCGCCGGTGCGCCCGCTCCAGAGCCACTTCAGGCAGTCCATCGTGTAGCGCAATTGGGCTTCGATCATGAAGACGACGGAGTTGTGGCCGAGACCCGTATTCGGACCGAGCAGCATGAAGAAGTTGGGAAAGCCCGAGACGGTGATGCCGTAATAGGCGCTTGCCTGGCCGGCCTTCTTCCACTCGTCGACCAGCGTGCGGCCGCCGCGCCCGACAATCCTGAGATTGGCAAGCCAGTCGGTGACGCGGAATCCGGTCGCGCATATCAGAACATCGGCCTCGTGCAGCGTACCATCCTCCGTCACGACGCCGTTCGCCACGATCTCGCGGATCGGATCCGTGACGAGCGACACGTTCGGGCGCTGGACGCTCGCGTAGAAATCGTCGGAGACGAGCACGCGCTTGCAGCCGATCGTGTATCGCGGAGTGAGCTTTTCGCGCAGCACAGGGTCTGCGACGGCGCTCGCGATGTACTTGCGCGCCAGGCCCTCGAAATTCTTCATCATGGCCGGTCGCAGCGTGAAGGCGATGGCGCCCATCTCCATGCGCGAATAGATGAGCGTGCGAAAGAGGCGCTGCAGGATCGGGAAGCGCCGGAAACGGTCTTTCAGCTTCTGCGAAAAGTCTCCATCCATGCGCGGCAGCACCCAGGCGGGCGTACGCTGGAAAAGATCGAGATGAGCCACCTTCGCCGCAATCGAGGGCACGATCTGGATGGCGCTGGCGCCCGTGCCGATGACGGCAACCCGCTTGCCGGTGAGGTCGTAGCGCTCATCCCATTCGGCCGAGTGCATGACCTTGCCGCTGAAGGTCTCGATGCCCTTGATGTCGGGATGGCTCGGGACGTGGAGCGCGCCCGTGCCCGAGACGAGCGCACGCGCAGTTATCGTCTCTCCACTTTTGAGCGTGAGCCGCCAGAACTGGCGCGCCTCATCCCACACGGCGTCCTCGACGGGGGCGTTGAAACGCAGGAAGGGCGCAAGGTC
>Ga0335083_10005000_pt1 | contig 16804 bp, 18 predicted proteins | sample Lox_Sample_42_FD_206716 | JGI IMG/M metagenome (GOLD analysis project Ga0335083, IMG submission 206716) | Soil microbial communities from Loxahatchee National Wildlife Refuge, Florida, United States - Lox_Sample_4.2 | ecosystem: Environmental > Terrestrial > Soil > Wetlands | place: USA... | reverse complement strand
TGGCTGATGGAACCGAACTGGCTGAGCCCTCGTGAAGACCGCGCCTGGCGGGCCTTCCAGCACGCGCATCATCAGCTCGGCGTGCACCTGAACCGGGGCCTGCAGGAATCGGGCCTGTCCGGGGCCGACTACCAGATCCTGGCGGTGCTCTCGGAACACGACGGAGACCGCATGGCCGCGCTCGACCTGTGCAACACACTGGGCTGGGAGAAGAGCCGGCTCTCCCACCAGGTGCGGCGCATGCAGAACGACGGGCTGATCCGCCGCGAGCCCAACCCCGAGGACGCCCGCAGCACCATGGTCTGCCTGCTGCCGGCCGGCCGCGCCGCCATCGAAAAGGCGGCGCCCGGCCACGTGGCGAACGTCCGCCAGAACTTCATCGACCTGCTCAGCCCGGCTGAGCTCGACATGCTGGCCGCCCTCAACGAACGAGTCCTGCACCACCTGGCCGAAGAACACGGCTCCCGCGCCGACGGGTGATCGCGGCTTCGCCGCTCAACGCGCTCCGTCGGCTCGAAAGTGAATGCGGGCATTCACTTCGCTCGCTTAAATCGCGTGTCCGAGGGGGGACTTGAACCCCCACGCCCATTAGTAGGGCACTAGCACCTCAAGCTAGCGCGTCTGCCATTCCGCCACTCGGACATGAGTTGGCAGCTAAGGCTATCGGATTGGGCTGCGCGCGCCCAACCCAGCAGCCGTCGCGACAGCTCGGCAAGGTGGTAGGAAAGGTGACTGTGAGCGATGACGTGGTCGAGGTCGTCAGCAGGTTGATCCGGTTCGACACCACCAACACCGGTGAACCCGAGACCACCAAGGGCGAGGCCGAATGCGCGCAGTGGGTTGCCGGGCAGCTCGCGGAGGTCGGCTACCAGCCTGAATACGTCGAATCCGGTGCGCCGGGCCGCGGCAATGTCTTCGTTCGGCTGCCCGGGGCGGACCGTTCCCGTGGCGCCCTGCTGGTCCACGGCCACCTCGACGTGGTGCCGGCTGAAGCCGCCGAATGGAGTGTGCACCCGTTCTCCGGCGCGATCGAAGACGGCTATGTCTGGGGCCGCGGCGCGGTCGACATGAAGGACATGGTCGGCATGATGATCGTGGTCGCCCGGCAGCTGAAGCGGTCTGGCACCGTGCCGCCGCGCGACCTGGTGTTCGCGTTCGTCGCCGACGAGGAGCACGGCGGCACCTACGGGGGGCAATGGCTGGTCGACAACCGGCCCGACTTGTTCGACGGCATCACCGAGGCGATCGGCGAAGTCGGCGGGTTCTCCCTGACGGTGCCGCGCCGCGACGGCGGCGAGCGCCGCCTCTACCTGATCGAGACGGCCGAGAAGGGCATCCAGTGGATGCGGCTGACCGCCCGGGGTCGGCCCGGACACGGCTCGATGGTGCACGACCACAACGCGGTCACGGTCCTCGCCGAGGCGGTCGCCCGGTTGGGCCGCCACCAGTTTCCGCTCGTGCCGACCGACACCGTCGTGCAGTTCCTGGCCGCTATCAGCGAGGAGACCGGCCTGCCGTTAGACCCCGAGTCGCCCGACCTGGAAGGGGTGATCGACAAGCTGGGCCCGATGGCCCGGATGCTCAAGGCCGTCCTGCACGACATCGCAAACCCGACGATGCTCAAGGCCGGCTACAAGGCCAATGTGGTCCCGGCCACCGCCGAAGCCGTCGTGGACTGCCGGGTGCTGCCCGGCCGGGAGGAAGCCTTCCTGGCCGAGGTCGACGAGCTGCTCGGGCCCGACGTGACCCGGGAGTGGATCAGGGACCTGCCGTCGTATCAGACCACCTTCGACGGCGATCTGGTCGACGCCATGAACGCCGCGTTGCTTGCGGTCGATCCCGACGCCCGGACGGTGCCCTACATGATGTCCGGCGGCACCGATGCAAAAGCCTTCGCGCGCTTAGGTATTCGCTGCTTCGGCTTCAGCCCGCTGCGGTTGCCGCCGGAATTGGATTTCACGTCGCTGTTCCACGGTATCGACGAGCGGGTACCCATCGATGCGCTGCGGTTCGGCACCCAGGTACTGACTCACTTCCTGACACACTGCTAGATCACACGAGACACACTGCTAGATCACACGAGAGGACACAGGATGATTGCGAGGCCCGACCCGTACGAAGCGCTGCCCAAACTGCCAGGTTTCAACCTGAGCTCGAACTCGATCACCGACGGGCAGCCGCTGGCCACGCCGCAGATCAGCGGAATCATGGGTGCCGGGGGAGAGGACGTCAGCCCGCAGCTGAGCTGGTCGGGGTTCCCCGACGAGACCCGCAGCTTCGCCGTCACCGTCTACGACCCCGATGCGCCGACCCTGTCCGGGTTCTGGCACTGGGCGGTGGCCAACCTGCCCGCCGACGTCACCGAGTTGCCCGATGGTGCCGGCGACGGCAGTAACCTGCCCGGCGACGCGCTGACGCTGGTGAACGACGCTGGCATGCGCCGCTACGTCGGCGCCGCGCCGCCGCCGGGACACGGCGTGCACCGCTATTACGTCGCTGTGCACGCGGTGAAGGTCGACAAACTCGACCTCGGTGAGGACGCCAGCCCGGCCTATCTGGGGTTCCTGCTGTTCCAGAACGCCATCGCGCGGGCGGTCATTCAGGGCACCTACGAACAGACGTGAAGTCGATGCGGTCATAGTCGCCGACGGGCTGGAAGCCGATGCCTTGGTAGATGCCGTTGGAGGTTGGATTGGCCAGGTCGGTGAAAAGCACCACGTCGTCGGCGGCCTGTTCGCGCGCCCATACGGCCGCGGCGGCTGTCACCGCCGAGCCGTACCCATGTCCGCGCTCAGTGACCGGTGTGTATACAGGGCCGATCCTTGAGACGCCGACAACCGGCGGGCGCACCGCTGCCAGGCTGACCGGTCCGCTTGGCAATGTCCATAACACAAACTCGTCGCCTCGGGCCTTGCCGGCTTGCAGCGAACGGGTGGTCGCGGCGCGGTCGAGGGTGTCACCGAAGGCCTCCTGACTGAATAGCAACACCCACTCGACGACCATCTCGATGTCACCGGAGCCAGCCGAGCGGGCGTGGCCGGCAACATGGGCTGGCGGGCGCAATGTCTGCAGCCGGTAGAGCCGTTGATTCATACCGACCGTCGCGACCATTCCGGTGGCTGAGCACCATGCCACGGCGAGAGCCGCCGTTGTAGCGGAGGGGCCCTGAATGCCGGTGAGAGGTATTCCCACGTTCAGAAACTCGGCGACGACCTGGTCAAGGACTGCTGGCGGCAGGCCGCCACAGAGCAACGGCGACCCAGGCTTTTGCAGGGCAGCGCCGATCGGCTTCTGGCCGTCCCAAACCGTCACGAGCAGCGGAGCTGGATCGCTGTCGGCAAGACCGGCGCGAAGCACGGCGAGCTGCCGGAGCTCGGCAGTCGCAGCGATCGGGTCACGACGATAGATGTCCAGGGCCACGCCGCAGAAGTCGTCAACGGTCTCGTGTAGCCGAAGTTTCATGGTTCTCAGGATGGTGTTCGCGCCGGCGACCGTCCAGGGAGATTTGTCGGTGCGCCCGCCCAGACCGATTCGCCATCGGCTACGAATAAAAGTCGTGGCATCGCGCGCGTGTGTGTTGGTCCTGCCGGGCGGCAAGATGCGCAGCGACGAGCCGTCGCGGTGGTGGCAGCCCGCCAACCTGCGCATGGTATTCCTCGCCCGCGCGCTGCGACGCCGACTGGGGCCCGACGTCGAGGTGCGACGGGTCCAATATCGCCTGCGCGGCTGGAATAGCCCACGGTGGGATCCGGTTCGCGACGCCGAGCGGGTCCTCGCCCAGGTCCGGCAGTGGTGCGACCCGGAACACCTTGTGGTGGTAGGTCATTCGATGGGTGGGCGGGTTGCGGCGCACTTGTCCGCCGAAGGTGACGTCGGCGCTGTGGTGGCGCTGGCGCCGTGGTGGCATGGTGAGAAAGCCGACCTGATCCCGGTCGGCACGCGACTGCTGGTCGTGCACGGCACCGCCGACACCCGGACCGACCCGCACGCCTCCCGTACCCAGACGTTGCGGGCCCGCGAGCGTGGGTTGGATGCGCAGTGGGTGGGCATCGAGGGCGTCGGCCACCATATGGTGCGACGGTGGCGCGAATGGCAACTTCTCACAACGGATTTCGTGGCTGACTATCTGGCCGATGGCAATCCGGGGCGCTGAGGGTCCCCAGACCTCGGGGCCGGTTGTCGGACCTGATCGCTAGCATTCGAACATGCTTTCGACAAACGCCTCAGAATTCGACGCTGATTTAGAAAGGATCGCCGTGGCGCTGACCCTTTGCGCCGGGCTGTCGTTCGATGAAATGACTGGTTCGGAGCTGTGCGAGGTGTGGGAGTTCTATGACCTTGTGCAGGGTCGGTTGGCAGCGCTCAGGTACGAGTTGACCAGCCCGTTCGCGCGACCCGGCACCCGCGGGCAGACAAGTGATGAGGCTGCCTGACTTAGCCCGGTGGCCGCTCCGGTTTGGCCGCCGCCGAGCCGACCGCGTCGCGCAGCGACGCGAACCCGCCGTCGCGCAGTCGCCGAGCTATCCCGTCGTGAATCTGCTTGGCCCACAAGCCGCCGCCGTAAATGAAGCCGGTGTAGCCCTGCAGCAACGATGCGCCCGCCGTGATGCGCTCCCACGCGTCGTCGGTGGTCTCGATACCGCCGACGCTGATCAGGACCAACCGGTCGCCCACCCGGCCGTAGAGCCGCCGCAGCACGTCGGTCGCGCGGCGCCCCACCGGCGGGCCCGAAATCCCCCCGGCGCCAAGCTCGTCGGCGCCCGGTGTGGCCAGCCCGTCGCGCGACACCGTGGTGTTGGTTGCCACGATGCCGGCCAGCCCGAGTTCGACGGCCAGGTCTGCGATGTCGTCGATGTCGGAGTCGGAGAGGTCCGGCGCGATCTTCACCAGCACCGGTGTCGAGGTCCGTGAGACCTCCGCCGAGACGGCCGACAGGATGGGGCGCAGCGATTCGATCGCCTGCAGGTCCCGCAAGCCCGGGGTGTTCGGCGAGCTGACATTGACCACCAGGTACGACGCCAGCGGTCCGACCAGCCGGGCGCTGGCCCGGTAGTCGTCGACGGCTTCGGCGGCCGGCGTCTTCTTGGTTTTGCCGATGTTCACCCCGATCGGTACCTCGGGATGGTGCCTCGCCAGCCGCATGGCCAGCGCGCCGGCGCCGTGGTTGTTGAACCCCATACGGTTCAGCAGGGCACGGTCGTCGGGCAGCCGGAACAAACGCGGGGTGGGGTTGCCCGGCTGCGGGTGCGCGGTGACGGTTCCGATCTCCGCATATCCGAAACCCATTGCGCCCCAGGTGAGCAGCCCGAGGCCGTCCTTGTCGAAGCCGGCGGCCAGTCCGAGCGGTCCCGGGAAGCGCACCCCGAATACCGTGCTGGCAAGTATCGGGTCTGCCGGGCCCAGCCGCCGGGTCAGCATCCGGCGCATCGGGGTAACGGCGGTGGCGGCGCGCAGTATCGCGAACACGAGCGTGTGGATGCGCTCGGGCGGCAGCAGGAACAGCAGCCGCCGCAACAGGCCGTACATCCGATGACGGCGCGAGTCGCCCACCGTCACAGTTCCGGTTGGTCAGGCCGCCGGTTCTCTACACGAGACTTCTTGCGGCGCAACAGGACTCGCCTACTGCCATCGGTGTAAAGCCGTACCCGCGTCAGTTCCCAGCCGCGGTACTCGGCCTCGATGGACAGCCTGGTGGACGCGCTGACCCTGGTCACCTCCGGCGGCAGGCGCAGCGGCGCCCATTCGTACTCGTCGGACATGTCGGTGTCCCAACCCTCGGGCAGCCGACTCCGCCGCGGCGCGGTCACAGCGAAGCCCCCGCGTGCTCGATGACCTGCACCCCGGCACCCGACCCCGATATCACGTACAAGGTGTCTGACGCTTCGTCAAAGACCAGTGAGTTGGGTTGCTGCACGGTTGGGTAACGCACCTTTTCGACGGGAATTCCGGTCGTCAGATCGTAACCAATGACGGTGTTCGATGCTGTTTGGGACACCCAGGCCAATGGCCGCGAGCCGGCCAGGCCGTACGGAGCCTGCCGCACCGGGTAGGCCTGGCGCAAGATCAGCGGGTCGACCCCGTACACCAGCAGTTGGCCGCCGCGCGTGTCGGCGACGAGCACGCGGCCCAGCGGATCGGCGGCCAGGGTGGTGGCGCCCTCGCCGGCCCGCAGCGCCTGCTGGGCGCGACCGTCGGCGCCGATCGTCGTCACAGACGTCTGCCCGCGATCCAGCACCACCGTCGTATTTTCTTGTGTCACAAGGGCGTCGACGCGGGCGAAGATCTTATTGCGGCTTGTCACCGAACCGTCGTCCGCGCCGACGGTGTAAACGGCTCCGTCGGCGCTGCCCAGCATGAGCTTGCCGTCGGCGCGACGTGCGATCGCGGTGAACTCGATGTTCGCGGCGTCGGCGACATTGACCCGTGTGGCCCGGGCGGCGGCCAGATCGACCACGAAGAAACCGCCGCGCGCGGCAGCGTAGGCGGTGCCGCGGCCGTCGCTGGTCAGCGCCGCCGCAGGTCCCGGCAGGCCTATGACGCGAAGGGGGTCGCGAGGCGACTCGTGCGGTGCGGACTGCGCCTCACCCAAGACGCTGATGCTGGCGGGCGCCGCGGGGTCGGTGCCGGGGCAGAGCACCGCCAACCGGCGAGTGCTGCTGTCGAACGTCGCCGCCTGGGGGTGGCCGCCCAGCGGTAGGACCGTGCCCGCCGGATTCTGTGATACCGGCGGAGACTCGGCGGCGTGCGCCGGTTCGATCGTGGGCGGGGAAGCATCCAGCGGGCTCGACGAGCACCCCGTCACCAACAGCAAAGTGAACGCAGCAGCGAGGCCGCACTGAACTGCGCGTTTACCCTGTAGCAGCAAAGAATCGCCCTCGACGGTGGAACATGTGCTTCAAATTCTAAGGAACGATCCCGCACCCAATCTCGCCATGTTGCACACAATAAGTGGTACTGGAGAGGTATCTTTGCGACATGACCGTCGCTGCTGACCGGCATCTCGCAGACAAAGAGTTTGCTGTTGAGGATATGTCGACTGGCATTTTCGCCAGTGGTTACGGGCAAGTCGGTGACGGGCGTAGTTTTTCGTTCCACATCGAGCACCGTTCGCTAGTCGTCGAGATTTACCGGCCGCGCCTGTCCGGGCCGGTGCCGCAGGCTGATGAAGTGGTCGCCAGGGCGGTTCGCAGCCTGGTCGAAATCGACCTCACCGACGAGCGCAGCCTGACCGCGGCAGTGCGCGACTCCGTCGCGCACGCGGTGGCCGTAGCGCGCTAGCGTCCTGACGATCGAAATGCGTGCATATCCCATACGTTCGACGCGCCATAGGGACTAGTCGCAGGCGATAGTCGTCGCCGGCACCGGGTACGGTCATCGTCGTGACTGCGGTTTCACGGATGTCCTGGTGGCTGGTGTGACCGTCATCCTGCTACGACACGGGCGGTCCACCTCGAACACCGCCGGCATTCTGGCCGGCCGTTCCGAGGGCGTCGACCTGGACGACAAGGGCCGCGAGCAGGCCGCCGGGCTGATCGATCGGATCGGGGACCTGCGCATCCGGGCGGTGGTGAGTTCGCCGATGCTGCGATGCCGGCGCACCGTGGAACCGCTCGCGGCGGCACTGTTCCTCGAGCCGCTGATCGACGAGCGGCTCGCCGAAGTCGACTACGGCGAATGGACCGGCCGCAAGATGAGCGAGCTGGCCGGCGAGCCCTTGTGGCGGGTGGTCCAGGCCCATCCCAGCGCGGCCGTGTTCCCCGGTGGAGAGGGACTGGCGCAGGTTCAGGCCCGCGCCGTGGCCGCGGTCCGCGAACACGACCGGCGGCTGGCTGACGAGCACGGGGGCGACGCGCTGTGGCTGGCCTGCAGCCACGGCGACGTCATCAAGGCGTTGATCGCCGACGCGTACGGCATGCACCTGGACAGCTTCCAGCGCGTCAACGTCGACCCGGCGTCGATCAGCGTCATCCACTACACGCAGCTGCGACCGTTCGTCATGCACGTCAACCACACCGGGGCGCGGCTTTCGGCCGCGCTGCGGGCCGCGCCGAAGCCACCGGCAGATTCGCCAGGAGATTCCCAGGAGGAGCAAGCCAAGCCGCAGCAGCAGCCGGGCGGTGCGGTGCCCTCCGGCGACGCCGTAGTAGGCGGATCCACCGACTAATGGCCCAAACGAATCGCGTCGCGACGGCCACTGCCGGTATTTTGAAAGGTGCCATGGCCCGCGCAATCCACGTCTTCCGCACACCCGACCGTTTCGTGGCCGGGACCGTTGGCCAGCCCGGAAATCGGACCTTCTACATCCAGGCCGCGCACGACTCCCGGGTGGTGTCGGTGGTGCTGGAAAAGCAGCAGGTGGCGGTTCTCGCCGAACGCATCGGCGCGCTGCTGCTCGAGGTGAACCGCAGGTTTGGCACACCGGTGCCGCCGGAGCCCACCGAGATCGACGACCTCAGTCCGCTGATCATGCCCGTCGACGCGGAGTTTCGGGTCGGAACCATGGGGCTGGGCTGGGATTCGGAGGCTCAGACCGTGGTGGTCGAATTGCTGGCCGTCACCGATGCGGAGTTCGACGCCTCGGTGGTGCTCGACGACACCGAAGACGGTCCCGATGCGGTGCGGGTGTTCCTGACGCCGGAGTCGGCGCGGCAGTTCGCCACTCGCTCCAACCGCGTCATCTCGGCAGGACGTCCGCCGTGCCCGCTCTGCGACGAACCGTTGGACCCCGAGGGCCACATCTGCGCGCGCACCAACGGTTACAAGCGCAGCGCGCTCCTCGGGCCTGACGATGACACCGAGGAGTGACGACCGTGAGGTGTTGCGCGACGGCGAGCTGACGGTCCTGGGCCGCATCCGCTCGGCGAGCAACGCCACTTTTCTGTGCGAATCCACGTTGGGCGAGCGCAGCGTGCACTGTGTCTACAAGCCGGTCTCCGGCGAACAGCCGCTGTGGGACTTCCCGGACGGGACGCTGGCCGGCCGCGAACTCGGCGCCTACCTGGTGTCGACGGAGTTGGCCTGGAACATCGTGCCCTACACGATCATTCGTCACGGGCCGGCAGGTCCGGGCATGCTGCAGCTGTGGGTGGAACAACCCGGCGACACGGTGGACACGGCCGCTTCCGAACCCCACCCCGGACCCGACCTGGTCGACCTGTTTCCCGCCGGTCGACGCGAGCCGGGTTATCTGCCGGTGCTGCGGGCCTACGACTACGCCGGCGACGAGGTCATCCTGATGCACGCCGACGACATTCGGCTGTGGCGGATGGCGGTGTTCGACGTGCTGATCAACAACGCCGACCGCAAGGGCGGCCACGTGCTGCGCGACCTGGACGGCCATGTCTACGGGGTCGACCACGGGGTGTGCCTGCACGTCGACAACAAGCTGCGCACGGTGCTGTGGGGCTGGGCCGGCAAGCCGATCGACGACGACACCCTGCAGGACGTCGCCGCCCTCGCCGACGCGCTCAGTGGATCGCTTGCCGATGGGCTGGCCGGGCACATCACCCGCAAGGAGATTGCGGCGTTGCACCGGCGGGCGCAGGCGCTGCTGGACAACCCGGTGATGCCCGGACCGAACCGGCATCGCGCCATCCCCTGGCCGGCGTTTTAGGGTGAAGCGGTGAGCCCGGCCGCGCAGGACATGACGGACGCGGCACTGGCTGCCGATCTCGCAGCCGACGCGGGGGACTTGCTGCTCAAGGTCCGCGAGGAGGTCGGTTTCAGCTATCCGTGGGCGCTGGGCGATGCGGGTGACAGCGAGGCGAACGCGCTGCTGCTGCGGCGGCTGCGAGCCGAGCGTCCGGGTGACGCGGTGCTCAGCGAGGAAGCTCACGACGACCTGGTGCGGCTGAAGTCAGACCGGGTGTGGATCGTCGACCCGTTGGACGGCACCCGCGAGTTCTCCACCCGCGGGCGCGACGACTGGGCGGTGCATGTCGCGCTGTGGCGGCGTCCCACCGGCGACGGACGGCCCGAAATCACCGATGCGGCAGTGGCGTTGCCGGCCCGCGGAAACGTGGTGTACCGCAGCGACACCGTCGCCGACAGCATCACGCGGTTCGGCGTGCCCAGCACCATCCGGATCGCGGTGAGCGCCACCCGGCCACCGGCGATCCTGCACCGCATCCGGCAGACGGTCTCCATCCAGCCCGTGGCGATCGGCTCGGCGGGCGCCAAAGCGATGGCCGTCATCGACGGCGAAGTCGACGCCTACCTGCATGCCGGGGGCCAATGGGAATGGGATTCGGCGGCGCCCGCCGGAGTGGTGCTGGCCGCGGGCATGCACGCGTCGCGTCTGGACGGCTCGCCGCTGCGGTACAACCAGCTCGACCCGTACCTGCCCGACTTCTTGATGTGTCGCGCCGAAGTGGCGCCGATCCTGCTCGATGCCATTCACCAGGCGTGGCGGTAGGTGGCGCGCGCGGCCCTGTTGGCGGTGAGTGGCCGCATATGCACAGGTTCCGGGCGTTTTGGTGTACGGATGGGCGCGCTCGAGCTCGGGCCGCCGGCCTTAGCCCGCCACACAACCCCCACCGTCGGCGGGCTTAAAGTCGAGGGCATGCAATCGTGGTCGTCCGCACCGGTCCCCGCCCTGCCGGGACGCGGCCCGGAGCTACGGCTGTACGACACCTCGGACCGTCAGGTGCGCCCGGTGGCACCCGGGACCAAAGCCACCATGTACGTCTGCGGAATCACGCCGTATGACGCCACCCATCTGGGTCACGCCGCCACCTACCTGGCTTTCGACCTGATCCATCGGCTGTGGCTGGACCTCGGTCACGGGGTGCACTACGTGCAGAACGTCACCGACATCGACGATCCGTTGTTCGAGCGCGCTGCCCGCGATGGCGAGGATTGGCGCGACCTCGCCGAGCGCGAGACCGCCCTGTTCCGGACCGATATGGCGGCGCTGCGGGTACTGCCGCCACACGACTACGTCGGCGCGACCGAAGCGATACCCGAAATGGTCGAGCTCGTCGAGAAGATGCTCGCCTCGGGGGCGGCCTATGTCGTCGACGACGAATTCCAGGACGTCTACTTCCGGGCCGATGCCACACCGCAGTTCGGCTACGAGTCGGGCTACGACCGCGACACCATGCTGCAGCTCTACGAGCAACGCGGTGGCGACCCGCACCGGGCCGGTAAGTCCGACGAGCTCGACGCCTTGCTGTGGCGGGCCGAGCGGCCGGGGGAGCCCAGTTGGCCGTCACCGTTCGGTCCCGGCCGGCCGGGATGGCACGTCGAATGCGCGGCGATCGCACTCAGCCGCATCGGCAGCGGCCTGGACATCCAGGGCGGGGGCAGCGACCTGATCTTCCCGCATCACGAGTTCACTGCCGCGCACGCCGAATGTGTACGGGGCGAAAGACGTTTCGCCCGGCATTATGTGCACGCGGGAATGATCGGCTGGGACGGCCACAAGATGTCCAAGAGCCGCGGCAACCTGGTGCTGGTCTCCAGACTGCGCGCCCAAGGTGTCGAGCCGCCGGCCATCCGGCTGGGTCTGCTGGCCGGCCACTACCGCGCCGACCGCTTTTGGAGTGAGCAGGTGCTCGACGAGGCCACTGCCCGGCTGCAGCGTTGGCGCACCGCGACCGCCCTGCCCGCCGGTCCGGATGCCGCCGACGTCATCGCCCGGGTCCGCCAGTACCTGGCCGACGACCTGGATACTCCCAAAGCGATTGCCGCACTTGATGGTTGGACCACCGACGCGCTCGAGTACGGCGGTCATGACGCCGAGTCACCGAAACGGGTGGCGAGCGCAATCGACGCGCTGCTCGGGGTGGACCTGTAATCGCTACAACGGCTTTGACAAGCTACGTTTTCGGGCCATGACATCGCTGCAGGGCAAAGTCGTCTTCATCACGGGTGCGGCCAGGGGGATCGGGGCCGAGGTCGCCCGTCGGCTGCGCAACAAGGGCGCCAAGCTCGTGCTGACCGACCTGGACAAAGCCCAACTGGCCTCCCTGGCCACCGAACTCGGTGCGGACCGGGTGCTCACCGTCGTCGCCGACGTGCGCAATCTGACCGCCATGCAGACCGCGGCCGACCAGGCGGTCGAACGCTTCGGGGGCATCGACGTGGTGGTGGCCAACGCCGGCATCGCCAGCTACGACTCTCGGTGTTGCAGGTCGACCCGGAGGCGGTCAAGCGGGTGCTGGACGTCAACCTGCTCGGTGGTTTTCACACCCGCGGGCCACCCTGCCCGCGCTGATCGACCGACGTGGCTATCTGCTGATCGTCTCGTCGCTGGCCGCATTCGCGGCCGCTCCGGGGATGACACCCTACGCCGTGACGAAGGCCGGTAATGAGCACCTCGCCAATGGCTTGCGGCTGGAGGTTGCCACCTCGGGGTCGGCGTCGGCTCGGCGCACCTGTCCTGGATCGACACCGCGCTGGTGCGCGACGCCAAAGCCGACCTGCCGGCGTTCAACCGACTACTCGCGGAGCTGCCCTGGCCGATGAACAAGACAGCCTCGGTAAGCCTGGGTGCGGAAGCCCTTGTCAAAGGCATCGAGGGCCGTCAGGAGCACGTGTACTGCCCGCGCTGGGTGGGCCTGATGCGCTGGCTCAAGCCGGTGCTGTCCACCCGGCTGGGCGAAGCCCCGCTCCTCAAATTCGGCGGCGAGTTGATGCCCCAGCTTGATGCTCAAGTCGCCGCGCTCGGCCGTTCCACCAGCTCCTACACCGAATCTTTAGTTGTGGCCCGACGGACATAACGTTAAGCCCCGGGGGTCGCCCGCGCGAAGCTCGCTGAGAAGGGACGGTTCTGATGAGTTTTTGGTGTCGCCGCCGGATGTCATCTCGACGCAATTGTTCAGCGGAGCGGGCTCGGGTCCGATGCTGGCCGCCGCGGCGGCCTGGGACGGGTTGGCCAGCGAGCTGGGCTCGGTGGCGGACCTGTTTTTGTCGGTGACCTCAGGGCTGGTGGGTTCGGCATGGCAGGGTGCGGCGTCGGCGGCGATGGCGAGTGCGGCCGCGCCGTACGCCGGGTGGCTGAGCGCGGCGGCCACGCGCGCCGCGGATGCGGCCGGGCAGGCCAAAACGGCGGCCGCCGCCTTCGAGGCGGCCCGGTCGACCGTGGTGCATCCGCTGGCCGTCGCCGCCAACCGTTCGCAGTTGGTGTCGCTGGTGCGCTCGAACCTGTTGGGGTTCAACGGCCCGGCCATCGCGGCCACCGAGGCCGCATATGAGCAGATGTGGGCCGCGGACGTGGCCGCGATGGTGGGTTACCACGGCGGCGTCTCGGCGGTCGCGGCGCGCCTGACGTCTTGGCAGTCGGCACTGCAAAGCCTCCCGGGGCTGTTGAGCCCGGCGGCCAGCCCGGCCGCCACCCCGCAGAACTTCGGCATCGGGAACACCGGCATCGGGAACATCGGCAGCGGAAATGTCGGCATCGGGAACATCGGCAGCGGCAACAACGGCATCTCCAACATCGGCAGCGGGAACAACGGGTTCTTCAACTTCGGCCTCGGAAACACCGGCCAGGCAAACATCGGCAGCGGAAATAAGAACACAGCCTTTCCCGACAACACCGGCTCGTTCAACGCGGGTACCACCAACACCGGCCTGTTCAACGCGGGCGGCACCAACACCGGCCTCTTCAACTCGGGCACCTTCAACACGGCGATCGGTAGCGCGACCCTCCAAACCTCAGCGAACTCGGGCTTCATGAACTCGGGCACCGGCCTCTCGGGATTCTTCAACTCGGGCGTGAATTTCTCGGGTTGGTTCAACACCACGGGGGCCGTCGGCAACGACTCCGGTATCGGCAACACCGGCGATGTGCAAGCGGGTGTCGCCAACTCCGGCATAGGCGGCAGCAACGTCGGCTTCTTCCAATTCCGGCAGCGGCGGCCACAGCACCGGTCTGTTCAACGCGGGCAGCGGCGGCAACAACACGGGCGTCGGCAACTCGGGCAACGGCGGCTTCAACGCGGGCCTTGCTCAACTCGGGTCTGTCCAATAACGGACTGGGCAACTCGAGCGAGGTCGGCAACAACTCGGGGACGGCAAACCGGGGCGACAACAGCTCGGGAGCGTTCAACACCGGCACTGGCCAGTCCGGCTACTTCGGCTTCTAGCTGCTGATCTACCGGCCGAATCCCGGGCGCCGGCGGCGCAGATAACGTTCGAACTCCGCGGCCAGCGCGTCGCCGTCGATCTTGCCCAGGGTGTCGTTGAGATCAACCTCGGCGTCCCCGCGCTCCTCGAGCGACTGCACGTACTCGGCCAGGTCGTCGTCATCGTCGGTCATCTCGGAGACCGCCTGTTCCCACTCCTCGGCCTGCACCGGCAGGTCGGCCAGCGGAACCTCGATATCGAGCACGTCTTCGACGCGGCGCAGCAGCGCCACCGTCGCCTTCGGGTTCGGCGGGTGCGACACGTAGTGCGGAATCGCCGCCCAGAACGTCACCGCCGGGATCCCGGCCGCAACGCAGGCGTCCTGGAAAACCCCGGCGATCCCGGTCGGGCCTTCGTAGCGGGTTTCTTCCAGGCCGAAACGCCGCGCCGACTCGGAGGAATACGCCGCGCCCGAGACCGGTACCGGCCGCGTGTGCGGCGTGTCGGCCAGCAGTGCCCCCAGGATCACGACGGTGTCCACGTTGAGCTTGTCCGCGATGGCCAGCAACTCGGCGCAGAACGTGCGCCAGCGCATGTTGGGCTCCACCCCATGCATCAACACGACGTCGCGGTCGCTGCCCGGCGGGCGACAGTGTGAAATGCGCATCGCCGGCCACACCAGCTCCCGGGTGACCCCGTCGACCTGGCGGATGACCGGGCGATTCACCTGGTAGTCGTAGTAGGCCTCGTCGTCGATCTCCACGATCGGATCGGCCTCCCAGATGGCATCCAGGTGCTCCAGCGCATCGCTGGCCGCATCGCCGGCGTCGTTCCAGCCCTCGAACGCCGCCACGACGACGGTGTTGTGCAATTCGGGCACTACGAACCCATCACCCGGGGAGGTCACAGAATCAGGGTACGGCCTGGCCCGGGCGGGAAGAGGCCCTGTCAGAGATCTGCGACACACTCTTCATTTGCATAGGCCCACTATCCTTATGGGGTGACTGCCGCGAACGAACACCACTACTACACCGATCTGCTCGATACTTTGGCGCAGCGGGTGGTAGTCGGCGACGGCGCGGTGGGCACCCAGCTGCAGGCCGCCGATCTCGCCCCGGGACGAAATACGTTCGGCTGCAATTTGGTTAACCTTGCTAACTAGGACATTGTCGACAAGATCCGCGTCGCCAACCGGGTCGAGTCGAGGTGGGCGTCCAGACGTCGGGTGACGACGTAGACTTTTCTGGTCGAGAGGCGTTGCAACGGTTCCGGGTCCCTGCCCGTTATCCGCCACGCTCGGCAGAGTCAAGGACGCCTTCCGCTATGGAAGGAACGTACGTGAACGCCTCCGGGTTGAACATCTCGGCGCCGAACATCTTGGAGCCGAACATCCGCCCCGACTGCACCGACGAACTGACGGCAGCTCTGCGCCAGCGGATCATGGTGATCGACGGCGCGATGGGCACGGCGATCCAGCGGGACCGGCCGGACGAGGCCGGCTATCGCGGCGACCGGTTCACGGAGTGGCCGACCGCGCTTCAGGGCAACAACGACCTGCTCAGCCTGACGCAGCCGCAGATCATCGAGGGGATCCACCGCGAGTACCTCGAGGCGGGCGCCGACATCCTGGAGACCAACACGTTCAACGCGAACGCGGTCTCGCTCTCCGACTACGACATGGCCGACCTGAGCTACGAGCTCAACTACGCCGGCGCCGCCCTGGCCCGCAAGGCAGCTGACGAATTCAGCACCCCGGAGAAGCCCCGCTACGTCGCCGGCGCAATCGGGCCGACGACGCGCACCGCGTCGATCTCGCCGGATGTCAACGACCCTGGCGCCCGCAACGTCTCCTACGACCAGCTAGTTGCCGCCTACCTCGAAGCCGCTAACGGCTTGGTCGACGGTGGCGCAGACCTCCTCATCATCGAGACGATCTTCGACTCGCTGAACGCCAAGGCGGCGGTGTTCGCCGTCGAGACGCTGTTCGAGGAACGCGGACGCCGCTGGCCGGTGATCATCTCGGGCACCATCACCGACGCGTCCGGGCGGACGTTGTCCGGTCAGGTCACCGAAGCCTTCTGGAACGCGATCAGGCACGCGAAGCCGATCGCGGTGGGCCTCAACTGCGCCCTGGGCGCCCCGGAGATGAGGCCCTACATCGCCGAGATGGCGCGGATCGCGGATACTTTCGTTTCTTGCTACCCGAACGCCGGCCTCCCCAACGCCTTCGGCGAGTACGACGAGTCCCCGGAGCGTCAGGCCTGCTACATCGCCGAGTTCGCCGAGGCCGGCCTGGTCAACCTGGTCGGTGGCTGCTGCGGAACGGCGCCGCCGCACATCGCCGAGATCGCCAAGGTCGTCGAGGGCAAGCCGCCGCGCGAGCTGCCGGAGATCCCGGTGGCCACCCGGCTCTCGGGCCTGGAGCCGCTCAACATCACCGACGACTCCCTGTTCGTGAACATCGGTGAGCGCACCAACATCACCGGCTCCGCCCGGTTCCGCAACCTGATCAAGGCCGAGGACTACGACACCGCGCTGTCGGTCGCCCTGCAGCAGGTCGAGGTCGGTGCGCAGGTCATCGACATCAACATGGACGAGGGCATGATCGACGGCGTCGCCGCGATGGACCGGTTCACCAAGCTGATCGCGGCCGAGCCGGACATCAGCCGCGTCCCGGTGATGATCGACTCCTCCAAGTGGGAGGTCATCGAGGCGGGTCTGAAGAACGTGCAGGGCA
>Ga0335083_10004999_pt1 | contig 16806 bp, 16 predicted proteins | sample Lox_Sample_42_FD_206716 | JGI IMG/M metagenome (GOLD analysis project Ga0335083, IMG submission 206716) | Soil microbial communities from Loxahatchee National Wildlife Refuge, Florida, United States - Lox_Sample_4.2 | ecosystem: Environmental > Terrestrial > Soil > Wetlands | place: USA... | reverse complement strand
TCCTTGATCTTCTTCCATGTTCGTCCGCGATTATGCCGGACAAGATTGGGGACGTTCTCGATGATGAAGAATTGGGGCTTGTGCCGGTGCAGGATGGCGATGACGTAGTCGATAAGGTCGCCCCACTGAGGACACTTGAGCCCTCGCTGCTCGCCGGCTTTTGAGAACGGCTGGCAGGGGAATCCGGCACACAGAACGTCGTGCTTAGGGATCGCTTTCAGCTTGACCTTCCGAATATCTCCGACGGGCCTGATGTTGAAATTTTTCTCGTAGAGGGACGCGAGGCCCGGATCGAGTTCGCTTGCAAACACGCAGCGATGACCGAGCTTGGCGAGGGCTAAGTGAAAGCCGCCGAGGCCGGCAAACAGATCAATGAATCTCAGGCGTTTACATACGCTCGCCGGCTTCGATGACTTTGAGCTGGTCTTTCCCGCCACACCAATCTCCCCGACACAATCGAGCTGGACACTAGCAAAGGTTGCGTCCGTCACCATGGTGTTCTTGATTTGTTCTTAGTACCAGAATCCGCATTGTAATCAAGGTCATACGGACAGACAGCGAAAAATCGGTCAGGAAGCAGTTTTATGGCAGCACGGGGTAAGCCTGGAGCCGCCGGCGGACCGGAGTTTTCCACAGCCGTACCAAGCCGTTCCATAGCCAATTGTTGGGACCTGTGCCCAAGTTAGACGGCAGACAAGTCCTAGGTCGGATTATGGATTTTGCTCTGCAAGATACGCTGATTAGCGGCGGCCGGTAGCATGGCCCGCCCGGCACGCGTTCCGGAAAGAGGCGACATTGCCAAGGCATTGGTCGCGATTAGGCTTGGACTGTCGGTTGCCGACTTTGACGCGCGCCGGAACGAGCTTGAGAAGCGCGGTTTTCCCATTCCTGATGAAACCACGGGGATGTGGTGCATCGAAGCCATCGATCGCTGGCGACTGCGGAGATACGCAAAACTATTTCCAGAATTGACGCTGGCGCCATCCGCTGTCGACGCTAGCGCAGTATTCGAAGAACGTTTGGGGCGATTAAGTGGGGCAAGTTAAAATCCCATACTACATCGTGGAAAAGGGACGGGGTTTCTGGCGCCCTCACCCCAGGATGAAGCCCTATGGCTTTTTTTGTGTGCCATGCGGGCCGGACGGCCCTGACGCGTGGAAACTCGCCAATGAATGGAATACGCGGTGGCAAACATTCCGGCAGGGAAAAACGGCGGCCCCGATAGACACCGCCAACCTCTCACGTGAAGAGGCGGAAATAGTCAGGCGCTACCCTTCCGGCTCCGTCGGTTCGGGATTTCAACGGTATATCCGGACCCCCGAGTGGGCAAAGAAAGCTATCGGCACCCGCAATAAGATTTGGTGGCCGGCATGGTTTCGCATTCGAGACATGTGGGGCGACGTTGCGCCGGACTCGATACGATTTGAGCAAATGTCGGCCTGGCGCCAGGTGCTCGAGGAACGTTACAGCCTAGACGTGGCGCACAAAACTATCAAAGTTTGGCGCGCGCTTTGGAACGTTATGACGGCGATGAAAATCGCACGAGGCGAAGATCCATCGCTTGCCGTTGTGAACACGGCGCCACCACCTCGGCACCAGCGGTGGTCGGAGGGAGAGGCTGTCCGTCTTGTGAAGGGCGCGTGGCGGAAAGGGTATCTTGGGCTCGCATGCTGCATTGCTGTGGCTTGGGATACCAGTTTTTCCCCAGTGGATGTTCGTACACTCGCCGCTCGCCACCGCGCTATAGCCGCGGGGCGATTAATTTTTGATCGACAAGAGGACGGACGCGCCAAGACCGGACGCCCGGCGATCGGTACGCTCTCCAAACGAACAGAGCGCCTTGTGATCACCTATCTCAGCACCCTCGGGGCCGAACTGCATCCTGACGCACCTCTGTTTCGCACACGGTCCGGCGATCCCTACCGCGAGGACACGCTGGCTGACGACTTCGCAGCAATGCGTGAGTTTGTTTTCAAGGGCGACAAGCGGAGGCTGATGGACATGCGACGTTCCGGCACGGTTGAGGCCATTGCAGGAGGCGCCACCGGCGTCGGCTTAGCCGCGAAGATGGCCAACTCCATCGACCGTTCGAACGTGCTGCACAAGACGTATGCGCCGGTCGAACTTGAGGTCGTTTTGGATGTGGACGATGCCCGCCGGCGCGGGCGCCGACGATTCCGGGCTCGGAACGAACAGGGTGCATTTGTATCAACTCAGCAGCCTAGCCGAGTATCAACCGGCAAGCCCGACAAGGGTTAAGGGCCTGAAAAGATTGGAGCGGGTGAAGGGAATCGAACCCTCGTCATCAGCTTGGAAGGCTGTTGCTCTACCATTGAGCTACACCCGCATCAGTCAAATCTACCAAAGCCGCTTCTTGGCAAAGGCGTGGCCGGAGCCCGATTTTAAGTAACGCTCGAAGAGCTCGGCCTTTCTTTGATCGGAAAATGCAATGTAGGTGATTAATTTCCAAGGCCTAAATTTTGCAGTGTGTGCGGATTTACCTGCGTTGTGCTCTGCAAGGCGCTGCTTGAGATCCGACGTAACGCCGATGTAGCGCTGGCCCTCGATCTCCTTGCTCTGAAGCATGTAAACATAGCGCATTTGCGGGCAGCCCTCCTTCGCCAAGGCTTCGGAGGGCATCCTGCTTCGCGCTCTGTTCCGGTGTAAATCCTGCGAAGCGCACGGCGCGAAGCAGGATGGTGGGAGAGGTAGGACTCGAACCTACGAAGGCATAGCCAGCGGATTTACAGTCCGCCCCCTTTGCCGCTCGGGACACTCTCCCTTTGAGACCGCCGCACCGTATTGATCGCCAAAGACAAACGGTCCGCGCCCCGCTTAAGGATTCGCGGGTTTTATGGGCAGCCATCGAGAGCAAGTCAATGGAGACTACCCTGCGGCGCGCCGATCGGTTAAGGCACCGCGATGCCCACCCGTTCTCCCCCCGGCCCTCGCCATTTCGGCGGCAAGCCAGGCGCGACCCGCGAACAGGTCGAGCGGCGCCAGCACTTCGAGCGCGCCCGCCGCGATGCCTTGCGCGAAGCCGACAGCCCGGCGGCGATCTATGGCTGGCACACCGTGACGGCGGCGCTGCGCAACCCCGCGCGGCATTTGCGCAAGCTGCTGGCGACCGAGAACGCGGCGCGGCGCCTTGCCGATGAAGGCATCGAGCCGCGGATCGCGCCGCAGATCGTGCGGCCCTCGGCGATCGCCGAACGGCTCACGCCGGATGCCGTGCACCAGGGCCTCTATCTCGAAGCCGATCCGCTGCCTTCGCCCGCGGTCGAGGATGTCGCCGCGAAGGGCACGGTGCTGGTGCTCGACCAGATCACCGATCCGCATAACGTCGGCGCGATTTTCCGCTCCGCTGCCGCATTCGCGGCGACCGCCATCGTCACCACGCAACGGCACTCGCCGGAGGCAACCGGCGCGCTGGCCAAGGCGGCATCGGGAGCCCTGGAAAACGTGCCGCTGGTCAGCGTGCAGAATCTCGCGCGTGGCCTTGCGGCGCTGAAGGCGAGCGGCTTTCTCGTCGTCGGGCTCGACGGCAGCGGCGAAGCCGATCTTGCCGCCCTGTCCCTGCGCGCGCCGCTGGCGCTGGTACTCGGCGCCGAGGGCAAGGGCCTGCGCCAACTCACCAGGGAGACCTGCGACCACGTCGCCCGCATCGCGCTCCCCGGCGCCATCAAGAGCCTGAACGTGTCGAATGCCGCGGCGGTTGCGCTCTATATCGCGGACCAACGCCTGCGCCGGGCTTGAAAATGCAGAACGGCGGGCCCCCTTACCCGCCGTTCGCTCCCACTAGCTCGCTTTTTACCCGAGCATGATTCTTCGCCGGAAACCCGGTCCCCCGTTTCGGGATCATGCTCCCTGGATTTACTCGCCGGGTAGCGCCTTGGCCTCCGGTCCGCCGCGCTTGCGGATCAGCCGGATGCTCATGCGATCGGGCCCGAGAATTGTGATTTCGGCTTCGGCGTGAATGACGCGCGGCTTGCCGTCATCGGGCTTGGCCGCCTTGCGGCCGGTTTCGACGGCGACTTCCGCGCGCTGCGGCGGAGCGCCCTCGATCACATGCCGCCGCTCGATGACGCGCGGCGGATCGTCGACCACGCGCGTGGTTTCTTCCACGACCGGCTTTTCGCGCACGATCTTCCTGCTGGTGGTGACCGTTTGTCCGGAGTCGTTGCGCTCGCGCAATTCCTCGATCAGCGCGGGATCGTTCGATTGGTGCGGACGATCGGCGTCCGGCGCGCCACCCGGATCCCGGCCGCAATCGGCGCAGGTGACGGAGGGATGGCTTCGCGTCCTCGCCGGGCGGTGGATCACATAGGTGTTCGGCGCCACCTCGACGGCGTAAGGCTGCTGCGGCCGTGCCGCGTAAGGGTAAAACGTCGACTGCTGGCCGAACGGCGCGCCATAAGTTTGCGCCTGCGCGCCGCCTGCAGCGGCGGCAAGAATGACAAGGACGGTTGCAATGCGCGTGGAGATCATGGGAACGACAGGGCTCAGGGTTTTGGCTGCGGCAGCGGAACCGGCCGGTGCTGGGGAACACGTTCATCCTCGAACGCGGGTGCGCGATCCTCTGCAAACAGCGCGTCGGTGGACCAGGAGCGGTAGAAGCTCTTGGCCGCAGCCGGCCGCGCGCCGCGCGCGGAGAGATTTTCATGGCGTCCGACCCGCGGCCGTTTGCCAGTGGCGGGGAAGTAATGGCGATGCTCCCAGGGCGATAGCCACCATGCGCGCGTAATGACGCCGGGATCGTAGTCGTAGATCCACACCGGCTGCGCGCGAACGCCACCCCATGCAATGCCGCCATACTGCGCTGCGCCGGGATAGGCGTCCGGTTCTGTGACCCGATCGGCCGCGCCCACAGGCGCCGTAACCGCGACACCGAATACCAGCAAGACGACAGCAAAGAGCCCGCGCATGCGGTCCAGCTCCAATGAAATCTTGCCATATTTTATACGAGTGCTTTACGTTGACCCGCGCTATCGCCGGGTAACATTAATCAGGCGACACCACGCATAGACTTGGAACCGCCGCAATTTGGCAGCGTTAATCGGGCAAACAAACTGCTTCGCAATTAAAGTTAATCCGCCTTGCCACACCGCAATCGTCCGCCGACCGCCGACAAATCCGCCGAGCGCCCGCGCGGAAATTTCCGTCAGCGCTATGACGATCTGGAATCGCGCCGCGAGAAACTTATGCAGCGGCTCGCAGCGCTCGGCGAAGCCGCCCGGAGCCAGGCCGGTTATCGCCACGCGCTCAAATTGCTCAACGATACCTTCCGCAAAGCGTCCCTGGCGCAACGCCTCGCCGTATTGCAGGCCGCGGCCTGGCTGATCGGGGTGCTGGAAAAGATTGTCGCCTCAAGCTGAACGGCGCCGAATTTTATGCCGCAGTGCGGCAAAATTCGTTTTTGCGGGTCAATTGCTTACCTGACCACATAATACTTTTGGCTTACGACCCGAGTTGCACAGACTAGGCCGCTCACTAAGTCGTATTTCTGTCGCTTGGGGGTGGGCGATCGGCGCGGCAGCGCTGAGGCTGCGCCCCATACAAGAACAAACAAAATAATACGAAGGGGAAAGGGAAACGCTCATGACCGCAATGACAGCGAACACCTATCGCGAGGGCGGGATGACGTCCGAAGAACGGATGGTCATTTTCGCGTCGTCGCTTGGCACCGTGTTCGAGTGGTACGATTTCTACATCTACGGCACGCTGGCGCCGATCCTGGCGGCGCAATTCTTTTCCGGCGTCAATCCAACGGCGGCCTTCATCTTCACGCTGCTCGCCTTCGCCGCCGGCTTTGCGGTTCGCCCGTTCGGCGCGCTGGTGTTCGGCCGGCTCGGCGACATCATCGGACGCAAATATACCTTCCTCATCACTATGACGCTGATGGGCATCGGCACGTTCTTCATCGGCGTGCTGCCGTCCTACGCCTCGGCCGGCATCGTCGCCCCGATGATCCTGATCGGACTGCGTCTGGCGCAGGGTCTCGCGCTCGGCGGCGAATATGGCGGCGCGGCAATCTACGTCGCCGAACATGCGCCGAAGAACAAGCGCGGCCTGTACACCTCGTGGATCCAGACCACGGCAACGCTCGGCCTGTTCATGGCGCTGCTGCTCGTGCTTGGCATCCGCACCACTCAGGGCGAGCCGACCTTCGTCGCCTGGGGTTGGCGCATTCCGTTCCTGCTCTCGGCCGTCCTGCTCGCGGTCTCGATCTGGATCCGGCTCAAGCTCAATGAGTCGCCGGTGTTCGCCCGCATGAAGGAGCTTGGCAAAGGCTCCAAGCAGCCGCTGACGGAAGCCTTCGCCAACTGGTCGAATGCCAAGATCGCCATCGCGGCGCTGCTTGGCGCCACTGCCGGCGAAGCGGTGATCTGGTACGGCGGCCAGTTCTACGCGCTGTTCTTCTTGACTCTGACGCTGAAAGTGCCGGCCGTGACCGCGCAGATCCTGATCGCGGTATCGCTCCTGCTCGGCACGCCGTTCTTCATCGTCTTCGGCTGGCTCTCGGACCGCATCGGGCGCAAGCCGATCATCCTTGTCGGCTTTGCGCTGGGCGTGATCACTTACTTCCCGATCTTCCAGGGGCTCACGCACTTCGCCAATCCGAAACTGGAGGCCGCGCTGGCAGCGTCGCCGGTGACGGTGATTGCCGATCCGAGTGAGTGTTCGTTCCAGTTCAATCCGGTCGGCACCGCCAAGTTCACCACCTCGTGCGACATCGCCAAATCGGCGCTGGTCTCGCGTTCGGTGAACTATCAGAACGAGGTGGCGCCGGCAGGGACCAAGGCGAGCGTCAAGGTCGGCGACACGACCATCTCGACCACGACGCCTGATTTCGCTAAGGTCCTCGGCGAGGCCATCACCAAGCACGGTTATCCGCCGAGCGCCAATCCGGCCGATATCAACTACGTCATGACGGTGATCCTGCTGACCATCCTGGTGATCTACGTCACCCTGGTGTACGCGCCGATCGCCGCCTGGCTGGTGGAGCTGTTCCCGACCCGCATCCGCTATAGCGGCATGTCGTTGCCCTATCACATCGGCAACGGCTGGTTCGGCGGCTTCCTGCCGGCGACCGTCTTTGCCATCGTGGCCGCGACCGGAAACATCTATTCCGGCCTGTGGTACCCGATCGTGGTGGCGGCGATGAGCTTCGTCGTCGGGCTGATCTTCCTGCCCGAAACCAAGGATCGCGACATCACCCAGATGTAACGAAACGACGGGCGGCCGCAGCGCGGCCGCCTCCACGCCCTCACAATATGACGCCCCGCAGCCTTCCGGTTGCGGGGCGTTTTCCTTATTCCAAGTTTGGACGGGCTGGCCGCTTGCCGCCGCGAGATGACGCTGGTAGCTGTCATTTCGAGCCGGGTTAGCTCAGCGGTAGAGCAGCGGTTTTGTAAACCGTTGGTCGGGAGTTCAATTCTCTCACCCGGCACCAAAAAAGAGGCACCTGACCCCGGAAAAAAATAACTTGAAAGTCGTGTCTTTCTGGCCGTCCCCTACCTTTTCGGTTCTTTCCGACTGTGCCAAACTGGCATGTTGGTAATTCTTGGAGAGCTAGCATGCCTCAGGGCACCGTTAAGTGGTTCAATCCGACGAAGGGCTATGGCTTCATTCAGCCTCAGGAAGGCGGGAAGGATGTGTTCGTTCACATCTCGGCGGTCGAGCGCGCCGGACTTAGCACGCTGAACGAAGGGCAGACCGTTCAGTACGAACTCGTCGAGAACCGTGGGAAGACGTCCGCGGAGAACCTCAAGGTCAAGTGATCTGGTTTTAGGTCGTTTGACCTCGACGCCCGTTTTCACTTTCGGCCTTTGTCTCGATCTGAACGTGCCGCGTTGGGCAAACGCGGCGCGTACGCGCGCGCGCCTGCGCTAGCGCTGCAGCTTCAGCAGTTCAGGGAACGGCCCCAAAGCCACGTCCTTGCACAACTCGCGCGCCTGTGGCCCGTCGAGAAAGCGATCGAGCTTGCCCGACACATAAATCGCGGCGCCGATCTTGTCGCCGCTGTATTTGCCGCCGCTATCGCGCGCGTTGTAGCGCACGCAGGCGATATAGCGCTCGCCGGGCCCGATGGTCTTGAGCAGCGGCTGCGATACCGCGGCGTCGCGGACGTGGCTCGGATCGTTGAGATAGGTGCGCAGGAAGGCGAGCAGGTCCTGCTTGTAGGTCTGCGGGACGACGTTCTGCGCCTCCCATTGCGCCTTGAGCTCCGCCTCGCTCGGCCCGACATCGGTGGCACAGCCGGCGACCGACAGCGCCAAAGCGAACAGCAACAATCGCATCCCGGTTTCCCCGCTTCCGCCTATTGCCGCCTTGCGCCTATCATATCGCCCGGCCGATCACGACGTCTCGAATAAATTCCGCAGCGCGGTGTTTGCAAGCCGCCGAAGAAATGCCGTGCTTGTGTCCGACATCGGTGGACAATGTCCCAGCCTAGCCGCCGTTCATTCCTGACCGGCCCCCTGCTCGCCGCCGGCTGCGCCGCGCTCGCGCGTCCGGCCAGGGCCGTTGCGCCGGCGGCCGCCACGCAAGGCCCCGGTGTCTATCGCTACAAGCTCGGCGACTACCAGCTCACCGCGCTCTATGACGGCACCTGGTTTCTGCCGATCGACGGGCACTTCGTGCGCAATGCGAACGGCGTCGAGGTCAACAAGGCGCTCGCCGCCGCCTTCCTGCCGCCGAATGTGCTGCCGGTGAGCTTCACCGCGCTGCTGGTCAATACCGGATCGAAACTCATCCTCATCGATACCGGCACCGCCGGTCAGATCACCGATTCAGCCGGTTTCATGAACGGCAATCTGGCCGTCGCCGGTGTCAAGCCCCCCGATATCGACACCATCGTCATCTCGCATTTCCACCCCGACCACATCAACGGCATCAAGACCAAGGACGGCGGCAAGGTCTTCGCCAATGCCGAAATCCTGGTGCCGGAACCGGAATGGTCCTACTGGATGGACGACGCGCACGTGACCGGCGTACCAAAGTCGGTACACGGCTATTTCCTCAACGCGCGGCGCATCTTCAAGGATATCGCCAGGGAAGTGCGGCAATTCAGACCGGGCGCCGAGGTTGCGCCCGGCATCGTCTCGATCCCGGCCTATGGTCATACGCCCGGTCACACCGCTTTCGCCGTTCACTCCGGCAATCAATCGCTGCTGGTGATCAGTGACACCGCGAGGGAGCCCTATCTGTTCGTCCGCCACCCGCAGTGGCAGCCGAGCTACGACATGGACGGCGCGCTCGCGGCGAAAGCACGCCTTGCCATGCTCGACCGCGCCGCCAGCGACCGCATGCTGGTCGAGGCCTATCACTTCCCCTTCCCGGCCTGCGGGCACATCGTCAAGACGGCGTCGGGCTTCGAGCTTGCACCCACGATGTGGGCGCCGCTCTAGAACGTGGCGCCCGCCTGCAGGAGGAATGTGCGGCCGGCAAGCGGATAGCCGCTGTAGGACCCGATCGTCGGCGATTGACCGGTCGGGAAGAAGGGGCCGGCAGCGATGCCACCGCTCGCGATGGCATAGTCGAAGTACTGCTTGTCGAGCAGGTTGAGCACGGAGGCCGACCAGAAGAAATGCTGGTATTTGCCGCCGAGCTTGACGTCGACGGTCGCCTCGGCCGGGATCAGCGGCTGCTGGTTGATCTGGTCGTTGTCCATGCGCCGCGATCCGAAAAAGTTCGTGGTGAGATCGAGCGTCAGCAACTCCCGGACGATGTCCCAGGTCAGCCCCGCGTTGCCCGACCAGCGCGACACCAGGGGGATCTCATTGCCGGCATAGGGACCTTCACGGAACGTCGCGTCGGTATAGGCGACGCCGCCGTGCAGACGCATCGCGTCGTTGAGCCCATAGGCAGCGCTGGTTTCCCAGCCACGGCGCTGCGTCGGATCGAGATTGGTGTCGATACCCAACGCGGGCAGGAAATGAATCTCGTTCCTGAGCCGCATCAGATAGACGCTCGATTGCAGGGAGAACGGGCCCGAATTGACCCGGACGCCGCCCTCGACATCGTAGGACGTCTGCGTCTTCAGATCGAAGCTTGGCACCGCGAATACGAACGGGCCGCCGGCGCCGGCGCGTTCGTCGGCATTGCCGAGACGGAAGGCGCGCGCGGCGCGGGCAAACACCGTAAATGCCGAATTCAGGCGATGTTCGATGCCGATATGCGCGGCATATTGCCATTCGCCGCTGTCGAGCGCCGGAGCCTGCGGATTGTTGGCATAGAAGCCGGCATTCGGATCGTTGACGGCACTGTAGACATCCTGCGCCTTGACCATGTTGCGTTGAAGGCGCCCGCCCAATGAAATGTCGGTGTCGGAGCGCACCGTCAGCGTGTCCATGCCGTAAAGCGCCGCCGTCGTTTGCCGGATGTCGTAACTGTGCACCGGCGCCATGCCCGGCTGCGTCGGCCGGTCGGAATTGTACTGGGTATTGTAGACGTCGATGCCGGTCAGCAGCCGGTTCGGCAGGCCGAGCAGCGGCAGCGTCACGTCGAGGCGCGGCGTCAGCGACGTCGTCGTCATCACGGTGTCGACGTAGTTCATCGGCGACGCCGCTGCGATGTTGTAGATGAAGGTGACCGGGTCGAGGTAGTTGAAGAACTGCGCCTGCTGGAACTTCCTCCGCACGCCGCCGTCGACGATGAGATCGACGCCGTTGCCGAGCGTTGCGTCGAAGCCTCCGGTGACGTTGATGCCCTGCTTGTCGCCCCAATCGAGCGGCGTGATCGATTGCCACGGCGTATCGAGCGTGTAGGGATAGTTGCCGGGAATATTGTTGAGGCCGCCCGGCAGGCCCTGGCTCTGCCGGTCGCCGGCGACGGTGAGATAGGCGCCCCACCCGTTCGCGGCATAGTTCAGGTTCGCATTGATATTGCGCTGGCGCAGGGCGCTGTTGATGCGATAGCCGTTCGAATCGATCGCGTTGCTGAAGACGCCGGCAGACCACGGCCCCGACGCCGCGCTCGCGGAAGCGCGGCCTTCACGATAGCCGAGCGAACCGACAAGCGCCTCGACGCGGCCGTTGGCGCCTTGCGGCGCCTTCGTCCTGGTCACAATATTGATGACGCCGCCGATCGCGCCGTCGCCGTAGAGCACCGCGCCGCTGTTGCCGCGCGTGATCTCGATGCGCTCGATGCTGTTGAGCGGAATCGACGAGAAATCGAATCCTTGCAGATCGAAGTCCTGGTAGCGACGGCCGTTCACCAGAATGAGCACATTCGACGAGGCAAACGCACCGAAGCCGCGCAGATCGACCGCGTCGCGCGAGCCGTTGGTGGAGCTGAACAGATGCTGGATCTGGACGCCGGTCTGCTGGGCCAGAATGTCAGGCAGGTTCTGCGCCGGCGAGCGCGCGATATCCGCGGCCGTGATCACCGAGGATGAGGCGCCGGTGATGCCGATCCCCACGCGACTCGTCGTCACATCGATGGGCGGCAGTACCTGAGTGGCGCCCTGCGAATTATCCTGCGCGCGCGCCGCCGGCGCGAGCATGAGCAGCGCAACGACCGCTGCGGGTCCATATCCATATCGTCCCATGACACAACGTTCCTTCGTTTGCGCCGGCGTGAGATCCGCGGGCGCATCGGGTGAGACCAAGCCCGGTGCGAAGGACGAGTGAGTGCAACACGCCAAAGCAACGCGCGACGCTCAACCGTCGAAGTCGTGGGAGAAAGCTCTCACGGCCTTCGCACCGGCATTGTCGTCACCGCTGCGAAAGACCGCTCCGTATGGACGCCCCGTCCACCGGTTGGGTGACCGCGTTGGCAGGTCTCCTGGCTTGCGGGTCGTTGCTTCCGGTCCGGCCTTCCCAGTTACCCAGTGGCCACGATGGACTTGAAGCTCGCCGCTTACAGTTACGGGGGTAGCCACGGACTATCCGTTTGACGCGGAATTCCGTGTTCCCTCTTTCGTCCCCGGCGTTACCCGAGGAACCAACGCGGCAAAATGTTCCCTCCGATGCCGGATCAAGTCAAGCGCGGCAAAAAAATGGCCCTGCCGCGGCAAAAGCCGCCTTGGCATCGCGGCCGAAAGATTTTTTCGCGGCCGGGACTAGGCGGCGCTTCCTTGTTGTTTCTCTGCTGACGCACTACTTCGTTGCGCGAGAGGAGAACCTGCATGAGTGCTGCCCGAACGATTCGCCGCATCGGCATTTTCGCCGCCGCCGGCCTGCTCACGATGAGTATCGCCGCCACACCGCTTTACGCCGTCGACAGCGACAATCCCTCGCAGCAAGCCGACAGCGGCGCCAAGAAAAAGGCCGAGCAGAAGAGCAGCAAGGCCAAGGTGAAAAAGCCGGCCGAAACCACGTCCCAGTCCGATCCCGAAAGCTTTTCGCGCGAACCTCCCCACGGCACCGGCTATTAACGTGAAACAAGGGCACGAACGGTCCGTTTTGGTGTAGTATCCGCGACCGCCCATTCCCGAAAGGAGATCTTCATGACACTGAGCCAAGCGCTTCGCCGCACGGCGATGGTCGCTGCCGCCGCTTTGCTGGTCACCGCCATGGGCCTCAAGCCGGCCGCCGTCTACGCCATGGGCACCGACAATCCGCCGCCTTCCGATGACAGCAAGAAGAAAAAGAAGGACGGCGGCGCCGCGGAACAGCAGGAGCAGCAGCAAGCGGACGCGAAATTCCTGCGCGATTATCGCGCGGCGCGGCAATTGATCCTCGCCGGCAACTACACCGCCGGCATCGCCGCCATGCACGCGCTCGGCCGCGACGAGCATCCCGACGTCGCCAACTATATCGGCTATTCCTATCGCCGGCTCGGCGACTATGAGGACGCCAAGGTCTGGTACGAGAAGGCGCTTGCCGCGGACCCCGACCACGTGCGCACCTGGTCCTATTACGGCATGTGGCAGATGGAACAGGGCAACCGCCTGAAGGCTTTGGACGACCTGCAGAAGGTCAAGCTGATCTGCGGCAACACGAGTTGCGAGGAATACCGCGAACTCAAGGCCGTGATCGACGGCAAGGCCAGCTACTGAGTTTGAGGCAACACCGCGCCCCGTCTCCACTTTGTGGAGGCGGGGCGTTCCTTTTTGCGGCTACAAGGCTTTAACGCAATCATCGCAATTATTGGTTGGGCCTTTACTACTCCGCCACGGCGGCTGCCCTAGTCTCGACACGACTCGCCGGCTACTATCCGGTCGGGGACGAGGTTTGCGGATTGTAAGCCATGGCGGTCGGTCCTGACCCGCTTGCTCCCAAGGCGCTGGCCGCGCTGGCGCTGCACCGGTTTGGCTTCGGCCCGCGTCCCGGCGACATCGACCGCATTGCCGCCGACCCGCACGGCGCCCTGCTTGCCGAGCTCAAACCCCGCGCCGGCCTGATCGACAATCCGGAACTCCTGCCTGGCGATGCCGCGCTGCGCGCGGCCGTCCGCTTCCAGCAGCAGCGCAAGGCGGCGCGCGAGGTGCAGAAGATGGAGGGCGGCGACGGCAATGCGATGAACGGCGCGGACGCGCAGAGGCCGGGCCCGCCCCTGCCGCAGCAGATTTATCTCGCCGAAGCGCAGGCGCGCTATCAGGCGGCGCTCGATGCCGATACCGGTTTCGTCGAGCGCCTCGTCTGGTTCTGGTCGAACCACTTCTGCGTTTCCGCCGACAAGGGCGGCGTGCGGCCGACTTGCGGCGCCTTTGAGCGCGAGGCCATCCGTCCGCACGTGCTCGGCAAGTTTTCCGACATGCTGCTCGCCGTCGAGACGCATCCGGCGATGCTGCTTTATCTCGACAATGCCCGCTCGATCGGCCCCAATTCCTTCGCCGGGGTGCGCCGCGGCAAAGGGCTCAACGAAAACCTCGCCCGCGAAATTCTCGAGCTGCATACGCTCGGCGTGCGCACCGGCTACACGCAGGCCGACGTCACCGGTTTCGCCAAGGTGATCACCGGCTGGAGCCTGGTGCCGCCGCGGCTCGATCCGGTGCGCGGCGGCGCGTTCATGTTCAACGAGCGCCTGCACGAACCGGGGGCGCAGACGGTTATCGGCCGAACTTACGCGGACGGCGGCTTCGAGCAGGGCCGCGCGGTGCTCGACGATCTCGCGCGTCACCCGGCGACGGCAAAGCACATCTCCACCAAGCTCGCCCGCCATTTCATCGCCGACGATCCCCCGCCGGCGCTGGTGGAGAAATTGTCGCAGCGCTTCCTGCTGACCGGCGGCGATCTCAAGGAGGTCACCAAGACGCTGGTCGCCGCACCGGAATCCTGGCAGGCGCAGCGCTCAAAGCTGAAGACGCCGGGGGAGTGGATCATGGCGACGCTGCGGGCGAACCGGCTTCCGATCAAGGACGTGCGCAAAGTCGTCGGCGCCCAGGCGATCCTCGGCGAGCCGCTGTGGCGGCCGCCGGCGCCGAAGGGCTTTTCCGACGACAGCGCCGCCTGGCTCGACGGCCTGGCGCAACGCCTCGATATCGCGAACCAGGTCGGCCGCATCGTGGGCAATGCCGGCCAGGAGCCCGACGCCATGGTCGACGCTGCGCTCGGGCCGCTGGCCTCGCGCGATACCCGCGAGGCGGTCGCCCGCGCCGAGAGCCGGCCGCAGGCGCTGGCGTTGCTGCTGATGGCCCCCGAATTCCAGCGACGGTGATGCCATGACCCGCGAACTGCACGTCCCCACCCGCCGTCATCTGCTGCTCGCTTCCGGCGTACTGTTTGCCTGGGCGCATCTGCCGCGCGAAGCGCGCGCCGAGGGCCGCGATCCTCGGTTCCTGGTGATCGTGTTGCGCGGCGCGCTCGACGGGCTCGCGGCGGTCGCCCCGGTCGGCGATCCGGACTGGCTGCGGCTGCGCGGCGACAGGGCGCTGACGCTCTCCGGCGCGACGCCGGCACTGCCGCTCGACAATTTCTTCGCCCTCAATCCGGCGATGCCGAATCTGCATCGCATATTCAAAGCCGGCGAAGCGAGCATCGTGCATGCGGTGGCCTCGCCCTATCGCGAGCGGTCGCATTTCGACGGCCAGGACGTGCTCGAGAGCGGTCTGGTGAAGCCAGGCGCCGTCGACAGCGGCTGGCTCAACCGCGCGCTGTCGTCGCTTGCGCCGGCGGGCCGTGTCACCGGCAAGGATGCGTTCGCCGTCGGTCCGGTGACGCCGCTGGTGGTGCGCGGGCCCGCCCCCGTGCTGTCATGGACGCCGCCGAAGCTGCCGCCGGCGACAGACGACACGGTCACTCGGCTGCTCGATCTCTATCGCCATACCGATCCGGCGCTGGCGCGCGCGCTGGAAGAGCGCGTCGACCTCGCGGCAATCGCCCGCGCGGGCGGCATGGACATGAGCCCGCAGAAAGCCGGCGAGCGCCCGCAAGGACCCGCCGCCGCGGTGAGTGCCTATTTTGCCGAAGCGGCCGGCGCTGCGGCCAAGTTCATGAGCCGCGACGACGGCCCGCGCGTCGGCGCAATGGCCTTCGACGGCTGGGACACGCACCAGGATGAAGGCGCCGCCAATGGCCGCCTCGCCGCTTTGCTTGGCGCGCTCGACGGCGCGCTGGCGGCGGTCGAAAGCGGCATGGGCGCTGCCTGGAAGCAGACCGCGGTAACCGTCATCACCGAATTCGGCCGCACCGCGCGCATCAACGGCACCGAGGGCACCGACCACGGCACCGCAACGGTTGCCCTGCTCGCCGGCGGCGCGGTGAAGGGCGGCCGCGTCATCGCCGATTGGCCGGGCCTCGGCCAGGCGCATCTCTATGAGGATCGCGATCTCAAGCCGACCACCGATCTGCGCGCCATCCTCAAAGGCGTGCTGCGCGATCATCTGCGCGTCGACGAGCGCGCGCTGGCGGCGGATGTCTTCCCCGGCAGCGTGGCGCTCAAGGGCACCGGCGGATTGGTGGTTACGGCTTAAGATGTTCCGCCGCTCTCCTGCACGATCCACCGGTGATAGGCCGGATCGAGGCTCTCGACCGCCAGCTCCATGATCGCCGGCGTGTCATAGCTGTGCGCTTCCTTAACCGCCGCCGCGACCGCCTCGGCCAAGGAGGCGCGCGTCTTAACGATCATCACCACTTCTTCGGCGCGCTCGATTGTCCCCTGCCACCGATAATGCGAGATCATCCCCGGCAGGATGTTGACGCAGGCGGCCAGCCGCTGCTCGACGATGGCGCGCCCGGCCCGTTCCGCCTCGACAATCGAGGGCCAGGTCGTATACACGAGCACCGCGCGTTCCATGCTTGAAGCCTCCCAAGAGCCATCAATGAACCGGCCAGCCCAGCGTTTTCAGCGCATCGCCTTCGTCGCCGGCTCGACGCCGGAGGCGCGCGAAGCCTTTGTCGGTCTTGAAAAACGCTACGGCAATTGCGAGCCGAAATCCGCCGACGTCATCGTCGCGCTCGGCGGCGACGGCCTGATGCTGCAAACCCTGCATGACTTCATGAGCACGGGCAAGCCGATCTACGGCATGCATCGTGGCACGGTCGGCTTCCTCATGAATGACTTTTCCGCCGACAATCTGGTCGAACGGCTGGGCGCCGCGCAGATCGCGATCATTCATCCGCTGTTGATGCGGGCTCACGACGGACGCGGGCGCGTGCACGAGCACTACGCCATCAACGAGGTGTCGTTGTTCCGGCAAAGCGCGCAGGCGGCGAACCTGCGCATCCTCATCGACGGCAAGGAACGGCTTGCCGAGCTGATCGCCGACGGCGTTCTGGTGGCGACGCCCGCCGGCTCCACGGCCTATAACCTCTCGGTGCAGGGGCCGATCATTCCGATCAACGCTCCCCTCCTCGCGCTCACGCCGATCAGCCCGTTCCGCCCGCGGCGCTGGCGCGGCGCGCTGTTGCCGGACAAGGC